>Ga0187865_1000240_pt1 | contig 78983 bp, 63 predicted proteins | sample June2016WEW_11_1_2_FD_132989 | JGI IMG/M metagenome (GOLD analysis project Ga0187865, IMG submission 132989) | Peatland microbial communities from SPRUCE experiment site at the Marcell Experimental Forest, Minnesota, USA - June2016WEW_11_100 | ecosystem: Environmental > Terrestrial > Soil >... | reverse complement strand
CACCTCGATGTCGGCTCATCGCATCCTGGAGCTGTAGAAGGTTCCAAGGGTTAGGCTGTTCGCCTATTAAAGCGGTACGTGAGCTGGGTTCAGAACGTCGCGAGACAGTTCGGTCCCTATCTGTTGTGGGCGCAGGAGATTTGAGAGGGCCTGTCCTTAGTACGAGAGGACCGGGATGGACGAACCTCTTGTGATCCAGCTGTCATGCCAATGGCATCGCTGGGTAGCGAAGTTCGGTTGTGATAACCGCTGAAGGCATATAAGCGGGAAGCACTCCTCAAGATGAGATCTCCCAACCCTTAAGGGTAATGAAGGGCCCAGGTAGACTACCTGGTTGATAGGCAGGATGTTGAAGCGCAGTAATGCGTGTAGCTTACCTGTACTAATCGCCCGTTCGGCTTGACCATAAAATTTACTCGGTGCAGAAAAGAAGTTATCAGTTCTCAGTTGCCAGTTCTCAGTTCGAACCGGAACTGGAACCAGCAATGTTGTTAGGAAGTCGTCAGAACCTGGATGACTGAGAAGCAATACTGATGACTGCGCGCCGACGAAACTTGTAGCCGCTGGCTGCTAGCTCCTAGCTACTGGCCAGCACCCAATCTATTCAGTTGTGAGGCTTCGTCCTCAAGCTCTTTGAAAGTTTGCAGCGCAGATTCGCGGCCGTGATGCCAGGAAGTTCAGCATCGCCGGAATCGAGCTAGTAGCCAGAAGCTACGAGCTAGAAGCTGCTCTAAGTTGTCGGTGATCTTACCGCGGGGGTTCCACCCGTTCCCATCCCGAACACGGAAGTTAAGCCCCGCAGGGCCGATGGTACTGCACGCGAAAGTGTGTGGGAGAGTAGGTCGTTGCCGGCATAAATAAAGGCCACGTTCAGAAATGAGCGTGGCCTTTTCCGCTTGGGATCTCTTGTGTATTGAACAGCGACGGGTCTCGCGTAACAGCCCTGTTACGAGACAGGTCTGGATTTCTGGCGATTCACCCTCTTTAAGAACTCATTTTCCAAATTTACATGGTACTTGCGTTCTATAGAGGCGACAAAAGCAGGCTCAACTGATCGAGTGTACGCTACCCACCCCTCTAACTCTCGAATTTGAGCGGGAGCAATCTGTTCATGGAGGAGCCGAAACACTAGGCTCTTGAGTATTCTCTTTCGCTTCCGGCCAATTGATATCTTGCGATCTGAGGTGAGGGTCAGGCCAGTCACGACCCTTCGGCGCTTCTTAGATGTGAACACGGTCTTCTTCTCATTGATCTGAAGTCTGGGGGACGATTCCTGAGAGATGTGCGCTCGTACTTTCGAGAGTAGCTCGCTGAGTACATTCGGCGAATTTGTTGAAAAATAGAGGTCGTCGGCATAACGACTGTACGCGACGCCCATTGTTAAGCACTCCCTCGCGCAGTACTCGTCAAAGCGGAACATAAGGGCGTTGGACAATACCGGCGAGCTCGGGGCCCCGATGACCAATCCTCCCTCACGGGAAACAATCGCAGTAATAAATGAAATGTCCTCGTCGGCAAGGGCCAGCCGAGCTATCGTCTCCTGGTGCCGCTGGAGGACGGCAATAATGTCCGACCTTCTCAGCGAGGGGAAGAAATCTTGGAAGTCGACCCGCAACACATAATTGTTGTTTGCATGCAGGGCTGCGTTCTTCCGTATCGAACTGCCGCGCCGATAGGCGGTTGCCGCCGGATGGACGGGCAGATGAAACAGGATATTTTCAACAAGCCAACGCTGAACAAGTTTCAGCTCGCGGGCCGGATGGTGAATTAGTCGCTCGCCACCCGATCTCTTCTTGATGGAGTACTTCTTGTAACGAAATGAAGCGGTTCGAGCAAGCTTCCCCAGATAGCCCGGCGACAATCCCAGTTCTGTCGAGATTTGCTGGACAATCATGCAGAACGGCCGCTCATGATGCTGGACGATAGTGGAAAATGCTCGGAGTAGTGCTCTTTCACGCGCGCCACAACGGTCTCCCAATCCACCTTTTCAAAGTCGGCCATGGCAGTTCCTGGGACGATACGGAAATGCTGATGCGCTCTTACCCGCTCCACGTAGTTTAAGGCCATCAAGATACGCAGCAAATGCCGCAGGTCCTTATCCAATGGAGGAGTTGTCTTGAAGCATTGCCCGATAACATAGCGAAGAGTGCTGAGGTCCACGGGCTCAAGAAGCCTAATCATCTCAAAGGTAACGCACAGCCGCTCTTTGAAGTTGAGCTTTCCAAACTTCCCATACAGCAGATGTTGCGGTTCACGCGCATCCCGAAATTCGCTTCGCAGGCGATCCCTGATAGGGGCGAAGTCTACCTCTCCATTGATTTTTGTCAAATGTACAGGCGGTAGAAACGTTGGATCTTTCCCCGATGATATTTGGTGTATCGGGCCTCGATTCAAAAAGGACGCCTCCGTCTGGAACTCGATCAGATTTGCGACGAGTGTCTTCCTGCTGATGCGTGGTGAATTTGAAAAGAACCCGATTTCCGCGTGGGAACCGGGACTCTCAGGAAAGATAAGAACCCCATCCGCGACGAAAGCGACTACAGACTCAAATTGCGACAAATTCACAAACTCTCGGTTCTCTCCGACAAAGTTATTGTTCAGTGCATCTTCGGCGAGAAGGCAGACGAAATCAGGGATCTCCCTGGCCGCCCAAACGAGAAACTTTTCCCGTTGGCTTTGTTTTGTTGGTTTCAGCGGAGTCAACAAAGAACGCAACTGAGACCAGCGGCGAAACTTGCTTAGCTGTCCTTTTTTCTCGGTCTTGAAGGAGTCTATCGGGCCTCCGCAGACAAAAAGTATGGTCTTATCGTTGCGGAGGTAAATACGCCCCTTCTCAAAGATGTTTTGAATATCGCCGAGCAGGCGTTTGCCTGACTGTGTAGATTTGAGGGTGCGCAGCATTTATTGCCGTCTTACTCGAGCGTGGGCGGAGAACCATCCGTCCCGCACTCGGGACGGATGGTTCTCCGCCCCAAGATCCCGTTCAATGCAATTCAGCCTGGCTAAACACCCGGCATTGAGTTCTCGTGACTATAACGAAAACCCAGCTAAGACGACACGGAAATGTTAGTGGGGAAAAGGGAACCCCGTCAAGAGCCTATTTCGCGCCGTCGGGCAGCCGAAAGCAGCCATGCCTGCGCGTCCCGGAGAGGCTGCGGGGATTACACCGCTCAAATTACCCTCTGACAGACTGAACGCTAGACTTGAGGTCCGGAGAATTGAATCATGGCGGGTGGCCCACATCTGGCCGATAACACGGCGCGCCGGCAGTTAATGTCGGCACCGTAACAACTGGGGGTGCCCCACGTCTCGCGATTTTCGAGACGTGGGACTCCCGACTGCATCCAGCGCGTTCTTTACTGGTCAACGATTTTTCATCACATCTACCCAGTGAGCACCATCACAGACTTCCGACCCGCCATGCGCGAAAATAAACATCAGATCGGCCAAGCCTGAAGTGTGCCCGTCTCCAGAGACGGCTCTCCAGCCAAGATCACCCGATCTGCCAGGCTCTTTGACAACAAATTGGAACGAAGGCCGGACGCAAAATGCGCCGCCGCAACCCCTCGACCAGCAAGAAATCAAGCTAAGTCCTTATTCCTGAGGATTTTCCATATAAGTCCTTATTCTTGAGGATTTTGCAAAAACTTCCCGCTAACCCAATGATTCTAATAGATCGACAAAGGGGGGGGTAGGGGGTACCCATACTAATCGGCGGTCACTGAAACTGCTTCCGCGGACGCAGCGGAAAACGCTCCCCGCACGATCCGGCGTATAATCCCCACCCAGCAAGCCATTAGGAGGATTCAACATGGCCAAGACCAAGCAGTTCACAATTTCGGTTGAGAATCGCCCGGGGACAGTTGCAGAGATAGCTCGCACATTGGGGAACGCCAAGGTGAATATTCTCGCTCTCTTGGGAACGGCACAAGGGACGACTGGCACGGTGGAACTCGTCGTCGAGGATGCACGGCGAGCCAAGAAAGCGCTGGACGCAGCCGGGCTCACTTACAAGGAAACCACCGCCGAGGAGTACGAGTTGCCCAACAAGCCTGGCGCGCTGGCGGAGTGTTTAGACAAGCTCGCCGCTAAGGGCGTCAACTTGAATTCGATCTGCGCCACCGCCGCGAAAGGCGGGAGGAAAGCGGTTGTGGTCTATACCGTGGCGGCGGAAGAAAAAGTGGCGGCAGCGTAGGGCGAGCACCAGGGCAATAACGCTGGCGGCGAGAATCAGCGGTTGCCGCCTGAAACGTTGCCGCCTGAAATAAGGGCCACGTTGCGAAATCAGCGTGGCCTCCTTTTTCTTGTGTGGAGCGGGGAGCCTTGTGGGCACAATCAAGTGCAAAATCAAGGTCAAAACCAAAACCAAGAGCAAAGGCGGCGGACAGGAGTGTCCGCCCCACACGGTAACTTGGGGGCCGGCACTTAGGTAACCTCGTCATTCAACCCCTACGCAACTAATCTTTCGCGTGGGGGTTTCTATCCACATGAACAACAAATTCACCAACTCGCTGTTACTCCTGGCAGTGGGGGGACTTATGCTCATTGGTTCCGCCTCTGCTCAAAGCGCAACTACTACTTCGGGAGCGGGCCCGGGCGTTGTCGATCCTGGCCATCCGCGCATCAATCAAGTGAACCGCCGTGAAGCAAGGCAGCAACAGCGCATTGGCAACGGCATCAAGAGTGGCAAATTGAACTCGCAGCAGGCGGCCAACCTGGAGAAGCGCGAGACCAGTGTGCAGAATCGTGAACAGAAAGATATGGCGAAGCACAACGGACATCTGACCAAGGCGGAGCAGAAAGGGATCAATCGTCAGCAGAACCGGATCAGCAAGAGCATCTACAAGGACAAGCATAGCCAGTAATCCAGCGAGACGGCACGAGATTGGAACGAGGGGATAGCCGCAGGCTTGTTGCGGCTTTTCTTTTTTTGGAGATATACAGCTTGCCGCGGCTCCAGAGACGGGGCAAGCCCCGTCTCTACCGAGCTGTAACTATTTTTTCAGGGAGCGGATGTGGTTTACGACATCGCGGATTTGATCTTTGGAGAGTTTGGCATTAAAGGGTGGCATTCTGTTCCTGCCTTTGCCGATGATGGTGGCGAGCTCGTCGTCCGATTCTTTTTGCACGTCGGCTGAAGCGAGGGGGCGCAGCTTGAGGTTCTTGCCTAGCATGGTGTCGCCCGCTCCGTTGGCGCCGTGGCAGGCGGAACATTTCGTCTTGTAGGTATCGGAGCCGCTGTCGGCGAGTGTGTAAGTGGAAAAGATCAGCGCCAGAATGATGGCAAGTCCAGCCCCTAAAGGGGCCTTTGATTTCGAAGACCTTAGGGCATCGCTAAAGCGATGCCCTGATACGAAACCTCCTGATATGCCCATTCCTCGCATAACTCCCAAGTCTGATTTTACCAGTTCAATTTCAAGGCAAACTGGAACTGGCGCGGGTCGTAGGCGGCGGTGGCCTGGCCGGCGTTTTGGAAGAGCGGGCTTACGGCCGCCACGTTGTACACGTTGGCGATGTTGAACATATCGGCGATGAGATCCATGTTGAAGCGCTCGCCGAAGTAGATTTTCTTGGCGACGCGCATATCGTTGAAGACCGTCCATGGGGTGATGCCGGCGTTGCGGCCGAGGTTGCCGTCGAGGGAGGCGAGCGTGCCGTTGAAGCTGAAGATGCAAGGTTCCTGGAAAATTCCGGTGGGAGAGAACTTCGATTTGACTGGGTTATTTCCGAGCGCTGTACACGCGGGGTTCTCGAAGGTGTTGGGCCGTCCGGTGAGGGAAGACAACTGGAAGTTGTCGCCATTGCCGGTGATGATGTTGAACGGACGCCCAGATCCGAATTCGACCAGGGGGGCGAACGTCCAGTTGCTGAAGAGCTTGCTCGTGAAGCCGCTGCCGCTGAGCTTGCCCGTTTGGTAAACGCCGCTGAAGACGAAGCGGTGGCGCTGGTCGAAGGTGGACGTGGAACGATCGGCGCCCGGGAAGAAGCTGTCCTGAGGGGTGAGCGTGGACTGGAGGTCGGTGGAATCGTCGATCGCGTGCGACCAGGTGTACGAGGCCAGGAATTCGTAGTGGTTGCTGAAGCGCTTGCGGAGATTGGCGGTCAGCCCGTGATAGACCGAACTGCCGTTGGAGTAGTTAGCGTCCATGTCGCCGAAGGGAATGCAGTTCGTGTAATCGGGCGTGGGCGGTACGGGGTTGCATTTCGCATTGAACCCCGGAAGGCTAGCGAGCAGAGCCTGCGCCTGCGCTACGCAAGCGGCTTGGCCATTTAAATAGAATGCGGTGGCAATGGAGGGGTTCAGTCCGCCGGGGCGGAAGAAGTTCATGAGAGCGGGGTCGACGTAGCCGGGACCGCAGCCGCTCACGGTGAAGGGGCTGCTGGCGTTCTGACCGGCTTGGACGGCCGCGAGGAAATTGGCGGTCAGCAAGTCGCCGCGAATCGTGTTCGCGTTGATGGGACGGTTGAGGTGGCGGCCACCGTTAAAGTTATAGGCTAGGCTGAAGGCGAAGCCATTGCCGAGGTCGCGTTCGATGGTCAGGTTGGCTTGTTGCGAGTAGGCGTAAACGAAATTCTTGGACTGCGGGTAACCGAAGGGCTGGAAACCCAGCGGCAGGAACGTCGATTGACCCGGGTTGACCAGGTTCAGGTTGAGATAGTTCTGGTTGAGGAAGACCGACTGGGGAACATTCAAGGACTGGAACTGTTGTTGATTCGGCTGGTAAAAGAGATTGGCATTCGCTTGCGGAAAGGGCGACGGCGCACACTGGGACTGATTCAGGAGTCCCTGGAATATGGGAACCGCGTTCAAGTTTCCTGGGTTTCCGGCGCCGGTGCAGACTCCAGTGCCGGCGAATGCCAACTGGCCGCTGGTCGAGCCGTCGGAGGCATCGCCGAGGAAATAGAGGCCGAGCAAGGGGTGGTCATAGAACATCCCGAACGAAGCGCGGACTACGGTTTTGCCGTCTCCCTTGGGATCCCAAGCGACGCCGAGGCGCGGCTGAATGTTGTTCTTGTCGGCCTGGATGCCTTTCTGCAATCCCAGGGCGTTATAGGCGGGAAGAGCCAGTCCTTGTGGGGGCTTGAACTTGGGCGGGAATTCCACGTCGTAGCGCACACCATAGTTCAAGGTGAGATTGCGGCGCACGCGCCAGGAATCCTGCCAGAACAATCCCAAGGGCTTGTTGGAGAACGAGTCGCTGGGACTGCCGAGACCCTGGATGAAGTCCCCGGGGACGCCGAAGCCGTAGGACTGCACGGCGGAGAGGCCAGGAATGGGGAAATTAGAGGGGAGGGCCGCCTGCAACACACCGTAGGTCGCGCTGGGGAGCGAATTGGCGGCCGAGAGCGAGCCGAAGTCGTACACACCACCGTAGTTCACCGTGAAGGTGGCCTTGATCGGGAGATAGTTGAAGTCGCCGCCGAACTTGGTGTCGTGCCGTCCGATGCTCCAGGCGAAATTGTCGGTGAACTGGTAGCGATTTTCGACGCGCTGGATGTAGGAGTAGGGCTCGCGTCCGAAGTAGGCGAAGCCGGGAATGTTCACGGCCGGGTCGGCGCCGCCCGGGATCTTGGTGTTGTAGAAATAATTCAGGCCTCGGCGAGCGTACTGGAAGCGGAATTCATTCACCTTGCTGTTGCCGAGGGTCCAGGTGTCCTGCACAATGCCAGCCACGTCACGGTAGGTTTGTTGAGACGTGCGCGAGTAGGCGTTTTGACCGAAGGGCTGGTCTTGTCCGCTGACTTCGATGCCAGTCACGGTGCTGGGACTGGCGTTCCCACGCAGCGTAAGGCGGTTGCTGCTGCTCACGTTGTGGTCGATGCGAAGTGAGTAGAGGCTGGTGCCTTCGAAGACCGGGAAGTTGCCTTCCTGCGAAGCCAGCGTCTGGTAGGAGGCAGGCACGAAGCATGTTCCGGGAGACTGGCAGGTTGAGATGAAGCCGGGGAATCCGCCGAGGTTCGTCGGCCACGCGCCGTTGACTGCCATACCAGAAGACGCGCCTGCAATGGCAGCGTACTGGCCGACGGCGGCGGCAACAGTCCCGGTCGGATCGCCGGCCTCGGCTGTGAGCACGGTCGGGTTCGTCAGGAAGCCAATTTGGTCCGGGGTCAACTGCAAAGTGCCGAGTGGGAGGCCGACCAGCGAAGTGTCGAACGGCGCCAGCCCGAAATTGCCCTGGCCGATGCTGGAAAACCCCGTCTCATGCCGCCGCGTCGTTTCGTAGGCAAAGTAATAATACGTTTTGTCCTTCTTGATGGGGCCGCCGAAAGCGAGGCCGCCCTGGACGCGGGTGTAGGCGGGATTGCGGGTTGTGCTGAAGGGGTTGACGGCCTGGAAATTGCGATTGCGCAGGTATCCGTAGACGTCGCCGTGGAAATCGTTCGATCCGGAGCGGGTGATGATGTTGACCACGCCGCCGGCGGCGCGGCCGTATTCGGCGGCGTAGTTGTTGGTGATGATTTGGAATTCCTGCACGGCTTCCTGCGAGACGGTGGAGCGCACGCCGTTAGTGGAATTGTCGGTGGCATCGGCGCCATCGACATTGACCAGGTTGGAGCGAGCGCGCTGGCCGCTCATGTTGAGGCCGGAAGTCGGCGCCGCGCCAACATTGGGGGCGCTGTCGCGCTGCACCTGCGAATCCGTCAGCGTGAACTGGATGTAGTTGCGGCCGTTGATCGGCAGATTGTCGATGCGGCGCTCGCCGATGGTGTCGGTGGTGGAACTGCGCGAGGTTTCAACGATCTCGGCCTGGGAGCTGACTTCGACGACTTCCTTGCCGCCCGCGATGGTGAGCGCGACGGGTAACTCGGCCATCCCGCCGACGTTGATGGCGACGCCGGTGGCTTCGGCTTTGGCGAAGGCGGGTGCGTCCACAATGACGGTATAAATGCCGGGAGCCAACTGACGCACACTGTAGCCGCCCTGGCCGTCGCTGCTGCCGGCGCGTTCCAGGCCTTTGGCGACATCGCGCACGGTGACGGTGGCGTTGGTCACGGCGTTGCCCTTCGGATCTTTCACGCTGACGTGGAGGTCGCCGGTGGCGGCGCCCTGGGCAAAGGCAACCTGACGGACGAGCAAGAACAGGACCGCGAAAAAGAACAGACGCAAGGACGCTTTCATAGGGCTCCTGGGATCTTCCGCCTTGGAGGAGGCGGGAATCGAAGTGCGCGGTTTATCACCAACTACTTGAATTTCGAGCACGTGGTTGGGACGAGATACCGCTGATATGTACATCAGAGGAGGGTGTTTAGGCAAGCGATAAGGTAGATTACCGGCTGGCGGAGGGGCGCAGGCGGAGACTGGGTTGTCCCAGCCTTTGTCCGCGCATTGCGTTTGCAGCCGCCTTTCTTTAGATTCTTGAAGCGAGAGATTCCTGGAGAGAGACTGCTGGCGCGTCAGAAAGTCTTTGTGCCTTCTTCTATGCATTCCGAAAATTTCAACGGACATTCCATGACTGGCGAACTGCTGCGGGTGATGGTGTGTCCGCCGGGCAACGCGGGGTGGAATATTTCCGGGAAGGCCGCGGCATGGCGGGATCTCGGATTTCAGCATGCTCCTGATTTTGCGGCAGCGCAGAGGCAGCACGAGATTCTGTGCCGGCTGCTCAGCGACTGCGGAGCCGAGGTCGTGTGTCTGCCTCCGACAAAATCGCTTACGCTCGATGCCGTCTATGCGCACGACGCGTCGCTGGCCACAGACTATGGCCTCGTCCCGATGAACTTGGGAAAGAAGAATCGCGTGCCCGAGGCGCAGGCGCACGCGGACTTTTGCGGGCAACTGGGCATTCCAGTGTTTGGCGAGATACGGCTGCCTGGGACTTCCGAATCCGGCGATATCGTGTGGCTTGATTCGCAGACACTGCTCATCGGTGACGGCTATCGGACGAACAAGGCGGGGATTGAGCAGATGCGGTCGCTGCTGTCGCCGAAAAATATTGAGGTGCTGTCGGCGCCGCTGCCTTATGGGCGCGGGCCTTCCGCGTGTCTGCACCTGATGTCGCTGATGAGCATGCTCGACGAGAAGACTATTCTGGTCGATCTGCCGTGGCTGGCGGTGGAGACCGTCGAATTGCTGAAGGCGCGCAGCTTCCGCCTGATTGAGATTGAATATGGCGAACGCGACACGCTTGCCTGCAACGTGCTCGCGTTGGGCGGGGGACGCCTGATTGCGATTGAAGAAAACGCCAGAACAAATCAGCGCATGCGGGAAGCTGGTTTTGACGTGCGCGTGTTTCCGGGATCGGAGATCTGCATCAACGGGGCGGGCGGGCCGACTTGCCTGACGCGGCCGCTGCTGCGGAAGTAGCGGAGCAGTCGTTGGTCGCAGCTTGCCGGTGGAGAGCCGGGCGTCCCCGCCCGGCTGGACGGGCGAGACGCCCGTCCCTCCACTGCTAAACAACCCCATTCCGCCCGGCTTGGTAGAATCAAAAGGAAATGCTTTTGCCGTTTGTCCGCGAAATTTTCGCGGAGGTGGAACAATTACCTGCCTTCACGCGTGCCGCCTCCCATCTGCGGGAGAGCGCGGGGCGGATGAGTGTCACTGGACTGTCGGCGGCGGCTAAGGCGCTGATCGTTGTTTTATTGCGACGCACGGTCGAGCGTCCGTTTGTGCTGGTGGTGGCCGACAACCGCGCGGCCGAAGAGTTGCTGCCCGTGCTGCGCGCGTTCTGCGAACTGACTGGGGCGGCGGATCCAGACTCGGTCGTAAGCCTTCCGGCCCGCGACGTGCTGCCCTTCCAGAATCTGTCGCCGCATCCGGAGATTCAGGAAGAACGCGCGACGGCGTTGTGGAAGATCGCGACGGGCCGCGCCGCGATCGTAATTTCACCGGTGACCGCCACCACAATTCTGCTTCGCTCCCCCGACTACTACGCCGACCTGGCGCGAGTTCTGCGTCGCGGTGAGACTTTCGATCTGGAGAAGCTGCTTGAGCACCTGAACACGGTCGGCTACAGCGCAACCGATGTGGTGGAAATGCCGGGGCAGTACGCGGCTCGCGGCGGCATTCTGGATGTGTACTCGCCGGAAGCGGACCGCCCGGTGCGCATCGAGTTTTTTGGGGATGAAATCGAGTCCATGCGCAAGTTCGATCCGGCAAGTCAGCGGTCGTCAAACCCAGTCGATGAAGCGTTGCTTCTGCCGCTGACGGAAACACCGGTCACGGAAGAATTGCTGGGTTCCATCAACGCGCGGCTCTCCGGGAAACGTATTACGGGATCACCGGAGATTGTGGAGCAAGCCGTGCGCGACTCCGGCGCTGGAGTTTTTCCGGGCTGGGAGTTCTACGCTCCGGTGGCGGGCGCGGACCGCAGCATTTTCGGGCTGCTTCCGGAAGCGCGGGTGATTCTCGACGAGCCCGAAGCGCTGCTGCAGGAACTCGACAAAGTCTGGGCCCGTATTGAAGAAGCGCACGAGCGCAGCGGAGTGGGGAACCTGGTTCGTCCCGCCGATCTTTATCTGACGCCGGAAAGCTGGCGGGAAAAAACTGCAGGGCTCGCCGGAGCCGATTTCGAATATCTGGCGATGGCGCGCGAGGGGAGAACGGAAGCGGCTTTTCTTTCGCAGCCCGTTACGCGCTTCCATGGCGCGGTGCCGGCGATGATCGAGCAGGTTCAGAAGCTGGTCGGCGGCGGCACGCAGGTAATTCTTGCCGCGCCCAACACGGGAGAAGTCGAGCGCCTCGCCGACATGTTCACCGAGTACAACGCTTCGTATCGTCTGGGAAGCCGCACCCGCAGCGGAGAGAGCTATGCCGACGAAACTTCTTATTTTGCCGGCGACGTTCTCACTACTACGCTGCTGAAGGCTTACCTTCCCGACGGCTTCGTTTTGCCCGAAGCGCATCTCGCGATTTTTGGGGCGCGCGATCTGTTCGATGAGTCGGACCTGGTGGCGGCGCGGCCGCAACGGCAGAAGTCGAAAGTCTCGGCCTTCCTCTCTGACTTCCGCGATTTGCAGGTCGGCGACTACGTCGTCCACGTAGAGCACGGCATCGGGCAGTATCAAGGTCTAAAGGAAATCAACCAGGGCGACGGCGCCGCGGAATTCATGCTGCTCGAGTACGCCGAGGTTGCCCGGCTCTATGTTCCGCTTACTCGGCTTGATCTGGTTCAGAAATATCGTTCGTCGGAGGGCGCGAAGCCCGTCCTGAATCACCTCGGCAGCGCTGCCTGGGGCAAGACCAAGGCTCGCGTGCGCAAGGCGATGAAGGACATGACCGATGAACTGCTCAAGCTCTATGCGCAGCGCCAGTCCGCGCGCGGTCACATCTTTCCGGCCGACACCGAGTGGATGAAGGAGTTCGAAGATAGTTTCGAATACAGCGAGACCGAGGACCAGGCGCAGGCCATCGCCGACGTGAAGCGCGACATGGAGTCGCAACTCCCCATGGATCGCCTGCTGTGCGGCGACGTCGGTTACGGCAAAACTGAAGTTGCGATGCGCGCCGCTTTCAAGGCCCTGAGCGACAACAAACAAGTCGCCGTGCTCGCGCCCACCACCGTTCTCGCCTTCCAGCACTACGAAACCTTCAAGCAACGATTCGCGCCATTTCCGCTTACGGTCGAAATGATCAGCCGCTTTCGGACGGCCAAGCAGGTCAAAGAAATTTTACAAAGAGTGGAAGCCGGCAAAGTGGACATCCTGATCGGCACCCACCGCCTGCTCTCAAAGGACGTGAAGTTCGCCGACCTCGGTTTGCTGGTGGTGGACGAGGAGCAGCGCTTCGGCGTGCGCCACAAAGAACGCATCAAGCAGATGCGCACGGAAGTGGATGTGCTCACCATGTCAGCGACGCCGATTCCGCGCACACTGCATATGTCGCTGGTGGGACTGCGCGACATGAGCGTGATCGAAACGCCGCCGAAGGACCGCATGGCGATCCAGACCGTGGTTGCGAACTGGGATGAAAAGCTCATCCAGTCCGCGATCGAACAGGAACTCGACCGCAGTGGCCAGGTTTATTTCGTCCACAATCGCGTCGACACGATCTGGGAGATTGCCGCCAAGATTCAGGGACTAGTTCCGGGCGCGCGCATCACCGTGGGCCACGGACAGATGGGCGAAGGTGAGTTGGAAAAGGTGATGCTGAAATTTATGCATCACGAAGCCGACATCCTGGTCTCGACCACGATTATCGAGAACGGCCTCGACATTCCGCTCTGTAACACGATCGTCATCAATCGCGCCGACCGGCTTGGCTTGTCGGAGCTTTACCAGCTGCGCGGACGGGTTGGCCGCTCGAACCGACGCGCTTACGCGTACCTGCTACTGCCCGCCGAAATCGAGTTGACGCCCATCGCCCGCCGCCGTCTTGCCGCGCTTAAGGAATTCTCCGACCTCGGGGCGGGCTTTAAGATCGCTGCCCTTGATCTCGAACTGCGGGGCGCGGGAAATCTTCTGGGCGGAGAGCAGAGCGGCCACATCGAAGCGGTGGGATTCGAACTTTATACGCAGATGCTGGAGCGCGCCGTGCGCGAGATGAAGGGCGAGGCGGGCGTTGAAGTCACGGAAATCCAGCTCAATCTCGGCCTCAACATCCGCATTCCGTCCGACTATATAAAGGAAGAAAACCAGCGGCTGCGAATGTACAAGCGCGTCGCAGGAGTCGAAACCGAGTCGCAGCTGCACGACGTGCGCTCAGAGCTGATCGACCGCTACGGCGAGACGCCTAGGGCTGTCCGCAACCTGCTGGAGTACGCCGCGCTCAAACTGCAGGCGATGCGGGTCGGCGCAAACGCCATTGAGCGCAAGCGCGAGTTCGTGAACATCAAGTTCAGCCAGAATGCTGCGATTGATCCGGGGAAGCTGGCGCGCTTTGTGGCGTCGCAGCGGGGCACGCAATTTACTCCGGACGGGACGCTGAAGTTCTCGATAAAAATCAACAGCGCCGAAGGAATATTGCAGACACTGCGCGATCTGCTGGAGGAACTGGAGGCGTGCGAAGAAGCCGTGCGCGAGGTATAAATGCGAGCAGTACAATGGTTCCGCGGCCGAGCCCCTAAAGGGGTTTCTGATTTCGAGGAAGTTCGGCATCGCTAAAGCGATGCCCTGACACGAAGCTCGAGTTCTGCGCAGAGTTCGCAGGTTCTAGGCGAAGCGCGAACGACTAACGACTAACGACCGACGACTAAATGACCCACGACGAACGACGAACGAATGGCGACCGGCGCAAGATCCGGAAAGTCCGCAAAGCGATTTTTCCCGCCGCCGGATTGGGCACCCGCTTTCTCCCGGCCACCAAAGCGCAGCCGAAAGAGATGCTGCCGCTGGTGGATAAGCCCATCATTCAGTATGGCGTGGAAGAGGCGCTGGCGGCCGGATGCGACCAGATCATCATCATCACCGGACGCGGCAAGAGCGCGATCGAAGATCATTTCGACGTCAGCTACGAGCTGGAAAAAATGCTCGAAGAAAAAGGCAAGCACGACTTGCTCAAGATCGTGCGCCAGATTTCCGACATGATCCACGTCGCGTACGTGCGCCAGAAGGAGGCGCTGGGCCTGGGACACGCCGTGCTCACCGCGCGCGAATTGATTGGCGACGAACCCTTTGCCGCCCTGCTCGCCGATGATGTCATCGATGCGAAAGTGCCGGTGCTCAAGCAGTTGATGAACGTATTCGACGAGAAGCAGTGTTCCGTGATTGCGACGCAGGTGGTCGACGGGCCGTCGATTTCTTCTTACGGCGTGCTGAAGGCGAAAGAGGTTGCGGGCTCCGGCGGCAAACTCTACGAAGTTCTCGATCTGGTGGAAAAGCCGAAGCTCGCGGATGCGCCTTCGAATCTGGCCGTGATCGGACGCTACATTCTGACGCCGGCGGTCTTCGAGACGCTCTCCGACATCAAGCCGGGGGCGGGCGGCGAGTTGCAACTCACGGACGGGCTGCGCGGGCTGCTGCGGCGCGAGAAGATGTACGCCTATGTCTACGAAGGCCGCCGCCACGATACTGGCGACAAACTCGGCTTCCTCAAAGCTACGGTTGAGTTTGCGCTGAAACGCGAAGATCTGGGCGGGGAGTTCCGGGAATACCTGAAAAGTTTGAAGCTGTGAGCGATGTTCGCAGCCACACTTCTTCTACCAGATTGTTTTTTTCTTGGATCTCACGATATCCTCCTCAATAGGGCTCCACCAACGGGCTACTAGACATTACGTGAGGCGCATGGTCAGGAAGCTTTCCCTTGCCGATCCGCCACTGCCTTCGTCAGTTTCAACGCGATGGCACCGCCGGGAACCACCGGGTTCATCGTTTCAGCGCCGATGTCAAAGAGCAACTCACGGTTCAGCACGCGCTTGAGCTGGCTCCCGAAGGCCTTGCCGGTGGGCTTGAACTCGCCGGTAAGCCCGTCTACCTCCACCGTGGCCCGTTTATCCTTGGCTTGCCACACGTACTCGAAGACGTAAACCGGATGGTAGTAGAGCTCAAGGCAGTCCACCACTACTTCCTCTTCGAGAATCTGGTCGGCTAAAGGTGGATGGAGAACGTCGCCGAGTACCTGACGCACCACGACCGACGCGCGCACTTCGGGAGGTGCGAGTGCCAAGTCAGCAGGCAATGCGCCACTGCTGTCAGCTTCGATCCGGTCGAAGGCCAGGTAGGGGAGGAAGTCCAGAGCCTCGCCGCTGAGAGCGTCCAGAAAGATCTCGTGCCGCTCTTCCAGAAGACAGTGGTCCACGCCCTGTAAAGTCAGCTTGCCCTGAGCCGGGGTGTAAGTCTGCCCGGCGATCTCCACGGATTGAACATCGGCCAGGACTGGCACTGGGTAGTGAGAGCGACGATCGTAGCGGAAACGCTTGTGGCCAATGGCATGCCCAGAAGGGCTGGTAGCGCAGTTCCAGCAAGCTCACCTGGATCTCCTCGCCCTTGGGCCGCATCAGAAACTTGGCCAACGTGCCGAAGACGTTGAGCTTCTGTTCCCAGGCTTTTTCCCTGGCCTGATCCTGCGTTACTTTGGCAGGAAGTAAGAAGACTCCTTGTTCAGCCAATGCAATTTCCATGGGTAGACCTCCTTGCCAGTTCAGGCTCCGAGGCAGCGATCTACATCGAACCTGTTCCGCCGCGTTCTGAGGCTGCGTGTCTGCATGTTTCGCTCCACTCTGAAGATCACATCACAGCATCCAGGAAACCATGAGAGACCTGAAAACACCGCCCCTGATGATCGCGTCTACGAGCTGATAGATCTCGGCGTGACTGCCAACGACGTGGCCCAATACTTGCCCATTCCCTTCCCACCAAAGGATCCCGTTCCCCGCGTTTTTGTTGATAATGACTTTGTATTCGATTGCCGTCTGGTGCAGGGCGTCATCTGTCACAGCGATCGTTTCACCGGAGCGAGGATCAACCTGCCACCAAGCAAGGCGAGGAGTATTCGCTAAGGTGATGGATCGCTTAGGAACCAGCACAACGCAACCCTCGGCCAACGTCTCGTCAAGCAGTGCACCTGCATTCTGAGGAACGGCCGACGTCCGCGCAGGACGAGTTGGCATCTGCTGCCCGGACAGCGGACTCGTGTTGTGAGAGTCGTTCACGCTTCTACTTCCTGGTCACTGGCACGGTGTCGTTCAACCCCACCGCCCGCATCTCCTGTCGTCTTCTGGTGCTCCGCCGCTACGATCCGGGGTTCGATCCCGCATCCGCAGCTTCGACTCCCTCAAGGGACGCTGAGATTTGGGAGTAGAGAGATTCGGCAAAAACCAGAACCGCAAGCAAAACACCCGCAAGGAGGGTCATAACGGCGACCAATTTAACAATCGTGATGTACTCATATCCTCCGCCTCCTTTTTCCGGTCCTTCGGGTCCCCTTGGACCGAAACTATCAAGCCGCTCCACACGGATGGTCTCGCCAGTCTGTTGGTTGATCACGTACACCCGAGTCGGTTTAGCTGCGTTTACGCCAGGGGTTCGGTAGATCGTCCAACCTCCGCCCAGGTCCGCCCCGAACACTGCACGGGTATTGCCAGCGCTGGTGATCTCCCACCAACCGGTTGGGCCCGCGCGAGAAACAGTGCGCGGGACCACCAGGAGATTGCCGTTCGACAATGAGGAAGCAATTCTGGCGGCAGTTTCTGGCTCACGGGCGAGCGCGGCGCCGCGTGAAGCATCCTCCGGTCGCAGGGCAATTGTTCCATCGGAAGTCAGCAGGCCACTCGTGCTGGCTACCTGGGCGCGGTCGTTGCCGCTGAAGACCGCATCCCGGGTGACAGCCTCGTGCTCGAGCGCCCCTTCCAATGTGCCGAACCAGATTTTGCGCTCGATGACGCCGGCCTCAGCAGAGGGCTCACGGGCAACGCCGCGGAGAAAGTCACGCCGCAAGTCGTACTCCCCGTATGCGCCTCCACCCTTCCCCTGCGGGTTAGGCCCACACTGAACATCAGGATGCGCGGCGAATCGGCGCAAAGGCGGACAGCAGGGGAATCGTTGACTGCCGGAATGATGAGGTGGTCGGACCATACGAGGAAGGCAAAATTCCGTAAGGCCAAGGGCCAGACCTGTTCGCCGAAGGAAAGGTCGGGCGGAGAAGACTGGGCCGGGGGAGCAGGCTGATTCTGCAGCGAAGTCTGCTCTGAAGCCGTAGTCTGCTGGCTCCGGGCCAAGTACATCAACGCTTTGGCATAAGCAGCCAGATTGTGGCTGCCCGCACTGAACCAGATATTGTGAAGCGCGCGAGGCGCGAGCGGGCCATGTTCGTCTCGCGCGAGCGGACGCAGTGCCCCCGCATCCGGGGCGCCGGCCTTTTTCCAGGCCAGTCCACCATCGGCCAAGACTCGCCGCGTTACTTCGCGATGTCCATCCGGAAACGCGATCTCGAACTCAAGCCACTCGGCCCCGAACACCGGCGGCGATGCGAAGGCTCCTCCAAACAAGTCGGCACCTCCGCCGGACGGCGACCCCTCTGCGCTGAAGTCGATGGGTTTGCCGGAATAGAACTTGCCGTCAACCCAAAGCACCGGGGCCCAGACATTGCCACCTTGCACGGGACCTCCAATGCCACCGAGCGCTGCCTGGCCCGCCGGGGTATGAGTGAGAAAAACCTGACGGTCTAGAAGTTCGTCCGCCGCCAGAGGGACCTCCAGCGCCGTTTCACTCTTGATCTGATTGTCTGCCAAAGTTTCCGCCGTGACGCGAATGGTCACGCGTTGGTGAGAGTTGCTTGGCAATTCATCGTAGGTGTGGTCGACCTGGCAGTATGATCGCCCCGGCGTGGCATCGCCAAACGCCGAGTCGAGGTCGATCCAGCGCCCGTCGACCTGCGCCTGCACCCAAACGTGTTGCTCGATTTCTCGAAGGACATCTTCTCGGGATGGACTGGCGTTGGCAGGCAGCGATTGACCCAACGCGGCACGAATTGCCAAGTAATCCCGACGGCCTCGCGCTTTGACTCGGCTCAGGAAAGCGGCCGCCCCTGGGCTTGGAGTGGACCGAGAGGCCGACACATCTTCCTCCGGGCGGAGGGGGGCTCGAAGATGCGCGCAAAGAGCCTCTCGGCATCGGCGTGGGATAGCTGCCCGTTCACGAAGCGGGTTGGCAGGCCGTTGAGTTTGAGCAGCTTGGCGAGAAGAAGGGAACGATCAAAGGAATTGCCGGCACGGGTCAGAAAGGTTTGTTGGTCGCCGCGAAGGACGCCGGAATAAGCTTCGTAGCGAATTCTATCCCTGACAAAGAAAAATGCCGGTTCGACGCCCGAACCGAGCGCCCCGGCCCTCGCGGTAAGGCTATAACGTACCTCTGGAGTGTGCTGAATCCAGGACTCGACCTTCGTCACGAGTTCATCGGGATTCACAGGCGTGGATGGCGGCTCGGGGGCGGTAAGGTTGTCCCCAACCGGAAGCGTGAGCTCAGCGGTATTGTTTTGGGATGTGCGGCCAATCCCCTGGTCAGCAGAACTGTTGAAGCCTGTAAGGGAGACGACCACGCTCATGGCCAGCGCAACGGCCTGCTGAAATCCCGAGCTCGCCGCGTCCACCCGGCGCCAACGCTGGTGGATTCGCTCAGCAATCTCACCTATCAGACCTATGGGCGCGACGACCACAGCTCCGATGAACGCCCCTTGCAGCCAGAACGGCAATTTTTCCCAAAGACTCTGGCCGTGCAGGAGCGCGGCATAGGGCGTGCGAGTCGTAATGCCCACGACCCATGCGGCCACACCGTAAGCGCCGAGAAGAACGAGGGCCACTCGGGCTGGCCAAGGCAAAAACTTTAGGCGCGCCAGAATCCAGCCGGCCAGGAGAATCCCCAAAATTGTCACTGCCGACAGCAACGTGGAGGTCGGTTACCGCAACAAGGTGATGGCTGAATCGGAACCCTCTGGCCTCCATGCCGCGACGACCATCAGACCGAACAAAACGAACAACGAGACGGATGCCTTAGTTACCCAGCTCAGCCTTCGCCACAACAACGCACAGAGCGCAAGGTATCCGGCGACTGTCGCACCGATGATCCACCGCAACGGCGAACGGCTGATGAAGGTCTCGACAGCAGCATCAATCAACACCAGGTAGAGCAGGACGGCCAGCACGGCGAGGCCCAACATCTGCAGGCGGGAGGGATGGGTTGCTGATTCTGCCCCGGACGACGGAATCGTGTTGTGCGGGTCGTTCATGCTTCCACCTCCTGGTCACTGCCCCGGTTTCCATCAACGTGCGCTAGCCGCTCACGCTCACCTCGAGTGCTGGTCGTCATCCTCGCCGGTTGATGATCGGCAGTTTTCACTTTGTCGTGTTCTCACTTGCAGGTATCGATCAACACTTCGACGCGCCGGTTCTTGGCGCGGCCCGCCGGGTTGTCCGAGCCGTTGGGATTCGTATTGGGAGCGACTGGATCCCGCTTGCCGAATCCTTGGATCGGCGTTGTGGCCGCAATGTAGTGATGTGCCGCCAGCCAATCGCGCACCGCTCGTGCGCGTTGTTCGCTGAGCAATTGGTTGTAGCCGTCGGATCCGATCGAGTCGGTGTAGCCGCGAATCTGCACCGGATGTTCGCCGGCTATCTTGATCGCGGGGCCCAGTGCGCCGAGGGTTTTCTGAGCCGTCGGCGTCAGCGTCGCCTCGGCGAAGGCAAACAGCGCATCGGAGCCGACCGTCAACTGCTGCGTGCAGCCCTTTTCGACCGACTCAACCTTTTCAACTTCCGGCACGGCGGCGGCCACGAGCGTGATCGTCGCCGAGGCCGTGTTGCCCTGACCGTCGTCGCCGGTCACCAGGAACTCATGGCCGCCTGGTCCGGCATTGGCCAGCACGTCGATCGTGAAATTCACGGGCGCCGTGTTGCCTTTCAGGGTGACTTGTCCGACTGAGAGTGCCGTCTTCTACGGCGCATCCGCTGGTGCCTTCGGGGCGAGCGAGACCGTACCGGCGTATCCCTGGTTGGCCAGTACCTGAAGCGGGACTTGCACCTGGGAGGCCCGGCCCGGTGAGAACGGCACCCGTTTGCTCGGCGCAATCAGAAACTTCCCAGCGACCGACTCCGTGCAAGGCAACAGCGCCGGCACGGGCTGCTGCAGTTCGAGCAACAGCAGCTTGGCGTAGGTCGCTTTGTTGCGATCATCTTTATCGAAGCCGTTATAGATAATGAGGCCCTGCCCGTAGGGAGCGTACATGTGCATGAAGCCGTCCACGTTCAAAGCATTTGTGCCGAACAGGTGCCCGCACCAATGGGGATCCCTGGTCGTGACCGTATTTGAATCGCCGATATCATTGCCGACCGAAACCCAGGATTTCAGATCGAGATATTGCTTGGAGTCTTTTGCGTCAGAGCCGAGCGTACTCGGCTCGACGAGGACGAGGTCGTGTCCGCTGGCCCCGCGTGCGCCGGGATTCGAGGTGTGGAACGCGTACGGCAGAAAACTGTAATCGGTGGACGTGCAATTGTCGGCATCGTCAATGATCAACTTGTGTCCAGCCTGGGTGAAATCGAGCAATGCCTGCGCTTGCCACGGTGCGATTTTCTTTCCCAAGTCGCAGATGTATCCCAAAACCACGGTGTCGACGCCGGCCAAGGCTTCGGGCGCAAAGACGCGATCGACAGTGGCACAAAGCGGTAACCCGGGAACTGCGCCAGCCTGTCGGGGGCCGGTGGATACGGGTTAAAGCTGCCATCCTCGGTTAGGACGAGGACGTTTTGGCCTGAGCCGGCGGGCTTCGCGACATGAGCGCAGTCAGGACCGGGCGCGAGACGCATCAAAATGTACGAATCTTGATCGTCGGAGGTTGCCCCGACGATCATATTGCCTTCCGCATTGAGCACTCCATCGCGCAGCAGACGTGTGGACGGGTAGGGTTTCCAGGTGACACGCGCACCGGATTGCGACCCGCCCATCTCCTCGCTGACATTCGATGCCGTGTGACAGCGCCCGGCTCGGAATTCAGTGCCCTGCTGCACAATCTGCAGCATCCAGTACGTGTCATTCACCAGAGTCGGCTCTGGCACCGAAGCGAGCTTGCGGGGCCCTGGAAGAGTTAGTCATCGGCCTGATGCGGTGAACTATCGTAGAGCCACACGCCGGAAATCGGATTCGTTGTCGCCGGCGGTTGGAGCTTGCCATAGGCGAAGACACGGCCTAGATACGTATAGTCGGCTCCTCGCTGCTGCAGCGTCACCCGCAGCCAGCGCGCCATGGCCGGGCGAGATAGAGGAAAGTCCTGCTCCTTAGTGGTCGCTTGCAGAGCGTAATCGCCCAGAGTGCTGTAGCCGGAATCCGGGCCTTGCGTGGAGCCCTCAACCCGCACCGCTTGCGCGACGTTGGGCACGTCTTTCTCGTCCCATCCATTCCATGGTTGAAACCCCAGAGCATCAATTTCCGCCCGCGCGGCAAATTCGAAGACAAGCACGTATGGGCCTGGCGCACCGCTCTTGGAGCGCCAGGGGTAGCGGTGGGTGAGGGCGTTCGGCCCCCAGCCGCCCGAGGTTGTCGATGATGGTGGCCACTCGCGCGTGATTGTGCCCGCCGACATCGCAATCAGGTTCACCGGGGCGGTGGGAGCAGGCTGCGAGTTTGTGCCGGCCCCGGTCGGTGCCGCGCCAGACGGTGCCGCTGTCGGCGAAGCCGTGGGGTTGGGCGCAACCGCAGAAGGGCTCAGCGATCCCCGCCGGAGGCATCGCGGCGGTCCCGGCTGAGCCGCTCCCCGCCTCACGCTTCGCGTCACCCCCGGAGGATCGCTTGCAGCTTGAAGTCAACGCGAGCGTCAAATATGCAAGCGCGATGGAAACACAAAGAAACAATCGCTGGGTCATGAACTGGTCACCTAGGGTTGATCTCTCGCGCTTGATCTTCCCGTCTCTGGCACGGTTAAAGCCCTCTAATTCGGAATCTCCTTTTTGACTTCAAAAACGCGGACAATCATAGGCCCATCTCGCCGTTCACGATACTGTGAAAAGATTTTCATCTGGAGTGCAACGAATCGGTATACGATCCGCACCAGCACCGCCGAAAATTGCCCGATATTCCGCCACTTTTGCAACACCTCTCGTTACTCCAACTCGCTGTAGACAGACTTCGCTGCCGACCTGACCACCATCTATCTATCCCGTCGGTACCGGCAGTAGCGCGATCCGACCCAGCATCGCCCCGAACCGCCGCCGCGTCAGATGTCCTTCCGCCAGCAATAGCCAGTAGTAACGCGCATGTTTGACCAACCGTCCTCCGGTCTTCACCAGTCGTTGCTGCAAGCTGGTCAGGGACCAGTTCTCAATCCCTCTCGGCAAACCCAGACGCCGCCACAAATTCCCCAGATTGTAGGCCAGCAGGCTCAGCGCCAGCCGCACTTGGTTCGAGCGGAACCGATGGCAAGAGAGCCGCGTCATCTTCACCGCCTGCTTCCCCTCCTTGATCCACTGCTCCACCGTCCCGCGCTTGTTATAGAACCGCACCACCGCCCGACTTGGCGTCTCCAGATTGGTCACGATGAACCCCACTCGCGGGAACAACTCCCCAGCATGGAACTCCACCTTCGCCACTACTCGTCGTGCGGTCTTCCAACTGGCGGCTTGGTAGAGAAAGCCCTTGTACCACACGATGGGTTTGTGACTGGGCCGCCCCACCGGGCGCGTCAGCAGTTCCTCGATGTCTCGCTCCAGACCAGCGTTGGCCGGAAGCCGAATCGCATATTTCACTCCCCGTTCTTCCAGCGCTTCGTAGATCTCCGGTTTGGCAAACGCGGCATCGGCTCGAAACACCACTTCCTTCCCCACTCCCTGTTGGCGCTCGATTTCCGGCAGAAGCACTTCTTCCCAGTCCTCGGCACTGTGTACGTTGCCGGGCCGCAGCTTCGCTCCCAGACAGTCTCCCTCCCCGTTGAACAGCAGCAGCGGGTGATAGCAGGTCGATTCAAAATGCCCGTTGTAGGCACTCTGCTCCTGTTCTCCGTAGACCGGGATTTCCGTGCTGTCCATATCCAGCACCACCCGCTGGAGGGAATCCATGGCCTCCGCCTTCGCCAGCAGTTCCCGATTGATTCGGCTCAGACCTTCCAGGTTCTCGTCTTGGCTCAGCACCTCGGTCTCGAACCAATGCAGGCGCGAAGGCAACGCTGCCCCGCGCTCCCAGATCTTCTCCGAGCCGATCAAGCGGAAGGTCGGATCTTGCGACAGCCGCTCCGCATCGTTCACATCTTCGTATCCTGCCAAGCGACTGTAGATGGACTGTCGCAGCAGATCCGGGAGCGGCAACTGCGTGTTCTTTCCCCGCCGACCGTCCATGATGTTTTCCATGATGAGCGCACTCAATCCCAAACGTTCATCCAACTCGCGCACCAAAAGCAGACCACTGTCGGAGGTGACGCGAGAACCTTGGAAATCAACTTTCAAAAAAGGATTAAACGAGAGCTGCAAGGGCTGATTTTGTTTCTCACCCACTGGGTCGAGCCTCCGTAGAGTTCGTTTTGCGCTCAAAGCCGTATGGATACTGGCGTTGGCGCCATCATAAAGTGATTTACGCTAGATTCAAAAAGGAAATGTGAGTTTCTGTTGTTTCGCTCACTCTTCCATCGTCGCGTTAATTTTCCTGGATTTCTCTTCCACGCCGCGCGCCAGTTTCTCTTTGTGCGCTGCCAGTTTCTTCGCGATCGCAGCATCCGCGAGGGCCAGTATCTGTGCCGCCAAAATTCCTGCATTCGTCGCGCCGGACTTGCCGATGGCGACGGTGGCTACCGGAATACCTGCGGGCATTTGCACTGTCGCCAGCAGGGAATCCATGCCCTGCAGGGAAGTGGAGGGAATCGGGACGCCGATGACCGGCAAGGTTGTGTGCGCTGCGATCACGCCCGCCAGGTGCGCCGCTCCGCCCGCGCCCGCGATGATCACGCGAATGCCACGTCCCGCGGCCTTGCGAGCGTAATCTGCCGTACGATCGGGCGAGCGATGGGCGGAAGTTACGTCCATCTCATACGCAATCCCGAATTCATCGAGAGCTTTCCCGGCTTCGCGCATGACCTCCAGGTCGGAGTCACTGCCCATTACGATCGAAACGAGTGGCTTGCTCATGAGTGCGGTTGCTTCCATTGCCCTCATTCTCGCCTGATGCGCGAGTGCTTCGGCTTCGGTGGGGAACGCGGCACGATGTCTCCGACCGTTGGCATCGCGCCAGTCGGCCATGAATTTGCCGCACCTTTTCAGCATGGGTTGCCCCTCCTGCGGGGTTGTGGGTTAGGTTTCTACTTGGCGATTGGACACTTGCGAAGACTCCACCTCCTATGAAGTGAGAACTCGGTCGTCCCTCCGGGACTTGAGTCATTTCTTCCACTCTTCCCAGCGCTGAAGCGCTGGGCTAAGCTGGATCGCCCCTCCGGGGCTGGGTTGCTATGCCGCTAACTCTCAGGACAGGATGCTAGTTCTTCTTCAGCGCTCTCGCCGCAATATCCTTGCGATAGTGCGCACCCTCGAAGCCGATCTTCGCGCAAGCCTCATAGGCGCGCTGCACGGCCGCTTGCAACTCGGCAGCCCGTGCCGTTACCCCGAGCACGCGTCCGCCGGAAGTATAGAAAGCCTCGTCACGTTTCGAGGTGCCGGCATGGAAGACTTTTACGCCGTCCAACTTCGCCGCATCCTCCAGGCCGGTGATTTTCTTACCCGCCGCGTAGGCCCCCGGATAACCGCCCGAAGCCATCACCACGCACACCGCCGCATCGTTCGACCACTTGAAATCGCCGTCGCTGGTGCGGCCGTCGATCGACGCTTCCATCGCCTCGACCAGGTCGCTTTCGAGGCGCATAAGAATGGGCTGCGTCTCCGGATCGCCGAAGCGACAATTGAATTCGAGCACCACGGGGCCGCGCGCGGTCATCATCAGGCCACAATAGAGAACGCCTTTATACTCCGCGCCTTCGGCCTTCATGCCGGCGACAACGGGCCGCACGATGTGGACGAGCAGCCAGTCACGCATCTGGTCATCGACGATGGTCCGCGTCGTGTATGCGCCCATGCCACCGGTGTTGGGGCCAGTGTCGCCGTCACCGGCGCGCTTGTGATCCTGCGCAGCGACCAGCGGCGCCACGCGCTCGCCGTCGCTCACGACCAGAAACGAGAGTTCGTCGCCTTCGAGAAACTCTTCCAGCACCACACGCGATCCGGCTTCACCCAGCATCTTGCCGCTGAGCATTTCATTCGCGACCGTCGAGGCCTCGTCCTTGGTCTTGGCGATGACCACGCCCTTGCCGGCAGCCAGTCCGTCGGCCTTCACCACGATCGGAGCATGGAAGTGCGGCAGCGCATCGCGCACCTGTTCCGAAGAATCGCAGATCGCATAGTGCGCCGTGGGAATGCGGTGGCGTTGCAGGAATTCCTTGGCAAAGCTCTTGCTGGTTTCGAGTTGTGCGGCGGCTCGAGTTGGGCCGAATGTGCGCCAGCCTCGCCGCGTGAATTCGTCCACCAGGCCGAGCATCAGAGGCAATTCGGGCCCCACGATGGTGAGGTCGGGCTGGATCTGATTCGCGAGCGCGATCATTGCGTCGAGGCTCTTTACATCTACCGCGATACACTCCGCCTCGTCCGCGATCCCGCCGTTGCCCGGCGCGCAGTAGATTTTCGTGACCCGCGGCGACTGCCGGAGCTTCCAGACCAAAGCGTGCTCGCGTCCGCCGCTGCCGATGACGAGGATCTTCATAGTCCAGACAATTAAGGGTAGGGGCGGGAGCAGATGATGTCAAACGGGGCGGAGGCTACTGGCGAGAAAATAATTCTGTGCTGCTGAGCTGCGAGCTACGAGCTTCGAGCAAACCGGAGCCCCGCCGATCGTAGCCCGAAGCTCGGGGCCTTGTGATTCTGAATTATTCCAATACCAAAAGGTCGCAATTAACCGTGCTTAACGGTTCGCCGTATAATCGGTTCACGTGATCACAGTTTCCAAAGAGGACTACCTTAAAGCGATTCTCGGGGCCGAGAGCGAGGGGGAAACGGTCATTTCGGCGACGCTCGCGCACTGGCTCAAAGTTTCGCCCCCGGCCGTAACCATGGCTGTGCGCCGGCTGAAGAAAGACGGCCTGGTGCGGGTGAATGCCGACGGACGCGTTCGTCTGACCGCTGCCGGACGAAAGATTGCCCGCAAGCTGACGGTTCGCCACCACCTAATCGAGCGCATGCTGTCCGAAATTTTTGGAATGGAATGGTACAAGGTGCACGACGAGGCAGAACGCTTGGAACACGCTGTCTCGCCGGATTTCGAGGCCAGGCTGTTCGCTAAACTTGGGCGTGGAGTCGCGTGCCCGCACGGCAATCTAACTGAACTGGAGAGTCCCGGCAGCCGGCGTCGTCGCGGCCTGCTGCTGCTGGCTCAGGCCGAACCAGGAAAGAATTTTCAGGTGAGCGGTATCTATGAACGCGATCGCCGGCTGCTGGAGTTTCTTGAACAGCGCGGCATCCGCCCTGGAGCCAAAGTTCATGTCGCGCATCGCAATTACGACCACACGCTGACGCTGACCACTGGTGCCGGGCGGGTTTCGCTGGGCGTATCGGCTGCTGAAAGGGTCTGGGTTAAAGCGGTGGATGGGAAAGCTTTCTCCAAAGGGTGACCCGCTCGGCGCTCCGCAAATTGCTTCCCTAGCATTCGAAAATCCAAAACGCCACAGCGGGCCCAGCCCCTGAAGAGTGTGCGTGAGGACTGGGTCGTCCCTCCGGGACTTGACGCTTTCCTTCCACTTTTCCCAGCGCTGAAGCGCTGGGCTAAACTGGTTCGCCCCTGACGGGGCTGGAGTTTCCTGTGTTTCGTTCCGAATTCAAATCCATAGGTCCTTCGCTTCGCTCAGGATGACAGTGTGGATTTATGGCTGGAATTTGCGGGACACTGTCCTGGTCACAAAAGTAATTAACCATAGTTTATATCCTGATGTATACTTGCGCTAATTATCCAGCGGGCGGCATTGGCCCGTTGTCCCTTTCGTGCTGCATTGGTGGGATGAACGAACCATTGAATGAAGGAACCAAAGACAGCATCGGAGCCGCGAGGGGAAACCGTACCCCGATCCAACGTGCTTAACGATCAGCGAACGTCTGACGCTGCCGTTGTCATCACGCATGAGGACATCGATCGAGCGCACGACCGCGAACGGGTTTCGGAGGTGCGGGCGCGGCCCGGATTCCGGCCACGGGTGCGGTTGTTCTGGTTGCTCATTGGGCCCGGCATCCTCGTGATGCTCGGAGAGAACGATGGGCCGAGCATGCTGTCCTACGCGGCGACTGGGGCTCGGTTCGGCATCGGTTTTTTCGTGCCGTTCGTTGCGCTCACATTCCTCATGGCTTGCGTAGTCCAGGAAATGACCGTGCGTTTAGGCGCGGCCACACATCGGGGACACGCGGAGTTGATCTTCGATCGCTTTGGTCCGTTCTGGGGTTGGTTCTCGATGGTCGACCTCATGGTGGGCAATTTTCTGACGCTGGTCACGGAGTTCATCGCGATCCGCGCGGGGCTGGGATTCTTCGGAGTGCGGCCGGCGGTTGCGGTCCTTGGCGCACTGTTGGTGCTCTCCGTCGCGCTCATGACGCACCGGTACTGGACTTGGGAGCGGATCATTTTAGGCGCCGCCATGTTCAACCTGGTGTTTGTGCCGGTAGCGTTGCTGACCCATCCGCACTGGGGGACGGTGGGCCGCGCATTGGTGACTTGGAGACCGCTGCCCGGCGGGATCACGCAGGAGACGGTTCTGATCCTGCTGGCCGATATCGGAGCGACGGTGACTCCGTGGATGCTGTTTTTTCAGCAAAGCGCGATTGCCGATAAGGGTCTCACCACGCGCGACATCCGCTTCGGGCGCGTGGACACGGTACTGGGAGCGGCTTTGGCGACAATCGCCGCGCTGGCGACGATGCTGGCGACGGCTCCGCTGTTCATGCACCACATGTCGACAGCGAACTTCGAAGCCGCAGAATTCGCCCAGGCATTGCAGCCGTTTGTTGGACACTGGGGAGCGGCGCTTTTCGCGCTAGGCATATTCGAGGCAGGGATGGTCGCGGCAATTACCATTTCGACTTCATCCGCGTATGCCTTCGGAGAAGTTGCGCGGCGCCCGCACAGTTTGAATCTCCCCTTCAGGCAGGGGAGGTCGTTCTATCTCGTTCTGCTGGTCGAAGCGGTTGCCGCTGCGGGGCTGGTCTTGATTCCGGGAATTCCGCTCGTATACATCGTGCTGTTGGTAAATGTGATTGCCGTCCTGGCCATGCCTCCGGCGCTTCTTTTCCTGTACATGCTGGTGAACGATCATGAAATCATGGGCGCGCTGGTCAGTCCGCTGTGGGCGAATGTGCTGGCTCTGGGGGTCGTGACCGTACTGATCGGCGCCGGCCTCTTGTTTGGGATCAGCGTGATCGCGCCCAATGCGCTGGCGTTTGTTGGAGGCAGGTAGATGGAAAAACAATTTGATTCCGCACCCGGCGCTGAAGTGAGCCGCGAAGAGCTCACCTCGGTGATGACAGCGCTGGAGCCTGACCAGATCATTTTCACCAAGGAGCACCATCATTGTCCTCGACGGCAGCTCACTCAGACCGAGATGCTTCTGTTCTGGGCGCTGAGGATTTACCTGGTCTTCATGGTCGGCGTGGTTGTCTATCAGATTTGGACAAGCGTGCGGTAGGAGCTTGTTGAGCGAAGGCAACGAAGGATCCGCAGTTTTCGCCGATTTCTGACAAACTGCAGATCCCTCGCTTCGCTCGGGATGACAATTCCTGAAGTTTTCAGCAAGGTCCCAATAGGTCCCCAAACGAATTACACTATTAGTTCCGAGTCCGCATTGCGCCCCGGTGCTGTGCCGGAGCTTATATTCAAGGAAGGCCATCATGTCGTCGAATAGCTTTGGCGCTCGCGCAACTTTTAAGGTCGGCAACAAAGAATACGAGCTCTACCGGCTCGACGCTCTCGACAAGCAGGGCATCTCCACCCGGCACCTGCCGTTTTCGCTGCGCATTTTGCTGGAGAATCTGCTCCGTACAGAAGACGGGCGGAACGTGACGAAGGACGAAATTCGCGCGCTCGCGGCGTGGAACAAGAATTCGAAGCCGGAAAAAGAAATCGCCTTCACCCCCAGCCGCGTGCTGCTGCAGGATTTCACCGGCGTCCCCGCGGTTGTGGATCTTGCCGCCATGCGCGACGCCATGAAGCGCCTGGGGGGCGACGCCAAGCTGATCAATCCTCTGCAACCCGCCGAACTGGTCATCGATCACTCGGTGCAGGTCGATGAATTCGGTTCGCCCAATGCTTTCGACGTGAACGCGCTGCTTGAATTCCAACGGAACAAAGAGCGCTACGCGTTTCTGCGCTGGGGACAGACCGGCTTCCGCAATCTTGCCATCGTGCCGCCGGACACAGGCATTGTCCACCAGGTCAACCTTGAGTATCTTGCGCGCGTGGTTTTTGTGCACGAAGAAGGCGGAAAGCGCACCGCGTATCCCGATACGCTCGTCGGCACCGACTCGCACACCACCATGGTCAACGGACTTGGCGTGCTGGGCTGGGGCGTGGGCGGCATCGAAGCCGAGGCCGCCATGCTGGGACAGCCCGTCTCCATGCTGATTCCGCTGGTGGTTGGCGTGAAACTCACCGGACGCCTGCGCGAAGGCGCGACGGCAACCGATCTTGTTCTTACCATCACCGAGAAGCTGCGCAAGCACGGTGTTGTCGGCAAGTTTGTCGAATACTTCGGGCCCGGGTTGCAAGACCTGCCACTCGCCGATCGCGCGACGATCGCGAACATGGCTCCCGAATACGGCGCTACATGCGGCATCTTCCCGATCGACAAAGAAAGCCTGCGTTACCTGAAACTCACCGGCCGCAGTGACGAGCAGATCGCGCTGGTCGAAGCTTACGCGCGCGAGCAGGGACTTTTTCACGATACCAACACGCCCGAAGCGGAATACTCCGAGCTGCTGAGTCTTGATCTTGCCACCGTCGAATCGAGTCTGGCCGGACCGAAGCGCCCGCAGGATCGAGTGGTGTTGTCGAAAGCGGGGGAATCGTTCGAGAAAGCGTTGCCTGGCTTGATCAAGACCACGAAAGGCGAGGCGAAAACTCCCGCCAACGGGCACCTGCATCACGGCAGCGTGGTGATTGCGGCGATCACCAGTTGCACGAACACGTCGAACCCGTCGGTGCTTATCGCCGCTGGGCTGCTGGCGAAAAAAGCGGTGGAACGCGGTCTCGAAGTGCCGGCATGGGTGAAAACGTCGCTCGCTCCCGGATCGAAAGTGGTGCGCGACTATCTCGAAAAAGCCGGCCTGATGCCGTATCTGGAGAAGCTGAAGTTCCACATCGTCGGCTACGGCTGCACCACGTGCATCGGAAACTCCGGCCCGCTGCCGGTTGAAGTTTCGAAAGAGATCGACGAAAACAATCTGGTCGTCGCCTCGGTGCTTTCCGGCAATCGCAACTTTGAGGGCCGCATCAATTCCGAGGTCCGCGCCAACTACCTGATGTCGCCGCCGCTGGTGGTGGCCTTTGCTCTTGCCGGGCGCATCGACGTTGATCTGCGCAAAGATCCCGTCGGAAAAGGCAAAGACGGCAAGCCCGTCTACCTCGCCGATATCTGGCCTTCGCAGCAGGAAGTCGAACAGGCGATGGCGAGCGCGATTACATCGGAGATGTTCCGCAAGAGCTACGCCGAGGTGTACTCGGGGGACGAGCGCTGGCGCGGGCTGCCCGTTCCGAAGGGCGAGACTTATGCCTGGGAGAAAGATTCTACCTACATTCGGCAGGCGCCTTACTTCGATGATATGGCGCTCAAACCGTCCGCGGTCGAGGACATCAAGGGCGCGCGCGTGCTGGCCGTGCTCGGCGACAGCGTCACCACGGACCACATCTCGCCCGCGGGGTCCATTAAAAGAGACGGCCCCGCCGGCAAATACCTGATTGCCCATGGCGTGCAACCGGCGGATTTCAATTCCTACGGATCGCGTCGCGGCAATCACGAGGTCATGGTGCGCGGCACGTTCGCCAACGTCCGCCTGCGCAATAAGATGGTGAACACCGAAGGTGGATTCACCCGCCACCTGCCGGATGGGGCGGAGATGTCGATCTTCGACGCGTCTGAAAAGTACCATGCGGAGAAAGTGCCGCTCGTGATTCTCGCGGGCAAGGAATACGGCTCCGGATCTTCGCGTGACTGGGCGGCCAAGGGACCGCGGTTGCTTGGCGTTCGCGCCGTGATTGCGGAAAGCTACGAACGCATTCACCGCTCCAACCTCGTCGGCATGGGCATTCTGCCGCTGCAGTTCCTGCCGGGAGAAAATGCCGAGACGCTGAAGTTGGCCGGCGAAGAAGTCTTCGAGATTGCGGGGATTCGAGAGGTGGTCGAGAAATTTTCTTCCGGCCGCAAGATTATGGTGCGCGTGAAAGGTGGGAAGACGGCGGAATTTCAGGCCGTGGTTCGCATCGACACTCCGCAGGAAGCGCTGTACTACGCCAATGGAGGCATACTCCAGTACGTGCTGCGGCAACTGCTGGCGGGAAAAACCCAACCAGAAGCGGTTACGGCTTAGCTCAGCCCCTAAAGGGGCTTCTGATTTCGAAGACGTTCGGCATCGCTAAAGCGATGCCCTGATACGAAACCGAAAGGGATGCCCAGATACAAACCTGAGTTTTCAGGGGCCTGTGCCGAGCTGCGCTCGGCTGGACGGCCGGGGGCGGCCGTCCCTACGTGTAACATGTCCCCACGTGTCACGTGCTCGCTGCGTGCTAATCTCAAATTCCCATGTCCGTCGCAGCCCAATACATTCCTGCTGCCTATAGCCTGACCGCATTCGGCGTGTGGGGTGCCAGCGATTTTCTGGGTGGTGTGGGTGCACGGCGCGCGAACGCGTTCCTGTTCACGGCCATCGTGCACATCAGCGGCTTGGTCGTGGTCGGCGCTCTTGCGCTGATGACGCACGCGCCATTTCCGGGAAATGCGAGCCTGGTTTGGGCACTGATCGCCGGGTCGGTCGGGGGTCTGGCGCTGGCCTTGTTCTATCGGTCATTGGCCAGCGGAAATATGGGACTGGTCGCGCCGGTGGCGGCCGTTCTCGGCGCGGCGATTCCTACAATCGTGACCGCCTTCACGGAGGGCTTTCCGGGCTACCGGCACGTGCTTGGTTTTATTCTCGCTGGAATCGGCGTCTGGCTCATCTCGCGGACCGAAACTGGCGTTGGCCGTCCCGAAGGCTTAGGCATGGCGGTGCTGGCCGGAATCGGCTTCGCTGGGTTTTATCTCTGTATCCACCAGGCGGGCAATGCCTCTGCATTGTGGGTCGCCGCCTGCTCGCGGTCCGCTTCCTTGCTGGTCACGGGAGCGATTGTTCTGTTCGGAAGACATCTCCGCGCGGTGCCCACGCCGGTGTTGGCGATTGCCATGGTTGCCGGAATCCTCGACATCACCGGCAGCGCCGTCTTCATCCGCGCGGCTCAAATCGGACGCCTGGACGACGCGGTCGTGCTTAGCTCGCTCTATCCCGCCGTTACGGTTTTGCTCGCTCGCATCTTTCTACACGAGCACTTCAGCCGCGCCCGTACCATCGGGATGGTCGCCGCTCTTGCGGCCGTGCCCATGATCGCGGGGTAAAAAAAGTGGATGGTGGATAGTTGTTGGTGGCGGCGTTCTTGCTGGACCACTATCCACTATTCACTATCCACTGCTACTCTGACTTCGTGGCTCTGCTCGAAGTCCGCAACCTGACTAAGATTTTCGATCTCGCCGAATCTCCGTTCGGCAGCCGCCGCTCGGGCGAAGTGCGCGCCGTAGACGACGTCTCCCTCGACATCCACGAAGGCGAAACGCTCGGCTTGGTTGGCGAATCCGGCTCCGGCAAAAGCACGCTTGGACGGCTCATCCTCCGCCTCATCGAGCCGACTTCGGGCGCCATCTTTTTCGATGGCATCGATCTGCTGAGGGCGAATGGCTCCGAATTGCGCCGTCTTCGCCGCGACATGCAGATCATCTTCCAGGACCCGTTCGGTTCGCTCGACCCGCGCTTCCGCGTGGAGGACGTGATCGCCGAGCCGCTGATTCTTCATCAGAAAATCGTTGACCAGAAGATCAGGGACGAAAGTCTCAGCCGCGATACCCGCCGCCAGCGTGTGCGGGAACTTTTGCGTGCGGTGGGAATGGATGAGTCCGCCATGCCCCGTTACCCGCACGAGTTTTCCGGTGGCCAGCGCCAGCGCATCGGGATTGCCCGCGCTCTTGCCCTGCGGCCGAAGTTTATCGTCGCCGATGAACCGGTTTCGGCTCTCGACGTTAGCGTCGGCGCCCAGATCGTGAATCTTCTGCTGCAACTGCAACGCGATTTCGGCCTCACCTATTTGTTCATCTCGCACTCCATGCCGGTCGTTCGCTATCTCTCGACCTGCATTGCGGTGATGTATCGCGGCAAGATCGTCGAGATCGGAAGCACGGAGCAGATCACTGCCCAACCGCAGCACGCTTACACGCGCAAACTGCTGGCGGCCACGCCGGAGATGGCGGCGTCGTGATTTGGGGTTTTGTGCGGGGACGGGGCTGTGTCCCGTCCCTGCGGGGCGGAGCCCCGCAGCCACACAGTCGCACGGTTGTCCTGGTGGCACGAACCCGACTAGAATGCGCTTGTTCAAGGAGCAGATATGGCCGCAGCAGCAGTCGTGCCTCCTCAGGAACCAGCGCCGCTGTCGGAAGGACAGCGCCTCGTCAACACTTTTTTTGCGCCCAGCAAGACTTTCACGGACCTGCGGCGGAGCGCCAGTTGGTGGCTTCCATTTCTGATCTCTGCGATCGTTTCGGTCATGTTTGTTTACGTCGTCGATCAGAAAGTCGGCTTCCGCAAGGCGATGGAGAATCAGATTCGAATTCAACCCAAACAAGCCGAGCGCATGGATCGCTTGCCGGCCGATCAGCGTGAGAAGGTCATGCAGCAGCAGACCGGATTCTGGAGAGTCTTCTCCTTTGCATCTCCTTTGGTCGGCCTGCTCTTCTACCTCATCATTGCCGCCGTGCTGTTTGCAACATTCAAATTTGCCGCGAGTGCAGATATCCGATTCAAAACCATGTACGCTCTCGTGGTTTTCGCCTGGTTGCCTGCGATATTTGTGTCATTACTGGCGATTGTTTCACTGCTCGCGGGGGCCAGCAGCGATGGATTCTTGATTCAGAGTCCTGCCGCGACCAATCTGGGAATCATTGTGGATCCGGCTTCCTCCCCTGTGCTGTACGCCCTGCTGAGTTCGGTGGATGTTTTTACCATCTGGAGTCTGATATTGATGGCCATCGGGGTGACTTGCATCAGCAAAGTGAAGCGTGGAACGGCGTACGCTGTGGTGTTTGGCTGGTTCGGTTTGTGGGTGCTGATTAAGATAGGTCTTGCTGCTGCTTCTTCCTGAGGTGTGACAAAAGTCACAGCGCGCAGAAGACGTTTGCTCTATCCTTTACGGTCTCCTCATCGGGAGGATTTATGCGCCCTATTCTCTTGCTCTCCGTTGTTCTAGGCGCGGGGACAGGTTCTCTCCTGTGCGCGCAATCCGCGAACCCAGCTGCGTCCTGCATGGAATGCCACAGCAAGCAGACGCCCAACATCGTCACCGACTGGAAGCTGAGCAAGCACAGCCAGATGGAAGTGACCTGCGTGGCCTGCCACGGCGATCAGCACCAGTCGGCGAGCGACGTGTCGAAGGTGAAAATTCCAACGCCCGAAACCTGCGCCCAGTGCCACGCGACGCAGGTCGAGCAGTACAGGCACGGCAAGCACTCGAAAGCGTGGGCGGCCATGCTCGCGATGCCGACGATTCACTGGCAACCGATGGCGCTCATCGAGGGCCAGAAAGGTTGCGGCGGCTGTCACAAGATCGGCGAGAAGCCGGTGGAGGAAATCGCCAAGCTGCGGCAGCACGGCAGCGAGTTCGGCTCCGCCTCCTGCGATTCCTGCCACACGCGCCACACTTTCTCGGTCGAAGAAGCCAAGTCGCCACAAGCCTGCGCGACCTGCCACATGGGATTCGACCATCCGCAGTGGGAGATGTATTCGTCGTCGAAGCACGGCGTGCGGACCGATCTGAAGCAGCGCGGAATTTTGCCCGCCGGAGCGGCTGCGCCAACCTGCCAGACCTGTCACATGCAGAATGGCGATCACGGCGTGCGCACGGCCTGGGGATTCCTTGCGGTTCGTCTGCCGCTGCCGGAAAACAAGCAGTGGGCCGCGGATCGCGCCACCGTGCTGCAGGCTCTCGGTGTGCTCGATCCCGACGGCAAGCCGACCGCGCTGGTGGCGACGGTGAAAGCCGCCGACCTGGCGCGTCTGACGCAGGAAGACTGGCAGGGCGAGCGCGACAAGATGCTGAAGACCTGCAACCAGTGCCACTCCGGCAACTTTGCCAGGCAGCAACTGGAAGCGGGCGATGACATGATCAAGAACGCCGACCACCTGATGGCCGAAGCGATCAAGATCGTGGCTGGTCTATATAAAGACGGCGTTCTAGCGCAGCCGAAAAACTATGCTTATCCGTTCCCGAACCTGCTGACGTTCCACGATGCGCCGACGGTGATCGAGCAGAAACTGTTCGTGATGTACCTGGAGCACCGCATGCGCACGTTCCAGGGCACGTTCCACGGCAGTCCGGATTATGCGCTCTGGTATGGATGGAGCGAGATGCAGCGCGACCTGACGGAGATCCGGGAACTGGCGGAGCAGATGCGGCGGGAGAAGAAGACCGGGCCGACGTTGAAACCAGCGGCCGTTCTCAAACCCGCCAGCACCAAGCAATAGACAATCCGATGGAGCGACGGGCGTCCCTTCGGCTGCGCTCAGGGCAAGCTCTCGCCCGTCCTTCCTTCTCCATTTACAATTACCGCGCGCATGCATACCGCAGACGTCGTTCTCATCGGCGGAGGGATTGTCGGCTCCAGCATTGCCTACCACCTTGTCGCGGCCGGCTGCAAGAGCGTTCTCGTGATTGAGCGCGAGACCTCGCAGGGCAAGGGATCCACGGGCAAGAGCATGGGCGGCGTGCGGGCACAGTTTTCTACGCCGGTCAACATCCAGATGTCGCTTTACTCGATCCCCTTCTATGCAAGCTTCGAAGAGCGTCTCGGCTACCCTTGCGACTACCGCCCCCAGGGGTACCTTTTTTGCGCGACCAACGAAAAGCACATGGCCTACCTGCGCGCCAACTACGAAAAGCAGGTTGCCATGGGACTGAAGAATGTGCGTCTCGTCGCCGGCGACGAGATCCGCGGCCAGTTCCCGCAACTCCGCGGCGATGACATCGTTGGCGGCAGCTTCTGCTCCACCGACGGCTTCGTCGATCCTTACAGCGCCATGATCGGGTTCATGACCTGGGCAAGCGATCACGGCGCCGCGCTGTGGAAGAACGCTGGCGTAACTGGAATCACGCGCAACGCTACTAAGCACGGCGGGAGCTTCGAGGTTGCGACCACGCGCGATACGGTCTCGACGCGCACGGTCGTTAACTGCGCGGGAGCATGGGCTGCTCCGATCGCGAAGATGGCCGGCATCGATCTTCCCGTCGAACCTTTGCGCCGCATGCTGGTTCCGACCGAACCGTTTGATCAATTTCCGCACACCGCGCCCATGATCATCGACATGTCCACCGGCTTCCACTTCCGCCCGGAAAGCCGCGGATTCCTGCTGGCGTGGAACGATCCGGAAGAAACGCCCGGCTACAAAACCGATTTCGAAGCGAGCTTCATCGAGAAGATCCTGACCCGCGCCGCGGATCGCGTGCCCGTGTTCGAAAATGTCGCGGTCGATCCCAAGCGAGCCTGGGCGGGTTTCTATGAAATGACGCCGGACCATCACCCGATTCTCGGCGAATCGCCCGAAGTCCCCGGCTTCTTCTTCGCCAACGGCTTCAGCGGGCACGGCGTGATGCATTCGCCCGCAACCGGAAAAATTCTGAGCGATTTGATTCTGACCGGGAAGACCGATTTGATCGACGCGTCTCTGCTGAACTTCTCGCGCTTCGCGGAGGGGCGGATGATTCACGAGACGGCGGTGCTGTAGATCGGCAGCGCAATCATTTATCATGGCTGCGGAAAGAAGCTGACCACAGGGGACACAGAGGCGCACAGGGGACACCTGGGAATTTCCCCAGTGTTCCCCAGTGTCCCCTGTGGTTAAGGTTCTAGAACTGGTCTCATACATGATTCTCAGGGGCGTGATGTGCGGCCCTCAGGGGCTAAAGCCCGCATGTTTTGTGAGTCTGAGTGGCACGGCTGAAGCCGTGCCCTACCCAGAACCTATCCAGAATTATTTATGAAACCAGCTCTAGCAAACAAAATGGCGCAGGAACTCAACTACTGGCTCACCACCGTTCAGATGCCCACTTCCCCGGCGCAGCCGTTGCCGGAGAGCGCCGACGTTGCCATCATCGGCGCCGGATTCACCGGGCTCTCGGCCGCGCTCTCGCTGGCCAAACGCGGGGCGAAAGTGGTCGTGCTCGAATCGGAAACCATCGGCTGGGGAGCGAGTTCGCGCAACGGCGGCATGGTGCTCACCGGGCTGAAACTGGGCGTCAACAAACTCATCTCGATGTATGGACGCGAGCTGACGCGCCGCATGTACGCCGCGTCGCTTGAGACCATCGACTCGGTCGAGCGTATCGTAAAAGGGGAAAATATCGCCTGCGATTTCGCCCGCACTGGACACCTCGAAGTCGCCTGCAAGCAGGCACATTTCGATGACTACGCCCGTCAGGTTGAAGTGATCGCCCGCGAATTCAACCACCAGCTGCGCGTCGTGCGCCGCGACCAACTCCGCAGCGAAATCGGTTCCGACATTTATTACGGGGGCATGGTTGACGAAATCTCAGTCGGCCTCAATCCCGCGCGGTACGTTGCCGGGCTCGGCGCAGCCGCCATGCGCGCCGGCGCCCAGATCTGCGAGCGCACACGACTGCGGAACATCCAGCGCGAATTGCGTAACGGTGCGCCTGGTTTCAGGCTTAACAGCTCTCGTGGCGCGATTTGGGCGCGCAACGTGCTGGTCGGAACCAGCGGATACACCGGCGCCGCGACCCCCGCGCTGCGGAAGAAAATCATCCCCATAGGATCCTTCATCATCACCACCGAAGTTCTTCCCGAAGCGCTGGCCCACGAACTGAGCCCGCGCAACCGTCAGATCTACGATTCCAAAAACTATCTTTATTACTACCGCCTCACCCCCGACAACCGCATGTTGTTTGGTGGCCGCGCCGCGTTTTTCCCGGAGACCGATCAGACCATCCGCAAGAGCGCCGAAATTCTGCGGCTGGGAATGATCGACGTCTATCCGCAACTGCGCGACACCAAAGTCGAGTACGTCTGGGGCGGTACGCTCGATTTTTGCTTTGACATCATGCCGCACGCTGGGCAGATTGATGGCATTTATTTTGCCGTCGGATATGCGGGACACGGTGTGGCAATGGCGACTTATCAAGGGCAGAAAATGGCCGAATGGATCGCGGTGGGGAAGACCGACAATCCGTTTGCGGAGATTCCGTTCCCGGGTGCGCCGCTCGGGCTCTACGACGGCAAGCCGTGGTTCTTGCCGTTCGCCGGGGCGTACTACAAAATGCTCGACTGGGTCTCGTAAGCGCTTAGCGATGTACCCTGTGACCCCTGTGTCCTCGGTGGTAAAGATTTTTTAACCACAGGGGACACAGAGGAGCACAGGGGGAACCACGGAATACCGGAGAAGCCTCATGTCCATGTTTGGCCTTATCGAATACGCCGACGCCAGCCCCGAAGTGCGCGCCATCTACGACGACATCATGGCCACGCGCAAAACCGACTGGATCAATAATTTCTGGAAGGCGATCGCGCACGATCCGGTGATGCTCAAGCGCACTTGGGAAGACATCAAGCAGATCATGGCTCCCGGAGCGCTCGACCCGCTCACCAAAGAAATGATCTACGTTACCGTTTCGGTCACCAACCAGTGCGAGTACTGCATCGCTTCGCATACCGCCTCGGCGAAAAATAAGGGCATGACCGACGCCCAGTTCAAAGAGTTGATGTCCGTGGTCGGCATGGCGAACGAAACCAATCGCCTGGTCGCGGGATACCAGGTGGAAGTTGACGACCGCTTCAAACCGCAAACCGGCAAATGACGCGCAAGCGACGGGTTGCTTCGCGTGGCTGTTGATAGCGCGCTTTTCACGAAGTTCTATAATCGCTGGATACGAATCAGGACGCGAATCATTGGACGCGAATCACGAGCGCGCTCGAAAGAGGTAAGGCATGGCCGAGATGACGGTGACTCCAGTTGCAACCCACGGTTTCTTCCTGGACGGGAAGTGGCTGGAAGAGGGTGACATCGTCGATGTGCGCGCGCCTTACGACGGTGCCCTCATCGCGCATGTCCACCAGGGACGCCGCGAGCACGCGGAAGCGGCCATTGCCGCCGCGGTCAAGGCGTTCGGAACGACGCGGCGACTGCCCGCCTTCGAACGCCAACGAGTTCTGCGCCAGATTGCGATCGGCATTCACGATCGCAAAGAAGAATTTTCCCGCACGATTGCGCTGGAAGCGGGCAAGCCGATCAAGAGCGCTCGCAGCGAAGTTGACCGCGCGGTCTTTACATTCAACATCGCCGCCGAAGAGACGGTTCGCAGCTACGGCGAATATTTGCCGTTGGATTGGCAGCAGTCAACGGCCGGGCGTTGGGGCATCGTCAAACGTTTTCCCCTCGGCCCCATCGCGGGTATTACGCCTTTCAATTTTCCCTTGAACCTAGTCGCCCACAAAGTCGCGCCGGCCATTGCCGCCGGCTGTTCCATGGTGCTCAAGCCCGCGCCCGAAACGCCGCTCACCGCGCTGCTGCTGGCTGAAGTTATTCAGCAAGCGGGATGGCCGGATGGCGGATTCAACGCGGTTTTGCTCGCCAATGGAGATTCCGGTCTGCTGGTCACCGATGAGCGCATCAAGCTCATCAGCTTCACGGGCAGCGCTGCCGTCGGCTGGGCCATCAAGAACAACGCGGGCAAGAAAAAAGTCGTTCTCGAGCTGGGAGGGAATTCGGGGGTCATCGTCCACAGCGATACCGATCTCGCTTACGCCGCCGACCGCTGCGTCACCGGAGGCTTTGCTTACGCCGGACAGTCCTGCATTTCGGTGCAGCGCATTCTGGTCGAGCACTCCATCTACGGAAAATTCACCGAGCTGTTCCTGGCGGGAGTCGGCAAACTGAAAGTCGGAGATCCGCTCGACGAGTCGAGCGATCTCGGCCCGCTCATCCGCGAAAGCGACGCCATCCGCGCTGCCGACTGGGTGCAGGAGGCGGTTCGCGGCGGTGCGCGCCTGCTCTGCGGCGGCAACCGCAAAGGCTCCTTGTTCGAGCCCACCGTGCTTACCGGCACCAAGCCCAACATGAAAGTGAATTGCCAGGAAATTTTTGCGCCGGTCGTGACCGTCGAACCCTACAACGATTTCGCCTCCGCGCTGAAACAGATCAACAATTCTGCCTTCGGCCTGCAGGCCGGACTTTTCACCCGCGACGCCAAACTCATCTTTCAGGCCTACGACGAACTGGAAGTCGGAGGCTTGATCGCCGGCGACGTGCCCACGTTCCGCGTCGACCACATGCCCTATGGCGGCATTAAAGATTCCGGACTCGGCCGCGAGGGCTTGCGCGACGCGATTCAGGAAATGACGGAACCCAAACTGCTGGTCATGAATCTGCGGTGAAGTTTTGTTTTCGGCTAATTTTCCTGAACCGCATTCACAAATTTGCCATCTAACTGTTATACTCACATGTTTCAGTAACGTGCGTCACAGCAGTACGTGACGTACACCATACGAAGGCGATCGGCCGGGAGCGGCGCAAGCCAATTTCGCAATATCAAAAACTTCACAATCAATGCAGATCTTTCCACGCAGCAGCAATGCCATCGCCCGGGCCTCTATGGTCCTGACCGTTTTTGCCGTGGCCGGGATATTTTGGGCCATGGTGCAGATTGAACGCTCTCCGTACATCACTTATGCCGGCGTCAGGAAGTCGCAGCCCGTCCCGTTTAGCCACAAGCACCACGTCACCGGGCTCGGCATCGACTGCCGCTACTGTCACACCTCGGTCGAGCAATCGAGCTTCGCCGGCATCCCGCCGACCAAGACCTGCATGAACTGCCATGCGCAGATCTGGACCAATGCAGCTTATCTGGAGCCCGTGCGCGAAAGTTTCCGCACAGGCCGCTCACTCGAATGGACGCGCGTCAACCAGTTGCCCAACTACGTATATTTCAATCACAGCATCCACGTGAATAAGGGTGTGGGCTGCAACACCTGCCACGGCCCTGTTGACCAGATGCCGCTGATGTACCAGTACGCGTCGCTGCAGATGGAATTCTGTCTCGACTGCCACCGCGCCCCGGAAAAATATCTGCGCCCGCGCGAACAGGTTTTCAACATGCGCTATGAGGAGCCTTCCACGGACGAGCCCGTCAGGGTGAATGGAAAAGCGTACTCCGACCAGGAGACGCTCGGGAACGCGCTGAAGGAGCAATACAAAGTGCGTTCGGTCAACGACATCACCAGCTGCAACACCTGTCATCGGTAGCGGCAGGGGTTTAAATCGGAAGAACTGAGAGCTGAGAGCTGATAGCCGAGAGCTGAACATCGACGATGAGCATGGACGAGCACAACACAAAACCGGCCGGAGCCGACGTCTGCCCGAGCAAGCGAAAGCAGCTTGACCTGGCGACGGTCAAGGCGCAGATCGAGGAGACGACCGGCCCCGAGTACTGGCGCAGCCTCGAAGAGCTGGCCGGCAGCGAAGAGTTTCAGGAGATGCTCCACCGCGAGTTTCCGAAAGGCGCTTCCGAGTGGCTCGACGACTTCTCGCGCCGCGGCTTCCTCAAGACCATGGGCGCATCGCTGGCGCTCGCTGGTTTGACCGGTTGCACGCGGATGCCGAACACCGAGATCGTGCCCTATGTGAGGCAACCGGAGAACGTGGTTCCCGGCCGCCCCATGTTCTACGCGACCGCGTTCACGCTCGGCGGCTACGCCTCGCCGATCCTGGTCGAAAGCCATCTTTTCCGTCCGACAAAGGTTGAGGGCAATCCGCAGCATCCGGCTAGCTTGGGCGGCACTGACGTTTACGCGCAGGCTTCGATTCTCGATCTCTACGATCCCGACCGGGCGCAGAACATCACCTATCTGGGCGATGTGCGCTCATGGGACGCCTTCATGGCAGCGGTTCGCGGCCCCATGAGTGTGCAGAAGAAGATGGCGGGCGGCGGCGTCCGCATTCTGACGCAGACCGTCTCCTCGCCCACGCTGGCGGCGCAGATTCGCAGTTACCTCGAAGCGAATCCGATGGCGAAGTGGCACGTTTACGAACCGATCAGCCGCGATAACGTGGTCGAAGGCGCGAAGCTGGCTTTCGGCGAGCCGGTCGAGACGCGCTACGACTTGTCGAAGGCCGACGTTATTGTTTCGCTCGACGCCGACTTCCTTTATGCGGGGTTCCCGGGCGCTGCGCGCTACACGCGGGATTTCGCCGCGCGCCGCAATCCCGATGCGAACATGAATCGGCTGTATGTGGTCGAGAGCACGCCGAGTTCGACGGGGATGAAGGCCGATCATCGGCTGCCGATGCGGGCTGCCGAGATTGAAACCTTTGCCCGCGCCCTGGCGAGCGCTGTCGGCGTGAATGCCGGCGGCAGCGCAAGTGGCAGTGCCGAGGAGCAGAAGTTTGTCTCCGCGCTCGCGAAGGACCTGCAATCGCGCAAAGGTTCCAGCGTCGTGATCGTTGGCGATCATCAGCCGCCGGCGGTCCACGCGCTCGCGCACGCCATCAATCAGGCGCTCGGCAACGTCGGCCAGACGGTGCTCTACACCGAACCGGTCGATGCAAATCCGGTCAACCGCAACCAGTCGCTGCATGCGCTCGTCGAGGACATGCGCGCCGGGAAAGTTGACTTACTGCTGATTCTCGGCGGCAACCCTGCTTACGACGCGCCCGCCGAGCTTGAATTCGCTTCGGCCCTGAAATCGAATGCCGTCAATCTGAAGGTGTTTCTCGGCACCCATCGCAACGAGACCGCCGAACTTTGCCAGTGGCATGTGCCCGAAGCGCACTATCTCGAGTCCTGGAGCGATGCCCGCGCCTACGACGGAACGGTCAGCATCATTCAGCCGCTCATCGAGCCGCTCTATGGCGGCAAGACCGCGCACGAAATCATCACGATTCTTGCGGGGCAGTCTGGCATTGCGGGACACGACCTCGTTCAGAGCTACTGGCAGAAGCAACACACTGGCGCTGACTTTGACGCCTTCTGGCGCAAGTCGCTGCATGATGGCTGGATCGCGGGCACCACTTACCCGCCGAAGAACGTCGCGCTGAAAGCCAGCAGCTTCCCGGCATCGCAATCCGCGCCAGGCACTGGCTACGAGCTCAACTTCCGCCGCGACCCCTCCATCTATGACGGGCGCTTCTCGAATAACGGCTGGTTGCAGGAACTTCCGAAGCCGCTGACTAAACTAACTTGGGATAACCCCATCATGATCGGCCCGGCGATGGCCGGGCGGCTGAAGCTGAATTTCAAGGATGTTGCCGAGCTGGAATTCCAGGGAAAGAAAGTCAAAGGCGCAGTCTGGATTCAGGCCGGGCATCCCGACAAATCGATCACGGTGTTCCTCGGCTACGGGCGTACGCGGGCTGGGCGAATCGGTACCGGCACGGGCTTCGACGTTTATCCGCTGCGGCCGAGTCAGAATCCGTGGTTTTCCGACGGTGCGAAACTCGCCGCAACCGGCGATATATACCAGCTCGCCAGCACGCAGGGCTATCAGACGATGGAAACTCCCGTCGGCGAGCGTCTGCTGGTGCAGGAGCGCAGTCTTGAGGAGTACAAGAAAGAGCCAAACTTCGCGAAAGAAGGCGAACCGCCGCAGGATCTCACGCTCTACAAACCCTTCGATTATTCGAAGGAAACTTATTCCTGGGGCATGGCGATCGACCTGAACTCCTGCGTCGGATGCAATAACTGCATCGTCGCCTGCCAGTCGGAAAATAACATTGCGGTCGTCGGCAAAGAGCAGACGCTCAAAGGCCGCCACATGCACTGGCTGCGCGTGGACGCTTACTACAACGGCCCGCGCGAAAATCCGAAGGGCTTCTTCCAGCCTGTGCCCTGCATGCAATGCGAGGATGCGCCCTGCGAACTGGTTTGTCCGGTGCAGGCGACCATTCACAGCAGTGAAGGCCTGAACGATATGGTCTATAACCGCTGCGTCGGCACGCGCTATTGCTCCAATAACTGCCCATACAAAGTGCGGCGGTTTAATTTTTTGCTTTTCTCGGACTGGGAGACGCCGCAGTTCAAGCTCATGCGCAATCCTGACGTGACGGTGCGCAGCCGCGGCGTCATGGAAAAATGCACTTACTGCGTGCAGCGCATCAACGAGCGCCGCATTGACGCCGAGCGCGCCGACTCCACCATTAAAGAAGGCGAGTTGCAGACGGCTTGCCAGCAGTCTTGTCCTGCGAACGCTATAGTTTTCGGCAACCTCAACGATCCGAACAGCCAGGTGAATAAGTGGAAGGCGCAGGCTAGGAACTACTCCCTGCTGGGTGAATTGAATACGCGGCCGCGGACAACGTATCTGGCGGAAGTCCGCAATCCGAATCCGGAGTTGGACGCGAAGTCGGAAGCAACGCTGGAGAGGTCTCAGGTCTTAGGTCTCAGGTCTCAGGAAACCGAAGATCGAAACCTGACACCTAGGACCTGACACGTGAAACCTAGAACCTGAGCAGTGGAGCGCATGTAAGGCATGGCTACGAACACACAAATACCCGTGGCAGACAGGCGAGTGCCGGTGATCGCGCCGGGCCACAGCTTCTCCACCATCGGCGAGAAGATCAGCAACATCGTGCTGAGCCGTCCCGTCTCGCTGGGATGGATCTTCGGCTTCCTGATCGTGTTCTCGATGATGAACGTGCTGATGATGGCCCTCGGGTATCTGTTCATTAAAGGTACTGGGATCTGGGGCATCAATGTCCCGGTCGGCTGGGGATTCGCCATCGTCAACTTCGTGTGGTGGATCGGTATTGGCCACGCGGGCACGCTGATTTCGGCGATTTTGTGCCTGCTCCGCCAGACCTGGCGCAACTCCATCAACCGCTTCGCCGAAGCCATGACGCTGTTTGCGGTGGCCTGCGCCGGCATCTTCCCGCTCGCCCACATGGGACGCCCGTGGCTCGGGTACTGGCTCTTTCCGTATCCGAACACCATGAACTACTGGCCGAACTTTCGCAGCCCGCTGGTGTGGGACGTGTTCGCGGTTTCGACCTACTTCACCATTTCGCTGGTGTTCTGGTTCGTGGGATTGATTCCCGATCTTGCCACCTTGCGCGACCGCGCCGAGAGTCCCTTGGTCCAGCGCATTTACGGTTTGCTCGCCATGGGATGGCGCGGTTCCGCCCGTCACTGGCACCGTTATGAGACGGCCTACTTACTTCTCGCCGGGCTCGCGACACCGCTGGTGCTCTCGGTGCATACGGTCGTCAGCTTCGATTTCGCCGTCGGCATCGTCCCCGGCTGGCATACCACGATCTTCCCCCCGTACTTTGTCGCGGGCGCCATCTATTCCGGCTTTGCCATGGTTGTTTGTCTGGCGATTCCGATCCGCGCGATCTACGGACTGCAGGACTTCATCACCATGCGGCATCTGGAGAACGCGGCCAAGGTCATGCTGGCCACCGGCCTCATCGTCGCTTACGGCTACGGCATGGAGGCGTTCATGGGTTGGTACAGCGGCAGCCAGTTCGATTCGTTCCTGCTCTGGAACCGGCTCCACGGGCCGTATCGGTTGTCGTACATGGCGTTGCTGGCGTGCAACATTCTGATTCCGCAGGTTCTGTGGCTGAAGAAATTCCGCGTCTCGACCGGTTGGCTCTGGCTCATCTCGTTCGTGGTGCTCGTCGGCATGTGGCTGGAGCGCTTCATCATCGTCGTGGTCAGTTTGAGCCGCGACTTCCTGACTTCTTCGTGGGGCGTGTACTACCCAACCAAGTGGGACTGGATGACTTACCTCGGCACCATCGGCATGTTCCTGACGGCCATGTGGCTGTTCGTACGCATCCTGCCCATGATCTCCATCTTCGAATTGCGCACCCTGCTGCCGGAGTCGCATGTGCACGAGGCGGCGGAGGTGAAGCAATGACAACGTCAATGACCGATTCTTCGATCTATGGACTGATGGCCGAATTCAACTCGGCGCAAGAACTGGTAACCGCCGCGCACAAGACGCACGAAGCGGGCTACCAGAAGATCGATGCCTACAGTCCGTTCCCCATCGAGGGCCTTGCCGAAGCCATCGGCTTTCACAAAAACCGCGTGCCGCTCGTCGTGCTCATCGGCGGACTTATCGGTGGGATATCGGCGTACGCGCTCCAGTATTGGGTGGCGGTGATCACCTATCCGGTCAACATCGGCGGACGCCCCCTTCACTCCTGGCCCTCGTTCATGATCGTGACCTTCGAACTGACGATTCTTTTCGCCGGACTTTCCGCCGCTATCGGCATGCTGGCCCTGAACGGCCTCCCCATGCCGTATCACCCGGTGTTCAACGTGCCGGAGTTCGCCAAGGCTTCGGAGAATAGATTTTTCCTGGTCGTGTTTTCGAGCGACCCGAAATACGATGCCGCCCGCACGCGCACGTTTCTCACGGGCCTCGCGCCACGCATGATCGCGGAGGTGCCAAGCTAACCATGGCTGCCACTCGCAACCTCCGAAAAGTTCTGCCCGCGCTGCTGGCGCTGATCGCCATCACCGCTGGATGCCGCATCGATATGCACACGCAGCCGTATTACCGGCCCCTGGCGAAGAGCGATTTCTTCGCTGACGATCGCTCCGCCCGCTTGCCGGTCGAGGGTACGGTGGCACGCGGCGATCTCCGCGAAGACACCTACTTCTACACCGGGAAAATCGGCAACGCTCCCGGCGACTATCTGCCGTTCCCGGTGACGGCCGAAGTTCTTGCCCGCGGACGCGAGCGGTTCAACATCAACTGCACGCCTTGTCACGGACGCGTCGGCGATGGCAATGGCTTCATCCCGTCGCGTGGATTCCGCCGTCCGCCGTCGTATCACATCGATCGCTTGCGCAAAGTACCGATCGGCTACTTCTTTGACGTCATGACCAACGGCTTCGGCGTGATGCCCGAATACGGCACGCAGGTTGCGCCGCGCGATCGCTGGTGCATCGCCGCCTACATCCGCGCGCTGCAACTGAGCCAGAATACAACTTCGACCGACGTTCCCGCGGGACAAAAAGTTCCGTCACCTCCGCCGCAGTTCCGCGATATTGGCAACGGAGCCACGCTGCCCGAGGTTGCGCCCGCGCCGCCCACCACCGAAACAAAAGAGGAGCCCAAATGACCACGGCCACCATGAATAAGTCGGACCTGATGGCCCCGCCCGTGGCCCAGACCATGCAGCAGCGGTCGCTCGTCATTGGCGTGATCGCCGCCATTGCTTCCGTCGCCGGGGCTTTTCTCGCTCCCGACAGTTTTTATTCCGCCTACCTCACCGGCTTCATGTTCTGGCTCGGCCTCTCGCTCGGATGCATGGCCATCCTGATGCTTTATCACCTGGTCGGCGGCGCCTGGGGCACGGTGATTCGCCGCATCCTGGAGTCGGGCATGATGACGCTGCCGCTCATGTTCGTTCTCTTCATCCCGATTTTGCTGCACCTGCCCAAGCTGTATTTCTGGGCCCGGCCTGATGGACTGACCGACCCCAAGATCGCGGAAATCGCGCACAGCTATCTCAACTTCAACGGCATCCTGCTGCGCTACATTCTTTACTTCGCCATCTGGATCGGGATGGCCTACTTCCTGAATCGCTGGTCCACCGAGCAGGACTCGATTGCGGGCCAGAGCACGCTGCGTTTCCGCGCTATCAGTTCCATTGGACTCGTCATCTACTCGCTCACGATTTCCTTCGCTGTGATCGACTGGGTGATGTCGCTGCAAGCGCGCTGGATCTCGACCATCTACGGCCTGCTCTTCGTCGCGGGTGAAGCGCTCTCCGCCTTCTGCTTCGTCGTGGTGATCGAGAGCATCCTCGGCAAGCGCAAGCCGGTGTCCGAGTACCTCACCGATACCGAAGTCCACGACCACGGCAAGTTCATGCTCACCTTCGTCATGGTCTGGGCTTACTTCAATTTCTCGCAGTGGCTCATCATCTGGTCCGGCAACCTGCCCGAAGAAATTCCGTGGTACGTGCGCCGCTTGAATGGCGGATGGGAAGCGGTCGGCCTGTTTCTCGTGGTGTTCCACTTCGCCGTGCCGTTCGCGCTATTGCTTTCGCGCCAGTTGAAGCGCAAGCCGCGCACTCTGGTCTGGCTCGCTTCCTGGCTCATCTTCATGCGCATCGTCGATATCTTTTGGCATGTCGAGCCGGCCTCGCATCCCACGTTTCACGTCAGCTGGCTGCATTTCACGATCATCGCCGGTATCGGCGGCCTTTGGATGGCATACTTCTTCCACAACCTGAGATCGCGTCCGCTGCTGCCCGTCAACGCGCCGCAGACGCTGAGACTTTTGGAGCCGTCGCATGAGTGACGAAATGATGAACCACAGCCAACCCGGCCCCGAACCCGGTTTCGAACGCGAAGACCTGGGCGCGCGCGGCGCCTTCGCCTTCATGATCGGCCTCGCGATCGTTGGCGTAGTCATTTATTTCATCGTCATCGGGATGTACTCGTTCCTCGATAAATACGAGCGGTCGCAGATGGCCACCGCCAGCCCGCTGGTTACTTCAAAGGGGGCGATGTCGCGTGTGGTCACGCAGGACGACATGGATAAGGTGTTCAAGGACAACGGCGCTCCCATGCTCGAAACCAACGAGCGCGGCCAGTTCCGCGACTTCCTCGTCAATCAGGAGAATCAACTCAACAGCTACGGCTGGGTCGACGAAAAAGCTGGCGTGGCGCATATTCCGATCGAGCGCGCCATGGAGTTGACCGTGCAGCGCGGATTGCCCGTGTGTCCACAGGGCTGCACGGATGCAAGCACAACGGCGGCAAGCAAAGCGCCCGCCAAGAAGTCGGCGACACCGAAGCAGTAGATGCCCAGCCCCTAAAGGGGCGTCTGATTTCGAAGGAATTACGGTATCGCTGAAGCGATACCCTGATACGAAGCACGGCATGGCGAAAGCGATGCCGTGATACGAAACCGGCCGGACAGCCGGAAAAGGAAAAAGCAGTGCGTAGTAAAAGCAGTTTCGCCAACTCGATCGCCGCAGCAGCTCTACTGCTCATGCTCTCGGCCGCTCCGGTCTGTGTCTTTGCGCAGGGCGTGCGCGGTCCTATGAGTGGCGGCGGCATCATGAGTCCGCCCGTCAACCAGCGTCCTCCTGGGCTCGAATTCGTCGGCATCGAGCAACATCTCAACGCCGAAGTTCCCGCCGATCTCGAATTCCGCGACGAGCTCGGCAACCCGGTCAAACTCGCCGACTACTTCGGCCACGGACGCCCCGTCATCCTGAACCTGGGCTACTACCAATGCCCCATGCTGTGCAGCGAACTGCTGCAAGGGCTGGTGGGTTCGATGAAGGCATTAACCTTCAATCTCGGCAAAGATTTTGACGTCGTCACCGTCAGCTTCGACCCGCGCGAAACCACGGAAATGGCCGCGGCAAAAAAGCGGGACATCATGAAGCGCTACGGCCGCGCGAACGCCGATCAAGGTTGGCACTTCCTTACCGGCAAGGCGGACCAGATCAATGCGCTCACCCAATCGGTCGGCTTCCAATATCAGTTCGATCCGAAAACCGAGCAGTACGCCCACGCGGCCGCCATCGTTATGCTCACTCCCGCCCGCCACGTTTCGGGATACTTTTATGGCGTCGAGTTCTCTCCCAAGGATCTGCGCCTCGGACTGGTGCAGGCCTCGCAAAACAGGATTGGTAGCATCGGCGACCAGGTGCTTCTGTACTGCTATCACTACGATCCCAGGACCGGAAAATACGGCGCCGTCATCGGCAACATCCTGAAACTGGCGGGGCTGGCGACGATGCTGATTTTGGGAACATTTATGTTCGTCATGTTCCGCGCCGATCGTCGTTCCGATCGACGCGCGGCCCACGGCGAATTGGGGCGAGTTAAGTAATTATGTCGAAATTCCTACCATTGTGGCCCGATCAGGCTTCGACCATGGCAAGCCAGGTGGACGCGCTCTACATCTATCTGCTCCTGGTCTCTGGCGTCATGACCGCGCTCATCTTTGTCGCGGTCACGGTGCTGGCGATCAAGTATCGTCGCGCACCCGGCCGCGATGCCCAACAGATCGAAGGCTCCACCCTCCTCGAAATCACCTGGTCGATCATCCCGCTCCTTGTGATGATGACCTTCTTCGTCTGGGGCGCAGTCATATATTTCCAGGAGCGTACTCCTCCCGCCGACTCCACCGAAGTCTATGTCGTCGCCAAGCAATGGATGTGGAAAATTGAGCACATGGAGGGCCAGCGCGAGATCAACGAGCTCCACGTCCCCACTGGCCAGAACATCAAGCTCATTATGACCTCGCAGGATGTGATTCACAGCTTCTTCGTCCCCGCATTCCGCATCAAGCAGGACGTACTGCCCGGCCGCTACACCACGCTCTGGTTCAGAGCCACCCAACCCGGCCGCTATCATTTGTTCTGCGCCGAATATTGCGGAACCCAGCACTCCGGAATGGGTGGCGACATCGTCGTCATGGAGCCGCAGGATTACGCGCAGTGGATGGCGGGCGGACCATCTGCGCCCTTGCAGGACACCGGCAAGCAGTTGTTCACTTCGCTCGGATGCGCCACCTGTCATCGTTTCGATTTCCAGGGCCGCGGCCCCAATCTGACCGGTATCTACAACAAACCGGTTCTGCTCGAAGACGGACGCACCGTGATTGCCGACGAGAACTATGTTCGTGAGTCCATCCTCAACCCGATGGCAAAGATCGTGAACGGTTTCAAACCGGTGATGCCCACCTTCCAGGGCATTGTCAGCGACGAGCAGTTGAACGCGCTGGTGGCCTACGTTAAATCGTTAGCCCAGCCACCCACGGGAACCGCCGGGCTGCAGAACCAGCCCGCCCCTTCCCCGGCACAAACACAGAAGACGCAGGTGCAATAGTCATGGCAAGCACAGTAATTTCGGCGAATCAGGCTCCAGCTCCGAAGCTGAACTATCTCAACAACGGGCACAGCCTCAAGTCCTGGCTCTTGACCACCGACCACAAGCGGATCGCGCTCCTGTATCTGATCTCGGTGACGGTTTTCTTCTTCCTCGGTGGCTTCTTTGCCATGCTCATCCGGCTCGAACTGCTCACTCCGCAGGGCGACCTGATGCAGGCCGACACCTATAACAAGGTGTTCACCATGCATGGCATGATCATGGTGTTTTTGTTTCTGATCCCGGTCGTGCCCGCGGTGCTCGGCAACTTCCTGGTGCCCCTCATGATCGGCGCCAAGGATCTCGCCTTCCCGCGCATCAACCTGCTGAGCTGGTATCTCTACATCACAGCCGGCGTGCTCTTTCTGCACTGTATGCTGACCGGCGGCGTCGATACCGGCTGGACGTTCTATACCCCATACAGCACGGCTGGCAGCAACACCAACGTCGTTGAAGCTGGACTCGCGGTCTTCATCGCAGGCTTCTCGTCCATCTTCACCGGACTCAATTTCATCGTCACCGTTCACCGCATGCGCGCGCCGGGCCTCACCTGGGACCGCCTGCCGCTCTTCATCTGGGCCAACTACGCCACCAGCATCATCATGATTCTCGGCACGCCGGTGATCGCCATCACCGTCGTACTCGTGGCCGTCGAGCGCCTCTTCCACCTCGGTATCTTCGATCCCAGGCTCGGCGGAGACCCGCTCTTGTTCCAGCACCTGTTCTGGTTCTACTCGCATCCCGCCGTCTACATCATGATCCTGCCTTCGATGGGCGTGATCAGCGAGCTCATTGCCTGCTTTGCGCGCAAGCGCATATTCGGCTACAAGTTTGTCGCTCTGTCGAGCATCGCCATCGCCGTCTTCGGATTCCTGGTGTGGGCCCACCACATGTTCGTTGCCGGCATCTCGCTCTATGCCGCGATGATCTTTTCTTTCCTGAGCTTCTCGGTGGGCGTGCCCTCCGCCGTCAAAGTCTTCAACTGGACAGCGACCCTCTACAAGGGTTCAATTTCCTACGCCACTCCGATGCTCTATGCCTTTGGTTTTATCGGGCTGTTCACCATGGGCGGATTAACCGGCCTCATGCTCGCCACCATCGGCATCGACGTTCACGTCACCGATACTTACTTCGTCGTCGCCCACTTCCACTACGTCATGGTGGGCGGCGTGCTTATGGGGTATCTCGGTGGGCTGCATTTCTGGTGGCCGAAGATCAGCGGACGGATGTATCCGGAAGGCTGGGCGAAACTTTCGGCGCTGCTCGTGTTCGTCGGCTTCAACCTGACGTTCTTCCCGCAGTTCATTCTGGGCTACGTCGGCATGCCGCGCCGCTACTGGCAGTATCCGCCGGAGTTCCAGGTGCTGAACGTGCTCTCGACCGCCGGCGCCAGCATCCTCGCCGTCGGCTACCTGCTGCCGATGATCTACTTTCTCTGGTCACTGCGCTACGGGCCGATCGCCGAGGCAAATCCGTGGGGCGCCGCCGGCCTGGAGTGGAAAACCACGTCGCCGCCGCCCACCTTCAATTTTGACGAGACCCCCATCGTGACCTGGGAAGCCTATAACTACGACGAGATCCCGGCCAAGGAACTGGAGGCTCCCGTTGCACGATAGCCAAGCGGCCACCATGGAACACGAAGCTCATAATCCGGCGCTGCTCCACCACTTCGCCGACGCTCAGCAACAGAAGAACGCTGCCTCGCTTGGCATGTGGCTGTTCCTGGTGACTGAAATCATGTTCTTCGGCGGCATGTTCTGCGCCTATCTCGTCTACCGCCTCGCCCACTTCAACGCCTTCGCGGCCGGAAGCCAGCAGCTCAGCATCTGGCATGGAGCCGTTAACACCGCCGTGCTGATCGTCAGTTCTCTTACGGTGGTATTAGCGGTGAAAGCGGCGGAGGCAGGCAGCCGCAAACTGCTGGTCGGCTACCTCCTCGTTACCGTACTGCTCGGCATGACCTTCCTGGTGGTCAAGGGTTTCGAGTACCGCGAAAAATTCGAGAAGCACCACGTACCCGGCGCGACGTTCAAGTTCATGAATACGTTCGACGACAACGGCAAGCAAATTCCGGTCAACCCGAAGGAAGCCGAGCTCTTTTTCTCCCTCTATTTCGTCATGACCGGCATGCATGCCCTGCACATGATCATTGGCTGCGGTCTTTTTAGCGTGCTGGCGGTTTTGGCATGGAGAGGACATTACTCGCCCGGCTACTTCACGCCCATAGAAAACGCGGGCTTGTACTGGCACCTGGTCGATATCATCTGGATTTATCTGTTCCCGTTGTTGTACCTGATCAGCCGGCACTCGTGACGGCGGGTGGCCCAGCCCCTAAAGGGGTGTTTGATTTCGAAGGATTTACGGCATCGCTGAAGCGATGCCCTGATACGAAGCTCAAGTTTTTCAGGATACTGCTAGTGTCGCGGCTAGTAAATTCGCGACATAAATTTGAATTGTCATCCTGAGCTAAGCGAAGGACCTGTGTACTTGAATGCGCGATGCATAGGTCCTTCGCTTCGCTCAGGATGACAGTTGGGATTTATGCCTGCTAATTTGCGGGACGCCATACTAGGGAACGAATGTTGATAGCTGAGAACTGAGAACTGTTCGTAAGGATTGCCATGTCGGAACACGAAGAACACACTAGTCACTCGCAAGGATTTTACGTAGCCATTGGCATCGGCCTGCTCGTCGGGACGGCAACAACGGTTGGCGCCGCCTTCGTGAACCTGGGTCCTTTCAATCCCATCGTTGCGCTCCTCATCGCCACCATCAAAGCCACGGTCGTTGTGCTCTTCTTCATGCACGTCAAAGGCGCAAGCGAAAAGCTGACCGGAGCCGTAGTCGTCTCCGGTTTCTTCTTTCTCGCGATTCTGCTATCGCTATCCCTCGCGGATTACCTGACTCGATCCTGGCGGTAGACGCATGTTGTGTGGCGCGGGCGCCCTCGCCCGCGAAATGCCGCGAGCTCTGCAGTGACGTGGCGCAAGCCCAATCAGAGTTCCCCTCCCAGCTAGAGCGGTTTTGCAGTTGGTGTACCCGACCACCGCAGACTGCGGAGCTTCGCTCCGCTGGGCGGACGAGGGCGTCCGCCCCTACGCAGGCATATACCGTCGGAAATCCCCTGGGTACATCATCGGTAAAACCGCTCTAAGCTTCTGATCAAGAAGTAGCGATGCTCCGACAGCAGCGGAGCTTCGCGGGCGAGGGCGCCCGCGCCACACAACCTTTACGAACGAATTACTTTCTGCCCTTGCGCCCAGCGCCCGCATCCTCGAAGATGTTCTTTACCCTATGCCGCAAGACATCGCCCCACCCCCGGCCCATCCCGCGCAACTCGACGCCTCCGCGCTTGAAGCTGCTCTCCGCCGCCACCTTCGTGGAGAAATTCGCTTCGACTCGGGCAGCCGCGCGCTCTACGCAACCGACGGCTCCAATTATCGCCAGGTCCCTATCGGCGTCGTCGTTCCTCGTGACAAAGAAGACGTTCTCGCCGCCGTTGCCCTCTGCCGCAGCCACCGCGCTCCGCTGCTCGCACGCGGCGGAGGCACGTCGCTCGCCGGACAATGTTGTAACGCCGCCATCGTCCTCGACTTTTCGAAGTACATGGCGGGCATTCTCGAAATCGATCCGGCGCGCCGCATCGCGCGCGTCGAGCCTGGAGTTGTCCTCGATCGCCTCCGCGCCGAAGCCGAGAAGCACCACCTCACCTTCGCGCCCGATCCCGCTACCCACGACCGCTGCACGCTCGGAGGCATGATCGGCAACAACTCCTGCGGCGTGCACTCGATCATGGCCGGCAAAACAGACGACAACATCGAGTCGCTGGAGGTCCTCACCTACGGCGGCCAGCGCATGCACGTCGGCGCAACCAGCGCAGAGGACTTCGACCGCTTCATTCGCGAAGGCGGCCGCCGCGCCGAAATCTACACCGGGCTCAAATCCCTCGCCGACCGCTACGGTGAGCAGGTTCGCCGCCAGTTTCCCAACATTCCACGCCGCGTTTCCGGATACAACCTCAACCACCTGCTCCCCGAAAACGGCTTTCACGTGGCGCGCGCGCTTGTCGGCTCCGAAGGCACTTGCGTCACGATTCTCGAAGCGACCTGCCGCCTGGTTGAGAGTCCGCCGGCGCGCGTGCTGCTTGTCATCGGATGGCCCGACATCTATCTCTGTGCCGACCACGTCCCGCAGATCATGGAGCATCGCCCCATCGGCCTCGAAGGCTTTGACGACATCATGGTCAACGCGAGCCGCCGCAAGGGCGTCAACCTCGAAGGCCTCGCGCTGCTGCCTGAAGGCGCTGGCTGGCTGATGGTCGAGTTTGGCGCCGATACCGCCGCCGAGGCCGAATCGCAGGCGCGCAATCTGATGGAGACGCTCGAACGCTCCGCGACTCCGCCCAACCTGCGCCTGTTCACCGACCCACGCCAGGCGCGGCGCATCTGGGATGTCCGTGAGTCCAGTCTGGGCGTGACTTCGCACGTGCCCGGCGAACCGCTGCGCTGGGAAGGCTTCGAAGACTCCGCCGTCGCGCCCGACAAACTCGGCGCGTACCTTCGCGAGCTGCGCAGGCTGATGCAGGCCTTCCACTACGACGGCTCGTTCTACGGACACTTCGGCCACGCCTGCGTTCACACGCGCATGGACTACGATCTCGAATCCACCGAAGGCGTGCGCAAGTTCCGCCAGTTTATGGAAGAGGCCGCTGACCTCGTCGTGCGCTACGGCGGCTCGCTCTCCGGCGAACACGGAGACGGCCAGGCCCGCGCCGAGCTTCTCCCCAAAATGTTTGGCCCCGAACTCATGCAGGCCTTCCGCGAGTTCAAGTCGCTTTGGGATCCCGATTGGAAGATGAACCCGGGCAAGCTGATCGAGCCCTATCGCCTCGACGAAAATCTCCGCCTCGGCGCCGGCTATGATCCGTGGCAGCCGGAGACGCATTTTAAATTTCCCGACGATCACGGCAGCCTGGCGGCCGCCACGCTCCGCTGCGTCGGAGTCGGCAAGTGCCGCCGCGACGAAGGCGGAGTCATGTGTCCCAGCTTCCGCGTCACGCGCGACGAAGAGCACTCCACCCGCGGCCGCGCCCACCTGCTCTGGGAGATGACCAAAGGAGACGTCATCAAGAACGGTTGGCAGAACGAGGCCGTGAAAGAATCGCTCGACCTCTGCCTTGCCTGCAAGGGCTGCAAAAGCGATTGTCCGGTGGGCGTCGATGTCGCGACTTACAAATCGGAATTCCTGTCGCACTACTACGAAACCAATCGGCGTCCGCTGAATGCGCTGGCCTTCTCGAATATTGACCTGTGGGCCCGAGCCGCGTCGCACGCGCCGGGGCTCGTGAATCTTACGACCCAACTCCCCGGGCTGCGCGACCTTGCCAAGCTGGCCGCCAGAATTCCCGCCCAGCGGCGCATCCCGGCGTTTGCTCCGGAAACATTCCAGCAGTGGTGGGAAGCAAGACGTAGCGCCGGCGTCTCGCCGGCTGTCGAGCGGGCGTCTCGCCCACGCACGAGGGAACCTCAACGAAATGCGAGCCGGCGAGACGCCGGCGCTACCGTCCTCCTCTGGGCCGACACTTTCAATAACCACTTTCTTCCCGCGACCGCCAAGGCCGCCGCCGAAGTTCTCGAAGCTGCCGGGTTTGATGTCCTCGTTCCGCGCGCTCACCTGTGCTGCGGGCGCCCGCTCTACGACGCCGGCATGCTCGACCGGGCCAAGAGCTTGCTCCTCCAGATCATGGACGAGCTTCTCCCGGAAATCGAAGCGGCAACGCCCATCGTCGTGCTCGAACCGAGCTGCGCCGCCGTCTTCCGCGACGAACTCACGAACCTTTTCCCCAAAGACGAACGCGCGCAAGCCCTCTCGAAGCAAGTTTTCCTGCTCAGTGAATTTCTCGAGCAGCGCGCAAAGAATTTTCCGCTTCCCAAACTGCCGCGCCGAGCGCTTATCCACGGGCATTGCCATCACAAGGCCATCATGAAGATGACCGCCGAAGAGTCGATCCTCGATCGCATGGGGATCAACTTCACCGCTCCCGCCCCCGGGTGCTGCGGCATGGCGGGAGCGTTCGGCTTCGAAAAAGAAAATTATGACATCTCGAAAGCCATCGGTGAGCTCGAACTGCTGCCTGCCGTCCGCCAGGCTCCGACCGACTGGCTCATCGTCGCCGACGGCTTTAGTTGCCGCGAGCAGATCGCCCAGGAAACCGACCGCCACGCCCTCCACCTGGCCGAAGTTCTCCAGATGGCCATCCGCGAGGCCACCGAGACCCCGGAAGGCTTCCCGATGTTCGACCCCGCGCCGCAACACTATCCCGAAGATGCTTGGGTGCGCCCTCACCAGGCCGCCATCGAGAAATCAATGAAGCGAACCGGGTTGGCGGTGGCTGGCATCGCAGCGGGAGCGGCGTTGCTGCTGGCGCTGGCCAGAAAGCGCTGAACCGCCACAAACTACGTAGGGACGGCCGCCCTCGACCGTCCAGCCGAGCGAAGCTCGGCAAGAAACGCATCGAATCCCATCCAGAAGTAATCTGGACGGAAGCTGTGAGACGTTATTAGATCTATGCTATGCGTCGGTTTCTTGGCGAACTTCTGGTGCTGATTCCAGGCTCGATGCTTGTTGGCTTCCTCATCGGCGCTATTCAGCATTTTGTAGCCTTTGGGGCTTTAGGCGGCGGGTTTGACCGGAATGCTCTGTGGCTTGCCTGCTTCGAGGGCGGCATCGTCGGTACCGTGTTCGGAATACCAACCGGAATCATCACATTCTATCTGGCGTTGGAACGGCACGTTACGCCGAGGAGCGTGGCCATCATTATCTTTATCTTTGGGAGCCTCCTCGCCGGCTGTCTTGGCAGCCTCCTCGGTGACCGTCTTTTGGGTGACGCTTTTTTCGGGCTATCGGCTCTGATGACTCCTTTCCTGACCTTTGTCATCGCTCTCCTGGTGGCGCGGTCTAGACACCTTCGGCTGCTGCACTGATCCCAACCAAGGAATCGGCAACCTGTAGAAAATATGTGACTTACAGGAGGCCTGCCCATCCTGCCCGCTTTCTGGGACAATAGACTATAGATACTAGGCTCCCCGTAGCGGCTTTCGGTCCCCGAGGCGCCGCAGACCGCGCCGCCCACGCTACAAGAAAGATAGAAGAAAGCTGGAACCTTATGGAAACCGCAAACCCAACCGTCCTAGCCCCAGCCCCAACGCCAACCCAGTCCGCAGCCATTGCCCAGAACAAATCCGTGCAAGGCTCGGTCCTGGTGCTGATCCAGTTCGACGTCTGTGAAGAGATCCGGCTCGACGATCTGCGCGACATCTTCGGAGCCCGACGCCAGGAGGCCAGCTTCAAGCACCCTGCCCCCGGATACGTCCGCTTCCAACGTCCCCCGGTTGTCGAACCGGTCGAACCGCTGATCCTCGAAAGCGGCGAACGCCTCGACGTCCAGATCAAGTACTACGATTACGGGGTCCTGAGCGTGGTCTTCGAGCTGCCCTTTGCTGGCGACTGGGACACGCTCGTCCGCCTTGCCAGCCGCTGGGTTTGGGATACCGATTTCACCAGCTTCGCCCAGAAAATCGTCAAACAGAAAATCGAGCGCGCCCGCCCCGCGCTGGTCAAGCTTTACGATAGCTGGCTGCATGAAGATTATTTCGTCTTCCACGTGCGCGACATCGCCGGCAATCCGTCCGCGGCCGAACTGCTCTCGACCCAGGGCGGACGCATCGCCCAGATCGTTCGCGGCGAAAACGTTCCGCTCTCCGACGGTGAGCAGCAGGAAATCATGCAGTCGAAAATTTCGTACTATCCCAACGACCTGGCCGTGATCAGCTGGAACGGAGCGTTCCTCTACGACTCTGCGGCCGGCGCGGAAACGGTCATCCAACTGCTCGAATACGCCAACTCGCAGCTCCTCGAATTCCGCCACTACGACGAACTGCTGACGCGCGAACTGCAAAGCGTTTACGACTTCATGGACCACGGCTCGACCGGAATCTGGGCCCGCTGGCGCACCGCGAAACGCGCCACCCGCCTGCACACCGTCCTGCTCGATGTGGACGAACTGACCGAGCGCGCCGACAACGCGATCAAGTTCCTGAGCGACATGTTCTCGGCGCGCCTCTACAAGGTCGCCGCGTCCAAGATCGGCGTGAGTGATTACAAAAACCTGGTCAACCAGAAAGTCCACACCGCCGAAGAGCTCTACCGCTTCATGGTGGACCAGTTCCACCAGAGTCGAGCGTTTGTGCTGGAGCTGATGGTCGTCATCATCCTGATCATCGATTTGATCTGGCTGTTTAAGGGCAGCATGCCGATCTGAGGGGCAGCTGTCAGCTCTCAGTTTTCAGCTCTCAGTAAAATCAAACCCACTTAGGACCGTCGCCATCCTTCGACTTCGCTCAGGGTCCGTCCGGTTTGGCGCCGCGTGAGGTTCCCGCTCTGTCTTAATCCTTGCCGTTTACTACAAGGGTAATAACTCATTAGTACGGTGGGTACCCCCCCTCCCCCCGGTCTTTTGGAATCATAGGGTTAGGAGGAAATTCCCGCCAGATCTTTGAGTTTAAAGGACTTACAGGTAAAGTATTTCGGAATCAATGACTTAGCTTGTCAAAGAGCGCTGAAAATGGTTTTGGGGCAGCTTCGAGGGCCGTCTTGGTTGACGGCACACCTCTTCACTGCCCCAATCAGGTGAACATTGTCGCATCGGGCGGGTTGGAAGTATGTGACGGATGACCCGGACGTTTGTGATGAAAAAAGAGGGCAGTTCTCAGTTCCCAGTCAAAATCGACCCGTATCCGGAGCTGTCACGGTTCGTCGTCTTGGTCGTCGATGGCATGTCGATCGGGCAGCATGCGCTGATGCAGGATGCGAGAAACCAAAATGCCACCACGCTCCGGCCGATAGAACAGGACGTGCTTGCCATGCTCATGACGCCGTAAGCCAGGGCGAACGTCATCACAGAGCCGGCCTAACGCCGGATTGCCGACAAGCGTCTGGCAACAAGTCTCAAGCTCGCCAATGTAACGGGCGGCTTGGGCTCTGCCCCATTTGCGAAGGGTGTAGGTGCCGATGCTCAGCAAGTCGGCCTCAGCGCGACGCGAAAATCGAAACTTACCCACGCTCAGCTGGACACGGGAAGCTTGAGGGCCTTACGGACACGCCCAAAGACATTGCCCTCGGCGATACCGCTGGCGTCGCCTGCGTCAATCGCCGCCCGAAGCGCTGCAAGTTTCGCTTCGTACTGCCGCTCCTCGCGCTCCAAAGTCCGCAGCCCGGCGCGCACCACCTCGCTGGCGTTTTCGTAACGTCCACTCTTAACCTTGGTGGCTACGAAGCGGTCAAGCTCGTCGGTCAAATTGACGTTACGGGTAGGCATGGCGGCGGCCCTTTCCATGGAGGGGGCTTCGATATCACAATAACACGATTGGCAAAGATTGCCAATGCTCGGTCAGAAACGAATCACGTGGCGACGGACGCCCTCCTTCGACTTCGCTCGGGACCTGTCCGGCCGGGCGAAGCCCGACAGCGTCGCATCTCAGCTTTCGATACTCGGGCTCGTTGTCGGTAGTTGCAACAATAGCCGCACTAACTGCGCCTGGCGTGAGGTGCCAGTTTTCCGGTAAATGCTGGCCAGCTGCGATTTCAAGGTGTTACGGCTGACCCCAACCATTTCCGCGATTTCAGTGGGCGCATGACCGTCGGCCAAAAGCATGGCCAGGCGGCATTCGGCGGGTGTCAATCCGAACAGTACCCGCAGCGTGTCGTGCGCCGGCCGGACTCGTTGCGCCGAATCACTGACGAACACGATGGCGCCGACGGGATGGTCGTCATCCACATCGAATCCGCCCACCGGAGACACCAGCAAGTGAAGCGGGGGACGATCCCGGCGCGAAACCGTCAGGGCACCGGCGGGTCTCAATCCCGTGCCCGCCGAGGTGGCTGTTGCCTCCCCGACGAGTTGATCGAAACGGGCGGACTCGTCGGCGCGTTTGGCCCGAAGTCCTCCCCGGATGGCCTGCAGACCGTCATTATCAGCCAGCAGCCGTTCCGCGGCGCGATTCATCGTGACCACCTGCCCTTTTGGAGACAGAAGAATCACGCCCATGGTCAGCGAATCGAGCGCTGCCTCCAGGCCGGCACTCTGGTTGCGCGAGGCGGTGAGCTGCGAGTGCAGCCGGTAGGCGCGCTGGATGTGCGGTTCCAGGAAGCGAACCAGAGGAAGGTCTTGCTCCTCGAAGGCGCCCGCCCGGGGACCTCGATAAATACTCAGGTTGGCCACCCGCGATGGGCCTCGCTCTACCATCCCGAAAATGGCATGGGGTATTCCCGCAGGTAAAATTAGATCATTGTAGAATTCCGTCCGTTCCAGTTCCCTGAAAGAAACAAACTGCTGCGAGGTACCGAGCCAGTCTGCGGTTCTGGTCACGCTCTGGCGCCAGACGTCAAGACCACTGTAATGCTCTTCATAGCGCCGGAAGGCTTCGGGATCGAGGCCCCACTGCCGCGCCACCAGCGACTGGGCATCGTTGAAGTCATGCAGCAGGATGGCGGCGGCCTCTCCGCCGACCGCCCCGGCGGTCAGCCGCAGGAATTCTTCCCAGCGTGAGGGGGCCAGGGGCGCTTCGTAGAGAGCGCCCAGAATTTGAGACAGCACTTCCTCGGTCGGCAAAATGTAGGTCCTGACTCTAAGACGGAAACTGCTTCGCGGCCGGGGGTGCCGCGCCCACGTAAAGACTTGAAAAGCATGATAGACGAGCGCCGGGCCGGGCGCAACCCCAATTTCACCCGTTCGGGTGATGACACGACCAGCAGGGTTCTCCATAATCTCAACCACTGGGAATCGCGCAGAGTCCCCCGCTCCCCGGCTCGATCCAATTGCGCGTTTAGAGGAGATACCAAAAAAAGGACTTCGCTTTCCGTTGTCGTTACGTTAGGGTCAGCCTCCCCCGAAAGACCAGAGCGCTGTGGGGCACTCTGGCGAGACTCAAGTGTTCGCACTCCAGATGCACGCTCAAGGAAAAACTATGCCTATGCCGTTCCCCGCTTTTTCGCGCCGGACCAGCTTGCTGCTGTTGCCGGTTCTTGCGCTCGCGCTTGCGCTGCCCTCGTTTGCTGTGGACGGCCGCGACTTCGCGGGCTTTTACGCTGTCAGCAACGTTGCCGCTCTTGGCGACAAAGTTCAACTTCGCATGTCGGTTCAACTCTCCAACTTCTCCGCCGGCGATCTCCAGAGCCCGGTCGTGGCGCTCATGCACTCCGGACCCGCCAACACCGCGCCCATCGGGTCGTTTCCGGCTCTCAAGCAGATGAAAGCCGGTCGCGACGTCATTCTTCACCAGCAATTCACCGTGTCCAAAGAAGAGTTCCAGCAATGGGAGATGCGGGGCCGCGGCCCGCGCGTCGTCGTGCTCTTCCGCGACAGCAACGGTCGAGTGGTCGAGCGCGGAGTGCAGATTTCCCGCCGTCCCGCACTGCCCGAGTCGGTGAACGAGTAACCGGTTGCTGAAGGAGCATTTTCTGAGCAGCAGTCGGACCGCAGCGGCTAAAGCCGGCGCTGAAGACAGGTTGGTTATCGCAGCGCTGAAGCGCTGCGCCACCCAAAAGCTGCACCACCCAAAAGCTGCGCAACCAAAAAATGACGAACCACGATCCCAGGAGAGATTGCTCATGCGAACTTTGCGAAACTTGCTTTTGATTTCTGCCGTGCTGGCCCTGACCCTGGCGGCAGCGGCCCAGCAAAACGCGATCTCCACCATTATTGGTGGCGGACCGAACAACGTACCGGCGCTCGACGCCGATCTCAACGGGCCGCAGTTTGTGGCCTTCGACACTGCCGGCAACTACTATGTTTCCGACTTCTACAACAACCGCGTTTTCAAAGTGAACGCTTCCGGCACGCTGACGGTTCTCGCTGGAAGCGGGCTGCCGGGATATTCCGGTGACGGCGGGCCGGCTACGCAGGCCAATCTCTACAGCCCTGAGGGAGTGGCCGTGGACAGCTCCGGCAACGTGTACATCGCCGACTACTACCACTCGGTCATCCGCATGGTGAATTCCAGCGGCACCATCAGCACCGTTGCCGGCACGGGAACCTGCACCTACGATGGCGATACGACCGGCTCCGGTGGCGACGGAAACCCGGCGACGCAGCACAGCCTGTGCTATCCAGTTCAGATCACGCTCGATTCCAGCGGGGACTTATTCATCGCGGATTCCAGTAACTACCGCATCCGCAAGCTGGTGATCTCCTCCGACAGTATCTCCACGGTGGCGGGAGACGGTACTAATACCGCCTGCGCCGACGGAACCCTGGCCACGAACTGCGGCTTTTATCTGCCGTACGGGATCGCCGTGGATAGCAGCGGAGATCTCTTCATCTCCGACACCTACGACTGGATTATTCGTAAGGTGGCGGCCTCCACGGGCAAAGTCAAGACTATCGCGGGAACCCTCGGCACGGCCGGCTTCACCGGCGATGGCGGCAAGGCCACCCTCGCCACGTTGTACTACCCGGAGGGGCTCTCTGTCGATGCGGCCGGAGCCAACGTCTGGGTGGCGGACACTAATGACTGGCGGATCCGCGAATTTCCCGTGGGCGGTAACATCAATACCGTGGCCGGCGGCGGAGGGGGCTGCGCCGGGCAGACCGATAGTATCGGCGACGGCTGCCCTGCCATCGACGCTTATTTGTATTACCCGATCTCGCCAGCGGTGGATTCGGCGGGCAACCTCTACATCGCAGACCAGAGCAACTACCGCGTACGCAAGGTGGACAGCACCCAGACCATCAGCACGGTCGCGGGGAACGGCAGCCCCAGCCAGACTTCCCTGGTCAACGGCATTGCCAACGGGATTACGCTCTACACTCCGTGGGGAATTGTCGGCGATCCTTCGGGAAACCTGTTCGTCGCGAATCAAAATGATTACGCGGTGCAGGAGCTCGTGCTCTCTTCCAGCCTGGTCAACATCATCGCCGGAACCGGTACGGCCGGCTACAACGGCGACGGCATCCCTGCCAACACCGCGGAACTTTATTCCCCCGCTGGCGTGGCTCGCGACAGTTCGGGCAACATCTACATCGCGGACCAGTACAACTCGATCATCCGCAAGGTAGACGGTGCCGGCAACATCAGCACCGTGGCGGGCGTACCCTCCAGCATCGGCTACAGCGGCGATGGCGGCCCAGCCACCAGCGCGTGGCTCTACTACCCGGCAGGTGTCTTCGTCGATGCCAGCAATAACCTCTACATTGCCGACACTTACAATGAGGTCATCCGGAAAGTAAGCGGTGGAACCATCAGCACCGTGGCGGGCACTGTACAAAACGCCGGCTACGGCGGCGATGGCGGCCCGGCCACCAGTGCCAACCTGTATTACCCCTCCGATGTGAAGGTTGACTCGGCCGGGAACATCTACATCGCCGACACCGATAACAACCGCATCCGCAGAGTCAGCGCCGCCTCGGGCAACATCAGCACCGTGGCCGGCAACGGCACAGCCGGGTTCTCGGGGGATGGCATCGCTACGCAGAACTACCTCTACCAACCGCTGAGCATCTGGCTCGATGCGAACGACAACCTGTTCATCGACGATCAATACAACCACCGCATCCGCATGGTGGATGGCGGCGGAAGTATGACTACGGTCGCGGGCAACGGCACGGCTGCGTTCGCCGGCGACGGCGGCCCGGCCATCAACGCCAGCTTTTACTATCCCTATGGCGTCTATGTCGATGGCACCGGGAACCTGTTCGTCACCGACTCGTACAACTACCGCGTGCGCAAGATCAACGCCTTTGCCGCAGTTGGGCGCTCGACCGGAAGCCTGAGCTTCGGCATCTCTCCCGTGGGCACCACCGCAACTCCGCAAGCCATTACGCTGAGTGGCGTGGGACCGGCGGCGATCTCCAGCATTACGGCTACCGGCGACTTCAGCGAAGTCGACGACTGCAGCGGCAGCCTGCCCAACGGCTCCAACTGCACCGTGTACGTGTACTTCACGCCCACGGCCAGCGGCATCCGCACCGGCACGCTCACCATCAACAGCAACGGCTACTTCGCCTCGGAGAGTACGGTAGCTCTGCAAGGCGAGGGGTCTGCGCTTTCGCTGACGGGCACGCTGGCGTTTGGCTCGGTGACGCTCAACACCCCATCCACTAAGTCGGTTACCTTGCAGAACCTTGGTTCTACCTCGGTGACCATCTCCAGCATTACTCTCACTCAAACTACCAACTACGCCTTCAGCAACACGAGCACCTGTCCGCTGACGGGCGGAGCCCTGGCCGGCAAGTTGAAGTGCACCATCGTTGTAACTTTCACGCCGCACAGCACCGGCGTCAAGAAAGGCACGTTGGTGGTGAACAGCAACGATCCGGCGAGTCCTCTGTTGCTCGGCTATAGCGGCACGGGCAGCAGCTTCGAATCGTTCACGCCCGCTTCGGTCACCTTCGCCACCACCGTGCTGAATGCCAACAGCAAGGCGACGAAGGTCGCCTTTAAGTACACGGGTACCAGCTCACTTACCTTAACCAGCCTGGTGGCTTCGGCGAATTACAGTCTGAATATCACCGGCATCACGACCGGGGCCTGCAATCTGTCCGGAAGTACGGCTCTGGCGGCGGGCGGAAGCTGCGCCTTCAACGTGGTCTTCACCCCGACGGCCATCAACACGACCACCGGCACGGTTACGGCCAGCTTCACCGGCGATCCCAACAACAGCACGCTGGCGCTGCCGCTGACGGGCGTCGGCATGGAAGTGACGTTCAGCCCGGCCAGCCTGAGCTTCGGCAACGTGGTTCACGGCACGACGAAGTCCCTCAACCTGACGGTCAAAAACGTCAGCTTGTCGAATACGTTGCACGTGACCGGAACCTCGTTCACGGGCACCTACGCCTCGGTCTACAGCGTGACCGCTAACACCTGCGCCGCAGTAGCCCCGGGAACAACCTGCACGCTGACAGTCCAGTTCGCGCCGGTTGCGGCGGGCACTGCACAGAAGGCGGTACTCAACGTCACCGATGACGGGGGTGGGAGTCCGCAACTGGTGAACGTCACCGGCAACGGGACATAAAACGTTCTCCGGTTGAGAACGGCGGGAATCCGGGGAAGCCCGGGTTCCCGCTTTTTATTTTGAATGGGATTTGCGTTGCGAGGATCTCGCAGAAACTCCAGACGTAAAAATGCCCGGGATCCTTTCGAATCTCGGGCACCTTGTTATCGCTAAGCGTCGTACCCTAGACAGCAGTAACGTTCTCCGCTTGCCAGCCCTTGGGCCCCTTGGTCACGTCGAACTGCACGGTTTGGCCTTCTTGCAGGCTCTTGAAGCCGCCTGCTTGAATAGCGGAGAAATGCACGAAAACGTCTTCGCCATTTTGACGGCTGATGAAACCATAGCCTTTGGCGTCGTTAAACCACTTCACTGTTCCAGGCGCAAGAGATGCCAGTCTTGGATTATGCCGTTTAAGGTCATCAGCGAGTATCTCGGCTTTGCTCTTCGGTGCCGAGCAAGGCGCTGGCCTGGCGGAGGACGACCGGCAGTTTAAGTTCCAACACGTTCCAGACGATACGATGATCTATTTCCGCATAGCCGTGGATGAGAATGTTCCGGAAGGCGATGATCCGCTGATATTCGCCGATCTGCGAGGCGGCTGCTGGATCGGTCCTGGCGAGTTGGGCAAGCGCCTCTCCGACGATTTCCAACTGCCTCTCCACCGCCGAGCGCAGCATGGGGTCTGCGCCGTAATCGGCGAAGCTCTTGCTTGCGATAAACCCCAGGGCCAGTTTGGCCGCCCGCGCAATGTCGTAAAGATATTTCTTCGACTCAATCCGCATAGACGAGTGTCCGGGTGGACTCGACGGCCTGGCGGAAATAGGGGTTTTGAATGGCGGAGGCAACCACCAGATCCACCGGGCGCTGAAACAATGCTTGCAGATCTTCCAGCAGGCCGAAGTAGGCGTCCGCATATTGATCGAGGTCCAGCTCCTGGAAAGTTACCAGGAAGTCCAGATCGCTGCGCAAGGGGTCGAAGCCGGGTCCAGCAGCGGACCCGAAGAGCTCGATACGATGCACCCGGCGGCGGCGGCACACGCGCTCCAGGTCCTGACGCTTCTCCTCAATCAAGCGGTTCACGGCGTCCTCTCCTTGCCCCATCTTAGCTTACGGTGCCCGATTTGGCCTCTCCGATCACTGTAGTTCGGGAAACCTGGGGACTGCGGACGGAACATTCCTGATCTTTTTGGCGGGCACCTTACTCATTCGCGTTTCTCTTGCGAATGAGTGGGTCCGTCCCTGCAGCATCCCACACGCAAAAATGCCCGGGATTCTTGCGAATCTCGGGCACCTTGTTATCGCTAAAAGCGTCGTACCCCTAGACAGCGGTAACGTTCTCCGCTTGCCAGCCCTTGGGGCCCTTGGTCACGTCGAACTGCACGGTTTGACCTTCTTGCAGGCTCTTGAAGCCGCCCGCTTGAATAGCGGAGAAATGCACGAAAACGTCTTCGCCATTCTGACGGCTGATGAAGCCATAGCCTTTGGCGTCGTTAAACCACTTCACTGTTCCTTGTTCTGCCATTGATGTTCCTATTCTTGTTTCTGATTGAAATGTGCTGAGAAGATTCGCTGCTGTAGAGGGGGTTGACGCTGGTTGGCGGTACCGACCTTCAACTAACTGTGAGTCAAACTTAGCAGGTACAGTGTAGCACAACAAACCGGAAAAATGCGCGAAACTTTGGTCGGGGGGAGGGGTCGGCTGGTCAGCTTCCGGTAAGTCATTGTGGTTCAATGACATGGGAATCGCATCCAAGGCCGACATTGCCAGAGAGTTGCCGAGCTTCGCTCGGTTGGACAGCCAAACCACCCCAGCCCGCGAAAAGCGCGCGGTCTGGGGACCCGGCGGGGGCGGCTGTCCTTACGTGTGAACTTGCTGCTCCGACACAATTAGCAAGGGTTACGATATACATTGCTCATGATCGCCTTCCTCACCCTCGAACTCCGCATCGAAGCGGCGCACTCGCTCAAAGACAAGCGGCAGGTCACGCGCAGCCTCAAAGACCGTCTCCGCTCCTCCTTCAACGTTGCCGTCGCCGAACTTGACCCCAGTCTGCTCTGGAATCAGGCGACCATCGGCGTGGTCAGCGTCTCCCACTCCCGCGATTACCTCGACGGCCTGATGAAAAACGTAGAACGCCAGGCCACCCGCATCGCCAACAACGCTGGCGCCGAAGTCACCGACTCGTTTGTAGAGTTTCTGTGATGGCGAATAAGTAAGCTGCGAGCTACGAGCCGCGAGCTGCGGGCGACCGGCCTGCTCGAAGCCCGAAGCTCGAAGCTCAGCAACACCGAATTAGCCCACTACCAGCAGGTGTCATATCCCTCGGGCCTTGCCTTTCTGATATCCTTACAAGTTTTCCTCCATTCGAGGTGTGCGTTGGAGCATCGTGGGCAGAAGTATCATCGCGGGCGGCTGAGCGAGGCCATCCGCGAGGAGATCGAAACCATCCTCGAAGGCGAACTCGGCGATCCTCGCATCGGCCTCGCCAGCGTCAGCGCCGTGCTCATGGCCCAGGACGCGCGTTCCGCCCGCATCATGGTCACCGTTGCCGGCGATGAAGCCGAGGCCGAGCGCACCCTCGAAGGGCTCACTGCCGCCAAGAATTACGTCCGGCACGAACTCGCGGAACGCCTGCGTCTGCGCCGCCCTCCGGAACTTTATTTCCAGATCGATCGTGCCGATGAACTAGAGAGTCGGGTGGACGAGCTTCTCGGCCGCGCCAAGAAACGCCGCCGGAAGCAGCCTGAGCCCAGCCCCTAAAGGGGCGGCTGATTTTGGAGGACTTGCGGCATCGCTAAAGCGATGCCCTGATACGAAACCTAAGGGCTACGAGCTACGAGCTAAGAACTGACAGCTGAAAGCTGAAAGCCAAGAGCCAAGAGCCAAGAGCCAAGAGCACTTCATGCTAGAGCGGGTTCTACAAGAAATTCGGGCGCGTCGCCGCTTCGTGGTGACCTCGCACGCCCGGCCCGACGGAGACGGCATCGGCTCTGCCCTCGCCTGCGGCCAGATTCTGCGCGTCATGGGCAAGGACGCCGAAGTCGTCATGCACGACGGCGTCCCGCGTATTTACCAGAACCTTCCCTTCGCCGATCGCGTTATTCAGGCCGATGCTGTTTCCTCGAACGATGCCGTCGTCCTGCTGGAATGCGACAGCATCAAGCGCACGCTTCTGGAGGGCCTGGAAGAATGTTTCCTCATCAACATTGACCATCACGCCAGCGGCCGCAATTTCGCCCACATCAATTGGATCGATTCCAGCGTGATGGCCACGGCCGAACTGGTTTACCGCCTTGCCCGCCTCGCCTGTGTCCCCGTGGATCGCGACATTGCCACCTGCCTCTACACCGCGCTCATGACCGACACTGGTTCCTTCATGTTCGAAGGCACCAACGAGCACACTTTCACCGTCGCGCGCGAACTCGTGCTCGCCGGAGCCGACCCCGCGCATTGTGCGCGCCATATCTATTTCGGACATTCCACGGCGAAGCTTCGTCTGCTCGGCGCGGCGCTCTCCAACCTGCATCGCGAAGGTCCGCTGGCCTGGATCTGGGTCACGCAGGAACAGATGCAGCGCTTCGGCGCCCGCGAAGAAGATTGCGAGGGCCTCGTCAACTATGCGCTCTCCATCGCCGACGTGCAGGTCGCCATCTTTTTTCGCGAACTCCCCGATCGCCGCTATCGCATCAGCCTGCGCAGCAAAGGAGAAGTGAATGTCTCCACCGTGGCCGAGTATTTCGGTGGCGGCGGCCACAAATGCGCCAGCGGCTGTTCGATCGAAGGACCTCTGGCCGTCGCCGTGTCACGAATTGTCGATCGCCTGCACGCGGAACCTGTAGTCTTGAACGCGAACGCATCAACGAGCTAGCGAACGCGACGAATGAATCAGAGAACGAATCCGCGAACGAATCCACGAACTCGCACCGATGTGCTGCTGCTGGTGGCGTTCTGCGGATTCCTTTTCTTCCATGGCCTCGGCGCCTTCGGCCTGCTCGGCGCCGACGAACCCCGCTACGCGCAAGTGGCGCGCGAAATGCTCGATCGCTCCGATTGGGTTACTCCCACGCTGCAAGGCAAACCGTGGCTCGAAAAACCAGTGCTGTATTACTGGCAGGCGATGCTGTCGTTCCGTGCAGGACGGACACTCATGTCCGCCAAGGATCAAGACAACGACGGAGTTACCGACAGAGCCGCCCGCCGGCCCGCCGCCTTCGACGCCGCCATGCTCGTCGCAGCCATCTACTGGTTCCTCGGCCGCTTCCGCCCCGGCAGTGAACTCGACGGTGTCCTCATCACGGCCAGTTGCGCCGCCGTCGTTATCTTTGCCCACGCCGCCGCGACCGACATGCCGCTCGCCGCCACCTTCGCCATCGCATTGCTCGCCTGGTACGGCTGGTACGAAAGCCGCCGGAACATCTATCTCGCCGCCTTTTACATTTCGCTGGCGCTCGGAACCTTAGCCAAAGGCCCAGTAGCGCCCGCCCTGTCCGCCGTTATCATTTTTCTCTTCGTTGCCGTAAAGCGTGACTGGCGGGCCATCTCGCGCACTCTCTGGATCCCCGGCATCGCCCTCTACCTCGCCGTCATGTTGCCCTGGTACATAGCCGTCCAACTGCGCAATCCGGAATTCTTCCGCTTCTTCATTCTCGAACACAATCTTGCCCGCTTCTCCCAAGACGTCTATCACCACCGTCAGCCCTTCTGGTTCTACCTGCCCGTGTTCTTGCTGGCTATGATGCCCTGGACGCTCGTGCTCATCCTCGCCGTCGCCGAACGCGCCCGCCTGATCTGGTCCGAAGGCAAAGAAGCCTTCTCCAGCCCGGAAGATTCCTGGCCACTATTTCTTCTCATCTGGATGCTGGTGCCCGTGCTTTTTTTCAGCGCATCGCAATCCAAGCTGCCCGGCTACATCCTGCCCGCCGTCCCCGCCGGAGCGCTGCTCGTCGCCGAATATCTGGCAGCCCGCCGCGGTGATGCCCGCCCCAGTGACGATAAGAAATTTTCGCCGCTGTTCGCCGCCGCTCACGGAGTTCTCTGCGGACTGCTGATCTTTTCCGCTCTGTCCGCCGCCTCCGTTGCGAGCAATCACCGCCTGCTGTGGGGAACCGGAACTTACGTCGCTGCCGCCATTGCCGCCATGTTTGCGCTTGGCATCAGCGCCGCGCTGCTCTCCCGCGCCGGACTCCGCCTCTTGAGCCGCGCCACCATGTTCGCCGTGGTCGTAAGCGTAGCCGCCGTCATTCGTTTCGCCGCGCCCGTCATCGATGCTACCCAATCCGCGCGTCCCATTGCCGAAAGCATTCAGGCCTTTTCGCGCGAGCCGGTCCCCATCGCCCTCTATCACATCAATCGCGTGCAAGAATACGGTCTCGAGTTTTATCTCAATCGTCCGGCGCAACCCTACGAAAGCGGAAATGTCCCGGCCGCAGCTCATGTCCTGGTTGCCGCACAAGGTACGCAATCGCAAGTCGCCCAACTCGTTCCCGGACGCCGAGTATCATACTTAACCAGCATCCCGGAGCAGAAGTTGGATCTGTACTGGGTGGGGAAATAGCAAGGTTGCAAGGTTTCAGAGTTTCAAGGTTTAAAGGACTTGACGCTCGCGTTTGCTGCCGCTTTACTCTGAAACCTTGAAACTTTGCAACCTTGAAACCTGGCTTCTCTTATGGAAATCCTCGATCTCCGACACTTCTCTTCCGCCGACCTTCGCCCGCTGCTGGAAGATGAGATCGCCATGTGGGGCCGCATGCTCTCCTGGGATTACACCATCTCCGCGGAAATGATCCTCCGTTACATGGACGCCAAGATTCTCCCCGGCTACGCCGCCATCGAGCGCGGCAGCATCTTCGGCTACTCCTTTTTTGTGTACGAGCAGAACAAGGGCGTGATCGGCGACCTTTTCGTCCGCGACGGGGACCGCGGCGACCGTCACGAAGTCGAGGAACGCCTGCTCACCCACGTCATCGAAACCCTGCAGCAGTCGCCCGGCATCCATCGCGTGGAGGCGCAGTTGCTGGCGCACAACGCCGGAGAAGTTGCGCGCCCCTTTCTGCAACAGGGCTTCAGCCGCCATCCCCGCGTCTTCATGAATTTCGATATGGGCAAGCATCCCCCCCCAGTGACGCCCGCGCCGCCGCTTCCGCCGCAGTTCGAAATCCGTCCCTGGTCCGAGCAGGAATACCAGTCCGCCGCCGCCCTGATTACCGCCGCCTACCGCGGCCACGTCGATTCCGAGATCAACGATCAGTACCGCACCCTCACCGGCTCGCTGCGCTTTCTCAACAACATCGTGCGCTTCCCCGGATGCGGCGTCTTCGATCCCCAGGCATCCTTCGTCGTCTTCGAGCGCCACACTCGCACGCTGGCCGGCCTCATCCTCTGCTCGCAGGTGCGCCCCGATGTCGGCCACATCACCCAGGTCTGCGTGCTCCCCGAATACCGTTCCGCCGGCCTCGGCAAAGCCCTGCTGGCCGCCTCAACCAAAAATCTTCGCGACCGGGGATTCCATTTCATCTCGCTAACCGTAACCGAAGCCAACGACCGAGCCATTGCCCTCTATAAACGCATTGGATTTGAATCGACGAGAGTGTTCGACGCTTTTGTTTGGGAGGGATGAGAGAAGCGGTGGGGGCTCAGCGCTTGGCACTTATAGCGAATTCAGAGTTGCTGTGACCGCAGGCAGCTACCGAGCTGCGCTCGGCTTGGACCCTTCGACTTCGCTCAGGGCAGGCTCGCGAGGGCGCCCGTCCCCACACGAACTCTCAAAACAAAAAACCTCCGCGTCGTCCTTCCCCGTGACGACGCGGAGGATTTAAGTGGAAACCGGAGTCACGATGCAAGATCGTCGCGAGCCACGGACCCTTTGTACTCAGTTGGACGCAAGCACATCGCCGAGGGGGCAGGCTGTGAATCCAAGCCAAGCTGGCTTCCACTTCATAAAACGAGAACGCCCGCGAATCCCCTTCGCGCCGGGAAGAAAAAAGTGTAATTTTTCTCCAGCCGCGAGCCTCTACCCGCCTGCTCGACTAACGCCTATCCGATTGACGAAACAGGGTTTACCGCCGGTTGAAGGGGATTGGCCTTCGTTACCGCCACTGCTGAAAGGATTGCCCAATGACCAAGGTCCCAGCCGGACCGCGAGGGGAAAAGATGACCGCTTGTTTTTAACCACCGACAGATGCGGCACGAGCGCTATGGTTGCCTACCAATAGTTTCAACATAGCCTGGTCGTCAGCGGGCCGGGAGAAAAAGTATCCCTGTGCCATCTCGCAATTGAGCTGCTTGAGCAGATTTATGTGCTCTTCCGTCTCCGTACCTTCGGCGACGACCTTCAAACCGAGATTGTGGGCGAGCATAATGATGATGCGCACGATCTCGCGGCTTTCCGGGTCGCTGTCCATGTGGGAAATGAAGGCACGGTCGATTTTCAAGGTGTCCACTGGAATCCGGCGCAAGCGGCTGAGTGAGGAATACCCGGTGCCAAAATCATCGATGCTCAAGCGCACGCCGAGTGCCTTCAATTGCGCGAGCACGTGACCGGATTTTTCCGCATCCCCCATGGCGATCGTTTCTATGATTTCGAGTTGCAAGCAGCCTGGATCAACGCCGGTCTGTTCAAGGGATTTGCGGATCTCGCTGGCTAGATCGGGCTGGGCGAATTCCCGGGAGGTGATGTTCACGCTCATGGTGAGAGGCGGGCTGGAAGGGAATTCAGACTGCCAGGATCGGAGATGTTGGCAGGCTTCGCGCAGCAGTTGCCGATTCATGGGGATGATGAGCCCAGTCTCCTCCGCAACCGCGATGAACTCAATCGGTGGAAGTATGCCCTCCGGACGTTGCCACCGCGTCAGGGCCTCGAAGCCCGTGATCTTGCCGGTCTGCAACGACACAATGGGCTGGTAGTAAACGCGGAATTCTCCCTGGTCGAGGGCCTTGCGCAGGTCCGTCTCCAGCCGCAACCGCTTCAATGCATTCGCATGCATGGCCGTGTCAGACACCTCACAACGGGCCTTTCCGGCCCGCTTAGCACGGTACATGGCTATGTCCGCATCACGCAGCAGATCTTCCGCCTGGGTGTGAGGGCTAGTGCTGGCGGCGATTCCGATGCTCGCTGAAATTACTATCTCCTGTTGGTTTACGACAAAGGGAGTCGCCAGTTCCGCTTGCACTCGTTCCGCAACGCGCACGGCTTCAATGGGGTCGCGGATGTCGTCCAGAAGGATGGTGAATTCATCACCACCGAGTCTGGCCAACGTATCGTCATTATTGGCAGGCCTGTCAGGTACGCCGCTCGTGCGCGGACGCGAGACCGTGTCGGCTCGCCGCACCGATCCCCTCAATCTTTGCCCGATTTGAATCAGCAACTCATCCCCGGCTGAATGTCCCAGGCTGTCATTGACGATTTTGAACTCGTCGACATCAATGAGCAGCACTGCGAATTTGTAGTTCGAGTGCCTTTTGGAGAGGGTAAGAGCGTGCTGCAACCGGTCCAGGAAGAGCGCGCGGTTGGGCAGGTTGGTGAGTCCGTCGTGGAATGCATTGTGGGCCAGCATTTCTTCGGCCCGCTTGCGCTCGGTAATGTCGCGGTTCACGATGACGAGTTTGTCGGTCTGGCCTTTTGCGTTTCGGATCGGGCTCGCGGTCGATTCCAGAGTGCGCCAGGACCCGTCTTTATGGCGCACCCGGTACTCCATCCGTTCTCCACGACCGGTAAGGCGGGCTTTTTCTGCGGCTTTCAACACTCGCGGGCGATCGTCGGGATGAATTTGCTCGATCGACGAAGTAGCTTGCAACTCCTCGGGAGAATACCCGAGGACCTTTAGATAGGCGGGGCTGTTGTACAGGCGGCGGCCATCGCTGTCGACAAGCGCGATCATATCGGCGGCATTTTCACTGATGAGTTGAAAAAGCTGATCGCGCTCGGCCAGCTGGCGTCGAATGCGATGGAGTTGCAGGTGCTGATAAACCGCGTAAAAGTCGAAGAGCAATACCAGAGCTGCCAGCCCACGTACCCATTCCCTGAGATCAAACCAGTAAGCAACGTCCGTCTCCCGATTAAACCAGGGAAAAGTGAACGAGATGATTCCCAAGGTCAATGCCAGTGTTACGGCAACGGCGAACCCCCACAGCCACCATTCCCGGCCTTCGATCCGACACATCTCGGTCGGAATCGCCTCGGGGCTGTTCTGGCTCACCTGTTGGAATGCTTGCTGATTCATGCTGTACGACTATTCTCCTGCAACCTCTATGAATTCTAGCCTCCGAAGAAACGTAGGAAGAGTTACGAAAGTAGGGCCGTCAGCGCTAGACCGGCGTTCGGTCGTTGGGCAGTAGTTAGTCTTGCGGGAGCTTGGAGAATTTGTCCCTGACAGACTGCGGAATAGCTTCTTCCAAGCGGCGAGAAAGCCACTCTTGTAGGTTAGAGGTTCGATGCAGAGAAAAGGAAGTGAACTGCAATCCAATCCGCTGCTCTTTGGCCCAGCAGACGGTCGAGTCGAGCACAAACTGGAATTCATCACCCGGCAGAGTGAATTGCAACTGTACCGGGCCGCCAGGTCCTCGTGCGGCGGCGGTAGTGATCGACATTCCACCCTCGCTGATGTTGACGCTGTGGCCGTGAACTTTTTGCATGGCTGCCCTAAGAATCGCCACTGGAACCTCAACCGGACAGCGGAAGTAACGGCGCCTTTCTCGTATCATCAAACCGTAGGCAGCCTTTAGGCTGAGGTCGATCGAAGCCGAAGAGAGAGATCTCCGCAATACGAAAGTTGAACCAGCCTTAAATGCCCCAGTAGCTTCGACCTCGGTATCGCTGACGGTGAATACCACTGCATGTTTATTCGAGGCGGAGTGGCGTACCCCTTCCATGACTGCCCCAACCTGACTCCCGAGCCGGAAATCAACAATTACAGCTTCGAATTTGGCCCGGTTCAACCGCTCTAGAGCGGAGGAAACCTCGGGACATCGCTCTGGTAACAGCGCGAATCGTTGCATTGATTCGCTTAGTTGCTCGATCGCGATCGCATCATTGGACACGAGCAGAACTCTTCCGACAAACGCGGAAGATGGTGAATTCATGTTATTCATACCAGAGAATGAAGCAGCCACTCGATCTCCTCATCGGCAACACTGCACTAAGAGATTAGTGCGCCGCCGGGCAGTCTGCTCGAGTCATGCCTATCCGATTGACGCCGCCGGTTTTACTGCCGCAGAAGGTTCTTGGCGATGAACAGCACGTTGGCCGGGCGTTCCGCCAGCCGCCGCATAAAGTAAGGATACCACTCGGTGCCGAACGGGATATAGACCCGCACGCTCCAGCCATCCTTCACCAGACCCTGCTGCAGGTCGCGCCGGATGCCGTGCAGCATTTGGAATTCGAAAGCGTTGCGCGGAATGTTCTCCCGCGTGGCAAAAGCCTTGGCCTCTCGAATAATGGCCTCGTCATGGGTTGCCAGACCATGATAGACGCCGCTTTTCATCAGAATCTTCATCAGCTTCACGAAGCTGGCGTCAACCTCGGACTTCTTCTGGAAGGCGATGTCTTCGGGCTCTTTGTATGCGCCTTTGCAGAGCCGTATGCGGATGCGCTCGGAGAGCAATTTTTCGATGTCGGCTTCGGCGCGCCGCATATACGACTGGATCACCGCTCCCACGCAGCCCTCGTTCCCCGGAACCCGGTGGAGTTCGTGAACAAAATCGAGCGTTCGCTGCGTGTATGGAGATCCTTCCATATCGACGCGAACAAAATTCCTGGGCGACATGCGGGCCGCCTTGGCGACCAGCCCGCGGACGATTTCGTAGGCCATGTTCTCGTCCACGTCCAGGCCCATGTGGGTCAGCTTCACGCTGACATTCGCGTTCAGCTTGTGGGTGGCGATTTCGTCGAGCAGGTCATGGTAAAGCTGGGCGCTGGCGCGGGCTTCGTCAGCGTTGGTGACGTTCTCGCCCAGATTGTCGATGGAAACGCCGGCGCCAAATTGATTCACGGCGGCGGCGGCGCGAACCGCGTCCGCAACCTTTGTGCCGGCAACGAAGCGGGCGGAGGTGCGCTGGCCAAGGCGGGAGCGTTCGGCGACCCCGCGCAGCCACCGGCTCTCCGACAGTGCAATGAACACTGCCCTCAGCACGGTGCACCTGATTGTCGCGGGCTAGGACTGCCAGAGGCGTGCGTTGGCATTACAGTATTTTTTACCACATTTTTCGTAGAGACGCGGCTTGCCGCGTCTCTACGGGCGGAAGCCTGCTACGTCGGGCGCTCCCGAAAACCAGTGAGGGCCAGCGGTCGTGTAGAATAACCGTTTGGATATGGACCTGTCCGCCATCCAGCACGCCTTGCGCGAGCGCAACATCGACGCCTGGCTTTTCTACGATCATCACCATCGCGACCCGATCTCGTACCGCGTTCTCGGGCTGCCGGATGGGCTCATGGTTACGCGGCGCTGGTACTACCTGATCCCCGCCAAAGGCGAGCCGGTCAAGCTGGTTCACAAGATCGAGTCGGGACACCTGGATACCTTGCCCGGCACGAAGAAACAGTACGCCGGATGGCAGGAGCTGTTCGACGGCTTGAAGCAGATGCTGGGCCCGTATCGCGATGTGGCGATGCAGTATTCGCCCAACAACATTGTCTTCACCATTTCCATGGTGGACGCGGGAACGGCGGACATGATCCGCGGGCTGGGCAAGAACATTGTCAGCGCGGCGGACCTGATCGCGCAGTTTGAAGCGACGCTGACGGACGAACAGATCCAGTCGCACTTCGCGGCGCGCGATGTGATTGACGCGGTTACCGCCGAGGCTTTCAAGGAAATTGGACGGCGCGTGCGCAGCGGCGGCACGCACGAGCATGAAATTCAGCAGTTCTTCATGGAAGCATTCCAGCGCGAGAACATGGTGACCGACGATCCGCCGATCGTGGCCGTGAACGCCAACAGCGGCAACCCGCACTACGAGCCGAGCGCAAGCCGTCCGGTGCCGATTCGTGAAGGCGACCTGGTTCTGCTGGACGTGTGGGCGAAAAAGAATACGCCGGGTGCGGTTTACTACGACATCACTTGGATGGGATCGGTGGGCAAGGCTGCGTCGGACCGGCAGCGCGAGATTTTCAAGATTGTGAGCGAAGCGCGCGATATCGGCGTGAAGACGGTGCAGGATGCGGTCTCTGCTCACCGGCCGATCGCGGGATGGGAAGTGGATCAAGCGGTGCGCGGCCACATCAAGCAGGCGAGATACGGGGAGTACTTCATTCACCGCACCGGCCATTCGATTGGCACCGAGGTGCATGCCAATGGCGCAAATATGGATGATCTGGAAATTCACGACGAGCGGCGCATTCTGCCCAATTCCTTGTTCTCGATCGAGCCCGGGATCT
>Ga0187865_1000238_pt1 | contig 79207 bp, 57 predicted proteins | sample June2016WEW_11_1_2_FD_132989 | JGI IMG/M metagenome (GOLD analysis project Ga0187865, IMG submission 132989) | Peatland microbial communities from SPRUCE experiment site at the Marcell Experimental Forest, Minnesota, USA - June2016WEW_11_100 | ecosystem: Environmental > Terrestrial > Soil >... | reverse complement strand
GGTGATGTAACTGAACATCGCTGGTTGCTTCTCATCATCTCCTCGCATGCCTCATTCGATGCAATACCGTTACCAAACTGGGTTTTTCCGCAGCCTGTGAAGCCCCGCCCTTCCAATTCCGTGTTGAAAAATCCGGGTTAGGCAGCCCGATCGTGGAAGTCGCGCATCATTAGGAGTAGCTACGGGTCTATTGCCAGGACACATCCTGCGCTCGATGTGGGGAATCAGGCAGGGCCTTTCAGCGGGGAAGCAGGTGGTGGGCACGGCGTCCCGACCTCGCAGCCGATAGGGTAGACAACTCAACTGAAAGAAGGTCAGCATGCACCTGCCCAAGAGATCGCAAAAGGATTTGCGGTCCTGAGCCCGCGGCCCTTCGGTCCACCATTAAGATGGGCGGGCGTCCCGCCGCGGCGACCGCTCCAGCCCTCGTGGTGTGTTACCTTCTTGCCCCGGCTCTCCCCGGGGCTATGATAAGCGCGGGCCTCAGGTGACCAGCTTGAGGCGCATGGCGTATTGGATCAACGCCGCAGTGGTCTCCACCCCGAGAATCTCCATCATGTCGTACTTGTGGGTTTCCGCCGTCCGCGGCGAAATGTTCAGGATCGAGGCGACCTCCTTCATGGTTCGCCCCTCTGCGATCAACTGCAGCACTTCGCGTTGGCGCGGCGTAAGCCTGGACCCCTTGGCCGTCGAACCACTCCTCGCTTCAATCATGATACTGATGAGATCCCGGGTGATCAGGGGAGAGAGGTAAGCTCTGCCCTGCGACACTTCCTCAATCGCCCTGACCAGTTCTTCCCCGGAGGAGATCTTGAGAAGGTAGGCAGCCGCGCCGGCGCGGAAAGCCTGCACGGCCATTTCGGGCTCGGCGTGCATGGTGAGGACGATGATCCTGGTCCGGGGTAGCTGCTTTTTGATCTGCCGGACCGCCTCGAGTCCATTTAGCAGCGGCATCGAGATGTCAGTCACAACCACGTCCGGCCGCAACTGGTTCGCGGCCGACACCAAGGCGCGACCGTCATGGACAGTTCCCAGCAACTTAAAGTGAGGCTTGAGCAGCCCTTCGAGGCCTTCCGCCACGATCGCGTGGTCGTCTGCCAGCAACACCGTTGTGACTGCCATGAGGGGACCTTCACGAGGAGGGCCGATTGCCCGGCATTCACGCACCAGTACATACTTATGTTACCATAACGGGTCAAAGTTAATGCACCATATCAAAAGGATATCCACGGGCGGCCGGAAGAGGCCCTTGTGCAACGCTAATATCTACCTTGCCAGTTGCTGCAGTGCGCCTGGGGTCATTCGAAACCACGTGAGAATCCGTAGTTTTGCGGAGACCGTGCCCCCCTCTGGCGAGCGGTACCTCCATCACAACTTGCCGATTTGCATGCCTCGGCCCCCGGAGCCCCGACTGGGGACGCAAAGCAACTTCCGTATTCAGCGAGTGCGCTTATCCGAAAAAAAACGGATGTCCTGGCCGTACACAGCTACTTACTCTATAAAGGGGTTCTGTTCCCGTAGACGGCTTGGGGGTGCTCTCGGTTCGAGCCAAGGAGGAAAGAAATGGAATTAGCAACTCGCTCATTGGACCGCGCCCAGGCATTGGCCGCAGTGGGCGGCGACACGGGATTCCTGGCTGAACTTGCCGGTATTCTCGAGGCAGCCTGCCCAGCCTTGCTGGACGGTATTCAAGTTTCACTCGCTATCGGCGATCTCTCCGCTGCGGCGTGGTCCGCGCGTCTCCTCCGAGTGGCAGCAGAGAACGTGATGGCAAGCAATGTCGCTGGAGCTGCCCTGCTTATAGAAAGGCTGGCGCGCCAGAAACAGTCCCGCGCCGCGGGTGATGCCTACCGGGCACTACAGAACGAGGTCGCACAGCTCAAGCCGCTGCTGGCTGACTTGAAAGGCGAAGCGGCTCGCTTCGTGTGTTGATCTTTCGCCCCTACCGCCAGGATCCCTCTCATAACACACTGGCCCCCGCCAACAGAGCCGTTTGCTGACAAGGGCCTGTCGGTACGCGCTTGCCGTCGCCGATACTGTGGGACAAGGCCGAAATAGAAATTGCGCCAGTCCGTCACCTGCCCACGCTCCATGGGGATCCCCGCAGCGGATCTCCCTTTCCGGGCACAGCAAGACAAATCAGCAGAAGAGGTATTTCCGCCAGCGCTCATCGGAGCGGCCTAGCATCCGCATGATTTGCCGGCTGGTGTGGAGGGTGAAGGGGCGGGGCGGTCGTAAGAGCCGAAGGCCGGCTTCTTCGGGCAGCCGATCCCCTTTCAGGTTGTTGCAGCGATGGCAGCACGCAACCAGGTTATCCCAGTCGGTGTGGCCGCCGCGAGAGCGAGGAATGACGTGATCCAGCGTGAGTTCGTGCGCGGGCATCACGTGTCCGCAGAACTGGCAGGTGTGACGGTCGCGCAGCAGGACGTTCCTCCGCGAGAGGGCACGAGTCTGATAGGGTATGCGCCGGAATTCCACCAAGCGAATCACCGAGGGCACGCGGGCGGCAAATTGCGCGGAGTGAATGAATTGGCCGTCTTCTTCTTCCGCTGTTGCCACACCCTTCAGAACCAGCACGATGGCGCGCCGCACCGCCGTAACATTGATGGGCTCGTACGTGGCATTCAGCACCAGTACGGGTTCTTGCAGGAGTTGTCGGTGGCCATCCTCCGGCATAGCGTTTCACCCGGGGGAGCGTCCCTTGCTCACTCCCCATCTCATTATGTCCAGTCCCGGTCTGGTCCGTCAACAGGGATGTCATCCTGGATAGGCTCGAAGTCCGGGAATTGGGGCGTGGCCCGCGCCAGCGTTAACCCGATCACCGGCTCAGCCCCCGCGCGCTTCAAAGTGCGCGCGCAGGCGGAAAGCGTCGCGCCCGTGGTCATGACATCGTCAATGAGCACTACTGGGCGCTCGCGAACTCGTTCAGGTTCCACTACCTCAAACGCCCCGCGGAGGTTCTCACCCCGTGCCGCCCGGCGCAAACCTGTCTGCGGAGGCGTGGCGCGCCACCGGCGCAAGTAGCCCGCGGCAACTAGTAATGGTGGTTTGCGGTACCTTCCCCTCAGTCCGCGCACCAGGCCTGCCGCCAGCAGTTCCGCCTGGTTGAAACCCCGCTCGCGCTGGCGCGACGGGTGAAGGGGCACAGGAACAATAAGAGGCAAGACCAAACCACGCAAATCTTCGACCGAATCCCAAACGGCCGTCAGCAGCTCACCCAAACGCTTGCCGAGCCGTTCCCGGCGCCCAAATTTCAAGTGCAGGATGACCTGACGTAAACTGCCGCTGTAAATACCGAAGCTACACGCCTTGTCGAACTCGGGCTCATGCGCCCGGCAGTGTCCACATTGTGGGGTGGCTGAATCGAGGGTGCGTAACGACGGAAATGGAAGACCACAGCGAGTGCAAACAGGCCCGGTCCACGGCTGCAGCGTCCCCCAGCAGGCCTGACAAATGCGCAGCGTCCCCTCGATCGAGAGTTCCTGGCCGCATAGCGAACACTCCGTTGGGAAAGCAACAGCCAGAACTCCATCCAGGAGCTCCCGAAGGAGTGAAGTTGGCCGGGAACGAGTCTCAACAGCCCGACAGAAGGTGCGCCTCGCAGGGAAAGAATTCGCGCCTAACTACAACAAGCCCTGGTCTTGCTTTTCTTGGCACTCGATGCAATGGCGAGCCCACGGCACGGCCTCCAGGCGCTTCTGCTGAACTTCTCCCTGGCACGCCACGCATTGCCCGTAAGAGCCGTCTTTCATGCGTTCGAACGCCTCATCCACAAGTTGCAACACACGGCGATTCTCGTCGCTTTGGTGAAACAAGAATTCTTTGGTGTAGGAGTTCGCAGCCTTGTCCGCGATGTCCTGCGTGCCCTCTTCATCAGCCTCGCGCCCATCTTGTTCGGACTTCGTCACCAGGCGCAGCAGTTCCTCCTGTTTGGCCAGGAGGCGTCTCTTGTAGTAATCGGCTTTCTTTTTGTCCATGCGCTACCTATTTGCTCCCTGAGCAAGTCGTGAAACAAAAATTGTACGGGTGGTGAGTCAAAACTGTCAAGCACTACGCTACGGGTCGCCCTGGGAATTCACATGCCGCAGGTTCACAAGCCGACCATCTTGACCGGAGAGATCCTCACTTTCTTAAGGGAGTTTACGAGTGCCCCTGCAACTTGCGTCGCAGCGCCGCGTGCAAACGGGCGTGAACTTCCTCGGGAAGCGCGAAGAGTCTTCCGTCACAGTACAACTCAATGGTTTTCTTCGTGGTGTCAAACACGGCGTGACAGTGATGGCACTTGGTCAAGTGAGCTTCGAGGGTATGTTTCAGGGTCGTGTCCAGTTCACCGTCCAAGTAGTCCGAGATCTGGTTGATCGCATTCTTGCAATTTAGCACTTTCACCCTCGCTTGAAGATCTTGCTCAACTCTTCGCGCAAGCGGAGGCGCGCCCGGAAAAGGCGTGCCTTGACGGCGCCCACACTCAAATTGAGCAAGTCTGCGGTTTCTTCCGTCGACAAGCCTTCCACATCGCGCAGGTAAAAGACCGTGCGAAAACCCGCCGGTAGCGCCTTTACCCCTCCCTCGAGGATCCCCTCCAGTTCGGCCCGCGCATACTCCTGCTCGGGGTTGGGCTTCCAATCAGCGAACTCCCGCACCAGGACTTCTCCGCCCTCGTCCGAGGAGTCCTCGATCGGCACTTCCCGGCTCGTGCGCCGCTTGCGCAGCTTCATCAGCGCTTCGTTCACGGCAATACGCACTATCCACGTGTAGAAGCGCGAGTCTTCGCGGAACTCCGGCAGGTGCTCGAACGCCTTGAGGAAAGCCTCCTGCAGCACGTCCTCGGCATCTTCACGGTTGCCTGTGATGTTCATTCCCAGCCGGTAGATCTTTTTCTCGTAGCGGTTCACGAGTTCTTCAAAAGCCGCGTAGTTCCCCGCCTTCGCTTCGCTTACCAGCAGAGATTCATCGCGCGCCAGCACGGCTTGAGGTGATTCGGTCATTGCAGTCATTAACCCAGCACGGACCGCACCGGCTCTCCGGCCCCATGCGGGCCGACCGCTGCGACCCCCAGGGGTCTATCTCGATCGTGCGCCAACACCTGGCTGCCCCACTCTTGCCGGCCAGTAATTGGATGCAGCATCTTGCGCCAAGATACAAGGCCAGGGCGCGAACGGTTCCACACGCCCAACCGGCAGCCCCGACCTCTAATGTGCGCTCTTCCCTGTCGCATGGGCGATCAGCCGGGAGATGGCCGCCCCCACCCCGTCGGGCGCCCCGAAGACCGACGACCCGGCCACTAGCACGTCGGCGCCGGCTTCCACTACACGGCGTGCGGTCTGCTCGTTGATGCCCCCGTCCACTTCCACTTCGCAATCCAAACCGCGTTCCGTGAGCGAATCCCGCACCTGGCGAATCTTTTGCAGTGTTCCGGGGATGAACTCCTGCCCACCGAAACCGGGGTTCACCGTCATCAGCAGGATAACATGCACGAGGTCAAGCACTTCCGATAGCGTGGCGGCCGGGGTGGAGGGATTCAACACCACGCCCGCCTTCTTCCCGAGGCCCCGAATCTGCTGGAGGGCACGGTGCAAGTGCGGCGTGGCTTCCTGCTGCACGAGGATCGTATCCGCGCCCGCTGCCGCAAACGCCTCGATAAAATCCTCCGGCGGAGTAACCATCAAGTGCGCTTCCAGGGTCAGGGACGTGAGCGGCCGCAGGCTGCGCACGGCCAGGGGGCCAAAAGTGATATTGGGCACGAAGCGGCCATCCATCACGTCGATATGGATGCGGTCCGCACCCCCCGCCTCCGCAGCTTGCACCTGTTCACCCAGGCGCGCAAAGTCCGCAGAAAGAATGGAAGGAGCAATTTTGATCTTCAGGCGTCACCTCCCGGCTTGGCTCAGCAAGCCTGCCGCGTCCCTATCGACGAACCAGCTCACGTGGCCGTGCGCAGGCTGAATGCGCTGCGCCGGCAAACGCCCCGCAGGACCTTCCAACACCTCACGTAGCGCTCCAGCCTTGTCAGCACCTGTAACCATAAAAATAACATGGGCGGCGGCATTAAGCACCGGCAAAGTCAGCGTGAGGCGATAAGCCTGGAGCTTTGCGACAAAGTTCGACACGACCCACAACCTTTGTTCATCCAGAGCTGGGCTTTCCGGAAAGGGCGATGCCGTGTGCCCGTCCGGCCCCATGCCCAGGTAAACCAAATCCAGGCGCGGGAACTCTCCCGGCGCGGGGGCGAGAACACGCGCCAAGTCTTCAGCGTAGTCACGCGCCGCCTGCTCACGGTCCGGTCGCTCGGCTTGCAAGCGGTGGAAGTTCCCATCCGGTAACACCGAAGATTCGAGCATCGCCCCACGGATCAGGCGGTAATTGCTCTCGGAAGCATCCGGAGCCACCGAGCGTTCATCCACTTGGAACAGGTGAACGTTCGTCCACCGCACCCGCCCGGCAAACGCCGCACTGCCCAAGGTTTCGTACAGCGGCTTCGCTGTCGATCCGCCGGAAAGCGCCACCGTGAAAACCTTCTTTTCGATGGCCTTGACGCGCGCCAACTCTTCAAAGCGTGTGGCCGCCGCCCAGTACAGATGGCCTGGATCCTCAAAGATGCGGATTTCAGGTTCAGGCATCACGGCGGAATCTTCCCCCGGGTTTCGCAGGCTGCGGAAAAACCGCCCAAGCTGTCATCCTGAGTCCTTCGCTGTCATCCTGAGCGAAGCGAAGGATCTCGCTCTGCCCGCTCAGGGTAAACTCCGCGAAGAATCTCGTAGGTTCATGAAAATGCGCAGGGCGAGATTCCTCGCGAAGTTTACCCTGAGCGCAGCGAACGGGCTCGGAATGACATGGCGGGAGGGTTTCTCCGCAGCCTGTCCGGCCGCACTATCAAGCGGTCGTCATCCGCGCCACCATTGCCAGTGCTTCCTCATAGACACGATCGCGGCGCGCCAGCTTGAGTTCTTCGTTGACGATCTCGATCTCATCCAGGACCTCAATACGTACGGTCCCGGCCAGGGGCGCGAAGCCCGGAACCTCGGCGAGGGTCTGCACCACCTTGCCATCCGGGCCCCGCGCGAACGTGAAGCACGCGCCCTCGCCCTCCAGCTTAAGCGAAAAACAGACGCCGCTCCCTCCGCCCTCTAAATCCCGTAGCGCCCGCGTGACCTCAATCTCGCGGTCACCGGACTGGAAGTAATGCGCGTGCGGCAGGTTTTCTCCGCGCCTTTCCGTACGACGAAATTCCCAGCCCAGGCGTGTGGCAAGCCACGCCGCCAGGAGCAACCCCTGAGCCCGCTGCGTGGCAAGCCGCGCCGATTCCCTTTCATACTCAATCCGCACCGAGCGGATGCGATCTAGAAAAGGCCGCCGGTCCGGTGAATCGAAGCACTGAGCCAGTAGTTCGCGCCACGGCGTAGCACGGGCCCAGTTCAAATCGGAAAGGCGAATCCGCCCGGAGTATTTTCCCAACCAGGCCGCCAGGTCGGGCAGGTCAGTTCCAGTTGCCGAAAACCGCGCCGAGTCCACAATGAGGTGTTCGGTCAAACGCAGAATCTGGTCGAAATAGAGTGGCACGGCGAAACGCCCAGCCCGCCACCAAAGGTAAATCGGCAATCCCGCGACCGTCAGAGGAAGCACGACACTGGCAAGCTCCGGGCCCGTTTCACCCCGCGCATACAGGGTGATCTGCTCGCTGCAAATCTGCTTCTCACCGGCCACCGGGATATGACAATGCGCGGAAACCGTGGCCATCAATCCGGCGGGCGTGGCCTGTGGCTCAATCAACATGACGATGGTGCGGCACGGATTCTGACGCGTGACATCCGCGATCAGGTCGCTGACTTCGCGTGTCCCCTCCTCGCCATCCACGTAAATGAGCAGGGTCAGCGCCGAGGCCCGCAGCAGCGCCGACTCCGCCCCCGGTCCTTCCGCCGCGCTCCGCCACATGGCGGAAAGCCCGGCTTCAATCTGTGCCACGTTCGCGGTGCGCGCCTCGCCCGGCGCGATCATCTGCCAAGTGTCCTTCAAGTACCGGTTCCTTCCCTTCTCCGTGGTTGTCTGCGGCACAGCGCCCTGAGTCAAAAGTTCGTTAATGAAGCCAGCCCGCTCCGCGGGCTGGCTTCATTAACGAGCTCCTGACTCAGAAGACTATTCTTTTCATAGATATCTCCGGATATGAGTATCACTAGGGCGAGCTTGACCAAGAACAGACTGGAAAACTCCGATAAGTACATGTGTTTTCATAAGGATCGCCGCAAAAACAGTATATGTCATGTATTTTCATGAACATCGCCGGACTCTCCAATAGGCCTATTGATTCTAAAAGACATTCAGGCTTCGCTCGTCATTGTTAACATCTTTTTCATCACAGCCCATGGCAGAAACTAAAATCAGCTAAGGTGTTTGATTTCAACAGATTGGTTTTCGATACAGCCACCGAATCTACCCGCTTAAACTCGATAAGTATATGCATTTTCATCAACATCCCCGGATCGGATGGCATTCCAGAAACTGGCATGGTAAAGGCTCCACGTAATCATCAGTTCGCCGAGCCGGGCCGCCTACTTCATGTTAAGCGTAATATAAAGTGTCACGTTTGTCAACCCCCAATTCGGTAGTGGTGTCATTTGGAATGGGATTCCCTTCGAAAGACTTGTCATTCCCGCGAAAGCGGGAATCCAGTCCGTCGGCAGCGCATTTCCAATAGTTTGCAGAGTAGATTCCCGCTTTCGCGGGAATGACTGCACCTGCGAGCGTCCGTGTCTCGCAAATGACACCACTACTCCCAATTCGAACCTGAGGTCCGCGACACCCGCGACTTTGACGGAACCCTGGCCCCATTCCACCCTTGCCGAGGCGTGCTGCTTCCTGCCTACATTTCTCCTACAGTCTCTGCCACTGTCGGCCATCGCGTTCGATGAAATCGTCCGCCTCGGGCGGTCCCCAACTGCCTGCCGGGTAAAAGGTCAGCCCCTTGCCTTCGTCCTGTTTCCACCGCTCCAGGATAGGATTCACAAGTTCCCAGGATAACTCCGCGGCGTCGTCGCGATTGAAGAGCGTGGGATCACCCAGCATGCAGTCCAATAGCAGCGTTTCGTAAGCCGTGGGCGGCGTGGCGCCGAAGGATTCTCCGTAGCGGAATTCCATTTCCACCGGGCGAATCTGCATGCTCGTGCCGGGCAGCTTGGCGCAAAACCGCAGCGAGATTCCTTCGTTGGGCTGGAGGCGAATAGAAATGACATTGGGTTCAATTCCCTCCGCGCCCGACCCCCGGAAAAGCAGGTGCGGCACGCGCCGGAACTGAATGGAGATTTCCGATACCCGCTTCGGCAGGCGCTTGCCGGAGCGCAGGTAGAACGGCACGTCCGCCCAGCGCCAGTTGTCGATGAAGAGCTTTAGCGCCGCGTAGGTTTCCGTGTTGGAAGCCGGCGCAACCTTCGGCTCCGAGCGATACCCAACCACCTTCTTGCCGCCTACGAGCCCTTCCGAGTACTGGCCCCGCACCACAAAATCCGCCACCCGCGACGCGGGTAGGGGGCGTATCGAGCGCAGCACCTTGGCTTTCTCATCGCGCACGGCAGTCGCTTCAAAGGTTGCGGGAGGCTCCATGGCGACCAGGCTCAGCAACTGCAGCACGTGATTCTGAATCATGTCACGCAGCAGCCCCGATTCTTCGTAGTAGCTTCCCCGGTTCTCCACCCCCAACTCCTCGGCCACAGTGATTTGCACGTGGTCGATGTAGCGGCGATTCCAGAACGGCTCAAAGACCCCGTTGGCGAAGCGGAACACCAACAGGTTCTGGACGGTCTCCTTCCCCAAGTAGTGATCAATGCGATAGATCTGGTCCTCAGAGAAAACACCGGTCACTGCCCGGTTCAAATCGCGCGCGCTTTCCAGGCTCTGTCCAAAGGGCTTTTCAATGATGATGCGTGTCCAGGTCTTCCCCGACGCTTGGGGCTTCGCCAGTCCGGCCCCCCCGAGGTGCTGCACGATGACGGGAAAGAAACTGGGCGGTGTGGCGAGATAGAAGAGGCGATTTCCGCTGGTTCCTCGCTCCTGATCCAGGCGGTCCAGTACGCCTTTGAGCATCTCGTAGGCTTTCGGATCTCCAAAATCGTCGGCGACGTAATGCAGCGTTTTCGCGAATCCCTCCACGAAGGCATCGCTTTCCGCCGTAAGCTGCAGGAATTTCTTCACGGCGCCGGCCATCTCCCGGCGGAACGCTTCCTCTGTGTTAGGGGTGCGCGCGCAGCCGACCACCGAAAATCCTGGCGCCAGCATGCGTTCGCGCGAGAGGTAAAAAAGGGCGGGGATAAGCTTTCGTTTGGTGAGGTCGCCGGAAGCTCCAAAAATAACCATGGAGCAGGGGTCCGGGGTTCGCCGCAGTCGAATCCCTTCACGCAAGGGATTGGTCAGCGCGGCCGCTTCTGGCATGAAACCTCTCTTGGGTTGAACATTCTGCGCTTTGTTTCCAAGCGATTGCGCTTTGCGCTCCTAACTTGTCTCGGCCGGCATCCGAGGCTTCACGGCATTCTCGACCAGCGCCGCGAGCCGGACGAGTTGTGCGCCAGTATTCTTACCCAGGTGTAGCCGGATCACGCGCCGCTGTTTACTCACGAGCGAGTGCAGGTCGCCCATCGCTTGGGCCTGCTTCAATACCGTGAACGTGTAGGGTTTCTCCGGGACGGCAAGATCCCGCAAATCATCCGCAGTCAACTGGATAAACAATCCGTTATTAGGCCCACCCTTGTGAAACTGGCCCGTCGAGTGCAGAAAGCGCGGTCCATAGCCGAGCGTTGTCGCCAACCGCAGCGAGCCGCGCAACTGCACGCGCAAGGACTCGAGCGCCGCGGTGTGTTCCTCCGTAGGCTGGAGGTACGCCATCAAGGCCACATAATCGCCTGGCCGCGCCTGCTTCAGGAATGCCGCGAGGACCGCGTCTGCCGACAGGGAGCCTGCACCTGATTTCGCCAGGCTCGCCTGCGTCGCTGCGTCAACGTAGAGTTTCAGGCCGTCAGATTCGCAGAGCGGTTCTTGCTCTGAGAATCTTCCCTGGGCGCTGAATTCCGCCAGCAGGCTATTGGTCTTATCCTTGCTTTCCTGAACATTGGGCTGATCGAAGGGATTGATTCCCAAGACTGCCCCCGCTGCGGCCGTGGCCACTTCCCAGCGGAAGAATTCCCCGCCCAGGTCAAGAGTATCTCGCAAGGTGATCCGAATCACCGGATGCCCGGCAGATTCAAGAGCCTGGAGCGCCCGCTCCCGTTTCTCGTCCGCATCGGCCGCGAGCCGGATCTCGACGAAGACCCTGTCCTGCCCGTAAACAGCCGGGCCCCCCAGCGGCTCGCCCGCCACCGGCAATAATCCCTTCCCTTCCTTGCCCGTGCTCTCCGCAATCAACTGTTCAGCCCAGTCGCCGAAAGTCTCGATGGCGGGCGAGATGATAAGCGTGATCTTGTCACGCCCCCGTCGTGCCGCCTCGCCCAGCACCGCACCGAGCACAAGCCCGGGGTTCTCCTCTGCAGCCACCGAAGCCCCGCACGCCTGCGCCATGTGCGCGGCGCGCTCGAGCAGCGCGCGGACGTCTACTCCCGCCAGCGCCGCCGGCACCATACCGAAGTTCGAGAGGGCCGAAAATCGGCCACCAATGTCGGGCTGCCCGGGAAAAATATGCCGAAAGTTTCTCTCCCTCGCCAACTTCTCGAGGGACGATCCCGGATCTGTAATGGCGAGGAAATTCTCGCCCGCGCGCTCGCCTTTAGCGGTGCGCACGCGGTCGTAGAAATAGTGGCAGAAGCTCATCGTCTCCGTTGTGCCGCCGGACTTGCTCGACACGAGAAACAGCGTGTGCGCAAGGTCGAGGGATTTCTCCACCGCCTCGACACTCGCCGGGACGGTCGAATCCAGCACGTGCAGTTGCAGGAACCCCGGCGCCGTGCCGAAGGTAGCGCGGCAGACGTCGGGACACAGGCTGCTGCCACCCATCCCCAGCAATACTTGGTGTGTGAAGCCGGCCTGCCGGGCCTCTTGCGCAAAGCTTGTGAGTGCGTCCGCCTGCCCGAGCATCGTCTGCGGTACCCCCAGCCACCCAAGCGAATTGCGAATTAGCTTTTGATGCGCTGGCTCCTGCTTCCACAGGGTCGGGTCACGATCCCACAAACGCCGCGAAAAATGTTGTACGCCCAGGCGCTCCAGCGCCGCGAGCGCGGCAAGGTGCAGCCCCCCACCGCTGATCGTGGCGGGTTCCAGGCGTGCCGCGGCAACAAAATGCCGGCGCTTTTCGGCAATCGAGGCCAGCAGCTTCTGGTAATCCTGCGCAAACGCCTCCACGCCCTGCTCTTCCAGCTTGCCGGTGATTGCGGCAAGGTCGATTCCCACTCCCGCCAGTTGCTTCAGCGCGCCGCGCGCCTCATCCAAGCCTTCTTCAATTGTTGCGCGGGGCTTGCCATGATCACGGTAGGCTGCCATTGTGGCAGCGGGCATGGTGTTAATCGTGTCCGGGCCAATCAGGGGGTCCACGTAAAGCGTGTCGCTGTACCTGGGATTCTTCGTGCCGGTCGAGGCCCACAGCATTCGCTGCACCCGCGCGCCCTTCCCGGCCAAAGCCCGGAATCGCGGGCTTGCGAAAATTTCCTTGAACTTTACGTACGCCAGTTTGGCGTTGGCGTTCGCCGTTTTTCCCAGCAGGTTGGTGAGCTTCTCTTTTTCCGCAGCGCTTTTCGCCTCTTTCAACTTGGCTTCGATTTGCTGGTCGGCCATCGTATCGATACGGCTCACGAAAAAACTCGCGACCGAGGCAATGCGGTCGACCGGCTTGCCCTCGCCCGCCAGTTTTTCAAGTGCCGCAAGGTAGGCATTGGCCACCTGCGCGTATCGCTCGATCGCGAACAGCAGCGTGATGTTGATATTGATGCCTTCACCGAGGAGTTGCTCGATGGCGGGCAGGCCTTCCGCCGTCCCGGGAATCTTTACCAGGATGTTGGGCCGGTTGACTTCGCGCCAAAGTCGGCGCGCCTCGGCGATCGTTCCTTCCGTGTCGCGTGCGAGCGTTGGCGCGACTTCGATACTCACGAACCCATCCCGGCCCTCCGTGGCCTCATAGATTGACCGGAAAAGGTCGGCGGCCCCACGGATATCCTCAACCGCCAGGCACTCAAAAACAGCCGGCGCCTCCTTGCCTTCGGCGGCCAACTTCCGAATCGCTCCGTCGTAGTCCTGGCTGCCGGCGATGGCTTTCTCAAAAATACTGGGGTTCGAGGTGACTCCCGAGACGCCATCTTCCTCAATCAATCGCTGCAGGTGCCCGGAAGTCAGCTCCCAGCGGCGGATGTAATCAAACCAGACGCTCTGCCCCAAACGATTGAGTTCGCGAAGCGGATTAGTGCTCATCAAGAAGCCTCCTTGTTTCTCATCCCCACCGTGGCAGGCTGCGGAAAAACTCGTTGACACTGTCATTCTGAGGAGCCGCAGGCGACGAAGAATCTCGCTTTGCCTTGAAAATACTCAGAGCGAGATCCTTCGCTGCGCTCAGGATGACAGCATTGGAGCGTTTTTCCGCAGTCTGCTAGAGTAATCAGCGGCCCAAAAGCTCGTGCGCCAGCTTCAGGATATGCGCGCCGGTAAACCCCCATTTCTCCGCGATCACCTTGTATGGCGCGGAAGCCCCAAAACGATTAATCCCGTGCACCGCGCCCTTGGACCCTACGTACCTTTCCCAGCCAAAAGGCACTGCAGCCTCGACAGCGAGGCGCGTGCTCACGCTCGGGGGCAGGACTTTGTCGCGATAAGACTGCGGCTGTTTTTCGAAAAGGTCCCACGACGGCATGCTCACCAGGCGCGCGGCAATGCCTTCTGCTGCAAGTTTCTCGTAAGCGTCCAGCGTTGGCGCCACCTCCGAGCCCGTAGCGATCAGGATGATCTCCGGGGTCTTCCCGTCCGCGTCCGCCAAAATGTAAGCTCCCTTTTCGAGTCCTTCCGCGGAAGCGTATTTGCTGCGATCGATAATGGGCAACACCTGGCGCGTCAAGATCAATGCCACTGGCCCGTCTTGGTGTTCAATGGCGACGCGCCACGCGACGCCCGTTTCGTTGGCGTCTGCGGGGCGGATGACGCTGAGGTTGGGGATCACCCGGCAGGCTGCCAGGTGTTCGATCGGCTCGTGCGTGGGGCCATCCTCTCCCAGGAAAACGCTGTCATGGGTAAAAACGAAAATCGTGTGGAGCCCCATCAGGGCCGACAGCCGCAGCGCCGGACGCAGGTAGTCGGAGAAGACATAGAACGTGGCGCCGTATGGGATCAACCCGCTCAGGGCCATGCCATTCAGGACCGTGCCCATGCCGTGCTCGCGTACGCCGAAGTGGAAGTTTCGCGAGCCATAGCTTCCTGGACCGAAATCCTTTTCGCCCTTGATCAGCGTGTTGGTGGAAGGAGCCAAATCCGCCGAACCGCCGAGCAGTGTGGGAAGAACCGGCGATAGGGCATTCAAGACCTTACCGGAGGCCTGGCGTGTGGCCGTCGGCTTCTCGGAAGGGCTGAAGGTGGGGATCCTCGCTTGCCATCCCGGTGGCAACTCACCCTTTGTGAACCGATCCCACTCTGCTGCAAGGTCGGGAAAGGTCTGGCGATAAGCGGCCAGCCGAGCCTGCCATTCGGCTTCAGCTTTTTCCCCCTTCTCGATCGCCAAGCGGAAATGGGCGCGCGCCTCGTCCGGAACGTAGAACGCCGGTTCCAACGGCCAACCGAGATTCTGCTTGGTGAGCTTAACCTCCTCCTCACCGAGCGCGGCGCCGTGGGCTTCGGCGGTGTCCTGCTTGTTCGGGCTGCCGTAACCGATGTGAGTGCGGACCATGATGATCGACGGCCGCTCGCGCTCAGCTTGGGCGGCCCGTACGGCCTCGTCGATCGCCGCGAGATCGTTCCCATCATCTTGCTTCTGGACAAACCACCCATAGGCCTCGAAACGCTTGGCGCGGTCTTCTGTGAAGGTCAGATCTGTGGAACCTTCGATGGAAATATGGTTATCGTCGTAAAAATAGATCAGGTTGTCGAGCTTCAGATGGCCCGCCAGCGAAGCGGCTTCCGACGCCACGCCCTCCATGAGATCGCCGTCGCTCACCAGTGCATAGATCTTGTAATTGACGATTTCGTGTCCCGGCCGGTTGAAGTGCGCCGCAAGGTATTTCTGGGCGATCGCCATCCCCACGCCGGTGCCAAAGCCCTGCCCCAGAGGACCCGTCGTGGTTTCAATGCCCGGGACAAGCCAATACTCAGGATGGCCCGGTGTTTTGCTTTCCCACTGGCGGAACTGCTGCAGCTCCCCGAGCGGCAGGTCATAGCCCGTCAGGTGCAACAGACTGTAAAGGAGCATCGAGCCGTGCCCCGCAGAGAGGACGAAGCGGTCACGGTTGGGCCAAGCAGGCTTGGAAGGATGGTGCCTCAGGTAGCGAGTCCAGAGTATATACGCCATGGGTGCAGCCCCCATGGGCATTCCCGGGTGGCCGGAGTTGGCCTTCTGGACACCGTCAACGGAAAGAAAGCGGATGGTGTTGATGCAAAGTTGGTCGAGTTCGTCCGGACTCAGGCTGGACTTCGAAGTCGGAGTTGCGTGCTGCAGGTCCAAGGGATTAGTCCTCCGTATGAATGGATTTGCGATGCCCCACACAGCCCACTGTAGCACTCCCCGATGCGCATCTTGGACAGCCCAATACAATTCAGATGCTGCCGGGGCCTGAAGGGAGCGGGCCAGAATGTGCAATTATATAACGTCGCAATACAACTTTGCAGGAAGTTGAAGTTCGTGCGACCGCCACATGATGTGTGCACGGCATGATGGCCGTCGAAGGGGCGTGAGGTGAGGCGCTGCGGGCACGGAACCCTTTCCGCCGAGCGGGCCCCCCCCGCCGCCGATGGCGCAGAGGCCGCCTGGCGTCCCTGCTCCCGGGGGGACACCTTACGAGTCGATGTGAAGACGCGGTTAGACCCAGCGGCTCTGCCACTTGTGCAGGACGGTCTTCCCGCAGACCACTTCAGCGCTGGATGCGCGCTGACCCACCTTTGGCAAAAGCACGCACCTGTTCCACGGTGGCCATCGTGGTGTCGCCAGGGTAGGTGGTCAACAACGCTCCATGAGCCCAGCCCAGCTTCACGGCTTCTTCCGGTTCTTCACCCGTCATTAGACCGTAGAAGAACCCTGAGGCGAAACCGTCGCCGCCGCCGACCCGATCGTAGACATCGAGCTCGGCGGTGGGAGCCTGATAGGTTTTGCCGTCGATCCAGGCCACAGCACTCCAACTGTGCCGGTTGCTGGAGTGGACTTCGCGCAACGTCGTGGCGACGACCTTGACATGGGGGTACTTGGCCACCACCTTGTCGATCATCCCAAAGAAAGCGCTGGGGTCGAGCTTCGACTTCGCGGCGACTTCAGGTCCGGATATGCCGAGGCCCATTTGCAGGTCTTCTTCGTTACCGACGAGGATGTCAACATGTTCGACGATGCGCGCGATGACCAGTAGCGCGCGTTCGTGACCACCCCACACGTCCCAGAGCTTGGCGCGGTAGTTCAGGTCGAACGAAGTCACCGCGCCCGCGGCCTTGGCTGCCTTCATCGCCTCCACGATCAACTCCCCAGTCGTTGCGGAAAGAGCCGCGAAAATCCCGCCACTGTGAAACCAACGCACGCCGGCCCCGAAAATGGCCCTCCAATCGAAGTCGCCGGGCTTGAGCAACGCTCCGGCTTCGTTGGCGCGGTTGTAGAACACGACGGGCGCGCGTACTCCCTGGCCACGATCGCTGTACACGGCGGCCATGTTCGGGCCGTTGACGCCGTTGTGCTTGAAACGCTTGTAGAACGGCTTCACGCCCATCGCTCGCACCCGCTCGGCGATCAGGTCTCCGACCGGGTAATCCACCATGGCGGTGGCAATGCCCGTTTGCAGCCTGAAACAATCCGCCAGGTTGGCGGCGCAGTTAAACTCCCCGCCACTGACGTGGATCTGACATTCGCTGGCTTTACGGAAAGGAATGATCCCCGGATCGAGACGGTGGACTAGCGCTCCCAGAGACAAAAAATCCAGCGCCCCGTTGGGGGGAATAATGAGACCGTTCTTCATGACTGTTCCCTCGCTTATGCGTTATAGATGCCGGAGGCCACCCTGCCCCCATGTCCGGTCCAGTTGGTGTGGAAGAACTCGCCGCGCGGCTTGTCCACGCGCTCATAGGTATGTGCACCGAAGAAATCACGCTGAGCCTGCAGCAGGTTCGCAGGCAAGCGCTCGGTGCGGTAACCATCATAGAATGCCAGCGCGGTGGTGAACGCCGGCATCGGCACACCGTACTGGATCGCCTGTAGGATGGCCTGCCGCCAGGCTGGCTGATAGTTGATCAGCACCTGGGTGAAGAATTCATCCAGAAGCAGGTTGGTGAGCTTCGGGTTCTTGTCGAAGGCTTCCTTGATCTTGCCGAGGAAGCGGCTGCGGATGATGCATCCGCCGCGCCACATGAGCGCAATCCCGCCGAAGTTGAGGTTCCAGCCCTGCTCTTTCGCAGCTTCGCGTAGCAGCATGTAGCCCTGGGCATACGAGATAATCTTCGAGCAGTAAAGAGCTCGTCGAACGTCTTCAACAAAGGCGTTGCGGTCCTGTGCGCCTGAGGGCTTCGGGCCAGGCAGGATGCCCGCGGCGGTCACGCGCTCAGCCTTAATGGCGGACAGGCAGCGCGAGAACACGGCTTCTCCGATCAAAGTGACGGGCATGCCCAAATCGAGCGCGCTCAGGCATGTCCACTTGCCGGTGCCCTTCTGGCCTGCCGTGTCAAGGATCTTATCCACAACGGGCAAACCGTCTTCGTCCTTCTTCGCAAAAATCTGGCTGGTAATATCAATAAGATAACTGTCAAGTTCACCTTGGTTCCAATCGGCAAACACCTGATGCAGTTCGTCGGCGGTAAGGCCGAGTGCGTCCTTCATCAAGTGGTACGCCTCGCAGATGAGCTGCATGTCGCCATACTCGATCCCGTTATGCACCATCTTTACGTAATGCCCGGCGCCGTTTTCTCCCACCCAATCGCAACAGGGCGAGCCGTCCTCAACTTTGGCGGCGATAGCCTGGAAGATGGCCTTCACATGCGGCCAGGCGGCGGGATTCCCACCGGGCATGATGGACGGCCCCCTCCGCGCGCCTTCCTCGCCACCGGAAACGCCGGTGCCAATGTAAAGGAGGCCCTTGCCCGCAAGGTCTTTCGTGCGGCGGCTAGTGTCCGGCCAATGCGAGTTGCCGCCGTCGATGATGATGTCACCCTGTTCCAGGTGCGGCAGCAAATCTTCAATCATATGGTCGACGGCGTCGCCGGCCTTGACCATCAACATGACCCGCCGCGGTCGTTTGAGCGCCGCCGCAAGCTCTGCCATTGAATGCGTGCCCACCACTTGCGTGCCAGCGGCTTCGTTCCTGATAAAGTCATCCACCTTAGAGACGGTTCGATTGAACACCGCCACCTTGTAACCGTGGTCGTTCATATTTAGGACAAGATTCTGGCCCATAACGGCCAGACCGATCAGTCCGATATCGCAACTTCCGTTTTGCATATTTCCTCCCGACATATTTGCTGGCGCCCCAAACTGCCGTCCCGCCGATGATCTTCTTCGAGAGCCGCACCAGCAACCGCTCTCCCCGAAGTTCAAATCCCACGAGCAACTCGTGCCCGGCTGAACTGCCAACTTGGGTTTTCCATTCTATCTAAAGTTGCTTTTTTGTGTCGCAAAGTTTTTCGCATGGTTCGTGCCAATGCCACGGAGTGACTTCTCAACCTCGGCAGATTGTGTTATCTATTCCACGCGGGAAGTATGGCACTTCCCTCGCGGGCATCGCCTTGAAGTCACTTCCTTGCTGAAGCCCGCTCGCGCCAGTTCACGCATGGATTTTTTTCGGGAGGATTCTTCATGCCTTGGAAATTGAAAACTGCCCATGAATGCCAACTGGATGTCCTGACCTTTGGCGAATGCATGATTCGCCTGAGTCCGCCGGGCCACCAACGAATCGAGCTTACGCCCTATTTCGAAGCCTGGGTGGGGGGCGGCGAGTACAATGTCAGTTACGCACTCAGCCGTCTGGGGCTACGCACCTCGTGGGTCTCGCGCCTGGTGGAAAACCCGCTGGGCGCTTTCATCCGCAACCACGCCCGCGCCTCGGGAATGGACATCAGCAACGTCGTCTGGATCCTTTACGACGGCGTGGGCAAAGCGGACCGCATCGGCCTGAATTTCACCGAAGTCGGCATCGGCGTGCGCGGCAGCGTGACGATGTACGACCGGGGCCATTCCGCCGCCTCGCACATCAAGCCCGGCGAGGTCGATTGGAAGAGTATTTTCGCGCGCGGCGTACGCTGGTTTCACACCGGTGGAATTTGCACGGCGTTGAGCGATTCCTGCGCGGCTGTCGTGAAAGAAGCCATGCAAGCAGCTCACGCGGCGGGAACCGTGGTCAGCTACGACCTCAACTTCCGCAGCAAGCTATGGTCGAGCGAGAAGGCCGTCGCGGTGACCAAAGACCTGGTGCCTTTCATCGACGTGCTGATCGGCAACGAAGAGGATTTCCAAAAGGTCCTGGGCTTCAAGGTGGAAGGTGTGGATGAATCGCTGAAGAAGTTGCCCGTGGAAGGCTACAAGAAGATGGTTGAGCAGGTGGTGGGCAAGTTCCCGCACATTCAGGCCGTGGGAACCACCTTGCGCGAGGTGGTGAGCGGGCTGGTCAACAACTGGTCCGCGATCCTCTATTTCGAGGGGAAGTTTTACCAATCCACACGCTACGAAGGTCTCGAAATCGAAGACCGCGTGGGTGGCGGCGACGGCTTCTGCAGCGGCGTGGTGTATGCCTTGCTGCGCGGCATGAGCCCGCAGGAGGCCGTGGATATGGGCGCGGCGCATGGCGCGCTGCTGCAATCGACGCGCGGTGACACCAGCATGATTACGCTCGAAGAAGTCAAGCACGTGATGAAAGGCGGCTCAGCCCGCATTAAACGCTGAGCAAACAAATGACGTTCACTAGAGTGGCTCATTCCGCCGTGGAAGTAACATATCGCATTGCCGGGGGCGCCCATGAAGACCATACTTCGATTCGGAGTAGCGTTCATCCTGCTGGCGGCCTGCTCCGCCGCCCGAGCCAAACACCCCATTGCCTTTGAGGACCTGGCACGAGTGCAGCGAATTTCCGATCCGCAGGTTTCACCGGACGGCAAGTGGATCGCTTATGTCGTCGGCGTGGTCGATCTCGAGGCCAACAAAACCAACCACCACATCTGGATCTGCCCTGTCGACGGCGGCGAACCGCGGCAACTGACGCGCGGCGAGGGCTCGGACACGCGTCCGCGCTGGTCGCCGGACGGCAAATCGTTGGCATTCATCTCGACGCGCGGCGGCAACTCGCAAGTGTGGATTCTCCCCCTCGCGGGCGGGGAGGCGCGACCCCTGACTTCTCTCCCGGCCGAGGCCGACGGCGTGACCTGGGCCGGGCATGCCGACGTCTTGCTCTTCACCTCGCAAGTCTTTCCGGACTGCCCGGACGAGGCCTGCAACCAGCGCCGCCTCAAAGAAGCCTCCGAGAGCAAAGTCAAGGCTCAGCTCATCACGGAACTGCTCTACCGCCACTGGGACTCGTGGCGCGAGGGCCGATACACGCATCTTTTCGCCGTTATCGCCGCGGGTGGTACGCCGCGAGACTTGACCCCGGGCGCCTACGACTCCCCGACCTTCTTTCTCGGCGCGCCCGACGGCTATGCAATTTCGCCGGACGGCAAGGAAGTCTGCTACACATCGAACCACTCCAAGGGTTCCGCCGGCCAATCAGCGGCCGCCTGGACGACCAACACTGACCTTTACCTTGTGAGCCCGCAAGGCGGCGAAGCGCGCAACATCACGAGCGGCAATCCTGGCTCCGATGCCTCGCCACAATACTCTCCCAACGGGCGTTACATCGCTTACACCTCCCAGGCGCGCAATGGTTATGAATCCGATCTCTTCCGGCTGCGCGTCTACGACCGCGAGACCGGGAAAATCACCGATCTCACCCCGGGCTTCGACCAGTGGGTAGCGAGTTTTGCCTGGGCGCCGGACAGCAACACCCTCTATTTCACCGCGCCCGACCACGCTCGCCAGCCGGTTTTCAAAACTTCCATCAGCTCGCCCAAGGCCGAGAAAGTTTTGGAAGGCTCGAATGACGAACTCAGTGTGAGTCCGGACGGCAAGTGGCTGATCCTGACCCGCAGCAGCCTGACTCAGCCGGCGGAAGTTTATCGCGCCTCCACCTCCGGCGGCACGCCCACGCAGCTCACCCATGCGAACGACGCGCTCCTGGCCGAGCTCGACATGAACCCCGTGGAACTGGTGAGCACCCGTGGTGCCTTGAGCATGCAGATTCAGAACCTGCTGGTGAAGCCGCCGGGATTCGAGGCCGGCAGAAAGTATCCGGCCCTCTTTCTCGTTCACGGCGGGCCGCAGAGCGCCTGGGACGACGTTTGGGGATACCGCTGGAACGCCCAGATGTTTGCGGCGCACGGTTACGTGGTGCTCATGACGAACTTCCACGGATCCACGGGCTATGGGCAGGAATTTGTTGAGGAAATTTCCGGCGACTGGGGCGGCGCGCCCTTTCAGGATTTGATGAGCGCCACGGACTATCTCGAATCGCTGCCCTACGTCGATCGGAATCACATCGGCGCGGCGGGCGCGTCCTTCGGCGGATTCATGATCAACTGGATTGCCGGCCACACCGACCGGTTCAAGGCACTGGTCTCGCACGACGGCGACTTTGACAATCACAGCATGGCAGGCGAGACCGAAGAGCTCTGGTTCGATGAGTGGGAGTTCAAGGGCCTGCCTTGGGAAAAAGACTCCCTTGCACTGCGCGAGAAGTGGTCACCTTCGAACTTCGTCCAGAACATCAAAACTCCCATGCTGCTCGTGGAAGGGGCGCGCGATTTCCGCGTACCCGAAGGTCAGGCCATGCAACTGTTTTCAGCACTGCAACGGCGTGGCGTGCCGTCCAAGTTCCTCTACTTCCCCGATGAAGGGCACTGGGTGCTGAAGCCGCAGAATAGCCAGCTTTGGTACAAAACCGTGTTGGGGTGGCTGGATGAGCACGTCAAGTAGGCAGTAAGCAGTAAGCAGCGAGCAGTAGTCAATTCGCATGGAAGACCGCTGTTGTGGCTTCCTTCTCAGCGCCCGTTGAGGTATAAGGGAACTGTGCCAACTGTCTTGCGAGTGAGAGGATATCGATTCTTTTTCTACAGTCGCGAAGGAAAGGAACCTCCGCACATACACGTGGACCAAGCGGAGCGTTACGCGAAATTCTGGCTTAATCCAGTGCGTTTAGCAATGTCTGTTGACTTCAGGAGCAATGAGCTCACGGAAATCCGCCAGCTTGTTGAAGAGAACCAAGCGCTTTTCAAGGAGAAATGGGATGGGCACCTTGGACATCAGAATTGAGCCGCTGGCCGTCGATGTTTCGGTCACACCGGATGCTCTGCGTGTGGTCCTTGCCGACGGGCGCGAGGTTTCCGCACCGCTCGAATGGTTCCCTCGTCTGCGGACGGCCACCGAAAAACAAAGGAAGGATTGGCGACTGATCGGGCGCGGCCTCGGCATCCACTGGGAAGAGATCGACGAGGATATTTCCGTGGAGAGCTTGCTTGCCGTAAACAAGTAGGTGTGCGGCGCGAAGGGCGCTGATAGGGGTATCTTGGCGACGAATGCTGGCGAACGGGTTGCGGACGTTCGGCTTACCACCTCTGATTTAGGCTCCATTTGATCATGTCCATCATCCTGCCAGGTTTCTGGTTGGTCGTTCTTGCGTCTCAAGGAGGCTGCGGCCAAGTCTTACTAGGCGCCAAGGCCAAGCCAACGCCGGGGGAATGGTCGTCGAAGGGAGTGTACTTGGGGTACGGGTTAGGCGCGTTTGACTGTCCGGGGCAATTTCGTGTCCATCGTGTCCCATCGCCTGACTCCCAAAAGGTCGCCGTGTTTTCCGACTCAGACATGCGCATGATCGTTCAGGATCATGGGGGTAAAACTTATGCTGGAATTGAAGGCGTGGAATTCTCCTCCTTATCCGAGCTTCTGTGGTCCGAAGACTCATCGGCATTTACTGTGACGAGTAGCGATGGAGGATGGGTTGGAGGATGGTCGGTGGAAGTTTTCCTCATCAAATACAGTCAAATCGAGAGAGTTGATGTCTCCAGCCAGGCAAAGAAGGACGTCATGCGACGGTACCAGTGTGACGAACCTCAAAACGAGGAACCAAACCTCGTCGCCGTCGCGTGGCGCGAAGGTTCGAGCCAGTTGTTGCTTGTCGCCCAAGTGCCCCCGCATTCATCATGTCGGGAAATGGGAAAGCTGTTCGGGTATATTGTTTCTGTCCCTTCAGGAAAAATCGTTGAGAGATTCTCCGAAGCCCGACTTCGCAATGAATGGGAAAGTACTTAGGAGAAAGGCTAAGGTGGCAGGTTTCTTATGACGCGCGACGAAATCATCCGCAAGAAGCAGGAATACCTCTTCAACTGCGTCACGACCTACTTCAAAGACCCGCTGGTGATTGACCACGCCAAGGGCCAATACGTGTGGGACAGTGAGGGGAAGCAGTATCTCGACTTCCTGGGCGGCATCGTGACGATCAGCGTGGGGCATTCGAACCCGAAGGTGACCGAGAAGATCAAGGCGCAAATCGACAAGGTTCAGCACACGTCCACGCTCTTCATCACGGAAGCGCTGGTGAGCCTGGCTGAAAAAGTGGCTTCGCTTGCCCCCGGAAAGCTCAAAAAGTGCTATTTCACGAACAGCGGCACGGAAGCGAACGAAGTCGCCGTCCTTACGGCGCGCATGTACACCGGCAACTACGAACTGCTTGCTCTGCGGCACGGCTACAGCGGACACTCGCAGCTTGCCAAGTCGCTCACTGGCCTGCACACGTGGCGCAAGGCAGGCGTCATTCCCTACGGGATCGTGCACGCGCCAGGCCCATATTGTTATCGCTGCCCCTATGGCCTCGCCTACCCGAGTTGCGATCTGCACTGCGCGAAGGATATTGATGAAGTCATTAAGACCTCCACCAGTGGCCAGATCGCCGGCCTGCTGGCGGAGACGATTCAAGGCCTGGGTGGATTCATCGTGCCGCCGCCCGGCTATTTCAAGATTGTGGCCAACATCGTGCGCAGCTACGGTGGCCTGTTCATCGCCGACGAAGTGCAGACGGCCTGGGGCCGCACCGGCAGAAAGTGGTGGGGGATCGAGCACTGGGAAGTGGAACCTGATATCATCACCAGCGCCAAGAGCATGGCTAACGGCGTGCCCATCGGGCTCACGCTGACGCGCCCGGAAATCGCCGACGCTTACAAGGGTTCGACCATTTCAACGTTCGGTGGCAACCCGGTGTCGTGCGTGGCAGCCAAGGCCACCATCGACCTGATCGAAGAAGAACGCCTGATGGACAATGCCGAGACCGTCGGCCGGCACTTCCGCGCCGGGCTTGAGGCACTCAAGGACAAACACTCGCTTATCGGCGACGTGCGCGGCATGGGCCTGATGCAGGGTATCGAGCTCGTCAAGGATCGCAAAACCAAGGAGCCCGCGCCGGATTTGACCAATCAACTGCTCGAACGCGCGCGCGCCCACGGTTTGCTGGTGGGCAAAGGCGGGCTCTATGCCAACGTGGTTCGCATGTCCCCGCCACTCAATATCTCCATGGGTGATGTGGATGCCGCGCTCGCCACGCTCGATAAGAGCCTGGCGGAAATCGGAGGGAAGTAAGTTATATCAGCTTTGTGAATTCTTCGACTGTCACCCTCAGGTCTTCAACTATGCTTCGTAGTGTTTTTCGTTTGAGGGCAACACCCCTGTGTATGGGAATGACAACTCGGGCATGGTCAGTAGGACGCACGTAGATGGCATGGCTACCCGTTTGTCGCCGGAACTCAAACCCCAGGCGCTCGGCCACACGGGCCACATCTTTACCACTGACGACGGGATACTTGGGACTCAAGCGGGAATCTCTATGGGTTTGATGAGAATGTCTTCCTCGGGAACCGGCAACCCATCTTCGATGAGGCTATCAACGTACAATTGGATGGCTTCACGAATATTTCGGTCACCTTCTTCGATGGTCTCGCTCTGCGTGTGGCAACCCGGCAAGGTGGGGCAGAAGACGTGGTAGCCGCCTTCATCCTCCTTTTCAAAAATCACCGTGAATCTGTGTGCCATCAGACACCTCGTTACTGGTATTCTACCGCAAAATTGGCTGCTGCCGTAAAAGGATCTTCCCATGACCGGAATTCCTGTTCTGCACGTTGAAGCCGATTGCATTGCCCGCGCCTGGGAAGAATCGCTCCTCCTGCTCCACCAGAAGGGCTGCGACCTCAAAACGCAATACGACAAGCCTGGCGACCCTCCCAGCAAAGACGCCACGATGATCATCACCATCACCGAGCCGCTCAAGGAACCGATGATCCACCGCGATTTCCCGGGCGGGCCGGAGGATTTGCAGGAGTACATGATGGAAGTTCTGGAAGGCATCAAGGACCACATGGTACGCGACCAGCGCGATCCCGGCGATACACGTTGGGAATATACTTATCACCAGCGCTTATTTCGCTACGAGGTGCCCACGCTCCCCCCGTTCGACCAGATCGAAACGCTGTGCCGCAAACTGGCCGCAACCCCCTTCACGCGTCGCGCGCAGGCCGTGACGTGGAAAGTCTGGGAGGACAATGATTGCTACGATCCCGCCTGCCTGCAAAGTGTTTGGTGCCGGATTACGGTACAAGACGGCGAGCCCGTGCTCAGCATGAACGTGCGCTTCCGCTCCAACGATGCCTACAAGGCTGCCTTCATGAATATCTTCGCCCTTGTCGAAATGCAGAAACGCATCGCCGCCCGGGTTTCGGAACTCTCCGGCCGGCGCGTGGGGGTGGGCCGGTACTGCCACATGGCGGATAGCTACCACATCTACGGGTCCTACTTCCGGGAATTCGAAGCGCGCTTCCTGGGTGCGGTGGCTAAACGCAGCTTCGAACAGCGCACGCTGCGCTATGCCGATTGGCGCGAAATCATGGAAGAAGCTCGGCCGGCAATCCTGGAGAAAGCCCGAAAGATGGGTCAGTGAGGGGAAGCAAGTCTCCGCTGCCGCTACTTCTCGTGCCCTGATTTGCCGGGTGATTTTGTGGCCGGCCGGCCCGCCTCTGCAGGTTTCGTTGGAGTTTTCTTCTCACCGCTTTTCCCTGCTTTCGCCACCCCCGCCGCCGCCGTATGGTGGGCCCGCTTCCCGCCTTTGAACACCGGAGCAATATTCTTTATGGGGGTCGCGCGTCCCTCCTTGTTGTGCAGGGCATAACCCAATTCGTTTTGACAGGCGGCCATGTTTGTCTGCGCAGCGAGCAAAAGGCCGTCCTGATTCTTTAGCAGAACGCCAAGATGGGGTTGGAGTGACTGCTGCAAGTCGAAGAGCTGATTGCCAGCCTGGCTGTATTGCGCGCCGAAACTGGCGTTTTCAAACTGCGACACGCTGCGCGCCACGCCATCCAGCCGCGGCAGCACGGCACTAACGGCCACATAGGTCTGGAAGCCGAGGTATAAGCTATCGGGACGGGCATCGAACTGCGTGCGCCACTCTTCCTCGGAGGCAAGCGCCTTGTGCAGATTCTCCAGGGTATCGCCGAAGGACTTCCGCGCCGTGTCGGGCATCTTCCATCGTTCCGGACGCACCTGCGCGAGCAAGTCGTCGATGCGATACTGCGTGAGCCAGATTTTATGCAGCAACGCCTTGACCTGCGCGGGCTCCATGTACCCTGCTGCCCCCGCAGGACTGCTGGCGGGAGGTGGTGTCTCCCCTGGCGCCGCAATCTTTTCAGTCTCGACTTCCTGAGAGGGGGACGCGATGGCAGGCTTTGGGGGCTGCGTCTTTTGGGTTGCAGACTGCCCCCAGACCGTAAGCGGCCACGCCGCAACCCACAGAACCACGAGAATAGCTTTCATCGCCAACCTCACTCACAGAATAGAAGACAGTGGCCAGAAGAAGAATGGCAGGATTCAGCTTACTTCGTCCACAAATTTCTGGAGGGATTGACGGGCCGCTCGACTGAGGTCCTGGAACTGGATTCCCATGCCCATGCCGAGGCGCGAGTAGATCACTTTGGCGCGGCAGGTGATGGCCGGCTCCTCGGGAAACAAACGGAAAGTCAGCGTAAGTTCAGAATCAACCGCGATGGGAAGATCCGCGTTGATGAAAACGCCACCCAAACTTACGTCTCGCGTCACCATGATCTCCGCACGGTCCTGTCCTGCGCAGCGGACCTGCGTCACCAGCTTGACGCGCCGGTAATCCCGGCGCTCAGGGCGGGCTTTGAGGAGTCCCTCATGTTCCACGGCCACGGCGTGTGACCTCGCGACTTGAGGCGTTAATTGCCGGCTTCTTGGACTTCCACGGCAAACTTGAAATACGGGCGCGGAACGCCGCGCCCCCATCGGTTCACTTCCCAGCGGACTTGCAGAAAATTGAGTTCCGGCCGCAACCGTAAGTCCAGAGCGGCCGGCGTTACGCCAGAATGAAACTTCTGCGGAAACCAGAAGAGCGCCGTTGCTCCCCAGTTCTCACCGTCGTCCGAACCCCAAATGGAGACGTGCAGCGATTCCTGCTCGAGCGTTTCCTCGATCCGCAGGACCAGCAGCAGCGTTTTGCCAGCCAGAGATCCCAACTCGAGGGGAGTGCTCTGCCCAGGCGATTCCGTCGTCGTGCCGGAAGGTGTCAGATAGCGAAGGGTAGGATTCGTTGTGGCTCTGTTACTCATAGTGTAAGCCAGTTCGCACAAGCCAGGATGTGCATCGTACCATATGCCTCCGCGAAAGATAAAGGCACACGAAGTGGCGTCGATGGGTCACTCGCCGCAGGCAGGTGGGCGCGCGTTAGATGGTGCTTCGGGGTTCACGCATTAATTCCCGTTCTATCAACATACCGGCCTCCGCCTTGAGAACCCATTGGATGGCTTGCCTTTTCTTGTGCAGAACGCATAGACTCACGACTCTCGAGGTCAACGATGCGCCTGCTCATTCGCGTGGTCTTCTCAATGCTGCTTGCGGCGGCGACCGCCCGGCCGGCGGCGGTTTCCACACTTTCGCTCGACGGCGACTGGCGCTTCCTCGCCGACCCCAACGGCACCCTCGATGTGCACAAACTCGATTCCGCGCCGAACGTACGGCCCACCCGCGTGCCCTCTTCCTGGCAATCGCAGTTTTTGGACCTGCGCGACTACGCAGGCGTGGCGTGGTATTGGCGCACGGTCAGCGTCGAGCAGCCCACGGCCGATCAGGTGGCGCTGGTCCGCTTCGGCGCCGTGGATTACAGGGCTGACATTTACGTGAACGGCCAGAAAGCCGGCTCGCACGAGGGAGGCTATCTCCCCTTCGAAATTGACGCCACTTCCCTGCTCCGTGGCGGCGAAAACCAGATCGCCGTCCGCGTGGTGGACCCTGGGGCTGAACCGAATAGAATTGTGGAAGGCATCAACTACGCAGAAATCCCCCACGGCAAACAGAACTGGTACATCCAAACCAGCGGCCTCTGGCAGAGTGTGGAACTCGACTTTCGCCCGCGTGTGCGCCTCGGCAACGTTCACATCGCACCCACGACCGAGGGTTCCTTTGTCATAACGGTGCCCGTGATCCGCGCCGGCTCGGCCGACTCCGCGCGAGCGACCGCCGAACTCCGTGACCCGGCTGGGAAAACGCTTTGGCAGGGCACAAGCGCGGTAGGCGGCGGCGAAAACAGCACGACGCTCCGCGGCCTCATTCACGCTCCGGACCTATGGAGTCCCGCGCGGCCGAACCTTTACGAACTCCGCGTCACGCTCACTTCCGGGGATTCCGCGAGCTGCCGCTTCGGCTTCCGCAGTTTCGGGACGCACGACGGCAAGTTCTATATGAACGGCCAGCCGATTTATCTGCGCGGGGCGCTCGATCAGGATTTTTATCCCGACACGGCCTACACGCCGCCCGCGCTCGACTATGTTCGCGACGAGATGCGCAAGGCGAAAGCCTTGGGGCTGAACCTGCTACGCTGTCACATTAAAGTTCCGGACCCCCGCTACCTGGAAGCCGCGGACGAAATCGGCTTACTCGTGTGGTATGAGATTCCAAACTGGGACAAGCTCACGAGCAATTCCCAGCGACGCACCCAGGAAACTCTGCGCGGGATGGTGGAGCGCGACTGGAACCACCCCTCCATTGCCATCGTGAGTATCATCAACGAAAGCTGGGGCGCCGACCTCAAAGAAGCCGCGGACCGCACGTGGTTGAAAGCAGCCTACCAGGAAGCGAAGAGTTATGTGCCGTGGCTCGTGGTGGATAATAGCGCCTGCTGCAACAACTTCCACCTGGCCACGGATGTTGCGGACTTTCACCAATATGCTGCCATCCCTGATTACGCTTCCAACTTCACCCGGCTGGTCGATGACCAAGCACAGCGCCCCGGTTGGCTCTTCAGCCCTTACGGCGACGCCGCACCCAAAGGGGACGAGCCCCTCATGCTTTCCGAATTCGGCAACTGGGGATTGCCGCGCCTGCCCCAGGAAAAACCTTGGTGGTTCAATCGTGACTTTAATGGGAATGAGATTACCAAGCCGGAGGGAGTGGAGCGGCGCTTCACGGATTATCAGTACAATTCCCTTTTCCCTGACCTCCAGGCATTAAGCGACGCGACCGAGTGGCACGAATATGCTGCGCTGAAATATGAGATTGAGGCCCTGCGCGCCCGCCTGGAAATCCAGGGTTACGTCATCACCGAGTTCACCGATCTTAATTGGGAGGCCAACGGCTTGCTCGACATGTGGCGGCACCCCAAGGTGTTCGCCGACGCCCTGAGCCGCTTGCAGCGGGATGATCTGCTCATCCTGCGCAGCGAAAAAACGAATTACGTGACGGGCGAAACAGTGCAGGCGGATGTCTATCTATCTCACTATGCCCTTGGGAATCTGGTGGGCGGAATTGTCCACTGGGAGGTGGAGGGAACTTCCATCGGAGGAAGCCTGCCTATCCCGGCCCTTACGCCCGCTGAGGCAGCCAAGGTGGGATCGGTCCGGTTTACTGTTCCCGCCGGACCGGCACCCACCAAGCGGGCCCTGAAGGCTGTCGCCATGCTCGGCGATAAGACTGTATCGGACACTTCTCTGGATTTATACTTCTATCCCCCCAAACAACCGGAACTCCCCCCACCCGTCTCCTTCTACGATCCCCCCGGCCGGCTGCGCCGACTGGTGAACGAAATGCGTGCGCGCAACTACCTGGCGCCCACGGGCTCTGAGGCTTTTCCCGTGCTTATCACGTCCACGCTCGACGATACGGTGAAGAGTAAGCTGCGTGCCGGGGCCCGTGTGATTCTGATTCCGGCCGAGCAATTAACGCTCGCCCCCGGGATTGAGGTCGTACCGCGCGGCGGCAGCAACTTTGATGGAAACTGGATATCCAACTTCCTCTGGCTGCGTAAGGAGCAGCCGCCATTTTCGAACATCGGCTTCAATACGCTGGGCGAATTCGAAACACAAGCCGTTACACCTGCGGTCATCATCAAGGGAATTCCGCCCCGGAATTTCAACGACGTGCTGGCCGGGATGTTTTACGGCTGGATCCACTCAAACGTCGGAGTGCTTGTGCAGGCCAAAGCCGGAAAGGGCAAGCTGCTGATCTGTACTTTCTCGCTTGCTACCACGTACAACTCCGACCCCTATGCAACTTACCTGCTGGACGCTTTGGTGAATTTCGTGGTGTCGGATTTTTCGCCTGGCCTGGAAATACCGTTGTGAAGTTTGCGCTCCGGAGAAGGGCGCCTGGCGGACGTATATGACGGGAGACTACGCTACGCGCGCAGCTTCCCCAAGCGGCGGACGGCTTCATCGAGCGTGGCGTCAGTCTTGCAGAAAGCAAATCGAACCTGCTGCGCTCCCATAGCAGGATCGCGATAGAAGCTACTGCCGGGGACTACCGCAACACCCACGTCCCGCACAAGGTAGCGAGCAAACTCCACGTCGTTCGGGAATTTGAAAGCGGAAATATCCGTCATGATGTAGTAGGCCCCGTGCGGTTGGTAGCAATGAAAGCCGGCACTCTCGAGCCCCTCCAGCATGCGATCTCGCCGCAACCGATAGTCCTCGCACAGCTTCTGATAGTAAGTCTCGGGAAGCCGCAGGGCGGTCGCGCCCGCCTCCTGCAGAGGCGCCGCAGCTCCCACGGTGAGAAAGTCGTGCATCTTGCGAATCGCATTTGTGACTTCCGGGGGCGCGACGGCATAGCCCACGCGCCAGCCCGTAACGCTGTAGGTTTTTGACAGGGCATTGATGATAATGGTCCGGTCGCGCATGCCGGGAAGAGTTACAAGCGAGGTATGCCGGAAGCCGTCATAGACGAGGTAGCGGTATATCTCGTCCGTGATGGCGTAGGCATTTGTGCGCAGGCACTGCTCGGCAATCACTTCCAGTTCAGCGGCGGTAAAGACTTTTCCCGTAGGATTGTTAGGCGTGTTCAGGATCACCGCCCGCGTGCGGTCCGTGAAGGCGGCGGCGAGTTCCTGCGGGTCGAAACCCCAATCGGGGGGATGAAGTCGCACATAGCGGGGAACGGCTCCGCAGATGATGGCATCGGGGCCGTAGTTCTCGTAGAACGGTTCGAAAACAACCACCTCTTCGCCCGGATCGACAATCGCCAGGAGGGAAGCAATCATCGTTTCGGTGGCGCCGCAACAAACGGTGATCTCGCGTTCCGGGTCGACCTCGAGCCCCGTTTCGCGCCGGAAGCGCTCCGCGATGGCTCGCCGGAATTCCTTCGCCCCCCAGGTGATGGCATACTGATTGATATCCGCACGGATGGCGCGCACCGCCGCCTCTTTTACCTCTTCGGGGGCGGCAAAATCCGGAAACCCCTGGGCGAGGTTGATCGCCTTATGCTCCAGGGCCAAGCGCGTCATCTCGCGGATGACCGACTCAGTGAACTGTTGGGCCTTCCGCGAGATTAGCGAACGACGCATCGCGGCGCCTCCCCCGAATCCGGTAGAACTTCCAGCCATGCAGTTCACCTCAATTGCGTGGAGCCGGTTCGCGCTTCTTGCCTTCCGTTCCGCCTGGCCGGCGCGCACTGCCCGGTGCTCGGGGCGGAGCCGCAGTTTTCGCTTGGGCGCACACGGCGAAGCGCGGCGAGCCGGTTAGGATCTGCCGGTAAATCTCCGCATCGCGCAAGACCAGTTCCACATACGAACGCGTGGCCGGGATGGGAATACTCTCCAGGAACATGGCGGAGTCCTGGAAGGAAGTCTTTCCCATCCACTCGCGGACGCGAAAATCGCCCGCATGGTAAGCGGCCAGGGCGAGTTCCGGCTGATTATCGAAGGCTTTCATCAGGGTCTTAAGATACGCGCAGCCAATCCGAACATTGTAGGCCGGATCATAAAGCCGCTGGCCGGTGCTGCGCAGGCGCGAGGCGCTGCGGCTGTGAGCCGCCGTTTCCGGCAAGACTTGCATGAGGCCGCGAGCGTCCGCGATGGAGAGAGCGCCCGCATTGAACGCCGATTCCTGCCGGACCAGTCCCATCACCAGAGGCGGATCAAGGTGATTGGCCCGGGCCTGCCGCTGGATGAGCTTCCAGTACGACTGGGGGTACAAGAAATCCCAGACTTCCTCCGGCAACTTCGGGAAGTCCATCTGCGCATACGCCGGGGCGACCTTAATGGCATCGAAGAGTGCGCCCGTCGCATTCTTCTTCGCGGCATCCACCTGCGCAAGCAGCAAGCGGAGTTCAGCGGATGCCGTGCCCTCGGTGACGGCCATCTTCAGGTATTCCTCCGCGACGCTGTCAAGACCCAGCACCTGAAGGATCATCGCGGGCCGGGCCGCATCGCTGGGCGCAGAGGGCAGGCAGGCCAACCCTTGCACGTTCGCAGGGGCTGACAGCGTCGGAGCGAGCAGGGTGGCGAGCGAAACGGCGAGAGGCCCGCCTGCTCCCTGCGGGCTCCCCTGCTCCGGTTGCAGCGTCGCCAGTCGGGCGGCGGCCCGATGCGCATAATAGCTGTGCACGAAACGTTTGGTCAGCAATGCGTACAACTCCCGCGCCTCGACCGGCGAACCCTGTTCCTCCTTCGTCCTTCCCAACCAATAGAGAACGGCCGGGGCACGCGCGGAGTCGGGAAAACGCGCAAGGTAGTCCCGCATCGCCTCGGGCGCTTTGGGATCATGCAGGAGGTAGGAGCACCAGGTTAGCCGCCAACCGCCCTCACGGGCATGCTCGCTGAGCGGGAACAATTCGAAAAGGCGCTGGTAAGCGCGCGCCGCTTCCTGCCAATTGAGCTGGCGATAATAGAAGTTCCCCGCCGCCGAAAGGGCGTCGGCATGGGCAGAAGACGCCGCATACTGCGTTTCGAGCTGGGCAAGGTCTTGCGTGATCGCTGCCGCGTCAGACTGCTGAGCGTGAAGCAGGACGAGCAGCCCCAGCCGCTGAGCTTCCAGGTCCGCTGTCGTGAAGTGATTGAAGAGCGCTTCCGCGGCATCCGAGGCGCGCTGAAGATGCAGGAGGCAGCGCACTCGCCCTAGCTGCCAGTGGGGGGCAAACGGGCTGGCAGGCTGGGCTTTCAGCAACTCCTCGAATTCTTTCCGTGCGTCCTCATAGCGTGCAGCCTTGAAGAGAATTTGACCTCTCGCCGTCTGGATTTCATCCGTCGGCAGAGGGTAAGCAGAACCTAGCTGCGGCCGGATTGCGGCAAGGGAGTCCGCGGCAGCTTTCGCCTGTGGGGACATCGGAAAGGCAAAGTAGACTTCCTGGTAGGCACGCGCGGCCTCAAGCATTTGCTGGGACTGCTCGTAGGCCCGCGCCAGCAGCAAGGCCAGCGGCGGGCGCTTCCGCACTTCGGGCTCGGCGGTGAGTGCATCGAGGGCATCCTGCGGCCTTTGGGCCTCGAGGCACGCACCGGCGCGCAGTTCAAGCGCCCGCCAGCGCAGGCGGCTCTCGGGAAAACGCGCCACGAAATCCTTCAGCGCCTCCTGGGCTTCAAGTTGCTGCCCGGCCTGGCTCAAGGCAGAGGCCTCGTAGAACAGCGCGTAATCCGCCAGCGAAAAAGCGCTCTCCACCGCCTGCCGCAAGTCCTCCGCAGCCTCCCGGAAGTCCGCAGCTTCGTTCTCGTGATAACCGGCCAGGAACCGCGCCCAGCCGCGCCACTCGGGGTTTTTCTGCGACTGCGCATAGGCGCGCAGGGCTGGCCAGGCGTCGCGTTGCGCGGCGCGTGTGGCAAGCTGGCGCAGAGCCGCAGGCGCCACTTCTGCATGTGCAGCCGGCGAACTCAGTGCCATCAACCAGACAGCCAGACAAAGGGTCTGAGACAAGGATTTGAAGAGGAATCTCACGCGGAAGGCCCTGGATATTCCGGTCCCAGGGCGGTGGAGTCGCTCGCTGCCAGAATTCTCACCAGCTCATCGTGGAAGTAATCAAACTCCTTGCCGAGGGTCTTTCCGAAACGTTTGTCGAACGTCTGGCGGCTGCGGTCGATGTCGGTCTTCAAGCGCTTATACACATCCTTGTTCTTGCGGCCGTCCGCAACCTTCGCCTTGTTGTAGAGCTCGATCTCCGATACGAGAAGTTTGGCGAAGCGCCGGGCGTCTTTGTGGATCTTCTGCTCGGCTTCGCTCAACGGCGAGACGTCGGAGTCCACCGGAGCGGCCCCAGGCTCGGGCTCGGGCGGAGCCACGACTGCACCTTCTTCCGCCGGGGCCACGTCTACGAGAGGCAATGGCGTGCCGTCCTCTGCTGTTGCTTTCTCAGGGGGAGGCGGGGCAAGCTCCGATTCGACCTCCGCGACAACAGGCTCCACGGCCGGCGCGCTAACTTCCGCAGGCGGCGCCGGCGACTCACCCGTGGGAGTCTCCGAGGCGACGGCTTCCTCCCGAACTTCAGGAGCTACATCCGCAGCCGGGGGTACGTCAACCACAGCTTCCACGGCCACTTCTTCGACCGGCGCATCGGCTACCGGAGGTGGCGCCGATTCCTCGCCCACGCTCTCCGGGGAAAAGCCGCCGCTCAGGGCCATCAGGCGATCGAGTTGCGCACCCGCAAATTCGGAAAGAATCTTAAGAGCGTTGACCGGAAGTGGTTCACCCTTCCCGCCGGGGTCGGCGTAGAAGATCGCCGCGACTGCACCCGCGGATCGAATGGGCAGCAGCAGGATGGGGTCGTCCGCCGTGGGCTTGAGCTTTTCGAGGACGTTGCGGTTCTTCTTGAGCGCGCGCACGTTGGTATCCACGTGGCCGCCGATTTCGCACACTTGCCGGAACGGATTGCCCTGATTGAGCGGAATGACCAGACCCCGGAAGACCTTCTCCGTAAGCTCCGGACCGAAGCCCTTCGCCGCAGCGCCCCAAGCCGCTTTGCCGCGCACGTCGAATACCGCTGCACGTACGGCCCACTGCGCCGCCACCTCGGCAAGCACCTGCAGAACTTGTTCGGGCAGCGTGCAGGTCATCAGGTCCCGCACTGCGCCCAAGACGTTTTCGAGCACCGTTTCAGGCGAAACTCGCGGCACGGAGGCCTCCGCGCGCGCCAGCGCCTCCCACTGCTGCTCGGCCCCCTCCGTAGTCCGCTCATGGCGCTGCCGCAACTCCGCCACGCTCTCGACAAGCTTCTGGAGTTGCTCGGCCTGCGAGCTGAGTTCCTTCGCCAAGCGCTCGCGCGCCTCGTTGATCGCGTCTGCAAGCAAGTTCGGTTGTGCTTCCGCCAAGCAACTCACCTCAGCCAGGTAAGGCCCCGCCTATTATGAACAAGCCGCGGCAGACGTGCAATCAGAATGTCGGGGACAGCAGCGCTGTCGGGTCAAGCACACGAACAGGCCGCGATGAGACAACCGCCGAGGTTTCACCTCAGACTGCCGATCCGTGACCCCTCACCCGGCCCGCTACGCGGTCCACCCTCTCCTCAGGGGAGAGGGCTGCAAATGGCTAGCGTGCACGCTATTCCAGCCCTCTCCGAGGGGAGAGGGTGGTCGCCAACGGCGACTGGGTGAGGGGTCTTGCCGTCGCAATGGCTTCGGCAAGCTTGACTCAAATAGTCAGGTTCCGAATATCAAGCCTGCTGGGCCGTTCCCTTGCGCTCAGGTCCTGGCCAGCGCCTGGCTACCTCCTTTTACCGGGCGCGCCCGATTTGACACATCCCGCCTCCCGTCGTAATCTTAGTAATGGATACGGGGGCGTACCGGTTTCGACGGGAGCCCTTGCGCTTAGGAGGCATGCCGGGGGTCCACACCACCCGTGATCGGCGTGGGACAAAGACAACTGCCAATACGCAGTATGCCTACGCTGCCTAATTAATTAGGTGGCCGTCTCCTCCTTTAGGCCCGCATGAGGGAACGAGGCGTCGCTTGGCGGGATAGTTCCGGGTTTGCCGCCTGAGGATCCGGGACGAGACTTCCCAGGCTAGCCGGCGGTTCGTTGTTGCCCGCTCCTTAGGGCCGCTGGCGAAAGCTAGAAGCGAACTGGGATAAGCATGTAGGCTCCTGACTGTGAGACTCTTCGGACGGGGGTTCGACTCCCCCCGCCTCCACCATTTGATTCATCCGTTTTCCAGTTTCCGACAGTGGTAGCCACGGCAAATCCGTTTTGCGATTTGCCGTGGGTTCGTCGAGGTCGAATGTCCTTCAAGGCCGAAATCCTTCCAAGAGCCCACGACGAGAAGAACGCTCGTCGTGGCTACCAGCTTCGCTGCGCTCGCCATGACACATACCCTTTTTCAGCAGCCTGTTATAGAATCAAGCTTTGAAAATGCTCCCCATCCATCGTGCACCCCATCCCCGGCGCGCAGTTGACAAGGCCTGGCTCGCTTCCCTGTTGCGTGGACTTCCCAAGTCCCGGCTGTTCCCGGCGTCCCTGCTGCTTCTCGCTCTGGCCGCGCTCTTCTGGCCGGCTCGCCAACTGCGTAGCGACAACTTTGTTTTCTATCTCCCTTCCAGCCGCACCCTGCTGCAGTTTGAGACCATCGAGGGTACAAAATACCTGCCGATCCTGCCGATCCTGAACACGGTAGGCAAGGTGGGAGGGCTCCAGGAGAAGAAGAATTCCTTGCGAATCTGGTTTGGCACGGTGCAAGTCGAACTGCGGCCGGATGAGACCAAAGTTCGCCTGGAGAAAGGCATCGTCAAGCTGGCGCAACCCGTGCGGGTCTCAAACGGCCAGTGGATGGTGCCGGTGGATTTTCTCACCACCGTCCTCCCGCGCCTGACCCACCAGACGGTGGAATACCAGGAGGGCACAAACCGCATCTTTATTGGCGACGTCAAACCCAGCTCGTTCACTGTGCGGCTGGATCCCCTGCCCAACGGCGTGAGGTTGACCGTCCAGTTCACCGACAAGGTCACGGTGCGCACTACCTCCAGCAACGGCAAGTGGGTGCTGTTTCTCGGTGATCGTCCCATTGAGCCCATGGAAACTGCCTACCATTTCCAGAACCCTTATGTGAACGACCTGGAGTTCGACGATCAGGATGGTGTAGCCAAGCTCGTCCTCTCCCCCACCTCGACGGGACTGAACTTTTATCCGGTGCAGGCGGAAGGCGGAAAAATATTGCTGGCGGATGTGGTCAAGCCTCCCCCCGTCGCAGCCCAAGGGCCTCCTCCCCCAGCTACCCCATCCCCCGCCGCGCCCGTCAGCACATCTGCCGCACCGGCGTCGCCCACGGCGGAGTCGCCCGCCGCGCCTCCCGGGCCGCCCCTACCCGTCGTCGTGCTTGATGCCGGACACGGCGGCGCGGAGACCGGGGCCCGCAGCCGGGACGGCGTACTGGAGAAAGACCTGGTGGCGCAATACGTGGCGCGAGTGCGCCTGGCTCTGCTGGAGACGAACAAATACCGTATCGTCCTGACGCGCACCGGCGATGTGGATACCAGCCTTGAGCAGCGCGCCCTCGCCGCCAACCTGGTGGGCGCCCACTATTTCCTCAGCTTCCACGCCGGCGACCTGGGCACCGCATCACGTCGCATCACGGTCTTCAGTTTCCAGCCTCCCACGCCCCCGGTTCCCTCCCCGGCGGCGCCGCCTTCCGCTCTCGTCCCGTGGGCGCAGGTGCAGGAAGCGCACCTCGAGCAAAGCCGGCAGCTCGCTCTGGCGCTCGAGCAGCGTCTCGCTCTCCTCAACGGGGTTGAGGTGGACCTCCCGGCGGCGGCGCCCGTGCGCGCCCTGCGGAGCGTCGACGCCCCCGCCGTAGCCATCGAACTGGGCCGCCTGGCTACCGACACGGACGCTACGGCCCTTACCGAACCGGCTTTTCAGCAGCAGGTGGCTGCCTCGGTCGTGCAGGCGCTCGCGACCCTTGAGAAGGGAGGCACCTAAGCGTGTCGCTGCGCGCCAAAATCCTGCTCCTCCTTCTGCTCGTCGTACTGGCAGTGGCCAGCTTCTACTTGCGCACGCTTGCCCAACGCGTCTTCATCGAGCCCGCCCAACACGCGGAGGAGGCGGCGCGCGCCAAGCTGAGCGAGTTCGCGCTGCAATCGAAGCAGGGCCCCAGCCAGACGGCCATACTCTATTTTCCCTCTCTCGACGGAGGCAATCTTCTCCCTGAAAGCCGCTCCATCATCTGGGCCGAGACGGACGTGGACCGCGTGCGTCAAGTCGTGCTGGCGCTGGCGGAAGGCTCGCACCAGGGCCTAAGCCGTGTTCTGCCCCCCTCCACCACCGTCCGCGCCGTGTTCCTCGGCCCCGACGGCACGGCCTATGTGGACCTCGCGAACGATGTGCTGAACGAGTTCCCGCCGGGCATCCAAACCGAAACCCTGGCTATTTATTCGCTTGTGAATTCCATTACGATGAATATCCCCTCGGTGAAGAGAGTGCAGTTTCTCATCCAGGGGCAGGAAGTGGAGACCCTGGACGGGCACGCGGACCTGACCGCCGCCTTCGCCCCGGATCCCTCCCGCATTAAATCTGGCCCGTGAGGTCCTATGCGCACACCAAGACCCTTGAGCGGTCTGCTCTACGCAGGCGGCAAATTGATTCGCTCGGACCAACGCGCCGCTGCGGAAATGCGGCCGGTGGAAATCGTGCCCCATTTCATTTCCAGCGCCGAGGGCTCCGCGTTGATCCGCCTGGGCGAAACGCGGGTGATCTGCACGGCCTCGGTCGAAGATGGTGTTCCACCTTTCCAAAAAGGGAGCGGACGCGGCTGGATTACCAGCGAATATGCCATGATCCCGCGCGCCACCGATACCCGCACCCCGCGCGAATCCACCCGGGGCCGCCAATCCGGACGCACCCTGGAAATCCAGCGGCTCATCGGGCGCTCGCTGCGCGCCGTGATCGATCTCGAAGCCCTGGGCGAGCGCACGATTTGGATTGATTGCGATGTGATTCGGGCCGACGGCGGCACGCGCACCGCCTCCATCACCGGAGCCTCCGTGGCGCTGGGGCTGGCGCTGCAGAAGCTGCTCGAACAGCGCACGCTTGCCCGCCTGCCGCTCAAGGATTATCTGGCTGCGATCAGCGTGGGCAGGGTGGGGGGCGAAATGCTGCTCGACCTGAACTATGCCGAAGATTCGAGCGCCGAAGTTGACATGAACATCGTGATGACCGGCGCCGGGCAGCTCGTCGAAACCCAGGCCACCGCCGAGGGACGGGTCTTCAGCGTGGAAGACCTGAACAAGTTAATCGAGTTGGCCCGACCCGCCGTCGCGAAACTGATTGAAATTCAGAAATCGATTTTGAAGTTCCCCATACCGCGCTAGGAGCATCTCAACCCTGGCGCGAGAAAGACGCGTCGCCACCTATGGGAGCCTGGGCACTTTACTTCGCCTCGTCCAACCTCGGAAAGCTGCGAGAATTCCGCCAGGCGGCCACTCCACGCGGTATCCTGGTTGAGACTCTCCCCCGTTTCGAGGAGTTGACGGTCTGCATCGAGGACGGCGCAACCTTCCAGGAAAACGCCTGCAAGAAGGCAGTCCATTACAGCCGCAACTTCGAGGGCCTGGTTTTCGCCGACGATTCGGGCCTTTCGGTGGACGCCCTGGGGGGGGCGCCTGGCGTTCATTCCGCGCGCTATGCCGGACCCGACGCCCGCGACGAGCAGAACAACGAACTGCTGCTCGAAGAATTGCATCGCGTGGAAGCGGAGCGGCGCGCCCAAGCCGTCACGGCGGCCCGGCCGCGCGCGCTCTTCAACCGCGTGGCGCACTATGATTGCGCAATTGCGCTGGCACAGCTCGGGCAGGTGCTGACCGTGGCAGAAGGTCGCGCCGAGGGCGTCATCATTGACGAGCCGCGCGGGGTGGGCGGCTTCGGCTACGACCCTTACTTCTTCTATCCTCCCCTGGGCAAGACCTTCGCAGCAATCTCTCCCGAAGAGAAATTCGCCGTCTCGCACCGCGGGGCGGCATTCCGCAAGCTCTTGGACTACCTCTGCAGGGGCGGTCAGTGAGGGCGGGACGAGCTGAAAATTTGTTGGGGAGGGATCGCGGGCAAGCCCCGTCTCGCTCTGGCCAAGCTGCGGGTGGCGGGTGCGAAGCAGGCACACTTCGCGCCAGCCCCACCAGTCTTTCATAAGCACCAACCTAAGGAGGCGGTCGTGAAAAGAAATGCCGGGCTTCTCGGAACGGTAGCGCTGGTCGCAGCCCTGGCGCCGCTGCCCTGCCTGTGGGCGCCCCGAACGGGATCTGCGCTGCCTGCAGGTGAAGGAGCGGCGGCGGCAAACACCACAGCAGGAACCTGGCGCTTTGCCGTCTCGGGTGATTCCCGCAACTGCGGCGATATCGTGATGCCCGTAATCGCCGCGAGCGTGCGCGCAAACGGTGCGGCTTTTTACTGGCACTTGGGCGACTTCCGGAAGATTTACGATTTTGATGAGGACATGCAGCACGCGCCCGAGCACACCGCCGCGCCGATGACGATCATTCAATACGAGAGCTCCGCCTGGCAGGACGTCATCGACAACCAGCTTGGTCCCTTCGGCTCCCTGCCGGTCTTCCTCGGCATCGGCAACCACGAGACGATTCCCCCCAAGACCCGGCTTGAGTATGTTGCCGCTTTCGCCGACTGGATCCATTCACCTCCGGTCGCCCGGCAGCAGCTTGCGGATGACCCGCACGATCACCAGGCGCGAGCCTATTTCCACTGGCGGGAGCAGGGAGTGGACTTCATCAACCTCGACAACGCCACACCGGACCAGTTCGATGATGCTGAGATGCATTGGTTTGAACGCGTGCTGGAGCGGGATGCGGCGGACGCCTCACTTCCGGCCATCGTGGTGGGCATGCACGAGGCGCTTCCCGATAGCTTGGCGTTCGATCACAGCATGAGCAATTCCCCGGCCGGGGTCGAGAGCGGGCGGCGCGTCTACGCCGATCTGCTCCGTGCACAGAACGAAGCCAGGAAGCATGTTTACGTGCTGGCCAGCCACTCCCACTATTTCATGGATGGCATCTTCAACACACCCTATTGGCGCGAACACGGGGGCGTCCTGCCGGGATGGATCGTGGGAACGGCCGGCGCGGTCCGCTACGCCCTGCCGGAACACGCCGACCAGGCCCGCCACGCCCAGACCAAAGTCTATGGGTACCTGCTGGCCACGGTGAATCCACCGGGCGAGAGCGCGGGAGCAATTCGCTTTGAGTTTGTGCCCCTCCAGGAACAGGACGTTCCCAAGGAGACCCTCAGCCGGTTCAAACCCGACTTCGTCCACTGGTGCTTCAGCGAGAATGCGGACCCTGGCGCCAAATAGCGGGAACGAGTTCTTACGCAACCAGCTTGGCTTGAGTCGAACCGGGTCGCTCGTGTATGCTCTGGGACGAAGCGAAAGCTCAAATCGGAAATTCTGGTTGGCACTTGGGAGTACACGCCGTGATTATTGCTGATCTAGCCCAAATTTTTGGCCGCACCTATCCAGCGCGGCGCCGAACCCAGAATCTGGTGGGAGGGGCCAGCCCTATCCAAGCCCAGGCCTTTTCGATGGGGTACGTCACGCTGGAGCCCCAAGGGGGGCAGGTCCCCTGGCACAATCAGGAGCAGGAAGAGGTTTACCTGGTTCTCGAAGGCACCGGCGAGATGTGCTTAGGGGCTGAAAGGGCGACGCTAACGGCGGGACAGGCCGTATATATTCCTTCCAAGTTTTTTCACCAACTCACCAACACCGGCTCCACGACGATGCGCATGATTTACTGTTACGGCCCCGCCGGCGACGTGGCGCATTGGCGCCAGGAATTGGAGGGCACCCTTCCCCGCGCGGGCTTGGACGCTCCGGCGCTCCCTTCCGGCGCCCAATCCCAGTGCACTGAAAAACCCAAGGCTTGAACATGCAAACGCAGAACACGCATTCCGTCGGAATCATCATGAACGGCGTCACCGGGCGCATGGGACTGAATCAGCACCTCCGCCGTTCTATTTACGCCATTATGCAGCAGGGTGGTATCAAGATCAGTGACGCGGAGAGAATCGTTCCGCGTCCGCTCCTGGTCGGGAGGAATGCTGCCAAGCTGGAGGCTATTTCTCGAGAGCTGGGAGGCCTGCCTTATACCACCCACCTCGATGAAGCCCTCGCCAATCCGGAATACTCCATCTATTTTGATTCTCAGACAACCGCGCAGCGGGTTGCTGCGGTAAGCAAAGCCATCGCCGCAGGCAAGCACGTCTATTGCGAGAAGCCGATTGCCGAGAATCTTGCGCAGGCCCTCGAACTCTACAGGCTGGCGAAAGCTGCCGGCATCAAGCACGGTGTGGTCCAGGACAAACTCTGGCTGCCGGGATTGCTCAAGCTGCAACGGTTGCGCGATATGGGCTTTTTCGGCCGCATCTTCGCGGTGCGGGGTGAGTTCGGCTACTGGGTTTTCGAGGGGGACACGGTTCCCGCGCAGCGCCCCTCGTGGAATTACCGCAAGGAAGACGGGGGCGGAATCATCATTGATATGCTCTGTCATTGGCGCTACATACTCGACAACATATTTGGACCCGTGAAGGCCGTCTCGTGTCGGGGCGCAACCCACATCCCCGAGCGCCACGATGAAAGAGGGGCGCCGTATGCGTGTACGGCAGACGATTCCGCCTACGCCACCTTCGAACTCGAAGGCGGCGTTCTCGCTTCCTTCAACTCCTCCTGGTGCGTGCGAGTCCGCCGGGATGACCTGCTTACAATTCAGGTGGACGGCACAAAGGGTTCGGCCGTGGCTGGGCTGCGAGACTGCTGGATTCAACCCTATGGCGCAACGCCGCGTCCTGTTTGGGATCCAGACGTCCCCAGTCCGTTGAACTATTTCGACGGCTGGCAGAAAGTACCGGAGCAGGAGGTCTTTGAAAACGCCTTCAAGCGGCAATGGGAGTTGTTCCTGCGGCATGTCGTGAAGAATGAGCCGTTCCGCTGGAATCTGCTGGAAGGTGCAAAAGGCGTGCAGCTTGCGGAAAAGGGATTGGAGTCCTGGAGCAAGCGCGCCTGGGCTGACATCGGCCCTCTGGCGGCCTGACGCCTACCCTTGAACCTGTCGGCGCTCGAAGGAGCGTGCGCCAAATCACGCTTTGGGTGCCACGCGAAAGAAGGGGGCTTCGGGCATTTCGTGCCACGCTGAACACAGAAGCCCTGATAACCATCCGTCAAAGGGGGGCTGTGCTATGGAAATTCGCAAACAGGACGCGTTGGACTACCACTCCACCGGGCGCAAGGGCAAGATCGAAGTGGTACCCACCAAACCTTGCCGAACCCAGTGGGATTTGAGTCTAGCCTATACACCTGGGGTCGCGGAACCCTGCCTGGAGATCCATAAGAAGCCCGAACTGGCATTCGATTACACCGCCCGGGGGAACCTGGTGGCGGTCATCTCCAACGGCACGGCGGTTTTGGGCCTGGGCAATATCGGCCCGCTGGCCGGCAAACCGGTGATGGAAGGCAAAGGGGTGCTCTTCAAACGCTTCGCGGACATCGATGTCTTCGATCTGGAAGTGAATTCCGAAGACCCCGATGAGGTGATCCGGCTTTGCCAACTTCTGGAGCCCACTTTCGGAGGCATCAACCTGGAGGACATCAAGGCCCCCGAGTGCTTCCAGATTGAGCAGACCCTGCGCAAGACGATGTCGATCCCCGTCTTTCACGACGATCAGCACGGGACAGCCATCATCTCAGGCGCGGCGCTGCTCAATGCCGTGGAGATTGTGGGCAAGGACATCAGCAAAGTTCGAGTGGTCCTCAACGGAGCAGGCGCCGCGGGCATAGCCTGCGCGGAACATTACGTTCGTTTGGGCGTGCGTCGCGAGAACATTCTCCTCTGCGACACCAAGGGCGTGGTCTATGCGGGTCGCGAGGAGAACATGAATCCCTACAAGGCGCGCTTCGCCGCGAAGACCGAGCGACGCACGCTGGCCGACGCCCTCAAGGGCGCCGATGTTTTCGTAGGCCTTTCCATCGGCAAGTGCGTTACTCCGGAGATGCTCCGCTCCATGGCGGACCACCCCGTGGTGTTTGCCATGGCCAACCCCGTGCCTGAAATCAGCTACAACGAAGCTAAGGCAGCGCGCCCCGATGTCGTCATCGCCACGGGCCGTTCCGACTACCCGAACCAGGTCAACAACGTGCTGGGATTCCCCTTCATTTTCCGCGGCGCGCTGGACGTGCGGGCGCGCGCCATCAACGAAGAGATGAAGCTGGCGGCCACGCGAGCCCTGGCCAAGCTCACCAAGGAAGACGTCCCGGATTCCGTGCTGCGGGCCTACGGCGTCAGCCGGCTGCAGTTTGGGCCCGAGTACATTATCCCGAAACCCTTCGATCCGCGGGTGCTGATCTGGGAATCCTCCGCGGTGGCCGAAGCCGCCATGCAAAGCGGGGTAGCGCAAATTCCGGTCGACCTCGACGAATATCGCGAGCAACTGCAGAGGCGCCTGGGCCGCACCTACGCCGTGATGCAGAACATTCGGACCCGCGCCAAAGCCGCGCCCAAACGCATTGTCTTCTCCGAGGGCGAGCACGAAAAGATCATCCGCGCCAGCGCCCGCCTGGTCGAGGAGAACATCGCCCACCCGATTTTGCTGGGGCGGCCGGCGGTGATCGAAAACAAATTCCACGAGTTGGGCCTGGAGAAAGGGGAGGTCGAGATCATTGAGCCGACCCGCTCGGACCGGCTTTCTACCTACATTAATGAATTCTTCCGGCTGCGCCAGCGCTCGGGCATTACCCGCGCCGAAGCCCACGAGTGGATGCTCAACAGCAACTACTTCGGCGCCATGATGGTCCACATGGGCGACGCCGATGGCTTCCTGGCGGGCGTCAGCCAGCATTACCCCGATACCCTTCGTCCGGCGCTACAGATTATCCGGACGCGCCCGGGGGTCGAACGGGTTTCCGGACTCTATGTGATCGTGACCAAAAAGGACGTTTACTTCTTCGCAGACACCACGGTGAACATTGAACCGACATCGGAGCAGCTCGCCGAGATCGCCGTCCTCTCGGCGGAGGTGGCGCGCTGGTTCAACGTGGAGCCGCGTGTGGCCATGCTTTCGTTTTCGAACTTCGGCAGCACCCGGCACCCGCTGGCCGATAAAGTCCGCAAGGCGACCGCCCTCGTCAAGAAGAAGGACGAAGGGCTGATCGTGGACGGAGAGATGCAGGCCGATACCGCCATCGTTCCCGAACTGGTCGTCGAGGATTATCCCTTCTCCAGGGTCAAGGGGGACGCCAATGTGTTGGTCTTTCCGAGCCTGGAGGCGGGCAACATCGCCTACAAGCTGATGATGCGCATGGGCGGCGCGGAGGCCCTGGGACCGATCCTCATGGGCTTGGCCATGCCCGTGCACGTCCTGGCGCGCGGCTCCGAAGTCGAGGAGATCGTCAACATGGCGGCCATCGCCGTGGTACACGCGCAAGCCGGCGTGCTGGGGATTCAGCAGTCCCCGCCGCAGGCTTCCCTCCCCCCGGCGGCGTAATTCCGGTAGTGGCCGCGCTCCCCTCCTTTTTATGCGGAGGACGCCGCGGGATGAAGTGGGTAGCGCGGACCCCCGTTTTTGGGGTCCGCGGTTCTTCCTTTGGAAAAACCGCAAATCTCAGACACGGACCTCTGCGCCACGCCTGCTTCTTCGCCACGATACATTCGCTCAAATGACGCAGGAAGAACCGCAGACCTCAACGGCGGAGGTCTGCGCTACGATTGCTTTTCGGTGGCGGGGTCTAGGCGTGGACGGCGGTCATGCGCTTGAGGGTGGGAAGGGCCTTGATGGTTTTTCCGGCTTCCTGCTGGGCGATGCGCAAATCGTAGAGGCTTTGCAGATTGAGCCAGAATTCGGCGCTGGTGCCGAAGAAATGCGCCAGGCGCAACGCCGTGTCGGCCGTGATGTCGCGCCGTCCGTTCAGAATCTGGGTGATGCGATTGGTTGCAACGTGCAACTGGCGTGCCAGCGAGGCGGCACGGGTGGCGCATACGTTCCGCACTATGGAATGCATGCGGCCTTTGAAGATCTTATAATGATCGAGCGTTACGGCAGAAACATTATTACGAACTGAATCACCTCCATTACTTGACCTGCAGCACGTATCGACGCGCCCGCTCCTTAGATTCGGAGAGGTTCAAGCATGCGTAGCGCGGGCCTGTTTTGTGGGTCTGTGGCTTTCAGTTTCAAATCCTCGGGCTCTACCTGCTGGGTCGCATACATCCCGACAAAAAACCGTCGGGACGTATGCGCCACCCGCGACCACCCCCTGGCCCCCTCCTACTGCATGAGGGGAATAGCGGAGTTCCGCGCCACTTATGCTTGCGGAGGGATAATGTCGGACAATTAGGCCTCTTTCTAAAAGATAGTGCCTACCCGTAGGCAACTCGGATATTAATCCTATTGACAGCCAACCGGTGCGTGGCGGTAGTCTATAAGGGTGAGCACTGGGCCGAACGGGGCTCGGGCTGAGGCGCGTGCCGGTCATTTATCACCTGTGAATCGCACCATCCTGATGGCTTCGAATGGCGAAAACGCGATGTTCATGCAAATAGTCGAAGACTCCAGCCTGCGCCAATTGTGGCGGCTCACCAATGTGCTGATCAAGGTCAGAAGCGGGGCGCTTACCCAAAGAGATGTTAAAAATGAAGGTCGATCCGGCTATGTGTATGAAAACAAAGGTGAGTGCGACAAAATGGACGACAATGGAGCCGACTTTCTGGCCGAAAATGCACAAATTGCGCGGTAATTCGGGGCGAAACCAGCATGTTGGTGAAAGAAAGTGCGAGAATCGTTGGACGCGAGGGCGAGAAATGCGGAGATACTCCCTTCGTTTCGCCGGGGCGACCTCCTCCGGGTGACAGCAAAGGGCTCGGGATGACAGTGCAACGGACAGGGACCTGATACTGTAGCGGCGAGTTTACCTCGCCAAATGGCGGCGTAAAGCCGCCCCTACATCTAATTGACCCACTGCCGGGCAGGGCGACCGATGGCGAAACTGAGCCGCTGGCCCTCCAACTGCTGAATGAAAAGAGTTCGGCCTGACGAGAAATCCCGGCGGAGACCCGCATTCGTCAAGCTGAGTCCGCGCCGCGGGAATGGATGAGGAGCCGGAGAACACACCAAGGAAGCACACCTACAAGGAATCACTCATGGAAATTCGTCGTAAGGATGCCCTGGACTACCATCGGCAAGGCCGCAAGGGGAAAATCGAAGTCACACCCACCAAGCCCTGCCGGACGCAATGGGATTTGAGCCTGGCCTACACGCCCGGCGTGGCCGAGCCCTGCAAGGAGATTCACAAGGACCCGGACCTCTCCTTCGAATACACCGCGCGCGGCAACTTGGTGGCCGTGGTCTCCAACGGCACGGCCGTTCTCGGCCTCGGCAACATTGGGGCATACGCTTCCAAGCCCGTCATGGAGGGCAAGGCCGTCCTCTTCAAGCGCTTTGCTGACATCGACGTCTTCGACCTGGAGGTCGGCTCCCAGGACCCGGCGGACGTCATCAAGTTTTGCCAACTTCTCGAACCCACCTGCGGCGGCATCAACCTGGAAGATATCAAGGCTCCGGAATGCTTCGAGATCGAAGAGACCCTGCGCCGCACCATGTCCATCCCGGTGTTTCATGACGACCAGCACGGGACGGCCATCAACTCCGGAGCAGCGCTCCTGAATGCGCTGGAACTGGTCGGCAAGCAGATCGACCAGGTGCGCGTGGTCTTCAACGGCGCGGGCGCAGCGGGACTGGCCAGCGCTCTGCACTACGTGCGGCTGGGGGTGCGCAAGGAAAACATTACGATGTGTGATATCCACGGCGTGATTTACCGAGGGCGCGCCGAGGGCATGAACCCCTATAACTCGCAGTTCGCCGTCGAAACCTCCCGGCGGCGGCTTGCCGAAGTGTTGGAAGGCGCCGACGTCTTTGTAGGACTTTCCGTGGGCGATTGCGTTACACCCGAGATGCTCCAGCCCATGGCGGCCCGGCCCATCATCTTCGCCATGGCGAATCCCACCCCCGAGATCAGTTACGAAAAGGCCAAGGCGGCGCGGCCTGACGCCATTGTCGCGACGGGCCGCTCCGACTTTCCCAACCAGGTCAACAACGTTCTGGGCTTTCCTTCCATCTTCCGCGGGGCGCTCGACGTGCGGGCGCGGGCCATCAACGAGGAGATGAAGATCGCCGCCACGCACGCGCTGGCGGCCCTGGCGAAAGAGGACGTGCCGGATTCCGTGTTGCGCGCCTATGGCCTGGGCCGGCTGCAATTCGGGCCGGAGTACATCATCCCCAAACCCTTCGATCCCCGCGTATTGATTTGGGAATCGGCGGCGGTGGCGGAAGCCGCCATGCGCACCGGAGTCGCGCAGGTCGAAGTCGACCTAACGGAATATCGCGAGCAACTGGCGCGGCGTTTGGGCCGTACTTACGAAGTCATGCAGAACGTGCGCCAGCGCGCCAAAAGGGCGCCCAAGCGCATCGTCTTTTCCGAAGGCGAGCACGACAAAGTGCTGCGCGCCAGCCATCAGCTCATTGAGGAGAACATCGCCTATCCCATCCTCCTCGGCCGCCCCGTCGTCATCCAGAACCGGCTACGGGAACTGGGGTTCGAGGATATGCACCCGGAGGTCATTGACCCCGTGCAATCGACGCGCTTTGAGGCGTACGTTCAGGAGTTTTACCGCCTGCGCCGGCGGCGCGGCGTGACCCAGAGCGAGGCGCATGAGCAAATGCTCAATCCGAATTACTACGGCGCCATGATGCTGCACATGGGCGACGCGGACGGCTTCCTGGCGGGCGTGAGCCAGCACTATCCGGACACCATCCGCCCGGCCCTGCAAATTATCAAGACGCGGCCCGACGTGCACCGGGTCTCCGCCGTGTTCGTCATCGTCACCAAGAAAGACGTCTACTTCTTTGCCGACACGCACGTGAATATAGCGCCCACGGCGGAGGATTTGGCGGAGATTGCCGTTCTGGCCGCGGAAGTGGCGCGCGAATTCGAAGTCGAGCCGCGCGTGGCCATGCTCAGCTTCTCAAACTTCGGCAGCACCCAGGACCCCATGTCAGTCAAGATGCGGCGCGCCACGGAACTGGTGGTGGAAAAGAATCCCAACCTGATGGTGGACGGCGAAATGATGGCCGACACCGCGCTGGTGCCGGAGATTCTCGCGGAAGAGTACCCCTTCGCAAAACTGAAGGGCGGCGCTACGGTGCTGGTATTCCCCTGCCTCGAGGCCGCGAACATTGCTTACAAGATGATGATGCGCATCGGCGGCGCGGAGGCGCTGGGGCCCATCCTGATGGGGCTTTCGAAATCCGTCCACGTGCTGCAGCGCGGCTCGACGGTGGAAGAAATCGTGAACATGGCCGCCATCGCCGTGGTCGATGCCCAAAAACACGGCCTCGAGGTTCGCGCTGTTCCGCGCAATCCCGCTGCCTGAGGGAGGTCGAATGCGGCGAGAAATCCGGGCTAGGAACCCAATGTATTCCCATGGGCCATGGGTGCGAAGCTTTGGAGTGCGGCAGCTTGCTGCCGCTTTCCTCCCCGCGGGCTTGCTCGCGGGAGTTTCAACCGAGACTACAATTGCTGGCCATCAAGCTGCCGCACTCCAAAGCTTCGCCTGCGTGTTCATAATCCCCTGGTTTATGTTCACGCGGTCCTATGCTCATGGCGGGAGATATCTCGCATGCGGAGGCCCGGCAAGCGAATCGCACATAAGCATTTCAGGCTCAACGTCGCCAAGATCAGGCTCGCGAAGAAGCTCATGCAGACGGGGACCGAGACAGAGACTATCGAACGGGCTCTTGACGTGGTGATCGCCGAACACGCGCGGAACCGGATCACTCGTGTTGCTAACGAACGATTCGTGAAGTCCGGGATTGAAATTAGGGATGTTTACGGCAAGCTGGTGGAAGAGGAAAGAGAATCGGCCCGCAACCGCAAGGCCTAACTTGTTTATGGGAAGCATTTAAGTCGGCGAGTTTGTGGAGAACACAGCGCAGGTTCCTCCATGCCCACTCTACTTCTGATTGATCGTGCCGCGGCATTTCGGCTTCCCGCACCGGCAATGCATGGTATCGTCGGTGTCGTCGTAGTTGTAATCGACGGTCAACTCCTCACCCTTATGAATCGCGCGCAGACTCATGTAGAGGACATGGCCCTGCATAATCCGCGACACCAAGTTGGGCGCACAAGAGTGGTTAATTAACTGCGCACCCGAGCCGCCTGCCGCGCCGTCGATCGTCCAGTGATCATCAAGGACGAACAGATACGACGTGCTCGCGCGCTGCTTCACCTCACGCGGACCGATCTTCTCACCGGTGTACTCGATCACCTTGCGGTTGGCCGGGATGTCCTCCGCTGCGTAGACGCCCCAGCGGTGGATTTTCGATGACCCGACCCGCAGACGAAAGCAGGAGTATTTAAGATTAATGATCGGAACAGGGGTTGCGGCGTGCTTGGGCATGGTGGAATCATGGTAGCGCAGCGCCGCCAGTGGTCGCAACCAAACATGACATGGCGTCTCGTAGGGCCAGGGCTTGCCCTGGCCTAGGCCACCCCAAGGGGTGGCCCTGGACACACGACGAAAAACCGGCGTTGCGGCGCAGACGCCTACTTGTCCTGGGGCTGTGCCGCCCACCTTTCAAGCGCCGCGTCGATGCGGGCGAGGGCGCGCTCCACTTGTTGCAGGTGCTCTCCGGTGATGGCGTGGGGATTCGCCTCTCCAAAAGCCGTCAGGTTAGCGCGGATGGCGTTCACGCCATTGGCGGCTTCGTGCGCGAGGGAATTCAGAGCATTCTCTCGAGCTTTCTCCTGCGATCTCCGACCTCTCAACCGGAACTTCCACACCTGCCGCCGCCAAAATACGAGCGCGGCAATCGCTACGGCGAACAGCGGCGTATAGAAGGCTTGTATCCGCGGCTTGGCGGTGAGCGTGCTCATCGTCACAAAGCTGCTGGCGGCATAAAGCAGAATCATGAACCCGAGGAGGGCCAGCCAACGGGTCCAGCGCGGCGCAGTCGATGGACCACCCAGGGCATTTGTCGCCGCGATCGACACGTCACGGATCGTCGACAGTGTGACTTGTGACTGCCCGGGTGGCGACGCTGCTGCCGTGCCTTTCCCGTCCCCGGGAACTTGGGTGGGTCTACCCATCGCTTCTTTTCCTCCGGCCGCAGGTACAGTGTCATTCTGAGCGAGCGCAGCGAGCGAAGAACCCCCGTAGTTTGTCCTTTTCACTCACCCAGCCAACTGCAGGGGTCCTTCGCTTCGCTCAGGATGACACCGTAGGCGGTTCTCCCGCAGCGTGTTCAACCGCCCCGCTGTTCGTCCGGGCGCTGCAATTCCGCCCGCACGATTTTCGGAAATTCTTCGAACTCAGTTCCTGTCCGCAAGGCGTGGATTGCGGCAATCTGCACAAGCTGATCTGCCATTGTACCCGAAATAGTCGGCAGGCTCTCTTCCTCCCTTGCTTCCAAGCCCGCCGCGTCTGTAAGTTCCTGCCACTGGTGGTTATTATATATGCAGCCCGGATCTCCCGCCTGGATGTCGCCCGTGTAAGCCAGGGCCCGCGCGCGGCAGCCGCCGCAGTAATGCCGGTAGGTGCAAACCCCGCAGTGGTCGCCCCGGTCTTCGCGGTCCGCCAGGGTGTCAAACAACGGATTATTCCATATATCGTGGAAACTCTGCTGGCGAACGTCGCCGACCTTGATGCCGGAGATATATACACAGGGGGTGACGATGCCATTCGGCTGGATGGCACAGTAGCACCGCCCTGTACCACAGCCGCCGATGTACCGGGAAAGCACCATGGTCTTTTTCCCGGGCCCGCGGCCCGCGTGGCCCGTGGCGAACAGCCCCTCCTCGGGTCCGTACACAATGCAAGAACGGCCAAACTGGGGCGCGGTCGACACGATGGTGATCTTGCCCTCCACCATGAGCTCCTGGAGTCTGCGCAGCAGCCCCTCGCGCTGGCCCGGGGTCAGATCCTCCGCAACAATCTCGGTGCCGCGTCCCACGGGAATGAAATTGAAATGCGTGAAAGTCTGGCAGCCCAGGTCGATCGCAAACTGGACTGTGTCGTCCACCCGGTGAGCGGTATGGCGCGTAAAACAGCAAGCCATCCCGGTTCTGATGCCCGCCGCAACCGAGTTGCGAATCCCCTGTACGGTCCTCTCCCAAGACTTGGCTTGGCCTCGAAAGGCGTCGTGGACAGCGGGGTCGATGCTATCCAGGCTGACCTCGACGTATTTGACGTGGGCGGCTTTCAGGCGAGCGCAGATTTCCGGCGTCAGCAGCGTCCCGTTCGTGGCCAGGGTCACGTGGATACCGCGCAAGTGGCAGTGCTCCAGCACCTTCCAGAGATCGGGCGCCACCAGCGGCTCCCCCCCCGCGAAGGCCACAAAGGGCACGAATTCTTCGCCCATCTGGTCGACGAGATTCAGCTTCTCATCGGTCGAGAGTTCATCGGCGGCAGGCAGGCGGTGCGCGTTCTGGTAACAATGCCGGCAGGAAAGGTTGCAGGCCTGCGTGATGTTCCAGACCGGGAACAAGGGCGCGGTGTAGCGCTGCGGAATGGTCAAGCCGTATGTCGCGATGCTCTTGGCCGTCAGCGCCAAAGCTTTTACGGTGGGGGGATGGTGAAAGAGGCGCTGCTTCATGGTTTCTTTGCCGAGCTGGGCTTTGCGCAGGCCCAGATCGATGACCCAATTCGGCACGCTCCACTTCAGGCGCTGCCAGAAGTCCGCCTGGGGGTTGTCGTAGTTCTCACAGAGCCGCATGAAAAAGCACTTGCCCTCCGGATCGCGCCGGGTCATCCACAGGAACGCTTTCCGCACCACAGGTTTGGAGAGCCAGTCTTCCAGCATGTGACGGGAGTTCGGCAGCGGTGCGGTGAGGCGCCCCACTTGCGGGCGCGGGTGGGTCATGATCCTGCGACTTGATGTGCCAACGTACATTTCGAATCCTCCCGGGTAGATGAAAGCGGGTGGACTGCGTACGGCAGTTACGCCCCACTCGCGCGAAAAAGTCGGTAAGGCGTATCGCCAGGCGGAAGCCTGGATCCTCGAAGGCCCCCCTCCACAGAGCAGCCAGCCCTAATCTCTCCTAACTCTTGGTCCCTCAAGGTATTCGATCCCATTAGGACCTACTGAGGTGCCTTAAGCAATTTTGCTGCCTTCATGAGATGCCCACCTGAGTGTCGATCCCCCCTGGGTCTCAGCGGGCATCTTGTACCAGCAAGTACGAGTTTGCCAATGGCTTAGATGCAAGAATTAAGATACAAAGCCAAACCTGCTCCGGACAAATTGCCCTAGATGGCCTCTAATCATCCCGATCCCCGGTGCGATGCGCAACAAAAAGCCACACTCCGGACACCCCTCGCTAAGGGGCAGTGTGGCAACGTCCACGGAATGGCGCTTGAGTTTCTTCCCACTTCTGGATATAAACAGCTAGCACAAACGCGAGAAACCAACCTCGCACACTCTGCACTGCTGGATGGCAGGAAAGGAACTAATCATGACAGATGAGATTAATCGACGAGATTTTCTGAAACGTGCCGCCTTGACCTCGGCAGGCGTCAGCCTGTCGATGTACGGCTTCAGCACGGGGAATGTCCTGGGGGCGAACGAGCGGATTCGGTTGGGCGTAATCGGCATGGGCCGCCAGGGCGTGGACGACATGCAAAACTTTATGCACCACGGCGTGGAAGTTGCCGCCGTGTGCGACGTTTTCCAACCCCAATTGGACAAAGGTCTAGCGGCGGCGGGCGGCAAGGCCAAAGCCTTTAAGGACTTCCGCCAGGTGCTCGACGACAAGGACATTGACGTGGTCCTCGTCGCCACTCCCGATCACTGGCACCCGCTCCCCATGGTGATGGCCTGCCAAGCCGGCAAGGACGTTTATGTGGAAAAGCCCATCTGTGTCGCGGTAGAAGAAGGCATGAAGATGGTGGAAGCCGCGCGCAAGTACAAGCGTGTGGTGCAGGTAGGACTCTGGCAGCGCTCGAACCTGCACTTTCAGAAGGCTGCGGAGTTGGTGCAGAACGGCCTGCTGGGCAAGGTCAGCTTCGTGCGCACCTGGAATTATGGGAACATCTATCCGGAGGGCATCGGCAATCCGCCGGACGCCGATCCGCCGGCAGGGCTTGATTGGGACATGTGGCTCGGTCCCGCACCCAAGGTGCCTTACAACTGGAACCGCTTCGGGGTGGGTGATCGCTGGTCCACGTTCCGCTACTTCTACGATTACGCCAACGGTTGGCCGGGCGACTGGGCCGTGCACCTAATGGACATCGTGCAGTGGGCCATGAAAGTCGAGGGGCCATCGACTATCACTGCCCTGGGTTCCAAGTTCCTTATCAAGGACAATGCTGATACCCCCGACACGCTCCAGATCACCTGGGAATACCCGACCTTCGTGGCCACCTACGAAAACCGCCTGTGCAATGCCAATTCCATGTACAAGCATGAATACGGAATCGAATTCCACGGCACCGACGGCACCATGTTCCTCGACCGCGAGGGCTTCCAGGTTTTCCCGGAATTGACGGCGCAGCGCGACTATCGCGAAGTGCACGGGAACAACGAGAAAGGTGAAGAGAGGGAGTTGGGCAAGACCCCCAGCATGAAGATGGAACGCGTGGACGACGGTTTGCTCGTTCACGTCGGCAACATGCTCGAATGCATGCGTACGCGCAAGACGCCACAGACCGATATCGAATACGGCCATCGGAGCAGCAGCGCCTGCCTGCTCGCCAACGTTGCCCTGCGTTCCAAGGAGCGGCTGGAGTGGGACGTCGCCAATCAGAAGTTGCTCAAAGGCGGCCCCGCGGCACAGAAACTCCTCGGCCGTGAGTACCGCGCGCCCTGGAAGTTGACCGTGTAGCGGAGTTGCAGGCTGCGGAAAAACCCCTCACACCGTCATCCTGAGGAGGCGAAGCCGACGAAGGACCTCTGTATTTGCTTGAAAATCCAAATACAGGGGTTCTTCGCTTCGCTCAGGATGACAGCGAAGGGCTGAGGATGACATCGACGGGAGGCTTTCTCAGCGGCCTGTTAGGGAATAGCAGTGACATAGATCGCGGTCGAGTCGCCGCTCGGGGTGGGAGCGATGAACGCCGTGGTCTGCTGAGTGTCACTGGTGAGTGAGACGATGGGTCTACCCGGCGCGGCCTGGGTGATGGGCTGGAAATCTTCGGGGGTGGTGAGCCGATTCACCTGCCCGTTGCAGTAGCAATAGAGGCCGAGGTCGTTGGGCGCATCGGCAGGCGCGGCAGCGAAAATCATGTTGCCCCTCGGGTCGATCGTCAGGCTCAGAATCCTTCCCAGGGACTTGACCGGAGAGGGGCCCGGCGTTTGTTTTGCCGGCACGGGTTTGGAGGGATCGCCCGCCAGCAGGGCGGTCTGAATGTTCCCGTTTTCAAGGAAAAGCAGCAGCATCGGCACGGGGGCGACGCCCGCGCGCGCCGCCAGCAGTTCCGTGGTTTCAGGCGGCTCGGGAGGCGGTTTCAGTTCCTGAAAGGTCTGGATGGCGATGGCGCGGAAGAACTGCTCGAGCGCCGCCTCCGCCGAGGCGCCGTGCCGGAAGAACGCCGCCTCGTCGTGGCTGAAAAAGAAGGGCTCAGGCCATTCTTTCGCCGAGACCTTCATTCCCGCTGGCAACTGCAGCGCCTGCAGGCCAGCCGGGGTCCAGAGGAAAAGCCCCGAACCCGCCCCTTTCCCCGACCAGCGCGCTCCGAACAGAACGTTCCCGTCGGAGGTCACGAGTGGGGCTGAGAACTCCTCGAACTTCGCTTCGGCGAGACCCGGCGGCGCATCCAGGTTAGTGACCAGCGCCTTGGCCCTTGCCCCTTCCTGCCGCACCACGACATACTTCGGGGCGTCCTCACTTCCCGACGCCAGGGTGGCGGCGAAGGCTATCACCCCCGCGTCATTCATGCTGGGAGCACTGAAGCTGTCGTAGGAAGTCTTGGGAATCGGGGCCATCAGACCCTGGAATGCCAGTACTGTGAAGCTCACCCCGTTCGAACGCACCACGGCGTGCAACTCGGTGCGCGGGCCATGCAAACTGGAAAGGAATATGATGTCCTGGTTCCCGTTCATCGCCAGGTCCGAAAACGGGCCGAAGGCGAAACCCGGATGCCCGGGCACTCCCGTGCCGCTCGAGAGCAGCAGGCGGGTGTTCACCTGCGCAGACGCTCCGGGCACTCCGGCCCAGGCCAGCCAAGCCGCCAGCGCCCACGCCGCTACCCTCTCGACCGCTCCAGCCCGAATTCGTACCATGGGACTCAAACCGCCTTTCTCGCCTTTTCGCTCACGCCCCTCTTCCCTGGAGGCTGTCCCAAAACTCGGCGTCGGCCGCTGTAGCGCCGCTCTATGATCGGCGATTCGTCTTTGTAGCGGCGATGTCCTCATCGCCGGTCGCCGGTGGGGACACCGGCGCTACAACTGACGTTTTGAGACAGCCTCCTTGGGGAACTCTCCCAGCAGTCGGGGAGCCCGCCGCGCCCTAACCCGCCTCGCCAACTGAAACCGAATCAGGCAACCTAGCACCGAGCTTTCCCGGTCGTCAAGCCGAATTGGCCGGCCATCTTCCCTGGCGCCTCGGTGCGTGTGCCATCGGTGGCACTGGAATGCTCTAAATGTCTGATTGTAAACAACATGATGGTTCGACCGGGATTCCCTCCTCCGGCTCTTCCCTCCTGGGAGATTGAGCCCGAACCGGACTTGGCTCGCTGTTGCGGGTCCCTCAGACTGTTAGCTCCACGACCCGGGTGTAGCGATGTGTGGCCTGCGCCCGCGCCGGACTGAAACTCTCGAGGCTGCGGAAAAACTCGTAGGCGCTGTCATTCTGGGTCCTTCGCTGTCATCCTGAGCGCAGCGAAGGATCTCGCTCTGCCCACTCAGGATAAACTGCGCGAAGAACCTCCGCATTTCTAGAATCAGGCAAATGCAGAGGTCCTTCCTTCGTTTCACTCAGGACCGTCTGAGGCTCCTCAGGATGACAGCTTTGACGGTTTTTCCGCAGCCTGAGTATCCGCCCTGCTCCACCCGGACTTGGGATCCAGCCCTTCTCATCCCAATCCTGCGCCCTTCGACTGTCTGCCTACTGCCTACTGCCTAGTGCCTCCTGCCTACTGCCCGACTTCCCTGCCCTCGGCGGGTTCTACTAGACGGCAATCCGCGGTACTCCAAGGGGTTATTCGCGTGCCCGGCGCGGGCCCGGACTTCCGGCGACATCTCGCGTCAGTCTGTTAAGGAGAATATTACTTAAGTACTCTATCCTTTACGCCGATCCAAAGTAAATTGGAGAGTCCCGCGCAACCCCTCGGGAGGAGTCTAACCGTGGCACGTCCAGTTCCTTGGAGACAGGTTGTCCTCTCGGTGGGGGTCACCGGCGTAACTCTCTGGCGTGTTCCATTCGCGAGCTTGCGGGCGGCCTTTCGCAATCTGGAGTTGCGCAGCCTGTTGCTGGCGCTCTTCTGCATCCTGGTCCTGTTCGTCCTGCGCGCTTACAAGTGGCACTGCTTGATGACTGCGGCGGGCAAACCCCGCCTCCGGCAATCGTTGCGCACCTTGCTGGGAGGTTTCGCCCTGGGGTTGATTACCCCCGGCCGCTTGGGTGAGTTGGGGCGCTGTCTCTTCGTCCGAAAGAACGAACGGACCGAGGTCGCGCTGCTAACTATACTCGACCGAGCCCTGGATGTCTGGGCGTTGCTGACGTTGGTGGGAGCCAGTCTGTTCCTCCTGGTACCCCATCCCGCTGCCATCTTTGGGGTGGCCGTGTGGCTGGCGCTGCTTCCGGTGCTGCTGGGCTTCCCTGGCCTGCTCGCCCATCTTTCCAAGGTAATGCGCAGATCCAGGCATTTCCACGGGCACCTCGCCGAGGTTGCTGCCGCCGTGCCGCCCGCACAAATGCCGCGTTATGCGATCATGGCCGTGGGCGCCATGTGGGCGGAACTAGCGTCGTTCTTCTTCCTCCTGCGCGCCTTCTTCCCCACGGGCTTCACCACCGCCGTGGCCACTTACCCCTACATTGTGCTGGCCGGAGACTTGCCCTTCTCGTTCAGCGGGGTGGGCGTGCGCGAAGGCGCGGCCGCGTGGCTGCTCTCCCCTTACGCCGTCCCTTCCGGCGCCGCCGTGGATGCAGCCTTGCTCTGGTTTGTCTTCGCCATCCTCTTCCCGGCCGTCCTGGGCATTGCCTGGCTGGTCATCGAGAAGCTAAAGCCCCGCACCCGGTATTCCGACGCCCAAGCGCCCCACCTCGACCACACTTGGAGGCCCCTGGACGCCACACAACCCCACATCCCTCTCCCTGAGGACAGTGCGGCCCCCCCCTGCGAGGCCGGGTGAGGGCCCTCGGCCCGGCTGGGCAAGCCCACGCGGGGCGGTCGGGGCGCGGCATTTCTGTGCAACCTGCGAGCCTTGCTTGGAATCCAATGGGCAGGGTTGTGGTAAGCTTGCCAGGGTGAAATCGGGAGTGTGAATTGGCCCTAGGAAACAGAACTCCAAACCCTTCCAGGCCTGTCACGGTAAGTCTTGCAGAGGAGAATCCTATGAAGAAGTGGACCATAGGGGTTGTAATTGGGCTATGGGCAGGAATGCTGCTGCCCGCGCTACTGGCAGGCGAAACCAAGATATTGCCCGAAACCATACCCGCCGGTAGCCTCCTCCACGTGCGGCTTACCACGACGCTCACCTCGAAGACCAGTAAGACCGGTGACCCGTTCACGGGGATGGTCACGCAGCCGATTGTGGTGGACGGCAAGGAAGTTGTCCCCTCCGGCAGCACCGTGGAAGGGCATGTGGCGTTCGTAAAGTCCTCCGGCCGGGTCACGGGCCTGGCCCAGATGCGCGTGCTGCTCGACGACATCATCACCCCTGACGACATGAAGATTCCCCTCAATGCGGGCCTGGAAGACATGAATGCCGGGCCCTGCGCCAAGACCGGCACTGACGATGAAGGAACCATCAAGGGCTGCGGCAAGAGCAAGAAAGATGCCGCCAAGGACGCAGCGCTTGCTGGAGCTGTGGGCGCCGGTGCAGGCAGCATGATAGGCCTGGGATCGGAAATCGACTGCCGCTACTACGGAAACTGCGGCGGGCCAGGCTTCGGAACCGCTCTGGGGATGGGGGCAGGCATTGGAGCGGGTTCGGCGCTGATTTACAACCTCTTGAGGCACGAGAAGCAGATCATCCTGGTGCAGGGCACCACCATGACCTTCGTCATTAACCGTTCGGTCGATGCCAATACCGGAAAGCCCATTGCGCCGGATACTCCGACCGACCAACAACCCGCGCCGGATGCTCCGGTGGAGAAAGCCAAGCAGTGATGGGGCCGGCCGTCTCGCTGCGGCAGGCGCGACCGGCCGTTCCCATGGGAACCCGAGGACGCTCCCCTCGCCATTCGCCGAAGGGACTTCTGATGAAACAAGCCTATTTCCTTGCCCTGCTGTCTGCCCTGACGCTCGCCGCGGGACCCGCTGGCGCAGCCGCTGACGAGAACAGCAACATCGCCTTGCCGGCAGGCACCGAGTTGCAGGTCCGTTTGACCTCGGCCTTGAGCACCAAGAGCAGCGATAGCGGCGACCCCTGGGTGGGACGTGTGATTGAGCCCATCTTCGCACAGGGCCGCGAGGTGGTTCCTGCCAGCAGCAGAGTGGACGGGCACATCACCTACCTGAAACCGGCGGGCCGCGCCGCGGGCGCGGGAGAGATGCGCATCGTGGCCGATACCATTACCACTCCTGCCGAAGGCACCTTTACCATTGTGGCGTCCTTGCAGGACGCCGAAGGAAGAAATGGCTCCAAGCTGAAGGACGAGGAAGGAACCATCCAGGGCCCGGGTAAAGACGCGAAAGAAGCTGCCAAGGAAGCTGGCATCGGCGCCGCGGTCGGCGCCGGCGTGGGGGTCATGACCGCGGGGGGCAAGGGAGCTCTCTACGGGGCAGGCATAGGCGTCGTGGCGGCGGCCATCCACAGCCTGGCCAAGAAACATAAGGGTGTGGTGCTGCCACCGGGCACGGAAATGACCTTTGTTCTTTCTCGAGCGAGCCTGTCGAAACAGGTCCCCGCCCCCCGCCCGAACCCCTCCTCACCCTAGCCGCAGACTTATTTCAACAAAGAAGAGGGAGCGAGAGCTCCCCGCCTTTGAGTCTGCCTCAAAACGCGGCGTAGCCGGCTGTAGCGCCGGTCGGCGCCTGCCCCGCTTTGGCAGGGAGCGGCGAAGCGTTTGAGTGGCTGCGGAGACTTGGTGTGTAAGGCTGCAGCTTTTCCGTCCCCAAGGGTAAGAGCCGCAGAGTTGAAGACCAACTCTGCGCTACCGGCTCGGTCGCCAAGTGGCGAGTAATCCCGAAGCACGCCGATCGGTAGGTCCGAAAGGGCATAGATCGCCACTAACGCCGTCGATCGCGACTAATCGCAGTTCCACGCCTTGTACACCTTCAGTGGCTCGTGAATACGTTTCCGTGTCTCTTCGACACGGCATCAGGTGTTCAGGCGACTGCGCGAAACGAGGGGAGGTCATCAGCCATGGGAGAGACTGAAAGTAGGGGCCGGGACGCTGAGGAAGCTAACAGGACGCAGCTCTAAGCTGGTGATCGGGCGCGAGATGGAGTCATCTAGCAGCTCTAGAAAATGAACTTCAAGCCGAACTGCATGATGCGTGCAGGCCAGGCGGCGCTGACTTGGCCGTTGTTCCTATTGATCGTCGTCCCGTCCGGGAGCGTCGCAGGCCCGCAAGGACTGCCGGGTGGCGTCAGGGGATCGCAGCCCGCGTTGACGGCAGGGTATCCAAAGCCCCACTGCGGATGGTTGAAGGTATTGAACGTTTCCCAGCGGAACTGGAGCCGGGAACGTTCGGGCCCAAACCACGGCAGTTCGAAATCCTTGAGCAGCCCCATGTCCCAGTTGTTGCGTCCCGGGCCAGTGAGCACGTTGCGGCCCATATAACCAAACATCCCCGGCTGGCCGTCCGCGCGAAGCTGGTCGAGGGTCACCTGGCCAATGGTGTTCGGGTCAAACCAAGTTGGCGTTGGTCCGAACTCGGGATCGTTGACCACGCCTTTCTTGATCGCGAGCTTTCCGAGCGAATTGCACTTCACGCCCTCCCCGATGCCGCTGCTCAGACCGCCAATGCCGCAGCCGAAGTCAAACGGCACGCCGCTAAAGAAGCTGGTGATGCCGCTGACCTTCCAGCCCCCGAGCAGGCTCCGAGCCAGCCCACTGCTGCTCTTTTTGAAGAAGGGGAGTTCGTAAATGTAATTCATTTCCAGCACTTGGGTTCGGTTCATGGCAGAGGTGGCGCGCCAGCGGCTCAGGTCGCTGTCATCGATCCCCGTGCGGGAACTGTAGCCGGCAGAAGCATCGTCAATGGCGTGCGACCAGGTGTAGGCGGTCTGGAGCGTCAGCCCTTTGCTGTACGTGTGCCGGAAGCTCGCCTGGAGCGAGTTGTAGTTCGAGACCGCTGTGTTCTCCGCCATCCGAATGTAGGTGTAGCCGCGATACGGCACGAAAAAGGTGTTTGGAACCTCGTTGTAAAGCAAGGCGGTCTGGACATCGCAATTGCCCGCGGCGTCGCACAGGGGCAGGTTGAGGTCGCCGGGTATCCCCTCACTGGGGTTGCCACCGTTGGTTCCCACCTTGCCCGCCAACTCGGGCGCCTGCATGGTCTTCACCCCGATGGGAACCTGGTCCAGTTCGCGGCTTCGTGCCAAGTGGCGCCCCAGATTGCCAACATAGCCCACGCTGAGCAGATTGCTGCCCGAAAACTCATGCTGCATCCCCAGGCTGAACTGCTGCACGCTCCCCCATTTCGAGTGAAGAGGGATGGCTGAGATGGCGGTAGGGAATGTAGCGCCGGGGGTGATATTGTCGAAGCCGACGATATTGAAGCCTGAGGGGGACAGCGCCACCGGTGGATTTCCTTCCATACCTTCAGTGTTTGTCTCGTTGCCATTCCCCATTTCGTAGTAGATGCCGTAGCCGCCCCGGATGACGGTCTTGCCTTTCCCCCAGGGGTCATAGGCGAAGCCGAAGCGCGGTGCGAGGGTGCGATAATCAGGCTTAGCACAGCCAGAGGGAATCCCGCCGCTGCCGCACTCCACCAGCCCGTTGCCGTAGGTTGTGTAGTCATGCACATGCCCCGTAGCCGGGTCAAGCACCAGTTCGCCGTAAGCATCCAGCAGGGCTTCTTTGCCAGGGTCGTAGAGGCTGGGGATGAAGCCTGCATCCACCGTCGGATGCGACACATCGTGCATCCGCACATAGAGGTAGTAGCGCGCCCCGAGGTTCAGCGTCAATTTGCGACTCACCTTCCAGTCATCCTGAAGGTAAGGCTCGAAAACGGTCATCCGCCAGTGGCCTTTGGGGTACCCGCCCACGGGAACACCATCGACGGTCGCGGTCCCTTCTGTGTACTGCCCCATGCGCCCGAGATACATGTCAGCCAAGGCATTGCCGGTGGTGACGTTACTCCAGTTTTCAAACCACACGTAGCCTTGAGTTGAGGAACCGAACTGCTCGTTCTTCCGATATTTCTCCAGGAAGAAGCCGAACTTCAGCGTGTGCTTTCTCACGGTCCACGCGGCATTGTCTTTCCACGTGATGATCGGGTTCGAGTTGAACCACGGGATGGTGCCCACATCCCCTGCGATAACGAAGGGGAGGCCACCCCAGGCGACGAAGCCGGGAAGCAAAGGGTTGTTCTGGTTGGGCGGGAAGAGGTTCTTGCCAGTCCAGGTGGAAGGTTTGGTGATCGAACCTGCCAGCGAGTCGGGTCCCGGCCCAGCAAAGAGGGAAAGGACATCTTGCGTGTAGCCCATGACGAACTCGTTCATCAGGTTCGACTTGAAGCTGCGGGTGATGTTCAGGACCGCACTCTTGCCGGCCCCGTTGTGCTTGTCGACCACCGTATCGTAGTTATCCCAGGACCATCCCCCAGGGATAGAATTTCCCACGGCATCCTGGGCATAGCGTACGAACACCCGGGTCTTGTCGCCCAGGTTCTGATCCACGCGAATCTGCTCTTGCCGTAATTCGGTGGGGGCGCTGGGCGCCTTCACGTAACCGATCACTCCGTTGTTGGGCAGAGCAACGAAGGCATCCATTAACGCCTTGGCATTGGGGTCGACGGGGACAATCTCGCCCGGGAAGGGGGCACCCGTGTCCGGGTTGATGGGCAGCGCGCAGCCGGAAATCACCGGGTTGAAGTTCGCGGAGGCTGGGTCGCACTCGCTGAAGTCCCCTCCCCGCATGCGCAGGGTGGGCGCGCCCGCCGACCACACTGTGCCCTGGCGATACTTGTGCCAGTTCTCGGACCAGAAGAAAAAGGTCTTGGATTTGTCGCTGTTGTAGTGGCCGGGGATATAGAACGGCCCGCCCAGGTTGTAGCCGAAATCATTCCACTTCAGGGGCGTCTTGGGAGCATGGCCGCCCGGAGGATTGATCTGCCGGTTTGCAAACCAGTCGTTGGCGTCCAGCTTGTCGTTGCGGAGATACTCGAAAGCCTCGCCGTGGAAATCTTTCGTGCCCGCCTTGGTGGCGACTTCGATGGTGGCGCCCGCGTGCTTGCCCATTTCCGCGCCGTAGTTGGAAGTGGAGATGCGAAACTCGGCGATGGTGTCGAGGCTGGGATAGGTGTTAATGCTGAACCCCGATCCTTCGTCCATGTTGTTTCCGCCGTCCACTTCCCAATTGTTGTAAGCGTATCGCCCGCCATTGAACGAAATATACACTCCAGACCGGATGGCTGAGGAGTCCCAACCCTCCATGGGTGCTGCGCCGGGAGCCAGCAGCGCGAGCGCTACGAAGTTACGGCCATTCAATTCCAGGTCGGCGATTTGCGAACCTGTCACCACGTCGGACACCGCCGCCGTTTCCGTCTCCACCTTGGGAACTTTGCCGGTGACGGTGATTTCTTGCGTAAACTCGCCCACGGTCAATGTCAGGTCCACCCGCAGGGTCTGCCCTACGGCCACCGCAAAACCCGAGCGCACCAGTGTCTTGAAGCCTGGCGAACGAACTTCAACGAGATAGTTGCCGAGGGGTATCTTGGCGGCGAGGTATTCGCCTGCGGCGTTCGATTCGAGTTCGCGCGTAAATCCCTTTTCGGGATTTGAGACCTTGACCTTCGCCCCGGGAACCACCGCCCCGGAAGAATCAGCTACCGTACCTACGATCGTGGCCGTGTCTTGTGCGTTAAGCGCGAAGGAAAACGGAAGGACAAGCAGAATGAGGAAGAAGAAACTTCTCACGGCACTCCTCCACCGAAGTTACGGCCTTGCGTCAGCCTCAGAAGTACTCACTTCACCGGACCCAGGTACCGGTCGAGCCAAGCCAGGGTTTCCTTGATGATTTCGTTTCGGGGAGGGATGTGGTCAGAATCATACAGGACTAGCCGCTTGTGCTCGGCCGGAGTTCCTAACAGGTCAAACATCGGCTTTGCCGTTTTCTCCATTGGGCAAATAGCGTCGTATTTGCCGTTCAACATCAAGGTTGGGATTTTCACTCGGGTCACATAATTGACTTCATATGCCTCGGGACGCATACCCGGCTGGATACATCCTCCTATCAGGATGCTGACTTTGAGACGTTCCTCCACCGCGGGAATAAGCGGCCCGTGCATTGCGCCCATACTGACTCCGTAGAAGGCGAGCTTTTCATGGTCAATATCCGGGCGGGTCTCCAGATAGTCGATAGATCTCCTTAGATCTTTGACATGTCGAATGACCCCCTCAACTTGCTGATGGGAATCCGGGGGACCAGGCAGGGCCGCCCAGGTGGCATCACTTCTGCGCTCGAAATCCCCTTTATAGACAGGAAAGAGGACGGCACGACCGTTCTTCACGATAAAAGAGAGAAAAGCCTGAAACTCACCCCAACCTTCAAGATCTTGGCTCGATCTTTGAAACAATGCATCAGCGCTCGGGTCATAGATGACTATTTGATATGGAGGGGCCGCATTCTTAGGAAGAAAAAGATAAGCAATAATGCGCTCTCCGCCGTAAGCGGCATCATACGTTATCTTCTCTTTGACCCAGCCTTGAGGGCTATCTTGCCTCGATTCCACGCGCGCCTTCAGGTCCGTCTTATCGTAGGAGTATTGTTCTTTGTAAACCCGAAAAACCGGGTCGGCGACCGGTTTCTCTTTATAGAGGTCCGGGAATTCAAATACTGCCGCCATTCGAAAGGCTGCCCTAGGTATTCTCCCGGCATCCAGGTAGAGCACGCATCGAAACCCGTTTTTGGCAGAACGATCCATGGGAGGAGCTTGACTCGGATCGTCGAACATGTAAGTGTTATCGTCCCAGGCGCCTCCCCTGATCAATCTTCCTTTCGAAGTTTCGTTCCAGCACCATTCCCTCACATTGCCCGCCATGTCGAAGGCGCCGTAAGACGTTATGCCTTGAAGGCTCCCTGCCGGAACGGGGCCTTTCCGGTTAAAATTGCTAAAGCGATCGAAAAAAGCGAAGCCTGCGAGAACTCCTAAATCGATTAAGGGAGTATGTTCGCCTCTTGCCAAACCCCAATGTTGCGCTGTGGGCAGGCTTTTCCCTCGAAACTCCGCATACGCTGCTGCCTCGTACCAACTGATCCCAGAAACCGGATAATCGCCCGTTCCCTCGGGATAGTCTCCGGCTTGCCAGGTAGCTGGGCCTGGTTGACCCGATTGGTCCACGAATCCCTTGACCGCTTCTTCCCAAGTCAGTTCTCTTCCGTCCTTAATGAATCGCTGCGTCCAGTACTTCTTATTCCTGTATCCGGCACTGCTGACAAATTCCTTGTATTGGTTGTTCGTGACTTCGTACTTGTCGACATAGAAGTCGGGCAATTCCCCTATATCCGTTTTCGCTCCCGATACCCGCACCATGCCTGGCGGAATGCTCCCTTTCTTGTCCAGCACTCTTGCGAGATCGTACGGAATGCGCGCGTGATCTTTTTCGGAGTAATCGAAAGTGGATGCTGCCGCCAGGACAGTCTCATAGCCTTCCTTTTCCATTTTCCATCTGAAAACTCCGATGGGCATTCTGATCTTCTCGATAGGCGAAACACCCAGATATTTCCATTCACTGTCCGGCGCAGTGTATTCCTTCATGTAGATCGTCGCTCCGGGAGGCTCGGTTTTGATGTTTATCCTCACGGAACATTTTGAGAAGAGTTCGGCCAGCTTGGGATCGCGCGGAATGTACGCCTCTGCCTTTTCCGCAAGTGTGTAGGCAGCAGTGAGGTCCGGCCAAACATTGTAATTTCCAACCAACCGCTCGATCTCAGGGAGGGCTTGTTCCCTGGCCCAGCGGATTTGGGCCTGGCGGCTTAGAAACCACCGGCCAAAGACGCCTAGCGCAAGCAGGAAGATCAAAACCGGAATAGCCACCCGCGGGCTTCGGGCCTGGCGGAGGAGCCCGCGGAGATTCAACGGCCCGGCTTCCGCGTCGTGTTTCAGGTGCTTCAAATCTGCGCAGAGTTCCGACGCGTGCTGGTAGCGAACCTCGCGATCCTTCTCCAGCGCCTTCGCGATAATCTCTTCCAACTGCGCCGGCAGCTTGGGATTCAACTGCAAGGCTGAACGCGGCGTCCGGTTCAAGATCGCGTCAAAGATGACGGCTAGCGTGTCCCCGCTGAAGGCCTGCTTGCCGGTGGCCATCTCATAGAGCACCGCACCAAAACTAAACAAGTCCGTGCGTGCATCGAGCGCCTCGCCCCGCGCCTGCTCTGGCGACATGTACTCCAGCGAGCCCGCCACTGCTCCCAGCCTGGTCAGCGCCGTCTCCCCGGTCGTCGAATCACCCGTCAATGTTTCGCCGTCGGCACCCTGCGGCAGCCGCTTGGCCAGCCCGAAGTCTAGAATCTTGGCCTGCCCCCGCGTCGTCACGAAAATGTTCGCCGGTTTGACGTCACGATGGATGATGCCCTTGGCGTGCGCAGCCATGAGGCCGTCGGCAATCTGGATGGCCAAGTCGAGCACGGTCTCTGGCGGTAGGGGCGACCCGTGTGGTTGCCCGCAGGCGGGCACGAGGCTCGTCCCTACGATCTTTTCCTTCAGCGTCTCGCCCTCCAAATACTCCATCACGATGAACGGCTGCCCGCCGTGCTCGCCAATCTCATGAATGGTGCAGATGTTGGGATGATTGAGCGCCGAGGCGGAGCGCGCTTCACGCCGGAAGCGTTCCAGAAACTTGCGGTCATCGGCCAGTTCTTCGGGCAGAAACTTCAAGGCTACCGGCCGACCCAACTGCAGGTCCTCTGCTTTGTAAACCACCCCCATCCCGCCCCGCCCCAGCTCGCCCGTGACACGATAGTGCGAGACTTCCTTGCCGATCAGAGTGCCGGGTTCTGTATCTCCAGCGCCGACCGGTTCTGCCGCTGCCGGGCTTTGGGCGGTGCGTACGGGTTTCCCTTGCGTAGGGGATTCCGCGGCCGTGTCCACGGTGCCGATAAACCGGTACCCCCGCCGCGGCAGCGTCTCCACGTAGCGCGGCTCCTCCGCCGAGTCACCCAAGGCCTCTCGCAGCCGATTGATCGCCGCATTGATGCTGTGCTCGAACTCCACCACCGTATCGTGGGGCCAGAGCCGCTTCTGCAAATCTTCGCGGGTAACCATCTGGCCGGGCCGCTCCAGCAGCATGGCCAGAACTTCAATGGGCTGCCCTGCCAGCTTGATCTTGATGCCGTGTTTGAGCAGTTCACCAACGTGAGGGTTGAATTCGAAGGCCCCGAAGCGGATGCAGCCAGCGGGTTGTGGAGCCTCATTCATTGCGGCGGCCTGCTACTTATACGAGAGTTGGCGCGTAAACGAACATCGAACACGAGACCCGCCTTTCACTCAGAAATTCTCCAGCAGCCACACGTTGTGGTTCTCGCTTTGAGCTGATATGGCCAGGTGGCGACCATCAGGGCTCGGGACACCTATAACGGCGCCACTCACCCCGGACCACTTTTGCTGCCAGATCACCTGGGCGTGTCCTTCCAAGTCCACATGAAGCAGCGTGGCCCCTTGCGCCAACGCCGGCGAGACAAACAAACTCCTGCCGTCCGCTGCCCAGAAGAGGGTCTTAAGGCCTTTCCAGTCCTTGACTTTGATTTCGCGTCCCTGCCCGCCCGCCAAGGGCAGGATCTGGATGCGCCCTTCCCCTTTCTCATTCTGCCCAAATGCCACGTGCGACCCATCAGGAGATACGTCCCAGCCATAGTCAACGACTGGCTGGCTCAGAGGGATCCGTGTGAGTTCCTTCGCCTTTCCCTCACGAGGGTCAACCCCAAAGAAGATGAGCTGCTTGCGGTCCGCGGATTCTTCGCTGAATACGCACGAATCCGCGGGAGAGCGCGGACAGCCCAACTGGTTAATTCCTTGTTGCTCCAGCACCAACTGCGGCGCTCCGCCTAAGGCCGGCACGCGCATGATACGCGCACGTTTCGGGGGGTTGGGATGAGAGAGGTATAGAATCCAGGCACCATCCGGGCTCGCTACAGGACATTCCTTGAAGTCGGGCCCGATGACGATCGGCTGAGCGGTTGTCTGATCCAATTCCTGTTTGTAGAGGCCCGACGTTTCGTTGCGAGTGGACCAGAAGAGCAAGGTCTTGCTGTCCGGCATCCAACCCGAGGGCACATCCCACGATTCCTCCAGCGTCAAGCGACGCGGGTTCTTTAATTGCCAGCCTCCCGCTTCCAGTTCCCCCACCGAGACATACGCGTACTCCCCATGCTTCGTCACGGCCAACTGCTTTCCGTCCGCCGTTCCATTGATGTAGTTCGCATAGCCTTCCTCCCAGTGGGTGATTTGTCGCGGTTCTCCTACAGATGCGCCGGTGCTCGGATCGACTTGGACCTCCCAAAGATCCGCTCGAGCTGGACCAAATGTGGGTTCCGTTTTTGAATAGACGAAGTGGCCGTTCGGGAACCACCAGAATGAGAAAAGCCCGGTCTCTGGGTCCGAGACAATGACGGAGGGCTGACCGCCTTTCAGATCGCGACTCTCGATGGAATGTTCGTTTCCGTGAGGCGTGTGGCGAGAAATATCGTAGGCTACTCGTTGGCCATCCGGCGACCACACTGCCCGGTAGGGGATAGCGTCTTGGGAACGGGCTACCAGGGTGTGTGGTTCTTCACCTTGCGCGCCCATCACGGCGAGGTCGCCAAAACCATCGATACCAGGAGCTTTCTTAATTAGGATCAGACTGCCATCTGGCGACACGGACCACGCGGAGGCGTTATCGCAAAGTTTGCGCGGCAGCCCGCCCAGGACAGAGATGACCCAGGCACTATAATGCGGCCCGGGCTCGACGCCTGTCGCAAGGACTTTGGTGCTATCCGGGAACCATCCACTGGGCCACCAACTACTGGGGCTCGGCGCTGGCCCCGCGGGTTGAGGAACGTCGAAAGTCTCCCCGGTTTGAACGTTCTTCAGGTGCATTCCTGTCTGGTCGCTATAGGCCAGGTACTTGCCGTCCGGCGAGATCGAGCCTTGGTTTACCGGGTTGTCGCTGGAATTCGCCGTCAGTCGTCGCTCCTTCAGCTCAGGCGGGGGCGCAGCGGGGCGCGTGAGCCAGTATGCGAGAATCGCACCGCCGATGACGACACCACTGGCCAAGGCAATCGCCGCCCAGCGTTTTCGTAGGGGCGCCCCTCGTGGGCGCCCTTCTGGGGCGGGCACAAGGCCCGCCCCTACACGCCCCGAATCCGTATCGCGTTTAAGGCGCTCCAGGTCAGCGCGCATGTCAGAGGCGTGCTGATAACGCAGCTCCCGGTTCTTCTCCAGCGCTTTATTGATGATCTCTTCCAGCTTCGGCGGCACATCGGGGTTCAACCGCACGGGAGAGGTCGGCGCCTCGCTGAGGATCGCGTGGAAGATGACTGCGGAAGTCGTGCCGCTGAACGCCTGACGGCCAGTTGCCATTTCGTACAGCACCGCACCGAAACTGAAGAGATCTGTGCGGGCGTCGAGGTCTTCGCCGCGCGCTTGCTCCGGCGACATGTATGCGACCGTGCCCACCGCCACGCCGAGACTGGTGAGATGCGCCGCGTCCAGCGTGGCGCTATCCTGTAGGGCCGCCCCTTGGGGCGGCCTGGCCGGGGACAGCCCCGGCCCTACAATCAATTTTGCCAAACCAAAGTCCAGGATCTTCGCCTGGCCACGGGTCGTGACGAAAATGTTAGCTGGCTTGATGTCGCGGTGAATGATGCGCTTGGAATGGGCGGCGTCGAGCGCGTCCGCAACCTGAGCGGCCAAGTCGAGGAGGGTGTCAATGCGTAGGGCCGGCCCTTGGGTCGGCTTGGCCGGGGCCAGCCCCGGCCCTACCAGCCGCTGTTTCAGGGTCTGCCCTTCCAGGAGTTCCATGGCGAGGAAGGGACGGCCCTCGTGCTCGCCCACTTCGTAGATCGTACAGATGTTGGGATGGCTGAGGGCGGAGGCCGCGCGGGCCTCGCGCTGGAATCGACCCAGGGCCTTGGGCTCTGTCGCGAGTTCCCTGGGAAGGAACTTCAGCGCCACCGGGCGGCCCAGATTGACATCCTCCGCCCGGTACACGATGCCCATTCCCCCGCTGCCAATCTCCTCGTGAATTCGATAGTGCGAAACTGTGCTCCCCGCCAAATCGGCCGGTGGAGCCTGCAATGGTGGCACGGCGTCGGCCTCGGGTGCCTTCCCATGGGGAATTGCCTCGTCCCCGCCCTCGACGGCATATATGAACCGATATCCCCGGCGGGGAAGCGTCTCCACGTAGCGCGGCTCATCGGCTGAATCACTTAAGGCTTCGCGCAGACGATTGATGGCGGCGTTGATGCTGTGCTCGAATTCCACCACGGTATCGTGGGGCCAGAGCCGCCTCTGCAATTCCTCGCGCGTAACCAGTTGCCCGGGTCGCGCAAGCAACATGGCCAGAAGTTCAATCGGCTGCCCCGACAACTTGATCTTCAAGCCATGTTTGAGCAGTTCACCAACGTGAGGGTTGAATTCGAAGGCGCCAAAGCGGATGCAGCCGGCGGAGCGTTGGGCGTCAGGCATTGCGGACGCCTCTCTTTTCACAGGGAAGCCGGTGCGGAGCGAGGGGCAAGCCGCAAGCAGTAACGACCGCTTCCCTTAGAGATTGAAGCTGGGGCGGAGTTTACCACTAACCCGGATTCTTGTGAAACCCCCTTTCTCACCACGGAATCGGAAGGCGGGTAGTAGGTCAATTCGATGTAGAGGCGGCTTTACGCCGCCATTTGGCGAGGTAAACTCGCCGCTACAGCATCACAAATTAATCTCCTACTCAGGAATATTTCCTCTTGACATGCTTTATCTTAAGCGTATAATAAAGCCTTGCGCTGACGTCCGGCCAGCGCCCGTAGGGTTTCGGATTCCCTAACGAGAGGGGAAGAAACGGCGAGGAATCCTTGTACGGTCGGCGGGACCATAGTGGGAGGCGGCGAGTTTTGAGACAGCCTAGGCTGGCTTGCAGATGCCGGATTCATGATAAGGATCAAGAAAGCAGCAATCACGCAAAAAGATGTTAAAAATGAAGGTTGCTCCCAATATGTTATTGAAAACAAATGACGAAAAATTACACATTTTGACACACCCCAATATGTATATGAAAACAAAGGTTGTTATCCAAATATGCCAATATGTTTTTGAAAATAAACGAGATAGGTGTGAAAACGTGGCACAAAAACTCGCATAACCGCCATCTGCGCACGGTAGGCCAATATCTTATAGCAAATAAAGCAACTTACACCTTGGCACCCAATATGTTGATGAAAACAAAAGAGATGGTAATGGGGCGCAGGGCAGGCCCGCTGGTTACGCCCTGCGGCCCTTCACGTGGGGGAATTCAGGAAGAATTCGGCCTAGCGCTTTTTCAAAGTGACGGCCAGGCCGTTCCCTTCCATGTAGAAAATGGTCTCAAGGTCAGGGTTGGCAGTTACGGCCTTGACGTAATCTGGAACCGACTCTACGTTATGTGCCAGGATCAAGCCGCCGGGTCGAACCAGCGGCAGCACCTTGTTGAGATAGTCGACATATCCCGGCTTCTCGGCATCGATGAAGGCAACATCCACCGGCCCTTTTACCTTCGCAATTTGCTCGTGAGCGTCACCTTCCAGGCTGGTGACGATCTTGCCCACGCCGGCTTGCTCGAAGTGCTGGCGGGCCATCGTCGCCCTGCCGTGGTCAATCTCCAGCGTGGTCAAGTGGCCGCCGGTATTGCGCAACGCCAGGCAAAACCACAGTCCCGAGTAGCCGGTCGAGGTGCCGATCTCAAGCACCTGCTTGGCGTCCACAGCCTCCGTCAGCAACCGCAAAGCCTTGCCGTCCTGGGGAGGTACATTGAGGTAGGTTTGGTGGGACTTCAGCATGTCTTCCAGCACGCCCAGGATGGTCTTCTCGGCCTCGCTCTTCGCCAAGGACGGGCTGGAAGGATGCGCCTGGCTGCTTGCCGGCGCCTGCAAGCCAGGCGCGTAGGCCAGGCCCAGGAGGATGACAGTGATGGTCAGAATGAGTCTCATGGCTTTCTTCGTCCTTTCCGATTTTTGATTTCACAGGGTCCTGAAAACCTCGCAGGCACTGTCATTCTGAGCCCGCTTTTTTGGGCCAAGAACCCCGGCATTTGTTCTTCTACTTACCCGAGCGAACTGCTGAGGTCCTTCGCTCCGCTCAGGATGACAGCCATGGCGGGTTTCATTCTGCCCGGGGTGGTTGGGTGGCGCGCGCCATCCAAATCGCAATTCCCCAAACGATCAGCCCCGCGATGAAGCCCTCGATCACACTCCCCGCCAGGGCGCGCACGAGCCGTGCGGCAACGGCGCCTTGCGAAGGATCGAAAAAGTGGGTCTTGTAAAAAGGCACGAGAGCAGCAAAGAGCGTGGCGAGGTAAACCCAAAAGCGCCACGTCCATCCCAGCATGAGGGACGGCACCAGGAGTTGGCGTGCCCCGGCGAGCCCGAACTTTGCTCCCACACCGCCCAGGTAGAAAGCACTGAGGAAGATCAGCACGGTGGTGCTCCAGGCGGCCGCGCGCCAGGGTTCCACACCCATCGCTTCCATCCAGAACCGCATGATGACGAAGGCACCCAGCATCGCCCCCGGAGCAACCGTCACCGGCCAGCGCCAGAGCAAGTGGACCACGGCCATCAGCAACAGAATCACCACGAAGAAAATCCCGATCTCAGCCACGTGCCCGACCAAGTGTTGACCGAAGAGGTGGCCCCAATTGCCGTAGTCTTCCTTTTCGGCAAAGTGGCTGCGCTCCAGGCGGAACACGGCGGCGATGATCGTCGCCACGATGATCCAAGCCTCGGTCCATGCCGAAAGGAGCAAAGCCGGAAGCAGGAGCTGACGGAACCGCTGCATGCCGCCGCGCAGCGGAGCCACGGCCGCCACATAAATGGCTACGAAGAGCATTCCCGTGGTGGAAGAGATATAACGCGCGATATCATTACGCAGACCAACGAGTTCCAAAACAAAGCGTGCGACCACCAACACAGCGAGAAAAACCAGGGCACGATGCAGCAACCGCACAAAGGGCGTCCGCGCAGTTGTTGATGATTCCGGGGACATGGCCACCTCCTCAAACTTGCGATCGCGATTTGCTTACCGGCTAATGTTCTTGCACGTGCTTCAGCATTTCTTCCCGCTTCGCCCTGAACTCCGAACCAGTTTTCCAGGTTGGAAAGGTTTTCGCATTGGCCACCCGATAGCCAACTTCTCCGAGAAGTTCCAGATCCTCGACCGCCCCGCGCAGGTCCCAATAAGGCTTCACCTTGTCGGAGGGTTTGTGGTAGTCCTCCGCAGTGAACTTATCCCGCATCTCCATTCCCCAGCCCGGCGGCTTTCCAATGTAATCCACGCCGCTGTCAAGATCAAGCGCCGGCACTCCCTGCTTGGCGAAATTGAAATGGTCGGACCGATAGTAGAAGCCCTTCTCCGGCTCGGCGTCCGGCTTCACCACTCTTCCCTGCTCGGCTGCCACGGCCTTCGCAACATCGTCCAGGGTGGACTGGCCAAGGCCGATGATCTCGATGTCCTTCGTCGGCCCGAGCGGGTTCAGCCCATCCATATTGATCGCGGCGAGAGTCTTCGCCAGCGGGTAGAGCGGATGCTCGGCGTAGTACTGCGAACCCAGGAGTCCCTTTTCTTCGGCCGTCACGGAGAGAAACAAAATCGAACGCCGGGGAGGCGGCGCGAGGCGCTGGTAAGCACGGCCGAGCTCCAGCAAAGCTGCAACTCCCGAGGCATTGTCGAGGGCCCCGTGATAGATCTTGTCGCCATTGATCTCCGGACCGATGCCGAGATGGTCCCAGTGGGCCGTGTAAATTACGTACTCGTCACGGAGCTTGGGGTCAGAGCCCTCCAGCCTGGCAACCACATTCTTCGACTCGATGGTGCGGATACGGTTCTTCAGCGCCAGCGAAGCTTTCACGCCCAGGTCCACCGGGCGAAAGTCGCGGCGGACCGCCGCCTTCTCCAGGGTGTCGAAATCCCTGCCCGTCATGGCGAAAAGCTCGCGCGCTTTTTCCTGAGTCATCCAGCCCTCGACCGCGCTGCGCGACATCCCCCGATCGGCCGCTACCAGGCTGAATTGCTCGCCCGTATTGCTGCTCTTGACCACGCCCCACGGATACCCCGCCGGCCCGGTCTGATGAACGATCAGGCAGCCGGCGGCGCCTTTCTCGGCTGCGATCTCGAACTTGTAGGTCCAGCGGCCGTAATACGTCATGGCCTTGCCCTTGAACGTTTTCTCGTCAAGCTGGGAAGGGTCCTGGGGGTCCGGGACGGGCGGGTCATTGATGAGCATCACCAGGACTTTGCCCTTAACGTCCACACCCTTGTAATCGTCCCACTTGTACTCCGGGGCGACGATACCGTAACCCACGAAAACCATCTCAGCGTCGACACTGACCGAGGGCTCAACGCGTTTCGTCCAGGCCACAAAATCGTCAGCGTACTTGAGCGTCACCGGCTTGCCGCTGGCAGGGGAAGCAAACACCAATTCGGTGGCGGGGTCAGCCGTGATGCCGACCATGGGCACGTGTTGAAAGTAGGTACCATCCGGGTTTCCCGGCTCGAGCCCGAGCTGTTTGAATTGCGCCTCGATGAAATGCGTGGCCAACTTCTCACCTTTGGAGGCCGGGGCCCGTCCCTCGTATTCATCCGAGGAAAGGATCTTGATGTTCTCCAGCATCCGATCTGCGCTGATCTCACTCCAGGCGGAACGGCGGGGCACATCGGTCATAGCCAGAAGCAAGCCGAAACCCAGCAGTGCGCCAACGGTTAAGCAAAGGAATAGCTTCATGAATCCCATACCAGACACTCCCTGAGCGTATTCACCGCGCGCTCTGCTTGATCGCACGGGATGTTCCGAACAGTTTGATGAGAAACCTTCCGACGCTGTCATTCTGAGTCCTTTGCTGTCATTCTGAGCGAAGCGAAGAATCTCGCTCTGCGCATTTTCATGGCAAGGCGAGATTCTTCGTCGCCTGCGGCTCCTCAGAATGACAGCGCCTACGAGTTCTTCCCCATCCCGCTGGACGCGCACCATCATTTCGCGGCGGGGAGGCCGGCCAGGAACTCGCTTACGGCCCTTTCATAAGCCTCTCTCGCCTCGTTGAACCCCTCGCCGTGGCGGCGCCCCGGCAAGATGACAATCCTCTTCAGGGGACTGTGGGCGTGCGCGTATAGAGTTTGCGCGATGAGCGGCGGCATGCGCCGGTCGCCTTCCACGGCAACAAATAGGAGAGGCCGGTCGCCCATTCGCTCCACAGCTTTCACCAGATCGAAATCCGCGAGCCGGAAACCCGCGCGCCAGGCTGTCCAATAAGCAATCTCATCTGCAATCGGGAAGCCTGGCAGATGCAGAAACAGCTTCAGGTGGTGCCGCACTGTTCCCAGGAAAGAATCGAATGAGCTGTCGGAAATCGCCGCCGCCACGTCGGGAGATTCGGCCGCCGCCAGCAACGCCGCCGCCGCGCCCATCGAGACGCCCCACACAATGACCGGCCGCGCAGCTTCCTGCTGCCCGAGCGCAAAACGGACCGCCCCCTCCACGTCCAAGCGTTCCTGATAACCCAGAGTGGTGATGCCACCCTCACTCATGCCCTGGTGCCGAAGATCGAACAACAGGCCGTTGTAACCGAGATCGTGCGCAAAAACGGCCTGGGGCAGCATTTCCACCCGGGTCCGGTTGAGCCCGTGGCAGTAAATGATTGTCCCGCGCGCCGCGCCCTGAGCGGGAATGTACCAACCTCGCAGCAGGATCCCATCCGGCGAGCGGAATTCTACCCATTGGAAATCGAGGTTATAGGACTTCGGCGTTTTGCCGTCGTTCCGGTCCGGGTAATGGTATTGGCCGTGGGTGGCGAAGCCGCTGAAAAACCACGGGACGAAAATCAGGAAAAAGCCGGCAACCAGCGTTGCCAGAATGAGCAGAACATTTCGGATGATCTTCCAGACTCTCGAACCCGACGCCACACCCTTCTCCCGCTCTGATCTCACATCGTGAGTCTTCCCCGAATGCCTAAACAGGCTGCGGAAAAACTCGTTGCAGCTGTCATTCTGAGCCCTTCGCTGTCATTCTGAGCGAAGCGAAGAACCTCCGCAGTTCGTTTTGGGTCAGTAGAGAACTAAACTGCAGGGGTTCTTCGCTCGCTGCGCTCGCTCAGAATGACAGTTCATACGGGTTTTTCCGCAACCTGCAAAGCCCTTGCCTTTTCGAAGCGCCCCAGCCGCGCCGCCGTGTTCAGGCGTGCTCCTCCGCGCCATGGGGTTCCACAATGTGCGTCGCCAACAAGATTGCCACAAGCACGGTCATGGCCCCGCAGAGTGAAGTGACGGAGGCGTAACCATACCGCTGGAAGAGCACGCCACCGGTGTAAGCGGCGGCCGCAATTCCCAGTTGCGAGGAGATGTTCCGCAAGGCAATGAACGAGCCGCGTTGCGCGGCAGGAACAAGTTCCGTCATGAGCGCGGTCAACGGCCCCTGGCGGAACGCAGCGCCCAGGCTGGCGAGTCCGAAAACGGCCAGCAACCCCCAGCCCCAAGGCAAGAAGGGGACGAGTAGCACACCCACGGCCAGCACGATGTTGCCGGCAATCGAAACCCCTCGCTTGCCCCAGCGGTCCGAGAGAATTCCTCCCAAAGGCGCGCTCCCCACGGCCACGACGCCACCGAGCATGAAAACCCAGCCGATCGTCCGCGTGGTTAAATCGAAGCGGCTGCTCAGCCACTGCCCGATGTAGGTCAGGAACCCGACCAGCCCACCCGAAACCAGGAAAGCGATGACGAGTGCCGCGGCCGTATCCTGCCGCCCGAGGAAGGAACGGAAAGCCACGACCGTGCTGCGCAACTTCTCCGTTGACGGCAGCGGGTTTAACCGCTCTTTGGGCAGGCTGATCGAGACGAGTGCCGCCAGACACGCCAGACCCGCGAAAAACAGGAAAGCCCGGCGCCAGCCGAAGCGGTCGGCAATCTGCGCGGCAATGGGTACACCCAGGATGGGCGCGGCAAAATAAGCGGAGGAGATCAGCCCAATGGCGCGCCCGCGCACTTGGTAAGCGAACCAGTCCGCGGCAAAAGTGACGGAGCAGGTGGAAAGCGTCCCCGCCGCCAAGCCCGTCAGCGCCCGGGCAAGCATCAACTCGCTGAACGTCCGGCTCTGCGCGGCCGCCCAGGAGGCTACGGCAAAAAGCAGAGCCCCCGCCAACAAAAACCTCCGCCGGCCGTAATGATCCGAGAGAGTTCCCGAAAAGAACGCCGCCAACGCGGCAGCCACCGAATACACCACCACCAGCAAGCCCGCCGTCGCCAGGCTGATGTCAAGCGAACCGACCAGCGACGGCAACAGTGCCGCGATCATCTGGTTGTCGGCCAAACCCAGGAAGAGCAGGAGGAAGAGATTGGCAATCACCAACGTGTCCACTTGCAGTCCTTAGTGCGCGCTGGGGCTTCGGAGGGAGCCCCACGGTCGGCATGTGGCTTGGCGCAAAGGTCAAGGCCCCGGAAGGTTCGTCGAAAGAGCGCTCGACCCTTCCTAGAAGTGATGCAGATCGAGCTTGATGGCAGCCTTGTCGGACATATCCATGACGGCCGCGGCGTTAATGCCAATCGCAACCACAATGGCATCACTGACTTCCTGCTTCGTCGCCCCATGTTCCAGCGCTTTCTTGATGTGTCCTTCCAGGCAACCTTCGCACTGGGCGATCAGTGAACAGCCGATGGCGATCAATTCCTTGGTTTTCAAATCGAGCGCAGAGGGAATGAAGTAACTTCCCTTGTAAAAAGCTCTGTAGATGTCCCGCATTCGCGGCTCGATCATACTCATCGAAAGCGGGGGTCTCTTCTTGCCCCCGGGTCCATGCTTTGCCATACCGAATCCTCGCTCCTTGTATTTTAGATCGAAGGTCTGCATGTCCGATTCAACAATCGATCGCCCTGCCCGGCATTTCGTGAAGTGCGGAAACGGGTGCGAACATGATCCTTACGCCTCCCAAATTGCCCGCGCCGCCAACCGGTCGGGCATACCCGGTCCCATACATCCCATTCTAAGCTTGAGAAATCGCCCTCTGCGCGCAACCTCAAAATACTAGCACAGGTTCCTGGGGTCAGGCCCGACCATTCCTGCCACAAGGGCAGGGCTGTTGTATTCGTGATGTGTTACCTGAGGTTTCTTCGCGCCGCCCTAGCCCGGATTTCTCGCCACGGAGGGGAAGGGCGGGGCTTCACAGGCTGCGGAAAAACCCAGTTTGGTAACGGTATTGCATCGAATGAGGCATGCGAGGAGATGATGAGAAGCAACCAGCGATGTTCAGTTACATCACCTTGGAGCGG
>Ga0187865_1000236_pt1 | contig 79321 bp, 79 predicted proteins | sample June2016WEW_11_1_2_FD_132989 | JGI IMG/M metagenome (GOLD analysis project Ga0187865, IMG submission 132989) | Peatland microbial communities from SPRUCE experiment site at the Marcell Experimental Forest, Minnesota, USA - June2016WEW_11_100 | ecosystem: Environmental > Terrestrial > Soil >... | reverse complement strand
GCTCCATTGTCTGACTTTAAGCAGCACTTCCTGCGGCGATGCGACGCAGGCATGCGACCAGCCGCTCGCAGTCGTCGACCGTGTTGTAGACGTGGGGTGTGACTCGAATCGAACTTCCCCGAACGCTGACAAATACTTTTTCTCGCGCGAGCATTTCGGGAAGTTCCTTAGGAATCGCAGTTTTTCTCCGCAGCGCCAGGTAATGAGGCGCGCGCCACGGTTCGGCGGGCGCGAAGAATCCCAAGTTCGCCGCCGCGTTCGCCAGTTGACGATTGAGAACGCCCGCCGTCTCCGAGATGTGCGCAACTCCCCACTCCAACAACTGCTTCATGGCGTGCACAGCGGCAGGTAACAGGGCGAAGTTAGAGCGCTCACCCATGTCAAATCGCCGTGCCCCGGCGTCGTAGTTTTCGGTGTAGAGGATCAGGCTCGCGAAATCGCGAGCGTTGGCGCGCTGAATCCAATTCTCTTCTAGCGGTATTCCGCCCTGCCATTTTGGAGCGACATAGAGAAGCCCGACCGAATAGGGCCCGAGCAGCCACTTGTAGCTGGCGGCGACGGCGAAATCCGGCTGCACGTCGCGCACGCTGAAAGGCAGCGCGCCGAGCGACTGGGTGAGATCGAGAACGAGCGCGGCTCCGAGCTTGCGGCAAGCTTCGCCGATGTGGACGAGGTCGAGTTGTCCGCCGCTGGTCCACTGCACGTGCGGGAGCGCGGCGACGGCCACATCGGCGGTCAGGGAATTCAGAACAGCGGCGGTCCAGTCGTTGTTTTCGGGCCAGGCGACGACTTTCAGCGAAGCGCCAGTTTCTTCGGTTAGACGTTGCCACGGATAGTAATTGGATGGGAACTGCTCGGCGAGCACGAGAATGCTCTGGCCCTTTTTGACCGGCACATTTCGCGCGGCAGTCGCGATGCCGTAGCTGGCGGAGGGAACGATGGCGACGCAGTCGGCCGAGCAGTCGAGGAGCTGCGCGGCGGTCGTGCGGAACTCATCTGAGCCCGTAAAAAATTTGTCGGGAGTGAGTTCCCACGGGTGCGCTTTGCGGGCAAGCCCTGCGGCTCCGGCCTCCAGTGCCGGCTTCATCAGCGGCGACAGGTAGGCGCAGTTCAGGTAGGCGACGTCGTCGGGGATATCGAAGAGATGGCGCTGGCAGGGAATCATGGGCTAGTCTTTGGACTTGGTCATCAGTGTATCAATACAGAAGGGATTGCCGGCGGTGTATCGAATGAAGAGAGTGAAGCTACGGGTCGCTTTCATGTTGTTGTCAGGTCTGCTGGCAGGCTGCGCGGCGGCACAGACTGGTAGCGCCGCGAGCACCAAAGCCTCACTGGCTTTTGCGCGGGCTGAAAAATTGAAGCGGGGAATCAATGCGAGCGAGTGGTTCGCGCAGGTGTATGACAAGCGCGGCTACACGCCGGAACATTTTCAGGCCTGGACGACCGCCGATGATATCGCGCTGATCAAGTCGATGGGCTTCGATCACGTGCGGTTGAGCGTGAATCCGCAGCCGATGTTTACAGCGCGCGAGCCCAATAAGATTCCCGCGGAATATCTGGGCTATCTCGATGCGGCGGCGAAGATGATTCTCGACCACGGGCTGGCGGTTGTGATCGACCTGCATCCGGAGAGCGACTTCAAGGCGCGGCTGGCGAAGGACAACGATTTTGTCGAGCAGTTTGCCGATTTCTGGCGGGCCCTGGCCGGGCATTTCTCGTCGTGGGATGCGGAGCGCGTGTTTCTGGAAGTTTTGAATGAGCCGGAGTTCACGGACCGCTATCGATGGCTGGGTGTGCAGGTGAAGCTGGCGGCAGCGGTCCGGGAGGGCGCGCCCGCGCACACGATCATAGCGGCGGGCGCGCGCTGGTCGGATGACGATGAGCTGGTTTTTCAGGAACCGCTGCACGATCCGAATATCATTTACAACTTTCATTTTTATGAGCCGCACATCTTCACGCATCAGGGCGCGGCTTGGAGCGCGTATTACTGGCACTGGCTGCGCGGCTTGAAATATCCGTCGAGTCCGGAGTCGGCGGAGCGCGTGGCAGCGCTGGTGCCGGATGAAGTGGACCGACTGCAGGTGATCCGCTATGGGCGCGAACACTGGGACGCTGCGCGTATTGAATCCGAAATGAAGCAGGCGGCGGAGTGGGCGCGGCGGCGCGGGGTGCCGCTGGTGTGCAACGAATTTGGCGTGTATCGGGAGTATGCCGATGCGCAGGACCGGGCGGCGTGGCTGCACGATGTGCGGGCGGCGCTCGAGCGCAACGGGATTGGATGGGCGATGTGGGACTACTCGGGATCGTTTGGCGTGGTTACGAAGAAGGATGGGAAAGCGGTGGCGGATGAGGGGGTGCTGCGGGCGCTGGGGATGAAGTAAGGATGTCATGAGACCGAACACAGAGAACGCGAATGAGTGGGGCAGATGCGAGCCAGTCGGGATTAGGAATTCAGAAGCGCCCTGAGTCTGTTGGCAACAAGCAACAACTCCTGTAAGTCGGCTTCCAGTGATTCGGCGCTGGAGATCGGCAGGGCCCCGTATCCCCGGATTCGTGCGGGTCGGCTGTCCTCCAAAGCCACCCATATCTGCGAAACGTCCGATGCCAAGATGCGACGTAGGTTTTTCTTTGAGGGCTGAAGATCACACTTCCGCACGAAAGACGCGATGAGCGTCTGAAGTTGAAGCAGACCCGCCCTGATCTGCTCTCTTTCGCTCTCAGTAACGGAGCCCTCGATGGTCTTCATGGCTGCTGGCGAATTCCGGTCTTCCAATAGATCGAGCATACGAACGGCTGCGGCATCGACAATCAGCATGCCGCTCGCGATGACTCTACGATGGTTGTCACTGAGTCCATCATCCATGAGTGGCACCCCACCTCAGCCTGAAGTCTATGTACAGGGGCGAAAGCTTGACGTGCTGCTGTGTAACGTACTTCGGGCTGGCTGCCATTTGAAGCATGGCGATGATCGCGCCCGGACTCCCCTTGCTGTAGTGGACGATCTTCTGAATCGCTTCGTCTTGGTTTGCGGCGTTTAGGTGCATCTCCTGTGCGGTTCGCACAGCAAACTCCGTTGCTGCATCCGAGTCGAAATTCCGCAGGGCATACTTCTCGGAGCGATCAGAGAACATCGGCAACAAGAATCCGACGTCTTCCATGTGCGCGGAGCGGGCAACTGCAATGAGCGGGGTTGCCGTCCGACTGCACACATCCTTCAGGGCGGCAGCAAACGACTGGGACGGAGTTTTCAAGTGATCGAGCACAATCCAATGGCTGCCTCCACGCAAAGCCTCTGTGACGATCCCTCGGATTGACACGGCAGACTTGTCCTTGATGGCGTTCAGACCGCTAGTCCCGCAGGATTGGAGGACATGGCGATTCTTTCTCGCAAACAGCCCAGCGGCAAGCGTCCGAAAAACAGTTTGACTGCTGGAAGATTCGTCGCAATACACCATCTCGGGTACTTCGCCTGCCAGATGCTTCAGGAGCAGTGTTTTGCCAACTCCGGCGGGACCGTGAAGCAGGAAGGAACGACGCCGAAACACCAACTGCCGAAGTTGCTCAAGCTCAGCATCTCTCCCGTAGATGGCGGTCGGACTCATGAATGCTCCAGATGAGAAGCTTCGGCTCCGCTCAGGCGAGCGAGTTCAGCCTCGATGCCCGCCAGTCTTTTCAGTGACGATTCAACGGATGGGGAGCCCGCTGCGTGGGCGGCGCGCGCGCGAGCCAGCGCCCGCTCTGCGACCGCGCTCAGTTCACGCAGCACGGCGCGTATTTCGGCTTCGAGACAACGGCGGCTCTTTGTTACACGCTCCTCAAGATCGTTTCGCACGCGCTCGCTGTTGGTCTCCAAGAGCAGGTCGAGAAAAGCGTGGGCGGCGGCATCAATCAGGGAGTGCGCCCGAATAGCGCCGAGTGTAAGGTCGGCCACGTACCGCACGGGGGAAGCCGGGTTAGCCAAAACGATGTACTCGTAGAACTGAAACTCAGAGCGCGTTCGGAAATCCTGTTCAGCATTCAACTCTTCTGGCAAATACTCTAGCTCGGAGGTTCGGATGCCACGGGTCTTTGACAAGAAATCAGTTGTCAAATCAGTGAATCTCTTCGCTATCTTGCGGTACGCTTCCTCTCCTTTTATTTTCTCGGTTTCCAGCCACGGCATCGTGTGGCGCCGAGCGACATCTTGAGCCGCCCGCATTGCAGATCGCCGATACCGGGGCCCGTTCGTTCGCGGCAGCGATTTGAGGGCCGGCTGAAGTTCGCGGTGCGCCACCTCTCGCACGGACTTGAGGAAGACATCTCGGTGATCACCGAAGGTCTTTGACAGGCGCTGCTGCTCTCCTGAGAACAGGTATCCGAGATCGTTTAGGGACTGCTCGGCTTGCGATACTACCTCGCGTAGTTGGCTGATCCTCCTCTCAGACTCATCAAAGGGTCGAGTCAGCGCGTCTCGCTCCTCCTTCACCACGACAAGGAGTTGACTAGACAAACGGCGCACCGAACGATCCTCAGCATCGCGGACAAGTTGCTGGCCTGAATGCTGCACCAACTGCTCCAGTGCATCCACCAACTGAGCCCAGTCTCTTTGAGAACCACCGTTGTCGAGTTGTTCGAGAGCACTGATTTCAAAAATCGAACGGACAGGACGCTGGAGCCGACTCTCAAGCACTTGTCTGGCAAAGGAAACCGCCGCATCTCGGTCGGGCTTGCTGACACGATCCGCCTTGTTCAAGACAAACAGGATGTCGGGTATCTCTTTCGCAACGCTCTCGACAAGCGCCAATTCATCTCCGGCTATTGGAGGATCAGCACCGATCACGACGATGGCAGCGTCGATGTGTGGGAGGAATGCATGTGTGGCAGCAGTGTTCCCCGCAAACACGGAGCCTAGCCCCGGCGTGTCCACGAAGCACATGCCCTCTGCAAGCAGCGGGCTAGGCACAAACACTTCCAACCCAGCGACTCCCTTGCTGTTCTGCGGGTTCCGCACTTCGGACACGTACTCCTCAATGTCGGCTATTGCAATCTCGGTCCACTCACCACTTCTTAAGCGGACACGTGCACCAAGGCTCTCTCCGAATCTCAATATCGTGGGGACAGCCGTGACCGGAACCACTCCACTGGGCAGGATGGGTTCACCGATTAAGGCATTCAACAGGGTGGACTTGCCGCGTTTGAACTGGCCGACGCACGCCACGTAGAAACGCCCCTCCGCAATGCGCTCGGCAGCGGAACAGGCATCATCCGTGATTTGATCGCTATTGAACTGCTCGGCTAGACTCGCAATGCGAAGCAGCTTGTCCGCTTCCACGCCAACAAAGCCGCATGAACCCAAATCGTGCCGAGAACCAGAGGCTCGCGACTCGTCAGATAGCGCGAGGCGCACCGCATCTTTTGTCCGGCGATCTGAACTCATTGCTCTGACCGAACTCCCTCTTGGTGCCGGGTGCCGCACTCATGGTACGGAGCCCACTTTACGTCTTCTGTGTCTTCCCCCTTCAGTCCAAACTGCCCTGCTCGATGACGACGTTCTCGCGCACGATGAGGCGGTGGGCGGCCATTTCTCGCAGCTTGGGGAGGACGCGGCTGACGTGTTCGTCGGTATCTACGAAGGAGATCACGACGGGCAACTCGCCTCCGGCTTCGACGAGGTGGGCGGTGTGGACTTGGCCGCGACCGAGGAAGCCGGCTACGGCGTGGTAGGCGACGGCTCCGAAGGAATTTTCTTCGCGCAGATATTTCAGGATTTCGAGGTGCAGCGGACGATGATGCCAGGAATCGCCTTCGGTGAGATAGAGGGTGACTTGAACGGCCATAACGGCTGCCATTTTACAACCCCCGGGCGAGTGCGGCGCCAGCCAAAACGGCGGCGAGGCAGAGCGCATTGCTGGCTACGATGTTGATGCCGGTCAGGAGCCATTGTCCCTGCTCCATCAGCGCGAAGCTTTCGAAGGCGTAGCTGGAGAAAGTGGTGTACGAGCCGCAGAAACCGATGGCGACCAGCAGGCGCCAGCGCGGGTCGAGCAGCGCGCGTTCGGTCGAGTAGACGAGAAAGAATCCGAGGACGAGGCTGCCGGTGAGGTTGATCAGCAGCGTGCCGTAGGGGAACGTGGAGGAGAAATTGCGGGCGATCAGAGTGCTGAGGAAGTAGCGGGCGCTGGCTCCGACGACGGCGCCGAGCGCGATCCAGAGATAGTTTACGGGATGGTTCACGACGGAGTCCTCCTGCAAAAGTTCTGTAGGAGTTATCAGCCGAAGGGCAATTAACGGCGAACTCCATCGCCAAGGCATCAGTATAGCGCAGAAGGGCCGGCGAGAGCGGGGAGGACTTCGACTGTAAATAGAAAGGCCCGGAGGGAATTCCCGGGCCTTGCGCCGTGAATGGACGTCTGTTGCGGCTTAGATGATGTGATCCTTCTTCAGCTTGTCGAGTTCGGCCTGAACGCCAGCCAGACCTTGTCCGCTGTAGAGCATCAAGAGGTGCTCGGCGGTGCTGAAGCTGAGGACCGGGTTGCGATAGCCGTTGTTGTAAACCGACGTGTTCGACGGGTTGTATCCGTAGCGCGACGCCAGGGTTTGCAGGATGATATTCACTTCTATGATCGCCGGGCCGGAGTAGGTGAAGTCGGCGTCGGACAGATTGTGCAGGGTGTATTCGGCGAGCACGTTGGGCTGGCCCTGGTCGGCGAAATCGATGCCGCCCAGTTGGCGCAGCGGGGGCAAGCGCAGATTGCCACTTTGGTCAACGATCAGGTAGCCGGCGGCCACCGGATCGATCTGGGCCATGATGGCCGCGGCATGCACCCAGTTCACTACCTTATATTCATTGCCCGAAGTGGGATTGGAGTGCGCGCTCGCCTGGGCGATGACGAAGGCAGGAGAGAACCCGCGCGCCATGGATTCGGCGATGCTGATCATGTGGTGTCCGCCGGTCTCCGAGTTTCCGGCAGCGCCCCAGGCGTCGGTCACGCCGTTGCCGCCGAAGTTCAGCTCGGGAAATTCGGATCCATCCGCATTCCACTGGAAGACGATGCTCTTGCCCCAGTCGTGCCAAATGGGTGCGCCGACGATGATGTCCTGATCGATGAACACGTCGCTTTTTTCGGCGGGCTTCTTGTCGAGGACTTTGGGGTCGAGCGAGACGAAGCCACCGGCCGCTTGTCCGTACATCGCGCGGTATTGGTTGGCGAGGTAATTGTGGGAGGTTTCGTTATTCGCCTCGTGAATCATTAGGCCGCCGGGATAGGAGTGGTGCCCGGTTCCCGAAGTGCTACCCGGGGCGGAGAAGAACCTCTGCGGAAGTTGCGGGCAGGCGGTGCCGTCGTTGACGATGGCCGGAAACACGCCGGCGATGATGCCACCGGGGAAAGTTGCGTTAAGGTTGGGATCGACGAGTCCGGCTGCCAGCAACTGATTCACGATCGTCTGCTGCATTGCGGGACTCACATTGGCGCGGTGCATCACGCACGTGTTGGGATTCGTGATCGCGTCGAGGGTTTGCGCGCGCAGGTTGGTGTCCTGAAGCAGATGCGCTTGGCCGATCAGGTAGTTGTAGGCAGTCTGCACCGCCGGAGATTTTTGCGCCAGGGCGATCGCATTGCCATTGCCAGCGCCGGTCTGAGCCAACGCCGGGATGAACAACGCGACGAGAAAGAGACAGATTGCTGTAAAGCGGGTCTTCATGTTCCATCCTCTTCTGAAGTTGTGACGGTTGTGGACTTCGCTCTGACCCTAAAGGAGATTTGTTAGGCGAGGATGAATGGAAGATGAACTCTCCGTTACGTTTTAAGGATCCGGTGGAAAACTCCTTCCGCCAGTTGCAAGAATTTCTATCTATCGTCGATGCGCGGAAACGGGATCGAGATCTCGACAGGAGAGGGGCCGGGCTCCATTTGCTGCGTTGGGGGCCGGCGGGATAGCGCTGTCTGCGGTGATGCTGGCCGCTCGATTTTTCGCTAGCCGTGGAGCACGGCCGACTTCACAATTTCTCTCGCATCCTCGGCTTCGGCGCCCTGCCAGAGGCAGAGTTCGTTACCGTCGGGGTCGCGAAAGAAGGCCAGTTTCCCGCCCTTCTTATTCTGGATGTCGCTGGTCGCGATGCCGAGGGCGCGCATCTCGGCCAACGTCTCCTGCAAGTTCGCGACAGAAAAGCAGAGGCGGGCATTGCTATTGCCGGGAACAACCGATCCGGGCGGGAGGGGCACGAGTTCGATGAGCACGCCATCGAGATCGAAGCGGGCGACGTAGTCCTGCGAAACCAGCGGGAGCCCGAGGGTGCCGCGATAGAAGGCGATGGACGCATCCATGTCGGTGACGTAGTAGAAGACGGTGTCGAAGGAGAGTTTCAGTCTGCTGGAAGAAGATGAGGAATGCATGGCGGGAGAGCCTCCTTTCCTCCGCTGGGTGGAGGAGTTGTGGACTCGTTTGCTGGCAACAAATCAATTCTAAGAGAACGGCGGTGGACTTGTCAGTGAGGATTGGCACGGGTGGCAGTGACAGTGAAAAAGGGGTTAGGCTGCCTGCTCTCTTCCTTGACACCCCGTTTTAGGCCCTTTATTCTTAGGTATTGCTCCCTGAGAGACTTTCGTCTCTGTGCGCACTTCCGCGGGCCTTTGCGGTAATTTGAGTGGGGGCGGCGGAGGTTCCAATGCTCATCGAACTTGAGGATCTGGAGATTCACCCGATCGATTTCCGGGAGGAGTTCAGCCCGGGTGCGATTGATCTGGGTACGGAGGTCCGGCAGCGGTCGCCGCTGCGCAGCGAGGGCCGGGCGGATCTGGTCGAGGAGCATCACGGCAAGCACAAGGTGGTGCAGGACATCCGCGTGAAGGGCAAGCTGGAGACGAGCCTGGAAGTGGCTTGCGCGCGCTGTCTCGATCCGGTCGTGCACCAGGTGGAACGCAGCTTCGATCTTTTGTACCGGCCGCTCGGAACCGACGCCGGGCACGAAGAGCTTTCGGTCACCGATGCGGAGGCCGAGATCGGTTATTACGAGGGCGAAGGGTTGTTGCTGGAAGACACGCTGCGCGAGCAGGTGTTGCTGGCGCTGCCGTTGAAGACGGTTTGCCGCGAAGATTGCAAAGGATTGTGTCCGCACTGCGGCAAGAACTTGAACGAAATTCAGTGCTCGTGCGTGGACGAGGTCGAAGATCCGCGGTGGTCGGCGCTGAAAGAGATACGAGACAAGCTGAATCAATAGACACGAGTTCTCAGTTCTCGGTTCTCAGTTCTCAGTCAAGCGGGTTCACTGAGAACTGAGAACTGAGAACTGGGAACTGGGAACTGAAAAGGACATCATGCCGAATCCGAAACGCAGACATTCACAAAGGCGCACCGCCACGCGGCGCGCGCATGACTCGCTCTCGAAGCACTCGCTGTCGGAGTGTCCGAACTGCCATGAGCAGAAGATGCCGCACCGCGCGTGCCCGAAGTGCGGAACGTACAAGGGCCGCGAAGTGGTAGAGGTTGCAGAGAAGTCGTAGTTTCCTTCTTCCCTCCATGCCTAGCGTAATCGCACTCGATGCGATGGGGTCCGACAAGGCGCCGAAGCCGGAGATTGAAGGCGCATTGCAGGCGGCGCGCCATCACGGCGTCCGCGTGCTGTTGGTGGGACCGGAACCGCAGCTGCGGGCCGAACTGGCGCGCTATCCCGGGGCACGGCGGCTGCCGGTTGACGTGGTTCACGCCAGCGAAGTCATCACCATGGACGACAAAGTGGAGGCGATCCGCGCCAAGCGCGATTCGTCGATCCGCGTCGGACTGCGACTGGTGCGCGAGGGGCGCGCCGCGGGCTTCGTGACGGCGGGCAACACGGGCGCTGCCATGGCCACGGCCAAAGTGGTGCTGGGTGCGCTGCCGGGTGTGGATCGTCCGGCGCTGGCGGCGGCGTTTCCAACGGTTCTGAACACGGCGGCGGTTCTGCTCGACGTCGGCGCGAACGTGGATTGCACGGCCGTTAACCTGGAGCAGTTCGCGGTGATGGGCGATATTTATTGCCGTTCGATTTTCGGCATGAAGCATCCGCGCGTCGGCCTGCTTTCAATCGGAGAAGAAGAAGGCAAAGGCAACGACTTGACGCGCGAGGCGTTTCAACTGCTCAAGCGGCTTCCGATCAACTTTATCGGCAATGTGGAAGGCCGCGATTTATACAACGGCCATGTCGATGTGATCGTGGCCGACGGATTTGTGGGCAATGTCGCGCTGAAGACTTCAGAAGGTGTGGCCAGGCTGGTGCGTACCGTGCTGAAGGAAACTTTGAAGGCGACGATCACGCGGCAGGTGGGCGCGCTGCTTTCGCGCAACGCGTTTTCCGATTTCCAGAAGCGGCTGGATCACACCGAATATGGCGGCGCGCCGCTGCTGGGTATAAAAGGCGTATGCATTATCACGCACGGATCGTCGAATACGAATGCCATCAAGAACGCGGTGCGGGTGGCGGCGGAATTCGCCGAAGGCAAAGTAAACGAAGCCATCGAGCGCGAGCTGGCGGGGCTGAGCGTGGCTGTCCCTTCGTGAGCATACTCTGACTATCTCAATGACAAGTTCAAATTCCCCCATTGCTTTTCTGTTTCCCGGCCAAGGTTCGCAAGCCGTTGGCATGGGCAAAGAGCTGGCCGACAACTATCCGGTGGCGCGTCGAACCTTTGAGGAAGCCGACGAAGCGCTCGGCTACAAGCTGTCCGAGCTTTGCTTTGAAGGTCCGGAAGAAAAACTGAAGCTGACCGAGATCACGCAGCCGGCGATTCTGACGGCGTCGGTTGCGGCGTGGCGCGTGCTGCTGGAAAAAGGTCCGATGCCGGACCTTGTTTCCAACTATGTTGCCGGCTATGTTGCCGGGCACAGCCTGGGCGAGTATTCGGCGCACGTGGCGGCGGGTACGCTGACCTTTGCCGATGCGGTGCGGACAGTTCGCAATCGCGGCAAGTATATGCAGGAAGCGGTGCCGGTGGGCGTGGGTGCGATGGCGGCCGTTATTGGAATTGCGCTCGACAAGGTCAGCGAAATTTTGAACGAGGCGGCGCAGGGAGAAGTTTGCCAGGTGGCCAATATCAATTCGCCCGAGCAAATCGTGATCTCGGGACACGCCAGCGCCGTGAATCGCGCCATCAAGCTGGCCAGCGAACGCGGAGCGAAGAAAGCCGTGAGCCTGCCGGTCAGCGCGCCTTTCCATTGTTCGCTGATGCAACCGGCGCAGGATCGTCTGGCGACGGACCTGGGCGCGCTGAGTTTTCAGAATCCGTCGTGCCCGGTGGTCTGTAACGTTGATGCAGCGGTTGTCGCTTCCGCGGAAGCTTCGCGCGAAGCCCTGATTCGCCAGGTGACTGGCGCGGTGAGGTGGGAGCCGTCGGTGCGGCTGCTGATCAATAAAGGGGCCAGCCTGTTTATTGAAGTTGGCCCGGGAAAAGTTCTGTGGGGACTGATGCGGCAGATCGACCGCTCAAAGGCCTGCGTGACGGTGGGGGATGAGGCTTCGCTGCAGAAGACGCTGGCGCAGATTGCGGCGACGGCGGCGTAACTGCCGAGCTGCGCTCGGCTTGGACAGCCGGGGCGGCTGTCCCCACGCAGACGGGCGAGGGCGCCCGTCCCTCCACGAACTAGTACGGAAACACGGTCAGCGTTTTATCTGACTTCTGCACGAACATGCGGGCGTGCTCGGAGCGCTCGTTGACGACGACCTCGACCACGACACCTCCGCTGCCAAAACCTTTTGTGTTGGCCGATCCGTAGATCCTGTGGGTCTTGATGAGACCCCATTCGCCGCCCGGTCCCCAGTCGCGATAGAAGTCCGCGTAGGTGTACTGAGAATATTTCTGCCGATGCTGTCGCCAGCCGGGATCGTTGAAGTAAATGGCGTAGGCGGTTTCGTAATCCTGATGCTGAAGGGCGGCGAAGAACTTGTCCACGCTGCGCTCCTCTGGCCAGTTGCGGTACATCCAGGCCAGCGCGGCCAGAGCGATCACGACGAAAACGGTGACCGTGATCTTGATCTTCCGCCGCCGCGCTTTCGTCGGATCGTAGGGCTGGGCGTCGAGCAGGGTCATAAGTCTCCACTAAGCATAACGGATTCCCGGAAGATAAAGGTAGGTGAAGGGACCGGGGCCAGCCGAAATTCAGCGGAGCGATGCTCTGCCAAGAGTTCCGTCCCTACTTTGCTTGCTCGCCGGTTACGGAAGTCCCGGCTCTCCCCAGTTCTGACTACCCATGGTCCATCGCGCGCGCGTGGGTTAACGGCGCGTTCTCGCTTCCCTAAAGCGCAGGTTCGAACTGCCGATGTACATCAAGTCAGTCAGAAAATGGAGGCGCGCGATTTTCGTGGCCTGACAGTGTAAACCGCAGAGTGGTGGGAACCATGGATAAGATACGAGCGCTCATTGTGGATGACTCCTCGGTGATGCGCAAAATCGTCGAGCGTTCGCTGCGTCAGGCGGGTATCGACCTGGACAAGGTTGTGGAAGCCGCGAACGGGGCCGAAGCGCTGGTCGCGTTGCAGAGCAACGTGGTCGATCTTATCCTGTGCGATATCAACATGCCGGTCATGGACGGGCTGGAATTTGTCCGTCAGGTCGCCACGGTGGAAAGCGCCAAAGGCGTTCCGATCGTGATGATCACCACCGAAGGCAGCGAATCGCACGTGGTGCAGGCGCTTTCGGCGGGCGCTCGCGGATACATCCGCAAGCCCTTCACTCCCGATCAAGTGAAAGAGCACGTCCTGCCCTTGGTGGGGAAGAAACCATGAGTACCGCTACCGCGTTGGCCAAGCGGTCTCACGAGGAGAACTGGCTCCCCATTCTCGAACTTGCGACCCAGGAAGTTTTCGAGATCATGCTGGGTTGCCAGGTGAAGCCGGCAGCGCAATCGGAGCACAAGCCGAACCCGGGATTTACCGCCATGGTCGGGTTGGCCGGGGCGCTGTGCGGAGTGGTGACAGTCTGCTGCGATGCGAAGACTGCCCGCCAGATTGCCAAGGGCATGTTGGGGGAGACACCCGACAGCGAAGAACAAGTAGGGGACGCGCTGGGAGAGATTTGCAACATGATCGCGGGAAACTTCAAGAACAAGCTCGCGGGCACGGATGAACGATGCATGTTGAGCGTGCCGACCGTCATCAGCGGCGGAGAATACAGATGCCATTCGCTGGCCGATGGGGATTCCATGGAGACGGTCGTGCTGCTGGAGGCCGCACCGGTTGCCGTCCGTCTGCAACTCAAGAGCTGATTGCAGGGCAGGTGTCAGGTCTTAGGTGTCAGGTCTCAGGAAAAGCTTGGCGCGGCCTTCCTGAGACCTGTTTTTTTTGCCGGGTTTGCGGGTTACGCTGGGCAGATTTTTCCCCGCCCCCCCAAATCTAAGACGCTTGCCATGTTTCTTCGCTGGTGGCCACTCCTAACCCGTTTAGAACAAGGTCATTTGTGAAAACGTTCCCATCTCCGTCATGGCGATTGGCTTGCATCCTGTCTAACCACTAAGGAGCCAACGTGGACAGCGGATTTTATGCAGCGTGCGCGGGGTTGCAGGCGCAGAGCCAAGCGCTGGAAGTGGTGGCGCACAATCTTGCCAATGTGAACACAGTCGGATTTCGTGCTGACCAGGCGACCTTCCAGTCGCTGCTGGCAGTGTCGCGCCCCGCGGTTCCGAATGTGCTCAACAATGTACTCAACTCGGCGGCGAACAATTTCGGGGTGCTCGAAGGGACGCATATGGATATGACTGCGGGCAATCTGCAAGCGACCGGAAACCCGCTGGATGTGGGGATCGAAGGCGGTGGTTTTTTTGCCATTCAGACGGCGCGCGGCATACGCTACACGCGCAACGGAAGTTTCCAGGTGTCGAGCAGCGGGGTACTGGTGACGGCAGCGGGCGATCCGGTGTTCGGCGACCCGGCGCTTGGAGCGAAAGGTGTGATCAACGTTCCGTCGGGACCGGTCTCGATCGCTGCGGATGGGACGCTCTCGGTGAACGGCGCGGTCGCGGGCAATATCCGGCTGGTGGAATTCGCTCCCGGGACCAAGCTCACCTCCGAAGGTGGAAACCTGCTCGCCGCCCCCGAGGGCAGCGCGCAACCGGCGCAGCAGTCGGCGCTTCGGCAGGGCACGCTCGAATCTTCGAACGTGAATGCCATGAGTTCGGTGGTGACGCTGATCGGAGTGCAGCGCCAGGCCGAAATGATGCAGCGCGCGCTGTCGCTGTTTGACACCGAATTCAACCAGATTGCCAGCACCAGCCTGGCAAAAGTTTAGGAGAAAACGATGCTTCGAGCACTGTACACCGCCGCTACCGGAATGCAGGCGCAGCAAACGAATCTGGATACCATCGCCAATAACCTGTCCAACTCCAGCACGGCCGGCTTCCAGAGCCGCCGCATGCAGTTCCAGGATCTGATCTACCAGAACGTGGTGATGCCGGGCGCGGCTGCCTCGCAGCAAACCACGGTGGCCACAGGCCTGCAGATTGGACTGGGCACGCGCTCTGCGGCATCGGAGATCATTCAGTTGCAGGGCGACCTGAGTCAGACCGGCAACCCGCTCGATCTGGCCATCGAAGGGCAGGGATTGTTTCAGGTGCTGTTGCCAACGGGTCAGATCGCCTACACGCGCGGCGGGGCCTTCCACCAGGATGCGCAAGGCAATGTGGTTACCGCCGCCGGGAATCCGCTCCAGCCCGCCGTGGCGATACCGGCGGGCGCCACCTCGGTCACGATTGCTTCGGACGGCACGGTGTCGGTCACGCTGGCCGGGCAAACCGCGGCGCAGCAGGTGGGCACCCTGCAACTGGCGCTGTTTCCGAATCCGGGCGGATTAAACAGCATCGGGCAGAATCTGTATCTTGCCACCACCGCTTCGGGCGATCCCGTTATCGGCACGCCGGGCGGCACCGATGGTTTGGGACAGATCGAGCAAGGGTATCTGGAGCAATCGAACGTCAGCGTGGTCGATGAGTTCATCAACATGATCGTGGCGCAGCGTTCCTACGAAGCCAGTTCACGCGTGGTGGATGCCGCCGATCAAATGTTTCAACTGGTCAACCAAATGGGAAAGTAGAGGGAGCGGAGTGATTACCCGTTTTATTTTCGCCCGCCTATGCGCCGTGGCGATGGCAGTGGGCCCGCTGCTCTCGACGGAACTCGCGGCGGAAGAGACGCGCACGCCGCCGGAGGCGCGGCCAACTCCGGTGACGCGGCAGGAGGTGTGGCAGGCGGTGGCGGCTGAACTCCGCGGACGAGGGCTTTCGGAACAACAACTGCCGCGGGTCGAGGATCTCGATCTGCCGGTGGCTCCGCCGGCGGTTGCCGGACGGGTGCTGCGAGTCTCATCGGCTTGCTGGGATGAGGGTCCTCGACGCAGCCAATTCCGCCTGGAATGCGGCGCGCCGGGGCAGTGTCTGCCGTTCCTGGTCTATGTCCATGACTCGCTAAATGCAGACGCGGGCGCGCGCGCCGGGTCGTGCCGGCTGGCTTTGGGGCCGCGCCCGGAGTCGGGGTCGCGCCCGGCGCCGGCGGCTTCGCCGAAACCCTCGCCGAAACCAACGGTGCGCGCCGGAGACCCGGCGAGAGCGGTGTTACTCGCCAACGGTTTTCGCATGACGGCGAGTGTGACGTGTCTGGAGCGTGGCCGCGAAGGCGAAGTCATTCGCGTGCGCGGCCTGGATGGGCACGTTTTCCGGGCGCGGGTTTCCGGGCCTGCCCTGCTGGAAGCTTTGCCGCAGTAATTAAGCAGGGGGTAAGTGTTGTTAGTAAGTCGAACCAGCAGCGATAGTAAGTAAGGAGAGCGCAAGTGAAAACGGTACTCTGTTTCCTGCTCGTGCTGACGGCGGGTTGGCTGCACGCCTCGAAGCGGGATGCGAAGGACGACAGTCTGGCAAAATACCTTGCCCGTGTCCAGATGGCGCAACCGGCCGCGCCCGCGCTCTCCCTGGGAAGCATCTGGGTGGATTCGGGACGGATGGCGTCTCTCAGCGCCGATTACAAGGCCAGGGATGTCGGGGACACGATTGAGATCGTCGTCGTGCAGGGGTTGACCTCGTCGAACGCCAACGCGGTGAGCACGACGCGCACGCTAAACACCAGTTCGGGCATTAGTTCGCTGCCCGGCAAGATCAATGTCGGAGGGGTCTCGAGCCTGCTCGGGCTGAACTCGTCGGAGGCCCTGGCCGGCAAAGGCGCGGCTTCCACGGCTACCAGCGTGACCACCAACCTCGCGGGTCGAGTGGTCGCGGTCCTCCCGAGCGGCAACCTGGTGGTGGAGGCCAAGCGCATGATCAACATGAACAACGAGAAACAGACCATCGTGTTACGCGGGGTGGTGCGCCGGGGCGATATTGGACCGAACAACACGGTGGCCTCGGACGCCGTGGGCGATCTGGAACTGGAGATCAAGGGCAAAGGCGTGATCTCGGACGGGGTGCGGCAGCCGAACCGGGTGCTGCGTACCATCCTGCACTTTCTGGATTTTTAGGAGCTTTATGAAAACCGCTTGGGCCGCCGGGTTCCTGCTGCTTACGCTTGCCGGAGCGGTCTTTGTCTTGGCGAGCGAGGTCTTTGCGAGCGAACCGGTGGCGGTCAAAATCCGCGATCTGACGAGCGTCGAAGGGGTGCGGGAAAATCCCCTGATCGGCTACGGCATGGTGGTTGGGCTCACCCAAACCGGGGACAGCCAGCAGACCATATTCACGACCCAGACCCTGGCCAACATTATGCAGCGCATGGGGGCGCAGATTCCGCCGGTGACGGCGATCATCAAGAATGTGGCGGCGGTATTTGTGACCGCCAGCTTGCCGGCGTTCGCGCGTCCCGGCACGCAACTGGACGTGACCGTCTCCTCGGTCGGCGATGCCAAGAGCCTGGAAGGCGGCGTGCTCCTGCTCACTCCCCTCTATGGCGCGGACGGGCAGGTTTACGCCGCCGCCCAGGGCCCAATCGCGGTGGGAGGGTTTGCCGCTGGACGCGCGGGCGCGACGAAGCAGATGAACCACCCCACGACGGGAAGAATTCCGGCGGGCGGCCGCGTGGAACGCAGTGTGGCCTTCGATTTCAACCGCCTGACTCCGGTTGCGCTGCTTTTGCGCGAGTCGGATTTTTCGACGGCGGGCGAAATCTCCGACGCCATCAACCGCGAATTCGGCCACGCGGTCGCGAGCGCCCGCGACGGCGGACGAGTGGAAGTCGATCCGGCCGCAACCGGCGTGGCCAACCTGACGGCGACCCTGGCGAGAATCGAGAACCTGGTCGTTAGTGTGCACCGGCGCGCCCGCGTCGTGGTCAACGAACGTACGGGAACCATCGTGATGGGGAAAGACGTGCGCCTCGGAGCGGTGTCCATTCTGCACGGCGGATTCTCGGTGCAGATCTCGACCGAGTATTCCGTTTCCCAGCCCGCGCCGCTCTCGTCGGGGAAAACCGAAGTCGTGGGCCAGACCGAAGTGCAGACCAAGGAGAGTCCGGCGAAGCGCCTGGAAATCGGCGAAGGTGCCAATATCGACCAGTTGGTCAGCGGATTGCAAAGCATGGGAGCGACGGCGCGCGACGTGATCTCGATTTTGCAAGCGATTAAAGCGGCCGGAGCGCTCGATGCCGACCTGGAGGTGATCTGATCTTGGTCGTTAGTTGTTAGTCGCTGGTCGTTCGCTTTTCGCTGTTGGCAAAACCATTCGCATCATGAACGAACCGCGAACGACCAACGACGAACGACCACTGGAGACAATCTCATGAACATTACACTCGCTTCGACTTCCATGCCGCCGGCAGCCAACCCTCCGGCCGCGAAAGCGGTTCTGAAAAATGAAAAAGCGGCGCGGGATTTTGAAGCCCTGCTGCTCACACCGGTGCTCGACTCTCTGCAGAAGACGTTTGCCGGCGACTCCAAGGATGCCAAAACCCCGGGGGCGAGCGATTATCGCCTCATGGCGACCCAGGCGCTGGCGCAGTCGATCGCGGCGGCCCGGGGTGGGATTGGCATCGCGCAGCTCATCCTGCGCCATTTGCAGCCACCAAAGGTAGCGGGTGGGGGCTGAACGGGAGTTTGGCTTCGAGCGCTAAAGTTTTTCGAGACTTTGCCGATCTTAGAATTGGGCCGCGATGCGTCTGCGGACGAACTGCCCCGACATTAAGATTTCTTAAGAATCTGCCGATAGAAAAGGCAGTAGGGGATTGGAGAAATTTTATGAGAGTCGATTTCACAACGTTTGGACTGGAGCCACCGGAAAAAGGCACGACGGGCCGCGCCGGGCAGACCGGGGCGGCGGGGACCGGGACGAGCAGCACCTCGGGCATGGACCAGACCCGCTTTTCGTTCGATCAGGCGCGGGTGCAGTCGCTCCAAGCTCAGGTTCTGGCACAGCCTGATATTCGCGAGGCCAAGGTCCAATCGCTGCAGCAGGCGATCGGCAATGGCGAATATTCGGTTTCTGCCGGTCAGGTGGCCGATGCGCTGGTCAACGAACTGGGCGGAGCCCAGGGCTAGAGGAGTGAGCCGCGGAGTGAACGATGGAGCGAACGATGGACTGAACGGTGGAGTGAATCATGGATCCGTTGATTACGAACGGGATCGATCCAGCGCTGTGGCGCGTGCTCGAGAAGCCGGGCAATGAGCGCGACCCGCTGTCCCGGCGTAAGCGTCCGGCTGTGCCCGAGAAACCGGTCGAAGAGGAAGAATCTAAAGAAGAGCCGGGTCCCGAAACTCCGAAGCACACACTGGATGACCTGGCATGATCGTGATGAAGATTTGGCTTGACAAGCGGGCCTGAAGATTCGGCCTGACGACGATTCGATCTGACGAAGAGCGGTTCCGCTATGGGTGATATCGACACATCGCTTCCCGAACTCAGCCGACTGATCGAGCAGCGGCTCACGCTGTTGCGCAGCCTGTCGGAGAGTCTGGAGTCGAGCAGCCTGGCGCTGGCGCGAAACGACGCGGAAGCGATCGCGCGCGGCGCGGCGCACCAGGCAGAGCTCTGCCGGCAATGGAGCCGTCTCGAAGACGAACTGCGTCGAGAGGCGGGGCGGCGTTTGGCGCCGCCACCGGCTGGCGCATCCGGCAATTCCCCGGAAGCCGAGCACTGCGCGCGGCTGCAAGCCGAGTGGGAGGCGCTCGGAACTCGGATCCGTTATCTCACGCGCGTGCACTGGTCGTTGCTGCGGCACCTGCAGCGCAGCCTGGCCGTACTGAATCGCGTGGTTGACAGTTGCGCGCCCACCTACACGCCCGATCCCGGCTTGTTCAGACCAGAAGTCCGGCTTCGGGCGGGAGAATAACCATGTCGGGTTTATTCGGAACTCTTTCGATTGCTCTGAGCTCGCTCTCGGTCAGCCAGCAGGAGATGGCAACCACTTCCAACAACGTGGCCAACGCGAACACAACCGGATACTCCCGGGAGGTTCCCGAGGTAACCGCAGGCGCCCCGATAGTTGTGGGATCGATCACCCTGGGCACCGGAGTGGTCCTGCAAAAAATCCAGAGCCTGCGCGACCCCATCCTCGAAATCCAACTGAATCAGGAAACGCAGCAGCAGAGCAAGCTCAGCACCGAGCTGACGCAACTGCAACAGATTCAAACCCAGTTCGCGAGTTCCACTTCCGGCATTGGCGCCGACATCAGCAATTTCTTTAACAGTCTGCAGCAGCTCTCCCCCGACCCCTCGAATCTGGAGTTGCGGCAGAGCGTGCTGACCGCGGCCAGCAACCTGGCAACCGACTTCAACACCACCGCGAACAACCTTCAGACCGAGCGCGGCAATCTTGACCTGAACGTCGTGCAGTCGGTCAACCAGGTGAATACCCTGACGTCGCAGATCGCCAGTGTCAACCATCAGATCAGCAATCTCCAGAACGCCCACCTGGACGCCGGCTCCCTGGTGGACACGCAGACCAACCTCATCCGGCAGCTTTCAGGGCTGATGGATATCCAGGTCATTCCGACCGATCAGGGGATCACGCTGGCGACCGCGAATGGGACGACGCTGGTATCGGGATCGCAGAGTTACGCGCTCACCAGCCAGGTCGGCATCGACGGCGTGCAGCACGTCATGGCCGGGACCGAGGACATCACCGGCGCGCTGACCGGTGGGAGCCTGGCCGGTTTGATTCAGATTCGCGACCAGGAAATTCCCAGCCTGGGGAGCAGTCTCGATCAGCTGGCAGCGGGTCTGGCCAACGGCCTCAACACCGCCAATAAAACGGGCGTCGATCTGTATGGCAACCTGGGCGGCAATCTCTTCGTGCCTCCGCCGGTGGGCGGGGTGGGGGCCGCGGCGGCGTTGACCGTCAGTATCACCGACCCGTCGCTGATTGCCGCCAGTTCCGACGGCACTTCCGGCAGCAACGGAAATCTGGCCGTGCTCGCCGCGGTTGCCACGCAGCCCCTGGCCAATGGGCAGACCCCGATCGATTCCTATTCCAGCATCGTATTTCAAGTGGGCAATGCTACTTCCACCGCCTCCGCCGATGTGGACTCCTCCACCCTGATCCTGCAAAAACTGCAGGACCAGCGCGGGAGCATTTCCGGCGTATCGCTCGACGAAGAAGCGTCCAATCTCATCCAGTATCAGACGGCATATCAGGCCGCTGCCCGCGTCGTCTCTACCGTCGACGGCTTGCTCTCCGATGCCATAAACCTTGGTCTCGGCGCGGCGCTGCAATAAACCACATGAGGTAATCATCCATGCGCGTCAATCCCGATCCCATGCCCGATTTGCTGGCAGCGCTCAACCAGACAAAGCTGGAAACGCAACAGGCTTCGCTCGAGCTTTCGTCCGGCCGAAGCGTGAACGAGCCCTCCGACAATCCGACCGCCGCTGCCCAGCTGGTCGAGAACAACGATCAGGCCACCTTCAACAGCGGCTATCTGCAGAGTCTCGGCGCGGTGCAGGGCCAGCTCTCGACCGCCGATTCGACGCTGAGTTCGGTTGTAACCGCGCTGCAACAAGCCACCAACCTCGGCATCGAGGCCGCCAATGGCACGCTCTCCGATAGCGACCGGGCCGCGATCGCCAATGAACTGCAAGGCATTCAGACCCAGCTTGTGTCCCTGGCCAACACTTCGTACCAGGGCCACTACGTGTTCGCCGGCACCAAGACGAGTACGGCGCCGTACGTGGTGGACAATGCCTCGCCTTCCGGCGTCGACTATGTCGGCAACACTGGTGTCAATCAGGTATCGGTCGGCAGTGGATACAAGATCGCCGTCAACCTGCCCGGATCGCAACTGTTTTCCGCTGCCGGCAACGACGTTTTTCTCGCCATCAACAACCTCATCCAGCAAGTGCAGTCCAATGGCGACATTGCTGACGCCGTCAGCTCATTAGGCGCAGCCTCCAGCTATGTTTCGGCGCAGCGCGTGTTCTATGGCAACGCCATGAACCAGGCGCAGTCGCAGACCACCTACCTCAACACCGCCAAGCTGCAAATCGCCCAGCAGCAGAACACGCTTGGCGCCGCCGACCTCGCTGCGGCCGCCAGCAATCTCACCCAATCCCAGATCGACACCCAAGCCACGCTGGCCACCATCAGCAAGATGTCGCCGAATAGTCTCTTCGACTACTTGAAATAGAGGGGAGAACATTGAGTCATTGAGGTATTGAGTCATTGAATTCAATCACTCAATGCTTTAATACCTCAATGACTCAATGCTTCACAGCGTCTTCTTACTGGCCCGGGCCCAGGCCGTTGCGGCCGCTACGTGGTTTTGTGCCGTTTCAAGCCGCGACTTCTCGGCCAGCAGGCGCCCGTGCAGGTCGGGCAGGAGATGCTTCAGTTTTTCCAGGTTGCCGCGGTATTCGAGCGATTCCTTTTCGAGCGCCGCGGCTGCTTCGGAATGTGGCGGCAGGCGCCGCAGACATTCCGCCGCCCTTAGAAGCTGGCTGAGTATGTCGGAGAAGTCCTGGGGCCTGATGGTCGAACAGTGCTTTCGTTCCGGACGGAGACGAATCAGCGCGGAACGCAGATTGTCATTCACTTGCCGCAAGGTTTCAAGCGCGTCCGGCGGCATTATCCCTTCCAATCCATGCGCACAGGATCGGAGTCGGGGTCGGCGGCACTGGAAGGAACCACCCCGGCCGCGGTCGTGACGGCCGCAGTCGTGACCAGTGACTTCTCGGCGCGCTCAACCTCGATCCAGGCCTCGCGTACCGCCAGCAAGTCCGTGATTATCGCGCACATTCCCGCTTTCGAAGGATGGAATTGCACCTGCACCAGATTTTGGCGCAGCGTGTTATAGAAATGGTCGAGATCCTGCGCGACCTTGCCGCCGTTGGCAAAGTCGAGGGGCGACTGCAGATACCCGATGACCAGAATCGCGTGGTTGATGTACTTGGTCCGCAGCTCAATGTCGTTCTGCTCGATGGCCTGCGCGGCCTGAGTCAGGTCTTGAATCATCTGTTCATAGAGCAAGACCACGAGGCGTACAGCAGTGGCGCCGCGTACGTCGGCTTCGCGATAGGCGGTGCGAGCATTCGTCATGGCTATTTATCCTGTCGCGGTGCCGGTTGCGGGCGTCGTGTTGGTGGACGTGGTGGACGTGGTGGACGTACCGGACGTGGTGGAATAGTTGCCGTTGAGGGCGGCGATCTCAGACGTGACTTCCAGCAGAAGAGAGGGATAGGCCTCGAGGTTCGCATTGACCTGGTCGTATTCCAGGGTGAGCGCCGCTTGTTCCATGGTCAGGCGGTCCTGCAAATTGGCGATCTGGGTGGTCAGAGCGTTTTGGTGAGTCTTGTTATCGGCAATATCGAGGTTCAAGATGCCAGTGGTTGGATCGGTCAGGTTGGCGAGGTCATTGTTGAAATTCTGGGCAAAGCCAGTTCCCGAAGCATTCTGAAAGAAGCTCTGAACCGCGCTGGGGTTGGCGGCGAGCACATCGGAGAAGGCGGGGGAATACTCGGTCGTGGTATCGATCGCGGTTTGGTTCACTGTCAGAGTTCCGTCATTGTTTATTTCAATGCCCAACGAGGCCAAGTTAACCAGACCGCTATTACCCGTAATCCCGTAGCTCACATCATTGAGCAAACTGGACTGCAATGAGCGCAGGGCAACGTCGCCACCCAGCGGCCCTTCGCTGTTGGTGGTCGGATCCACCGTGAACTGGGTGTTGAGATCGCCAATCAAAGTGTTGTAGGCACTCACGAAGGCGTTGATCGCATTCGTGGCCTGGGTCGTGTCGGGTCCCACCGTGAGCTGCACTGTCGTGCCCGGCGCGGCGCTGGCCAGATTCAGCGTAACCCCGCCAATCGCGCCGGTGACGGTGTTGGTGGCGCTGCTGTAAGGCACGCCATCAATCGTCAGCGATGCATTGGTCCCGCCCACGGGAGTGTTAAAGGTTAGGCCGGTGTCGTTGTTGGTAATGGCCAATGCTCCCGGGGTGCCGGTGGATTGGCTGTAAAGCGCCAGTCGCGCCCCGCTCGAATCGGTCACGACATTTGCGGTGACCCCCCAATTCTGGGTGTTGATGTAGCTGGCCAAGGTGTTCAGAGTGTCATTGCTGCCCTGGGTGATCACGATGTCATGAGTCGTGCCGCCCCCCCCTCCGACCTGCAGCTTGATGTCGCCGGTGGTGGCGGGGCTCGTCAAGAACGATGTGGTGCCGTTGGTCAGTGGGTTGGTGTAGAGCGTGCCGGTGGTGGCTAGATTGCTCACCACGATCTGATGGGTGCCCGCTGTGGCCGTGGTGGCGGCACTGGCAGTCAGGATGCTGGAGTCCGAGGAGGTTGCGGACTGTGAAGCCAGGGGTCCGGTGGGATTCGCCAGCGCGACCACCGCCGCCTCTAAACTGGTGAGGTTGTTGTTATAACCCGACAGCAACCCGGCGTTTGTGGATAAATCCGTCTGCTGGTTCTGATATTGGGTGATTACGGCGTTTTCCGGGGCGAGAATCGCGGTCACCACCGACTGCACGTTAATGCCATTTCCGTTCAGCAGAGACGCGGCATTAAAGCTTATTCCCATTGTTGTTCTCCTCTCCCTTTGCGATGAGTTCCCAGTTCTCAGTTTTCAGTTAGTCCCAGTTCGCATTATCGAAGACTTACTGAGAACTGAGAACTGAGAACTGGGAACTGTCTGTCTAAGACTTGGTAAACCCTAGTGTCATCGTGACGTATCCAGTTGCACTTTGACTTCATGTTTCGTGATTAAGGGTGGAACGGGAGCATTTTCTGTCGTGACGACTTCCGCCTTTGGGGTGCTTCCCGAAGCGGCACTCGGCGTGGAGGCGCGGCGTGCATCTTTATTCTCGCGAGTCTGACGCTCAGTGCCAGCCGAGGGGGCTTGCCAGGCTGCGGAAAAAGTATTTTCTGCGCCGCAGTCTCACCCCAGCGGCTAAAGCCGACACTGAAAACAAGCCAGTTATCGCAGCGCTGAAGCGCTGCGCCACCCAAAAACGAGTGCGAGATTGAGTTTTTCCGCAGCCTGTTGTGCCGGGTCAACGTTCATAACTCACCTAACTTCTGAAAAAAATCGAAAGGAGGCGGGATTGGACCGCCCCCTTTCGAGGGAATGCTTACTGCAGCAGCTTAAGTACAAGTTGCTGCTGCTGGTTGGCCTGGGCCAGAGCGGAAATGCCGGTCTGTTCCAGGATGGAATACTTTGCCAGGGTGGCCACCGTCGATGGAATATCGGCGGCTCGGACACCGTCTTCCGCACCCGTCAGATTCTGCACCTGGTTGGTGATGACGGTGGAAGCACTCTGCAATCGGTTGACGGTGGCGCCAATTGTGCCACGCAAGCCGGCAACTTGTTGGATGGCGCTGTTGATGGTCGCCAGCGCGGCGGTGGCATCGGTAATGTTTAACAGGTCGTTTACCGATCCAGCCGTGCCCCCAGTCAAGAGCGTGCCACCGAAGGTGTTGGCCGTCCCCGTTTCCGTCGTAGCGATACTGTTGCCGGTGAGGCCCTTAGTGATTGCGGTGAGTGTGAGTGTGCTTAGTGTACCCGTTGTCGAAACCGCTGCCGTGGCAGAAGCATTGGCGACGGTGGGACTTCCGTAGGTAGCGCCCGAGCCGCTCCCGCCGTTGATAGCATTCGCCAGGTTTGCAAGGCTGGCAGCTTCCGTAGCGCCCACCAGGACCTCATTTGCCGTGGGAGTGGTGCTGAGGGCGGTCACGAAGGTGTAGGTTTGCGTGCCCACCGTCACGGTATTGCCTGCAACCGCGGGCGGAGGGGTTCCGGCATTGACGCCTCCGGTGAAGTCCAAACTAGCGAAGGCGGCGGCGCCTGCAGTTGTCACCGCCCCAGTGAGGAAGTTGCCGGCGGCACCCGCGGTAGTCGCGGTGAAAGTGTCCTTGGTTCCCACAAATAACGGAGTTGCGACCGCCGAGACGTTAGCATTTTGCGTAGTTGGAGTGCTATAGGTAGTTCCGGAGCCGGTCCCAGCGTTGACCGCAGACACGAGATTCGCCAGAGCGGTAGCTTCCGTGGTGCCCCATACCACCTCATTCGCCGTCGGAGTGGCGCTGAGGGCAGTCACGAAGGTGTAGGTTTTGCCGCCAACCGCTACGGTGTCGCCATTGGCGCCGTTAGCTAATACCCCGGCAGTGAAAGTTTCGTCTCCCACCGCCGAACTCACCGAAGTGATAGCGTTTCCGCCGGTTCCATTAAGGTTTGCCGTGAAGTTCAGCGTGGTTGCCGTGGCTCCGGATGCATTGACGTTAGCATTGGCGACTGTTCCGACTCCATAGGCAATTCCGGCGCCACCAGGCGTGCCGTTGACCGCAGCCTGCAGGTTTAAATAGGCTTGAGTGGTACTGCCCCCGATGACAACCTCATTTGCAGCTCCCGTGAGGTTAGCCGCGAGAGCCACGAAGGTGTAGGTCGTGCCACCGATCGCCACCGTGTCGGTGGCAGCGGGACCCGTACCAACTTTGGTTAGCACAGTATTGGCAGCGACGGACTTCGCGAACACGCCTCCGGTCAGGATGTCGGAGGCAGCAACGGCAGGCGCGCCCGCCGCTTGGGTCAGGGTGCCGGTGGCGGCGACCGCTCCCCCTAAGCTCAGGCCGGTGGAGGACAACAGGCCGGTGGTTACAGCGATGGTGCTGTTGCTGGTGGCGCCGGCATCACTCAAGAAGACATTGAGAGTATTCGCGGTGAAGACCTGCCCGCCGTTGTAATTGGTCTTTAGACCGACGCGGTCGATTTCCGCCTTGATGGCGGTATATTCAGCGTCCAGCGCGACCCGTTGCGCATCGGAAACCGTACCCGTGGCGGCTTCGGTGGCCAGCGTAACGGCGCGGTTGAGCATGGTGGTGACCTGGGCCAGCGAGCCATCCGCCACCTGCAATTCGCCAACACCATCATTAGCATTGCGTGCGGATTGGGTGAGGGCGGTAATGTTGGCGTGTAATCCGTCGGCAATGGCCAGGCCGGCGGCGTCATCCGCGCCACTGTTGATACGCGAACCGGAGGATAGTTGAAAGAGGGCTTTTTGGAGGTTGGCGTTCGTGATGGACAATTGGTTCTGCGCGGCCAGAGACGCGATGTTGTTCAGAATACTGAGTGCCATGGAATTGCTCCTTGTTGGGTCCGATTTTGGAATCCGTCCCCGAAACCTTCCCGGAGGTCGCTCCGTTTGTGCTGCGGAACCCAATTGCGTTTCACTTTGGTTCATCGGCTTAGCGCGCCCAGGCTTTATTTCCACAAGCACCATCCGGCATAGCTCTTAGGTAACCTGTCTCGTTTCCGGTCCTTTCTCCCCGCCCCTGCCGTTTCTGCCGATCTTTAATTGATGAGCCTTATAGGTGGCGGGCCTTCTTCCGTCCAGCAGTCAAACATCAGGAGCCAAAAATGATCCAGCTCACCCGCCTCAACAATCACCCGCTGGTGGTCAATTCCGATCTGATCAAGTTCGTCGAGCAGGCCCCGGATACCGTCATCACGCTGCTGAGTGGCGAAAAAATTGTGGTTCGCGAAAGCGCCCAGGACGTGCTGGAACGGGTGGTACAGTTCCGCCGCTCGGTGCTGCAAGGGATCATGCTCTGGTGGGACAACCGTTCCGCCCTTCTCCCCGTGCTTGAGGGCAATGACCGCGCGGCTAGCGAGAAATAGGAGCCCTCGTGGATAAGGCAACCCTCGGCGGTCTGGTGCTGGCTATCGGCGGCATCCTGCTCGGCTTGAAGCTGGAGGGCGGAAATCTGGGCCAGGTGCTTCAGCCCACCGCCGCCATGATCGTTTTTGGCGGCACGCTGGGCGCGATCCTGATTCAGTATCCCTTGCCAGTGGCACTGCATGCGCTGCGGCGGTTGGAGCAGGTGTTCGTGGAGCCCGAGCAGGATGCGCAATCGACGATCGAACTTCTGGTCAATTACGCCAAGCAGGCGCGGCGGGGAGGCATTATCTCGCTCGACAAAGAACTCGCGAACATCAACGAACCCTTCCTGCGCCGCGCCCTCACGTTGGCGGTGGACGGGACCGACCCGCAGGAACTCCGCAAGATCATGGAGCTCGAACTGGATAACAAAGAAGAGCAGGAAGAGAAAATTCCGCAACTCTTCGAATCGGCGGGTGGATTTTCTCCCACCATCGGCATCATCGGGGCCGTGCTCGGTTTGATCCAGGTCATGCAGCACCTGGACAAAATCGACGAAGTCGGGAAAGGGATTGCCGTCGCCTTCGTGGCTACCCTCTACGGAGTGGGCGCCGCCAACCTGATTTTGCTGCCGGCCGCTGGAAAATTAAAAATTCGCATCCGCGACGAGCAGATCATCCGGGAAATGACAATCGAGGGTGTAGTTTCCATCCTCGAAGGGATGAACCCGCGCATGCTGAGAGAGAAGCTGCTGGGGTTCCTCACGCAGGCCCACGAACCCGCCGCCGTTCCTGAGGAATCCAACGCATGAGACGCCGCAAACGAAGCCCCAGTCGCGTCAGTCGCGTCAGTCACGAGCGCTGGCTGATTTCCTACGCGGACTTCATTACCCTCTTGTTCGCCTTCTTCGTGGTGCTCTACGCCGCGTCGCAAGTGGACAAAAAAAAAGCTGGAATGCTGGCGGTGGCCATTCAGGCCGCCTTCCAGCAGATGGGAGTTTTCCCGCCGGGCACTACCCAGGCGCCTATCGATGCCACCAAGCCCATACGCTTCAGCATCGCGCAAGCCATGGAAAACCCGGCGACCGCCGCGAGCCTTGGCCGGATTGCGTCTCGCACCGAGAGCCCGCCCGGCGCAGCCGTGGACAACGAAGATCTGAATAAATTGCAGACCGAGCTGGAAGCCGCGCTCGGTCCGGAATTCAATCGCAAGGAAATCGCCATGCGCCGCGCGCCCGACGGCCTGGTCATCAGTTTGCGCGAGATGGGTTTTTTCGAGAGTGGCGCAGCCCGGATGAAGTCCGCCTCGCAAGACGCCTTCGACCGCATTGCCGGCATACTCCGCCAGCGCGACTATCGCTTGCGGATCGAGGGCCACACCGATAACACCCCCATTCACACCCCCCAGTTTCCCTCGAACTGGGAGCTCGGCACCTCCCGGGCAACCGAAACTGTGCGGCTCCTCATCGTCCGGGAAGGGTTCAGCCCCGATCGTCTGAGCGCTGCCGGCTACGCCCAGTATCACCCGGTCGCAACCAATCTCACCCCCGAAGGCCGCGGCATGAACCGGCGCGTGGATATCGTCATCCTCGGCCACGTCCTGACGGCGGATCGCCTGGCTCAGGACGAAAGCCAAGCCCAGACTCCAGCCGCGGCCCCGGCCGAGAAAAAGACGGCGCAACCGTCCGCCCCTGCCGCACTCAAGCCCGCGGTCGTCAGGAATGCAGGCGATCATCTACAGCTACAGCAGTAATTCCGTCCAAAGTGCGCGTGCAAGGGGAACCGCAGGTGGTGTCCTGAATTCATCAACCACCAAGGACACGAAGTCACACCAGGGTGTGAATCCCCTGAGGGTTTCCTTCGTGCTTCGTGGTTAATTAAGGACACTACCGAATCGCAGAATCGCAGAATCGATTGCGCCCGGCGCACGGGACGATTAAGATTCATCTACTCCCATGTCTGAAGTAATTTCAACCGAGCCCACGACTTCGCATCCCGTTTCCACTCCTGCCCCCGAAACTTCCGTCGAGGTATTCGCGGTTTACGGGGTTGAGCCCGAGATCCAGGCCTACGCCATGGCCAAGTATTCGCGCTCATCGCTCTCGATGAAAGAGTCGCTGAAGGAAATTACGCTGCAGAAGGCGGAAAAATTTCTCAACACCTTCTACTTCCAGTACGGGCACCGCTCCATCGCCGACCTTGCCCACATCGCGCTTGCGATCGAGCGCCTCTCCATTCTCGCCGCCATCGTTGTTGCCGACGAGCAGCGCTGGGATGGCCAGGAGCGCTCCACTCGCTACCAGGACTTCAGGAAGAGCGGCTACTACACGCCCAGTTTCCAGAATGGCGCTCTCCAGAATGACAGTGCAGCCGCGGACGCTTCCGCCCGGACTCTCTATCGCGAAACCATCGAGTCATTGTTCACGGCCTACGAAAAAGTTTCGCAGCGGACGTTCGAATATCTCGCCAGCATCACACCCCGGCCCGCCGAAATGAAGCCGGACGCTTACGAGCGCACCCTGCGCGCCCGCGCCTTCGACATCTCGCGCTATCTGTTGCCTCTCGCCACCAACACTTCCCTCGGGGAGATCGTCAACGCGCGCACGCTGGAAAACCAGGTCGCGCACCTGCTCTCGCAACCGCATAAAGAAGTCCGCGATCTCGGAGCGCTGCTGAAACAAGCCGCCATTTCCCCGGCCTACAACGCGAACGAAGAATCGCTGCGCGCCCTGGTGGCCGAGATCCGCACCGTGTCACCCGAAATCGCCGATCGCGCCCAGAGCGAACTGCTGCGCGAAGTGCGGGTCGCGCCCACGCTGGTCAAGTACGCCGATCCGAATCGCTACGAAATCGAGACGCGCCGCGAACTCCAGCAGGCCGCCGCCGAACTGATGCGGGGCGCCGCCATCGAAGCCGCGCCGCTGGTCGATCTGCTTGAGGCCGATCCGCTTGAGATCGAACTCGCCACCACGCTCGTTTACGGCCACTGTCATTACTCCTACCGGCAGCTTCGCGCGACGGTCGAAGCGGCCGGCGAGGCGCGCCGCCGCGAAATCATTGACCTCGGCCTGCGCCATCGTGGCAGCCACGACGAGTTGCCGCGTCCCTTCTCCGCGGGCCAGCAGTTCCGTTTCGACATCCTCATGGACATCGGCGGCTTCCGCGACATGCACCGGCACCGCCGCTGCGTCCAGATCATGCAGGATTTCTCGACCGCCCACGGTTTCGACACGCCGCCCGAAGTTGAAGCTGCGGGACTCCGCTCCGACTATGAAGTTGCGATGAAGCGCGCCGAAACCGCGGTGCAGAAGCTTTCCGCGACCGGCGGCGAAGAAGCCCGGCAAAACGCGCAGTATGCGATCCCACTCGCTTTCCGCAAGCGCACGCTGTTTAAGATGGACTTTGCCGAGGCCGTGTACATCTCCGAGTTGCGCACCACGCCCGCCGGACACACGTCCTATCGCAACGTGGCCTATGCCATGTACGAGGCCGTGAAGGCGAAATATCCGGCGCTGGCAAAGTATTTCCGTGTCACCGACGTGCGGGAGCCAGTGGATCTGCTGAAGCGCTGAGCATGTGTGCCGCGGACACAAAATTGACGCCGATGAATCTCCGCCTCTAAAATCACCTCACATGCCCAACTACGAATACCTGTGCGCGAAGTGCGGACACCGCTTTGAACAAATCCGCAAGTTCTCCGATAAGCAGTTGAAAAAATGCCCCGAATGCGGGGGCGTCATCGAACAAGTGATCTCGGCTCCAGCCGTGCAGTTCAAAGGCTCGGGCTGGTACGTGAACGACTACCCGAAGAAGGGTGCTGGTTCCGCGGCGTCGTCCTCGTCCTCTGCTTCCGAAGGCGACAGCGGGTCGAAAGAGACCAAGGACACGAAAGACACCAGGAAAGACGACAAGTCCAAGTCCGATACCTCGCACAAGAAACACAAGAAGGACTGACGATCGGGTGATCTGGTGATCGGGCCATCAACCCCCCCGAGCCGATTTTTCGATTACCCGATCTCCCGATGACCCGATACCGCCGGTCCGGTCTGGCGTGCCGACAACCAAGGTTCGCCGGCGCGGCAGTTCGGCATCGGAGATTTCGGCCAGGAATTGCAGGTTAAGGCCCACTCGCGCGCACTCCTGACATGCGGCATCGTTGAGAAAGTACACGATGTCTCCCCCAAATCGATCCTTGGCCCGGCGGCGTTCATCGAGGTCAAACGGGCTTACCGAATACACTTTGATCTCGCCATGTTCGCGGAGGACGCTGCTCAGCTGACGTTGAAATCCGAGCGCTCCTTGCCGCACTTGCGCCATGGTGAAAGAAATAACGCGATAAGGCATAGTTGCAGAGGAAGAATAGCAGCTTTGCCAGCGAGCGGGGCTGTCCACGGCCGTTTGCGCGGTGTCAGGTGATTGGAGCGAATCCGGAATTGCGGTGACCACAGGCAGTTGCCGAGCTGCGCTTGGCTTGGACGGGCGAGGGCGCCCGTCCCTACACGAGCAAGGTACTGCCGAATGCGCTCTCAGCGAACCGCGAACGACTAACGACCAACGACGGGGTTACCCCCTGAATCCTTACCGCTCGACGTACATCTAAACGAATTGAAATAGTCGTTACAACGATTAAACAGGAGCGAGCATCATGATGACCATCCGGCCGAGCAATGAGCGTGGTGGCGGCGACTACGGCTGGCTGAAGACCCGCCATAGTTTCAGTTTCAACGACTACTCCGATCCCAAGTGGATGGGTTTCCGCTCGCTGCGCGTGATCAACGAAGATTGGGTCGCGCCCAGCGGCGGTTTCCCGACTCATCCCCATCGCGACATGGAGATCATCACTTATGTCCTGTCAGGCAAGCTCGAGCACAAAGACAGCCTTGGCACCGGCTCGGTGATCCTCCCGGGCGACGGGCAGCGGATGACCGCCGGCCGTGGCATCCGCCACAGCGAGGCGAATCCGTCCTCGACCGAATCCGTGCACCTGCTGCAGATCTGGATTCTCCCCGACAAGCAGGGGCACGAACCCGGCTACGAGCAGAAAAGTTTCCCCGAAGCCGAGAAGCGCGGCAAGCTGCGCCTGATCGCCTCGAGCGACGGCGCCGAGGGTTCGGTAAAGATCAATCAGGATGCGAAGCTGTTTGTCACTTTGCTTGCGCCCGGAGAAGAGGTTACGCAATCGCTCGGCGCCAAGCGGCACGCGTGGCTCCAGGTCGCCAAGGGCGAAGTCGAACTGAACGGCCAGAAGTTGCACCAGGGAGACGGTGCGGCCCTAAGCGAAGAAAAAAAGTTGACGATCAAAGCAATGGAAGACGCTGAAGTTCTACTGTTCGACCTAGCGTAAACAGATCGGGTCATCTGGCGATCGGGTCATCGGGTCATTGAAAATCGGGAAAATCGGCTCAGGCGGTTCTTGATCGCCCGATGACCCGATCACCCGATGGCCCGATATTGTTCATTCCGGCCTGATCCCTGCCGCTCCCATCTGCCTCCCCGTTACGCCCTTCTCCGCCCGGAAGCTGAACAGCAGATCGGTGTGGCATGCCGTGCACGGTGCTGCCGTATCAATATTCTTCGCCAGCACGCCCGCACCCAGCAGTTGCCGCCGGTTCGCCTCTACCAGATCAAGAAAAAGTTTCACCGGCAATTCGCCGTGTCCCGGGGCGCGCGCCGTCAGGAACAGCAACGGATATTTCTCCCGCACCGGGTCCGATTCCTTCACCTCGCGGAACAAGCTGCTGGCGTATGCAAACTGAGCTTCGAATTTGGTGCGCACTTCTTCGCCCACGTCGTAGCAGCACCCCTGCACGCCCGGCCCAATTGCGGCTACGAGGTTCCGCGGATCGCTATTGAAGTGTTTCCGCATCTCGCCGACACCTTTCTCGACGATGCGCTTGACCGTGCTGCGCCAGCCGGCGTGAAAAACGCCGACAGCCCGCCGCTTCCGATCCGCCAGAATGATGGGAAGGCAATCGGCAGTCTGCACCGCAACCAGCAGCCCGGGCGTATCCGTGACCATCCCGTCTCCAGCCAGCGGCTGTTCCGGCAGGCGATCGATTCGATGGATCAAATCGGAATGAATCTGCCGCAGCGAAACCAGCGGCCAGCTTTTGCGTCCATTCGCGACGCCCAGTTCCTTGAGGAAAAGCTCTCGGTTGCGATCGACGGCCGCGCGCGAGTCATGCTTCGTGAAGCCGAGATTCAGCGCATGTCCGCCGTAGGCGCGCGACACTCCGCCATGCCGCGTCGAGAAGGCATGCACCAGCCAGGCCAGTTTGCCCAGCTTCTCGGAACGCAAAAGTTGTAGTTTGTTCTTCGCGACGCGATTGATCACCACAGTTCGATCATACCCTGAGGATCGGGTGATCGGGCATCGGGTCATCGGGCGATCAAAAACCGCGATTCGATTTTGAATGACCCGATGACCCGATGCTTCCGCGATTACTTGCTGCCGGCGGTGCTGGTGGCTGCCTGTTCGGCGACATACACGCCGTCTGGCGGGCAACACGCCGCCCGTGGGCCGCAGCGCTTCCCGCTAGAATGTTCTTGTGAAAGTCTCGCCCAGCTTGTCTCTTACTTATCGCGGACGCCTGGCGCCGTCGCCGACGGGGCTGTTGCACATTGGTCATGCACGGACTTTCTGGATCGCAGCGCAACGGGCGATCGAGAATCAGGGAACTCTGATTTTGCGGAATGAGGATTTGGATCCGCAGCGCTCGCGGGTGGAATTTGCTCGCGCCATGATGGAAGATTTGCGCTGGCTCGGAATTCATTGGAGTGAAGGGCCGGATTGTGGCGGGGCGTATGGCCCTTACGCGCAAAGTGCGCGCCGGGCGCACTATCTGGAGGCTTGGCGGCGCCTGCGGGATGACGGGTTTCTTTATCCGTGCCTTTGTTCGCGCAAGGATCTCCACCCCAGCGGGCCAAACCCGGGCCCGCCGGGGACCCCGGAACTGGCGCAGTCGGCAAGCGCCCCGAATGATGCGGATGATGAGCCGTTGTATCCGGGAACCAGCCGCGAGCGGAAGGATGCGGCCGAGTTCAAGGAGCCTGCGGGCGTGAACTGGCGGTTCCGCGTTCCCGAGGGCGAGGCGGTTGAATTTGCGGATCTGAATCTGAGCCGGCAGCGCTACGTCGCGGGCAGTGATTTCGGCGAGTTTCTGGTTTGGCGGCGCGACGATGTTCCGGCTTACCAACTCGCGGTCGTGGTCGACGACGCGGCGATGCGGATCACGGAAGTCGTGCGGGGCGCGGATTTGCTCAAGTCGACCGCGCGGCAACTGCTGTTGATGCGTGCGCTGGGGTATGCCGCTCCCGCTTATTTCCATTGCGAACTGGTGCGGGACGCCGCTGGAGTGCGGCTGGCGAAACGGCACGATGTGCTGAGCATCCGGCATTTGCGCGAGAGCGGGATGACGGCGGGGAAGGTTCTGGAGATGGCCGGTTGGCCATGATGGGGTGGCACTTTCGTTTGACGCACGAGTTACATGGGTTAGCAACAGATCGCAGCGAACGGGGTTAGCATTGGTAGTTGAAAGAACAGTTCAGCACGGGCGGGTGGGAGAAGCTTATGCATCGAATGTTCTTGAAGATTGTGGCAATCGCGCTCTTGATGAACTCGGCCGCCTACGGGCAGTCGCTGGGTGACGTTGCGCGCGAGAACCGGGAGAAAAAGGCCGAGGACGCATCTGCCGCGCAGCCGAAGGTGATCACGAACAAGGACCTCCCGAAGGATCCGGAGGCGAACCAGGAGCCGCCGGAGGCACAGTCAGGAGCGAGCGCGGCGGCGAGCAGCGAGGCTGCGGAGCAACGCCTGGCGGAACAACGTGCGGCCGAGCAATGGAAGAGACAGATCCTGGCGCAAAAAAATAAGATGGCGACTCTGCAGGCGCGGATCGACCAGCTCAATGCGTCGATTCGTTCCGCGGGCGGCAGCGTCCAGTACGAGGGACCGTACAACCGGTATCAGGCGCGGCAACTGCAGCGTGTGGCGCAAATCCAGTTGCAACTCGATGAGCAGAAGAGGAAGCTCGACCAGATGCAGGAAGCGGCGCGCCATGCAGGCATGCACACAGCGGTGTACGATCCGTAGGGGCTTTCAGCTATCAGTTCCCGGTTCTCAGAACCCAGTTCCCCGAACAAACCACTGCGTGCGGGTTTTCCAATGAATCGGATCGCCCCGTCCGACCATCCTAGATATGTGAGCGCTGAAAACCGACCGCTAGTCCAGGGCGTGGTCCTTTACGACGGGCACTGCGGTTTCTGCTCGCGTTGGGTGAAGTATTGGGCGGGGACGCTCGGGCGGCGCGGATTCGAGATTGCCTTGCTCGATGAGCCTTGGGTTGGGGAGAGGCTCAAGATGCCGCGTGAAGCACTGCTCACCGACATACGGTTGCTAACGGCTGATGGTCAGCTCATTTCCGGAGCCGATGTTTATTTGTATGTGACGCGACGGATCTGGTGGGCCTGGCCCTTCTATGCGATTTTCAGTTTGCCGGGGTTCAATCGGTTGATCCACGTGGGTTATCGGTGGTTTGCGCGGAACCGGTACTGCGTCTCGCATGCGTGCAAACTGCAGCCGCGCTGAATTTCCGCACGTATGGCAAGGTCGTCTTCTCCCAGCGAACTGGGCCATTTTGGCACTCTTCGGCTGCTGGACCCCAATTTTATGCCGATTTTCAAGGGGTACCTTACTGGAAACCGCATAAAATCTGCATAAAATGCTACTTTTCCACAGCGCAGTGCGTTACTATGCGATGGATACACGCACGTTTGTAAGTTCCTGAAGGAGGAATTCATGGCTTCTGGTATGACCAAGACCCAACTCACCCGCCACCTGGCCGAGAAGCTCGGCACCAACAACAAGACTGCCGCGACTTTTCTGGAGCACCTGGCAGACGTAGCGATTAAAGAGACGAAGAAGAACGGTGTGTTCGTTGTGCCCGGCCTGGGCCGCCTGGTGAAGGCGCATCGCAAGGCCCGCATGGGACGCAATCCGCAGACCGGCGAACCGATTCAGATCAAGGCGAAAACAGTAGTGAAGTTCCGCGTGGCGAAAGCCGCGAAGGACGCGATCGCGCCGAAGAAGTAAATTTCGCGGACAAGAGTGTCCGCGCTACAGAATCAAGAGGGCCGGCTTGCGAGCCGGCCTTTTTCTGCCTTACTCGACTTTCTCGTTCCGACGCTAAGCGAAAGCCTTAACCGCGGAGAGCGCTGAGAACGCGGAGCAAGACAAAAATGAAAGAGCAAAGCCTGCCGCCGAAGTGCTCCTCACTCGAGCACTTCGGGTTCTGCGTATGAATACAGAAACAAGAAAGCCTCCGCGAACTCTGCGTCCTCTGCGGTTAAAGCTTTCGCTTCGCCCAAGGCCGGAATGATGAAGTCTGGTGACAGCCGAGGGCGACCGTCCCTACGTGGTTCCTGCTGATTCATCACAAATCTGGCGTCGAGCGCTCACAGACTTCGAAAGCAGGTCTAAGGCTATACTGCCGAAGAATGCCCGATGCTGCTCCAAACCTGGCGGAAGCGCTGCGACGCTATTGGGGATACCACGAGTTTCGCCCCAAGCAGGAGAATGTTATCCGGAGTGTGCTGGCCGCGCACGATACTTGTGTGGTGATGCCGACCGGAGGCGGGAAGTCGCTGTGCTACCAGCTTCCGGCGGTGGTTTCGGGGAAGACGGCGGTGGTGGTTTCGCCGCTGATAGCGCTGATGCAAGACCAGGCGGCGCAACTGGCGCAGATGGGCATTCCGGCGGCGGCGATCAATAGTTTTCAGAGTTCGGCGGAACGGCGGCAGGTGATGGAGAAGGCGACGCGAGGGGAATATCGGCTGCTCTATCTTTCGCCGGAGAAGTTGGCCGCCGGAAATACGTTCGAATGGCTGACCAAGGTGCCGGTGGGCTTCTTTGCGGTGGACGAAGCGCATTGCATTTCCGAGTGGGGGCACGAGTTTCGGCCGGAATACCGGCAGCTCAGCCGGTTGCGAACGAGTTTCCCCGCGCTTCCGATCGCGGCCTTCACGGCGAGTGCGACGCGGCAGGTGCGGCACGACATTCTGAAGCAGTTGCAGATGCGCGATCCGGATCTTTACATCGCCAGCTTCCATCGCCAGAATTTGAGCTACGTGGTGCGCGAGTGCGAACCGCGGACCCAGATGGAGTTGCTCGGCCGCGCTTTGCGGCACTATGCGGGGGAGAGCGTGATCGTCTATTCGCCGACGATTCGCCGGGTGGAAGAGACAGTCGAATGCCTGGAGGAGAACGGGATTGCGGCGATTCCTTATCACGCGAAGATGGAAGCGTCCATGCGCCGGCAGAATCAGGAACGATGGATGTCGGACGAAGTACGGGTGCTGGTGGGAACGATCGCGTTTGGCCTCGGTATCAACAAGCCCGCGGTGCGGGCGGTGATTCACCTGTCGCTGCCGCAGTCGATTGAGCAGTATTACCAGGAGGCGGGCCGCGCCGGGCGGGATGGGCGTCCGGCGGATTGCGTGCTGCTCTGGCAGAAGCGGGATCATATTCTGCTGGAATACTTCATCAACAAGATTTCGGATGACGCGGAGCGAGAGCGCGCATCTGGGCGGAAACGCGTGATTAGCCGGTTCGCGGATTCTCACGGCTGCCGCCACCGGCAGATCTGTCTGCACTTTGGCGAGACTCCGAAATGGGAGAGCTGCGGGAACTGCGACAATTGCGGCGCCAAACCGGAGTGGTTGAAGGAGAAGGTGAGTGCCACGCCGAAGTTCGCAGCGCGGGATAGATCTCTTTCACCCACGTCTTTCCCGCCCACTTTTAGATCGCTGCCTCCGTCTGAAAAACGGCCTGTGCGGGAGTCGGCGCCGGCGGAAGCCGATCCGGCGCTGGCGGAGTATCTGCGCGAATGGCGGCGAAATATGGCGCGGGAGAACAAAGTGCCCGCCTACATTATTCTGCACGACAGCACGCTGGAGGAACTGTGCCGGCGGCGTCCGGCAAATTTTGCGGAGTTGAAGCAGGTGCCGGGGATTGGCGAAAAAAAGGCAGAGGTGTACGGCGCGGAAATTCTTCAAGCCTTGCGAGACTTTGGCGATGGAGCGCGCGCCACGCCGACGGCGGCCAAGGAGCCGGCTCCGGGGGAACAGACGCTGCGGCTTTTGAGCGAGGGGCGCAGCTTTGAGGAGATTGCCCGCATTCGGGCGCGACAGATTTCGACCATCGTTTGCACGGTGGCGAGCCTGATCGAGACCGGGCAGATCAAGTTGGATCCGAAATGGATTTCGCCCGACGCGCAGCCGCTGATTGAGGCGGCTTGCCTGAAGCAGGGAGTGGAGAGGCTGAAAGACATTAAAGACGCGGTGCCGCCTTATGTCAGCTTCGACGACATACGGCTGGTGGTGGCGCACTTGCGAGCGGAGAACCGGGTGCGGGCAAAGACGGCATAGAGCGTTCCTGACATAAATCCATTCTGTCATCCTGAGCGAAGCGAAGGACCTGCTGTCTCGCGCGCCGACAAGAAAGCAGGCCCTTCGCTTCGCTCAGGATGACAACTCAAACTCATATCGCGAATGTACCGGACGACTACACACCTTTCGCGGCGGGATCCCAGATCAGTTTGTGGATTTGCAGACTGAGGCGCGCTGGAACATTGTCGGCGATGATCCATTCGGCGAGCTCTTGCGGATCGAGTTGGCAGTGCGAAGTGTCTCGCGCGCCGGATGCGGCTTTTTCGAATGCGGGCGAAAATAGAATAGCGTTAACTTGGTCGGCTAGCCCGTGGTTGAGGACGAAGTCGCGGGCGAATGCGTAGTCAGTGCGGTCGGTCAAGACGAACTTGAGTTCATCGTGAGGATGGAGCGCTCCCAGATTCTCGAGTGCGAAGGTGTTTGGTTCACCGGAGTGCGGACACTTCACGTCGACGATCTTGATGACTTGTTTCGGGACCCGCGCCAGGGGGCGTTCGCCGCTGGTCTCGAGCAACACCTGGTAGTCAGCGTCCAGGAGTTGCTCCATGAGCGGGATGACTTCGCGCTCCTGCAACATGGGTTCGCCGCCGGTGATCTCGACCAGTCCGCCGGCCGGACTCAGCCGGGCGACTTCGCTGAGCACTTCTTCGAGCGTCATCTTGTGCCCACCGTAGAAACTGAACTCGCTGTCGCACCAGGAGCAGCGCAGGTTGCATCCGGTCAGACGCACGAAGACGCAGGGCAGGCCGGAATACGTCGATTCGCCCTGAAGCGATTTGTAGATTTCCGTGATTTGCATGGAAGCGAACCATCGGGTGATCGGGTCATCGGGCCATCGGGCCATCGGGTGATCGAAATTCAAAAACCAGAGCTTTTAGATCACCCGATGACCCGATCGCCCGATGACCCGATTCCTACTCGGAATAGCGCGCCGTCGTGGTGTCGGTCTCAAACACTGTCACGTCTTTCACTCTCACCCTGCCGTTGGTTACTTTGCTCAGGCGCATGTTGGTTTCGTCGTAGAAATATTTCGCGAGATTTTCGGCGGAGGGGTTGAGGACGGTGAAGGGCTCGATGTCGTTGATCATCTGATGGTCGAGACGGTCGATGGCGTGCTTCATAACGTCTTTCAAATCTTTGAAATCGAGCAGCAGACCGGCCTTGTCGAGCTCGGCGCCGGCGAGGGTCACACGAATCTTGTAGTTGTGGCCGTGCGGGTTCTCGCACTTGCCCTTGTAGTTGCGCAGGTAATGCCCTGCGGCGAATGTGTCTTCGACTGTGACTTCGTACATGAATCGAGCTAGCCTCGGCTGTGACCTGCGTCCGTTTTATTGTACCTTTTGAGAGCCGCGGAGACACGGTGCGCGACTGCGGGAGAAATGCAGATCCCTCGCTCCGCTCGGGATGACAATCTTATGGATTCTATGCCAGCTGACATCACGATTCGAGAAGCCGCGCCAAACGAGTCGGCAATTATTCTTCATCACCGGCGGTCGATGTTTCGCGACATGGGGGAAGGTACCCCCGACGAGCTCGATCGGATGGTGGAAGTCGCAAGGGATTGGCTGGCGCGGGCTTTGGCTGATCGTTCTTATCGCCACTGGCTGGCGCTGGACGGCTCAGGCCGCGTCGTTGGCGGGGGTGGGGTGCTGCTGTGTCCGTGGCCGGCGAGTCCCAAAGACCCATGCACGCAGCGGGCGGTGATCCTGAATGTGTACACCGAGCAGGAGTTTCGTAAGCGAGGAATTGCGCGGCAGATCATGCTGGCAATCCTGGAGTGGCTCAAAGAGCAGGGCTTCCGCGCCGTCAATTTGCACGCCAGCACTGAAGGCCGGCCTTTGTACGAAAGGCTGGGCTTCGAACCTACGAACGAAATGCGGCTGAGGTTTGACCTAATGTAGCGAGTCCAGAGTTGTTGTGGCCGCAGGCAACTGCCGAGCTTCGCTCGGCCTGGACGGGCGAGGCGCCCGTCCCTACACAACCACTGTCAAGCAACCCAAGGGCCAACTCCTTATAATCTGCTAACGTTCAGGCTGCTGCTCCGTCTATTTCTGTGCAAGGCAAGAATTGAGGATTGGATCACTTGTAGGGGACAGAGACAGACAATGCCGGCCGATTCTTACGCAGTAGCAATTCCGGTTGGCGGCAATTCCCGTCCGAGGCGGGCGGCACAGGGCAGCGGCAACCAGAACCCCACCGTGAGGGGCTCCTTGGCAGCGCAGGGCAACCGCATTGACGACACGAGCCTGATCCGGGAGGCGCAGCAGGGCAACCGCGCGGCCTTCGAGGTATTGGTGCGTCATTACGACCAGTCGGTTTTGCGACTGGCGCTGCACCTGACGGGATCGGAGTCGGACGCCCAGGACGTTTATCAGGAGGCCTTCCTCAAGGCCTACAAGAATCTGGGCAGTTTCCGTTTTGAGTGTTCCTTCTACACCTGGATCTACCGCATCGTCACCAATCTCTGCCTTGATCATCTGCGGAAGCGGAACGTGCGCAAGGAGGACGCTCCGGTTGCGGTGGACGTGTCGGGCGAAGAGTACAGCCGGTTGGAGCAGTTCGCGGACGTGCGCTCGGGAGCCAATCCGGAACGCGATTTGATGCGGCGGGAACTGGGGCGGAAGATTGGAGCGGCATTGACAATGCTGACGCCTCGCGAGCGGATGGTGTTCGAGTTGAAGCACTATCACGGGCTGAAGTTGCGCACGGTGGGCGAGATGCTGAATACGACGGAAGAGACGGCGAAGAATACGTTGTTTCGCGCGACGCAAAAACTGCGTGCCGCGCTGGCGGAGATGCGATGAGTTTTGCGCTTAGAGCGTGTTTCACATATGGAGGCTGCTCCACTCAGGGGCTAAAGCCCCCATTCCTGTGGCTCGAAACGGCGCGGCTGAAGCCGCGTCCCTTCAAAGAACCATTTATGAAACACGCTCCAGTCCCGGCGAAGGGATACGAAAATGAAATGTGATTGGGTGCGGCAAAACATTTTGTTCTATGTGTACAACGAACTGGAGGACGATGCCCGGTACGAGGTAGAGCAGCACCTGGCGCGGTGTCCGGAATGCGCCACCGAGTTGAAAGCGGCGCGCAAGTTCCACGCGACGTTTTCGGAAATGCCGGTGGCGGAGCCGACTCCGAATCTGCTGGCGGCATCGCGGATGCGTTTGCAGGAAGCCCTGGAAACGACGCAGCCGGGAGGCTTCTGGCAGCGGGTGATTTTTGAGCCGGGAGCGTGGCTGCGGCAGATTCGGATGGCGCCGGCCCTGGCGGCGGCGATTTTCATCGTGGGATTTGGCGGAGGCATTGGCGCGACTTACAACTTTCTTTCCGCGCGTGGCGGTTATGGCGTAGTGACGGGCTCGGTCGAATCGGGGAGCGGCAATCCATCACAACAGTTGGAGTCGTCTGCGATTGCGGGGATCCGGTCGGTGACGCAGGAGCCGGGTTCGAATCAGGTGAGCATCAAGTACGACACGGTTTTGACCCAGGAAGCGCAAGGCTCACTGAACGACCAGCGCATCCAGCAGTTGCTGTTGTTCGCGGCGCGCAATAATTACAACTCGGGAGTGCGGATGGACTCGGTGGATTTACTGACGCAGGCGCCCGACGATTCGCGCGTGCGGGAAGCGCTGATGTATGCGTTGCAGGACGATACCAATCCGGGCGTGCGCTTGAAGGCCCTGGATGGGCTGAGTGGCTTCGTGCGGCAGGATCCACGAGTGAGGGATGGAGTTTTGCGGGCGCTGATCGGCGACACGAACTCCGGCGTTCGGATGCAGGCCTTGCGACTGGTGGAGCCGATGAAAACGGACAGCAATGTGCGATCGGTGCTGACCAGGTTGGCGCAGACGGATCAGAACGTCTCGATTCGCTCGCAGGCTCGCACGATGCTGGCGCAGATGCCGGAGATGGATTAGGAACAGTCGTTGGTCGTCAGTCTCTGGTGGAGGGACGGGCGTCTCGCCCGTCCAGCCGGGCGGGGACGCCCGGCTCTCCACTAAGTAATAGGTTGAGGAGGACATTCATTGAAGCACGCTATAAAACTTGCTGGTGTTGGAGTGTTGGTGGCTGCGCTGGCATCTCTGGCGCTGTGCCAGGAAGCTCGGGTGTATCGCGAAGGCAGCAACTGGGTCCAGGAAATGACTGGAGACCTGGGTGCGGCGAAGAATCTGCGGGTGAAGCTCGCCGCAGGTTCGGTGCGGGTTCAGGGTGGATCGCAAGCGGGGATCACATACGTGATTCATCGTCGAGCCTATACATCTTCAGAACAGCAGGCCCGCCGCGAATTTGAGTCTTACCGGATCAATACGTCTGTAAAGGGAGACACGGCGTGGATGGTGGCGGAGTCGCAGGGCGGCCGGAATCGTGAGTGCGCCGCTGATTTTGTCATCAATGTGCCGCGGAACCTGCAGTCCGCCAAGATCGAGACCGGGGGCGGCAGCGTAAACACCACCGGAATTGCCGGACGTGTCGAGCTCGAAAGTGGTGGTGGGAATATTCACCTGGATGATATCGGCGGCGAGGTGACGGCGGAAACCGGCGGGGGCACGATTGAGGTCGGCAGCGTGGAAGGCAACGTGAGTCTGCAGACGGGCGGAGGAAACATCAAGGTTGCATCCGCCAAGGGCGAGATCAAGGCGGAAAGTGGAGGGGGAAGCGTAGTCGTTCTTTCCGGGCTGCAAGGCGCGGTGTTGGAGACGGGCGGGGGCAGTATTCGGGTGGACAAGTGCAGCGGGCGGGTGAAAGCCACGACCGGGGGCGGGAGCGTGGACCTGGGCGAGATCGGAGGGTCGGCGGAAATCGAGACGGGCGCGGGCAGCATTCGGCTGGCTTCCGCGAAAGGACGTGTGCAGGCCCAGACCGGCGGAGGCAGTATCCAATTGGACGGAGCGGCATCGGTGCAGGCGGAAACTTCAGCCGGTGGAATTATTGTGAAACTGCTCTCATCGGCGGGAGGTCGCAACAATTCCACGCTTGAAACCTCGGCCGGCGACATCACCGTCTATCTTGCGAACGATCTGGCGATCTCCATTCGGGCGGAGATCGAAATCGCCAATGGCCACACGATCCGCAGCGACTTCTCCGATATTCGTGTGTCCAGTGAAGGCGGACCGTGGGGACCGAAAACGGTTACTGCAGAGGGTCAACTTAATGGTGGTGGACCGGTGCTGAAGGTCCGGACGAATTCTGGGAATGTCAACTTCCGCCGCGTCAGCCGCTAGGTTACATGGTGGAGCGACGGGCGTCTCGCGAGCCTGCCCTGAGCGAAGTCGAAGGGTCCAGCCGGGCGTGGACGCCCGGCGCTCCACCAACAAGTTTGGGCGGAGTTGTTTGTATTCGGGAGGGCTCATGATGCATCGCGTCCTGCTTTGCATGTTTTTTTTCACGATAGTCGTTGCAATGGTCGCCAGCGCGCAAGCCGCGGAACTGAACTACGATCGCACGGGCGAAAGCTGGGACTGGAGTTACGGCAGTTACGGCGCAGAGGAGGGTGGCGGATCGTCGTATCTCGGAGTGGATATCGCTGACGTTTCTCCGGAGCGGCTGGGAGAATTAAAGCTCAAGGAAGAGCACGGCGCGGAGGTCACGATGGTCGACCAGGACGCTCCCGCCGGGAAAGCCGGGCTGCACGAGCATGACGTCATCGTAAGCCTGAACGGTACGGCGGTAGAGAGTGCTGCCCAATTGCGCCGGATGATTAAAGAAACGCCACCGGGCCGCGTGGTGAATCTCGGCATCAGCCGCGACGGTCAACCACTGACGATCAAGGTCCAACTCGCCGACCGGCACAAGTCGATGACATGGGCGCCAAAGGGCAGCGAATTCAAGTTCGAGATGCCGCAGATGCCCACGATGCCGGACTTCGACGTGCCCGTCTCGGTGGTCATCGTCCACTCGTCGTTGCGCAGCGGGCTGATGGTGGAAAACATTACTCCGCAACTGGGAGATTTCTTTGGGGTCAAGGGCGGCAACGGCGTGCTGGTGCGCTCGGTGGAAAAAGGCAGCCGCGGGGAAAAGGCCGGATTCCGTGCCGGCGATGTGGTCGTCAAGGTCAACAACCAGCCGGTGCATGATACCTCTGACTTTACGCATGCTCTGCGGTCATCGTCGGGCAGCGCGGCGGCAGTGACCGTGATGCGCGAGAAGAGAGAGCAGAATCTGACTCTGACTCTTCCCGAGAAGAAGGATTCCGGCAGCCTGCTGGAAAACAGCTTTGACGTTCCCGATTTCACGGCAGAGACCGAGCAGGCAATCAGCCGCGCTGGAGATGAAATCGCCCGCATGGGTCCGGCCATCATGGAGAAAGTGCAGCAGCAGGCATCGTGCTGGAAAGATATGGAGAAGAGGCTGCAGGATTCGCAGCGGAAGATGCAGGATAGGCAGCAAGAACGGCAGCAGAAGCTGCGCCATGAGTTATCGGGAGAGTGGGCTGAGATCTGACATTGCCAGGGTGGGATGGGGGCAGGTTACGAAGGTCACCGGCGCTGGAATGGAACCCTAGGTTTAACAGAGGGATGGCCAGATTCCACGGGTGGGCTACCCACTGGTTACCTGTCGCGGGGACGAAAATCCCGATAAGCTGTTGCCGCGATGGCTTTCTGCGCCCTGCTGTTTTCAAAAAGCTCCGAGACAAACGCCGCCATGACGACGGCCTGCAAGAGTACAGGAATCCGCGCTGAAGTCTGTTCCGACATCTTTACGGCCATCGAAAAAGGGAAGACGCAGGCCTTTTCGTGCGTGATCGTGGACTGGGCTGACCAGCCGGAGGCAACCTTCCTGTTGAAGCGTGCTCGCGAGTCCGCGCCCAACCGAGACACGGTGGCCGTCGCCATCGTCGATCACGACCCCACGCCGGCGGAACTGCGCGACAACCGGCTCGATTTTCTGATCTATCGTCCAATTTCCTCCGAGGAAGCCGACGCGGTGCTGGCGAAAGCGTGTGGGCAGATGCAACCGTCGAGCGCAGAGGCTGCTGCGCAGTCGGCAGGGGAAGTCGACGCGAGCAGCGAAGGCCCGAGCGCAGTTTCTGTTGACGCCGATGCAACGGAACCCGGTCAGCAGGATCCGCCAGCCGGTTTCCCGGAAGCGAATGCAGCGGAGGGCGGCGGCGACGGCGAAATTGCGAGTGACGAAGACGAAGAAGAGTCTCGGGAGCGTAGCCATGCGATAGGGTTCCGCGGAGCTTGTGCTGCGGTGCTTGCGGTTGCGGCGATGTTTTGCCTGTGGAGATCGCGCGACGCCGTCGAGTATCTGTCGCGCACGCCGGAGGGAAGATTCCGCGTTTTGCGGGAATCGGTGGCGGAGCTTTTTTATATGAACCAAACGGGCGCGTTACCCGTCGGTTCCGCCAGGAGCGACGCGCAACAGGATGCGTACTTCAGCAGAGATTCTGCCAGTCCCAATGCGCAGACACCGGCGCTGGCAGTGGTTGAAACCGAGTCTACGCTGACGGAAGCGCGCATCCCATTGCCAAAGGCTCCGGACTTTCCGCTGCCCGTGCCAGGGTTCGAGCATCAAGACGCGGCGCCAATCCGCAGGGAACGAGTGGCGATTCCCGAAAGCATGAGAAACTCGGCGCCGATTGAGCGGCCGGTTGTGGTGACGGTGAATCCGGCGCAGATGATGCCGGTCTCCGCACCGCAGCCGCAGCCTGCGATTCAGCAATTCAGCGAACCCGTCGCGGTGAGCGAAGAAGCAGCTCGGGCCCTGCTGGTTCACATCGTGAATCCAGTGTATCCACCGGAAGCTTTAGCCCAGAAACTTCACGGACCGGTGGTACTGCAGGCGGTGATTGGGCGCGATGGCAGCGTCGAGGATCTGAAAATTGTTCGGGGATATTTTATTCTGGGCCGCGCGGCGATTGCCGCAGTCAAGCAGTGGCGGTTTCAACCCTACAGTCTCAACGGCCACGCTGCGGCAACTCAAACCGTGATCACCATCAATTTCAGCTATCCGCCGGGGTAGCGAAGCACTCACCAGTGTGGGACGGGGCTTTGCCCCGTCCCGGCGGGGCAAAGCCCCGCCGCCACACAACCTCCTACTTGTGGTCGTCGTGTCCTTCCTGCCCGCCGGTTGGCGGGTTCACGCCGCTGGATTTTTTCCAATAGTCCTGCACCGCAGGCGGCAGTTTGTCCATGCGGGTGAGGAACGCCGTGAGTTTCCATATCTCAGGCTCAGAGAGCGTCTTGTCCCAGGCGGGCATTCCGCTATAGCGGACGCCGGTGCGAATCACGTAGAAGACGTGCCATTCCTCGTCATCGAGCGGGTGAAGAATGAGGTTCGGAGGCGGGGGATAGAACGATTTCTCAAGGGCGGAGGGCTGGCGGTCGATAGCGCCATGGCAAAGCGTGCAATTCATGGTGTAGATCTTCAGACCCTCGATCAGATTCTCGTCCGTGGGGGGCACGGGATTGTTCAAGCGGGGAGCATGGCGCTCCACCGAATTGTCGAGCGCGCTCGTGGCGAGGCGGCGTTCCATCTCAGGGGGGGCGCTGTTGGCTCGGGTCGGCAAAAAGCCGAGCAAGGCAACCCCAAGACCGACAATCAGCAGAACCAGAATGGTGATGACAATCCCCAGAATGAAGTTGCGCATTTCAGATCCTCGGAGAGCCTGGGAAATTATGCCTGCTGCTTTCTATATATAACAGGAACGCAGCGCAGGCCGCAGCAGAACGCATGTTGGCCTGAGACTGCGGGCTGAGAGCGCGGAAGTCAGTATGCGTGCAGCCGACGAGCCTCACGCACCAGATCGGATACTTTGGGGAGGAAAAACTCCTCCTGCGGCGGAGAGAACGGAACCGGCGTGTCGAGAGACGTTAGCCGGACAATGGGACCGTCGAGATCGTCGAACGCTTCTTCGTTGATGATCGCGGAAATCTCTCCGGCCAGACCGCCGGTGCGCGCGTGTTCGTGCAGAACGACGACTTTGTTGGTCTTCTTCACGGTGGCCGTAATCGCCGCGCGATCGAGAGGCGCGACCGTGCGCAGGTCGAGGATTTCGATTTCGATTCCTTCTTTACTCAGGATGTCCGCGGCTTCGAGCGCGGTGTACAGCATGGCGGCATAGGTGATCACGCTGAGATGACGGCCCTCGCGCGCGACCCGCGCCTTTCCGAGAGGAACCACGTAGTCGTCGTCTGGAATTTCTTCTTTGATTCTTCGGTACAGATACTTGTGCTCGAAAAAGATCACCGGGTTGTGGTCGCGGATCGCCGCCTTGATGAGTCCCTTGGCATCGTAGGCCGTCGCCGGGCAGACTACCTTCAGTCCGGGCGCATGCACGAACCACATCTCCGGGTTCTGCGAGTGGAATGGGCCGCCGTGTACGTTCCCGCCGCTTGGACCGCGCAGCACCAGCGGGGCCGGCGCTCCCCAACGGTAGTGCGCCTTCGCGGCCATGTTGACGATCTGATTGAAGGCGCAGCCGATGAAATCCATGAACTGGAACTCGGCCACGGGGCGCAATCCGGTAAGAGCGGCGCCGAAGGCAGCGCCTATGATCGCCGATTCCGCAATCGGCGTGTCAATCACGCGCTCGGGGCCGAAGCGGTCGATGAAGCCGTCGGTGACTTTGAAAGCGCCGCCGTAGATGCCGATGTCCTGACCCAGGCAAAACACACTCGGGTCGCGCTCCATCTCCTCCCAGATTCCCTGGCGGATGGCTTCGAGGTAGGTGACGACGGGCATAAGCAGGAAGTGTACAGCAATCAATAGCGGATTTTTCCGCAGCCTGCGAGGCTTTCCAAGCGACCTTAGGAATGTGTGGACCATGGTGGAAGAGCGACCCTTCAGCAGGCTCCGGAAAAAGTCGTTCCCGCGCAGAAAGTGTGACCTCAGCGGCTAAAGCCGTCGATGAAATAAGCCAGTTATCGCAGCGGTGAACCGCTGCGCCACCCAAAATCAAGTGCAGCACCGGGCTTTTCCGCAAGCTGTTAGGGCCGTGCAACGCCCGATTCAGACCACGAATCGCCGCGGCTGCTCGCAGGCTTGAATTGTCCCAGGCGGCAAGCGATCAGGTTCGGCTGACGAGATGGAGCCGGAACTGTCCTGGCCACTCGAAATAGCCTCTGACGACGCTGGGGCGGGAGAGGACGCCTCTGAGCTATTTTCGTGATTAGTCTCCCGATTATTCACCTCACTACTTTTCTGCTGACTTTTATCCTCATTCAGGCGACCCAGATTCGATGACGCGACCTGCATGGCGTAGAGGAGAATGCCAGCTTTTTTCGCGTCGAGCCGTCGGTGCAGTAAATGTTCGCAGACTTGCGTAATCGCTAACTGGATCGAGGCGGCGTCTTCAAGGACGGGCAGGAAGAAGGGAGCGGCAGGGACCGTCGCGGAGGTGCTGACATCGACCTGCACTGGACCGCAGCAGTTGTGGAAGCGGCAAAACTTCTGATCGCGCAGGGCGGGCGCTCCGCAACGATCTCCGTTCATTTTTATGTGCTGGCAAAGTGCGATTGGATAAATTGACATTATGATGGCTCCTAAATCAGCTCTCAGCTCTCGGCTGTCAGCTCTCAGTAAAAATGCGTTTGGGCGCTCTTTAAGGGGTACCCCCCTACCCCCCCTTTTTTCGTTCTATTAGAATCATTGGGTTAGCGGGGAGGTTCGCCAGATAATTGGATTTAAAGGACTTACGTGGAAGATAATTGAAGAATAAGGACTTAGGGGCGAAATTCTTTGATTTGCCCAGGATTTCGGCTGCGGGCTCCTGCTCCGCTCACGCCCGCTAAACGGCTCAAGTTGTCAAAGAGCGCCGAAAATGGAACCGTCTCTGGAGACGGGCACACTTCTCGATGCTGCACTCTCGAAGAATCTTCGCAGGGTTGCGGTTGGGAGTCTGTGATGGCGGTACAAGGAAAATGTGATGAAAAAAAGCAGGTCGCGTTCGTCCCGTTGTGTGGACATTTCCACACCCACCCTTCGCAAAGTGCGCGAAGGATGGGGTACCGCCAGTGTTATTTATGCCAGCGAGATCAAAGGCCTGGGCCACCCGCCACGGTCCAGCAGTTTCTTTATTGTTTCTGCAGGGTTGAATAGAGGACCTGCCCGATCAACCCCGAAGCTGACGCTGGACGCCACTCTGGAAAGGAAGTAGGCCTTTGTGCGAATGTTAAAAGGCAAACCCGCGCTATACTTCCCCGTTAAGAACTACCCACCCGCCCTCAATGTCAGAACCAATCAGGGTTAACGAGCGTGATGCTGTCTACATAAGAGTGCTGCGATATAGCGCAATTATATTGCATCATGGATCACGTGAGACTCGTGTGAGCTATGGGTGTCGAGCTAATACCGAAAGACGTCAGGGCACGTTTCCGCTTTGACGAGCGAGGACACGCAACTGCAATCCTACGCAGCGATTTTACCCAAGAATTTAACGAAATCCTCGACGCATTGCGTGCGTTCACGCTCAAACGAAGCGACATCCTCACGCCGGGAGGCGGGCGATCTCCAATTCCCATAGCTATTGACGGGTCCCTCGGGAAAGTGGGCTGGAGTCCAAAGTCCTTTGACATCAAGATCACGATTGGCGAGCACCCTGTTCCGATCCCCACCCACAAGATCGACAACTTCAAGAATCGCGTGGGGGTTGAGGTGGAATGGAATAACAAGACGGAGTTCTACGACCGCGACCTAAACAACTTCCGCCTGCTGAATGTCCTGAATGTGATGTCTGTGGGCGTGATAATAACGCGGGTGAGTGAATTGCAAGGGCTCTTTGACAAACTTGGCAAAGGCGCGTCCTACGGTGCGTCCACTACGCATTGGGATAAGCTGATTCCGAAGGTGGACGGTGGCGGGGCAGGCCAGTGCCCTCTATTGCTGATAGGGCTCGGCTTAGATTGCTACGAAGAGAGTTGATGAGGCCTTTCAATCGGCGCTGGCGGCAGCACTCTGCGAGTGATTCGCGTAGGTCTTCCACGTGGGACGATACGAGTCGTCTGCTTCGTTCCCCCAAGTGACCCACTTGGGCCTTTCTCCCCTGGCAAACAGTTCCAAATAGGGTCCATTGCTGCACGCTTCGATGATGGGATATTGCTCGTCCGGTTTTCGCGAATGTTCCCTCTTGCGGCTGCAAACATAGTTGACTTGGCGTCGGCCTGGAGCAAGAGTCCTAGCATTCTTACCCTTGACTCCGAACAGAATCAATTCGGTGACGTTCCGAAAGTAGAAGCCGACGCCCCGACCATCCGAACCGCCGTCTTTGCGAATCTTGTGCCAGACGATGTTGCTCTTGTAATGAAAGCCCCATGCCTTCATAACAGCAAGGCCCTCTGGAAGCAACGCATTCGGGCACCAAAGGTATAAGTGGCAGGTGTCCGCTGCAGCCAATTCCACCGGCAGCATCTTGATGTCATCAAGTCCCAATGTGCCGTACCTCGAAAGGCGCTTGTGTTCGGGTGCAATTTTCCCAGTACGGTTTTGGAACTGCCATGGCGGATCTACAAGAATTGTCCCAAAGCGGCGACCACCCACAAATGTCAACAAGTCCTCAGCCACGCTGATCATGGCCCGTTTACCGTTGGCTTTCGTTCCCGACTCAACCATCTGATTGTAGGAAAATGAAGTCTGCAAAGCTGTCATGTGATTATCAACCCCAGGATCAAAACCGCAACCCCTTTTGTGTGTGCAAAAGAGGTTCCTATTGTGGATTTCCTCTTGTTGATTTCTCGACCGACAGGGAGTGTCCAAACGGGTGAGCGGCAGGACAAGGACGAGTCGCCTACTACGCCCCATTTTTTCTCCCGCAAATCGCTTACAATTCACCTTCCATGACTGTTGTGGTTCGTTCTTTTGCGAAGATCAATCTCGGGCTCTACATCGGCGCCGCGCGCGCCGATGGATATCACGATCTGCGCACGGTGTACCAGACGATTGCGCTGCATTACGTAATCCGGGTGAGCGTCGGGCGGGGCAGCGGAATTGACGTCCTGTGCTATGACCCGCGGGTTCCGCTGGATTCGTCGAACACCTGCTATCGCATCGCCGAGCTAGTGATGGACGAAATCGGCGCGAAGGGCGGAGTCCGCATCGAAATCGAGAAGCGCCTGCCGGTGCAGGGAGGGTTGGGTGCCGCGTCTTCGAATGCCGTGGCGGCCATGGTTGCGCTGGAGTTGGCACTGAAAAAGACGCGGGCGCTCAAGAAGAAACTGTCCGCTGCGGCGCGCCTGCGAATTGCCGCTGAAGTTGGTTCGGACCTGCCGCTGTTTCTCGTGGGCGGAACGACGTTGGGAGTAGGTCACGGCGAGGAGGTTTATCCTCTGCCCGATCTGCCTGCGGTGGCGATGGTGGTGGTGACGCCGGAGGTTGGGGTCTCGACGGCTCAGGCGTTTGCCGATTGGGATGCGGCGGTTCAGAGTGGGGCCGAGCTGCGCTCGGCTTGGACGGGCGAGGACGCCCGTCCCTCCACAAACAGGGAACAATTGACGCGGGCGGGGGCGTCCGATAGACTATTTGAGGTCGGCTGCGTGCTGTCGGCGTGGCTGAGTGGTTTACCCAACACCGGTGCTTCCGCAAAAGGCGGGAGCCGGGCCGGGAACTTGCTTCTCGACCTTGTCCGTACCGGGATTGAAAACGACTTCGAGAAAGTCGTCTTTCCTAAATATCCCGAATTGCGAGACATAAAAGGTGCGCTGGAGCGCGCGGGGTCGCGATACGCCGCGCTCTCCGGGTCAGGGTCAACCCTGTACGGGCTGTTCCGGTCGCCAGCCGAGGCCGCGAAAGCGGCAGGCTGTCTGCGGAAGCAGGGGCTGAAGGCGGTGGCGACCAGTACGTTGACGCGCCAGAAGTATTGGAAAAGAATTCTTGATTGTTGATTTTCGATTGTTGGACGACAATTGAAGTGTAATCAGCCAGTCAGATCGTTTCACTGGGCCGTCGACTAATGGTAGGTCAAGTGCCTTTGGAGCACTTTGTCTAGGTTCGAATCCTAGCGGCCCAGCCAGAGAAGCAGTTCTCAGTGGCCAGTTCTCAGTTCTCAGTCGAGACACTGGAGCCCCAAAACCGAGAACTGAGAACCGGGAACTGAGAACTGAAACTATGGCCACAGTTGCGACGACGACCGCCGAAAAAAAGCCGATCACGGACGAGAAAACGGAACGCAAGCCGCAACGCGCCCGGGTCGACGACAGATTCAAGGTTTTCTGTGGAACCGCCAACGAGGCGCTCTGCGATGAGGTCTGCCACTTTCTTGGCCTGACGCGCGGACAGGCCCAGGTGACGCGGTTTGCCGACGGCGAGGCTTACGTGCAGATTCAGGAGAACGTGCGCGGGGCCGACGTGTTCGTGATGCAGCCCACCTGCCATCCGGTGGACATGCACCTGATGGAACTGTTGTTGATGATGGACGCGCTCAAGCGGGCTTCGGCGCGGCGCATCACGGCCGTGATTCCGTACTACGGCTATGCGCGCCAGGATCGCAAAGACAAGCCGCGCGTGCCGATTTCGTCGAAGCTGGTGGCCGACCTGCTGACCACCGCGGGCGCGGACCGGGCGCTGGTGGTGGACTTGCACGCGCCCCAGTTGCAGGGATTTTTTAATATTCCGGTGGACCACCTGTTTGCTTCGCCGGTGCTGGTGGATTACTTCAAGAAACTGAATCTGCCGGATTTGACGGTGGTTTCGCCGGACGCGGGCGGCGTGGAACGCGCGCGGTTTTTCGCGAAGAAAGTGGATGCGGCGCTGGCCATCGTGGATAAACGCCGCGTCGAGATGAACGTGGCGGAAGTAATGCACGTGATCGGCGACGTCAAGGGCCGGACCTGTCTGATCATTGACGATCTGATCGACACCGCGGGCACGCTGGTGAAGGTGGCGCAAGCCCTGATTCAAAATGGCGCCAGCACCGTGTATGCCTGCTGTTCGCACCCGGTACTTTCAGGGGCGGCGGTGGAAAACCTTGTGAACTCTCCGATCGCCGAGGTGGTCGTGACCAACACCATTCCGCTGACCGAAGAGGCAAAGCAAGTCTCGAAGATCAAGGTGCTCTCGATCGCGGGTCTGATTGGACGGGCGATTCAGTCCATTCACGAAGAAACTTCGGTCAGCAAACTTTTTATCTGAACCGTCGTTCGCTGTTCGCTATTCGCCCTGGACTGAAAGGGTTTGCGAACGACGAACAGCGAACGACGAACAGCGAAACAGCGAAGGACGGAAACGGAATTATGGCGACTGCAACGGACATCAGTATTCTGGAAGCGCAGAAGCGCGAACCAGGCACCAAGAACGCGGCCCGGCGAGTGCGCGTCGGCGGAAAAATTCCAGCCGTGGTATATGGCGCGGGCAAAGACGCGGCTGCGGTCGCGGTCGATCCGCGGCAGGTCCTGCGCATCCTGCGGTCGGAGAGCGGACACAACACGATTTTTGACCTGGCGCTCGACAGCGATCGCGTGAAGGCCATGATCGTGGACTGGCAGTTTGAACCGATCAAGGGAACCCTGCTCCACGTGGACCTGCAACGCATCGCAATGGACAAGAAGTTGACGGTCACGGTTCCGGTCGCGCTCAAAGGCGAGGCCGAGGGCGTGAAGACGCAGGGCGGCATCCTCGAGCAATTGCTGCGTGAGATCGAGATTGAGTGCCTTCCGGCGGACATTCCGAAGAACATCGAAGTGGACATCAGCCACCTTGTGTTCGGCGTCGAAGTGCGAGTGAAAGACCTCCCGCACAACGAAAGGTTGAAGTTCCTGACCGAAGAGAACCAGATGATCGCGCACATCACCACGGTGAAGGAAGAAGTGGTTGCGGCTCCAGAGGTGGTGGCGGAGGCGGCGGCAACTCCGGCTGAACCTGAAGTCATTAAGAAGGGCAAGCAGGAGACCGAGGGTGAAGGCGAGGCCGAGGGCGATGCCAAGGCCAAGGCCAAGCCCGAAAAGGCCGAGAAGGCCGAGAAGAAAGAGAAAAAATAGCCGCGGGCTTCTAGCTACGAGCTAAAGGCTAAAGGCCAAAAGCTAAGAGCCAAGAGCGAACAGCCAACAGCGAAAAGCGGATCCGCGTGAAACTGATCGTCGGTTTAGGCAACCCCGGAATCGAGTACCAGTTCACGCCGCACAATCTCGGGTTCTTGACGATTGATCGGATCGCCAACGCCCTCGGGATCGAAATCAGGAATCGCCAATGCGGCGCGCTGACCGCGCGGGCAACGATCGCCGGTGAGCCGGCGGTCCTGGCCAAACCGGAAACCTACATGAACCTGAGTGGGCTTTCGGTGCGGGAACTGGTGGCGGAACATCAGGTCGATGTGATGCGGGACCTGATTGTGATTTACGACGAACTCGACCTGCCGCTGGGCACGATTCGTATCCGGCAGCGGGGAAGTTCGGCGGGGCACAACGGGATGGAATCCATCCTCGGCGCCCTGGGTACCGACGAGTTTTTGCGGATTCGGCTGGGAATTGCGCCCGATCGTAAAGTCGTGGACAGCGTGAAATATGTGCTGACGCCGTTCCGCAAGGCGCAGGGAAAAGTTGTGGACGAAGTCCTCGACACGGCAGCGCAGGCGGTTGAGATGATTTTGACAGAAGGACCGGCGGCGGCGATGAACCGGTTCAATCGCAAGACGGAAGACAGTGGTCAGTGATCGGTGGTCAGTGGCCAGTAAATTCGCACCGGGATTGTAAGGATTTTGGGCAACTGGTCACTGACCACCGGCCACTGCCCACTGATTTTTGGAGATAACGAATGAATCGTAACTATGAATTGATGTTCATCGTCCGGCCCGACATGGTGGACGAGGATCTGAACAAGCTGATTTCCACGCTCGAGTCCTCTGTGACCTCGGCGGGCGGAACGACCAAGAGCGAGGTTTGGGGCAAGCGCCGTCTCGCGTACAGGGTGGGTAAGTTCAACGATGGCATCTTTGTGCTGATGTTGATGGAAGCCACCGGCGCCGTCGTGCACGAAGTCGAACGCCGCCTGCGTGTGACCGAGCCGGTGATCAAGTTCCTCACCGTGCGCACGGACGAAGAACTGAAGCGCCTCGACAAGATCAAGAAACTCCGCGACGCGAAAAAGAAAGTCAGCGCACAACCGGCCGCCGCCGCTCCGGTAACACCGGCAGCACCGGTAACGCCGGAAGCCGGAACGGAAGCTCCAGCCTCGGTGCCAGTTTAGTGAGAACTGATCTAACTGATCGCTCTGTGCAGGTTTTGGGAAGGGCACGGCTTTAGCCCCTGAGGGCCGGGCATTACGCCTCGTCCGTCAACGAATTCTTAGAAAGCAGGAGCACTATGGCAGAAGAAACGAAAGCACCCACCGCGGGATCAGGCGGTGAAAGTCGCCCGGAGCGTAGTGAGCGCCCCGAGCGCAGCGGGCCGCCACGCGGTCCGCGTCCCGGCGGAGGCCCCGGTGGTCCCCGCGAAGGCGGCCGCAAGTTCTTCCGGCGCAAAAAGGTTTGCAAGTTCTGCGTCGAGAAGATCGAAGCGGTCAATTACAAAGATGTGCGTCTACTGGCGCAGTTCGTGGCGGAAAGCGGCAAGATCACTCCGCGACGCCTGACCGGCGTGTGCATGCCGCACCAGCGCCGTCTATCGAGGGCCATCAAGCAGGCGCGCAATATCGCCCTGCTGCCGTTCGCGGGACGCGCGCAGTAGTTTCAAGATCGTCGTTGGTCATTCGTCGTTCGTCGTTCGCAGTCAGCGGCATTAGGAAAATTTGCTGACTGTTCGAGAATTGGCAAACGACCAACGACAAGCGACTAACGACCAGGTTAGTTACGAAACGGAGTCATTCATGGAAGTCATCCTGAAAGAAGACGTGCCCAAGCTGGGCAACCGCGGTGAGGTGGTGAAAGTCGCCGAGGGATACGGGCGGAATTTTCTGCTGCCCAAGAAGCTGGCGATTCAGGCCACCGCCGCCAATAAGACTGTCATCGAGCAGATGAAGGCGGCCTCGGTGCGCCGCTCCGCCAAGGAAAAGACGGAAGCCGAAGCGCTGGCCAAGCAGTTTGACGGGCTTGAGGTTAAGTTCCTGCGGAAGTCAGGCGAAGGCGATCAGTTGTTCGGATCGGTCACGGCTGGCGATATTGCCGCCGCACTCGAGAAAAAGAGCTTTCACATCGATCGCCGGAAGATTCAGTTGCACGAACCGCTCAAGACCGTCGGCGAGTTCATTGTCCCCATCAAGCTGCACAGGGACGTGACCACGCACTTGAAGGTCGTTGTCGACAAGGAAGCAGCCGAGTAGCTTTTAGTTCGCCGCGCTCGTGTGGGGACGGGCGACTCGCCCGTCCTGCCGGGCGGGGGCGCCCGGCGCTCCATCAAACATCATCCGACCTCCGCCCCGAAGAATTCCTCTACTTTTCTCAAGTCTGTCGTCCGGCTGTAAGGGGGCAGACTCTCAACAAACACGCGCCCATACGACTTCTTCAAAATCCGGTTGTCGAGCAGGGCCAGCAACCCACGATCATGCAACGATCGAATCAGTCTTCCAAACCCCTGCTTCAGCGTAATGACCGCGCTCGGCACCTGGTATTCGAAGAAAGCGTTGCCGCCTCCCGCGTCGATGGCCTTCACCCGGGCCGCCACCACCGGATCGCTCGGCACCGCAAACGGCAAGCGATCGATAATGACGCAGCTCAACTGTTCGCCTTGCACGTCCACTCCCTGCCAGAACGAAGATGTCGCGAAGAGCACCGCATTGGCGGTTAGCCGGAATTCTTCAAGGAGCGCGGTCTTCGGCGCCTCTCCCTGCAGGAACAGGCGAAACGGAAGCTGTGAACACAGGCGCTCATAAACGTCCTTCATCTGCGCATAGCTGGTGAACAGCACGAACGCCCGGCCTCGCGTGATCTCAAGCAGTTGCCGAATGCGCTCCGCCGCCAGCGCCGCAAATTCCGGCGTGCGCGGATCGGGAAGATCCGGAGGCACATACAATAACGCCTGGCTTTCGTAATCGAAGTGCGACTGTAGCAGCAACTCTCGCGTGTGTTCGAGCCCCAGCCGCTGCCGCATGTAATCGAAGCCCCCGCCGACGGCCAATGTGGCCGATGTCAAGACAGCGCAATCGAGTTTATCGAATAACGACATCTTCAGAATCGGCGCCACGTCAATCGGAGTGGCTTGCAGGAACACCGTATGTCGATCTCGGCCTCCGGTTGCGCGCGTGCCGCGCCGCTCAATCCAAAAAACAGTGTTCGGATTCTCCTCTTCCATCAAGAAGTGCAGTTGAAAGTTCATCTCTCCGGCGCGGCGAGCGAAGGCAAACACCTCCTCGGGCCTTTCGGGCATCTGCTGCAATTCGGAGTCGAGGCGCTGCAACGAATTCCGCAACCCGATGTATTCTTCGCCGTTCTCTTCCAGAAAATCGCGCCGATTCTCGAAGGCAAACCGCCCGTTCCCCGTGGGCAGCAGGGAAAAGAACAGCGCGGCGTGGTCGCGCAGGCTGCCAATCGCTGCGGAGAGTCCGGCCGAATACATGCGATTGCGCGTTAGCACGTGCTCGACGTCGCGCGCCAGTTCATCAATACGTGCGGTGCTGACGGTGACGCCAAAGTAGCTGCTCGCCACGTCTTCCAACTCGTGCGCCTCGTCAAAAATCACCGCGCCGGCTTCCGGCAGAATACCGGCATCGGGCGCGTATTCGGACTGCTGCTTGATGGTCAAATCCGCGAAGAAAAGATGATGATTGACGATCACGATATCGCTCTCCGCGGCCCGGCGCCGCATCTCGGTGATGAAGCAGCGGTCAAACTCGCTGCACTTCTGCCCAGTGCAGGCGTCGGAACGCGCGTCCAGCCTGTGCCACAGCGCGCTCGTCTCCGGCACGCCGGCCAACTCGGCGCGGTCGCCGGTCGGAGTGAGTTTCTCCCAACGGGAAATTTCGGAGAAATGATCGATTTCCTCCAAGCCGCTCAGCACAGGATTTGTCGTGAGGTCGTAGAGCTTCCTGCGGCACAAATAGTTATTGCGTCCCTTCATGTAGCAGACGTTCAGCTTGCTCTTGCCATCGGGGAAGAGCGCCTGCTCCAGAAAAGGAACATCTTTGTGGAAGAGCTGCTCCTGCAGGTTCTTCGTACCGGTTGAAATGATGACTCGTTTGCCCGAGCGGATGACCGGCAGCAGATAAGCCAGCGTTTTGCCGGTACCCGTGCCGGCCTCGACGATCAGGTGCCGCTTTTCTTCGAGAGCCTCTTCCACCGCCTGGGCCATCTGCAACTGCCCGCGACGAAACTCGTAGGCGGGATGCGTTTTCGAGAGCACGCCCCCCGGCGCGAAGAACTGGTAGAGCGAGAATCCCGCAGGCCGAGCTTCTGGAGGGGACACGGGATGGGATGAGGAAGGCACGAAGTCTCTATAATAACGGGATGGACCTCGTAACTCATCCAGCCTTTGAGCAAAAACGACTTTGAGCAAGAAAAAACCATCCCCACTCGTCGCCATTGTCGGACGCCCCAACGTCGGTAAATCGACGCTCTTCAACCGGCTGACCGGCTCGCGGCGCGCGATCGTCGGAGACGAGCCCGGCATCACCCGCGACCGCCTCTATGGCGAGGCCGAATGGCGCGGGCACGAGTTCCGGGTGGTGGATACCGGTGGCATCGTTCCCGAAGACAAGGAGTTCATACCGTCGGAGATCTTCCGTCAGGCCAAGGTCGCATTCGAAGAAGCGGCGGCCATCGTCATGGTCGTCGATGCCCGTACCGAGATCGCAGGGCCCGATCGCGAGTTGGCGAGACTCCTGGCGCGCACCGGCAAGCCGCTCTTTCTCGCCGTTAACAAGATGGACACCGACAAGCAGGACTCGTTGCTCGGAGAATTTCATTCACTCGGAATGCGGAATATGTTTCCCGTTTCGTCCGAGCATGGACGCGGCATCGACGATCTGCTCGACGCCATCCTGCTAGTGCTGCCCGCGGTGGAGAAGAAAACCACAGAGGACACTGAGGTCACAGGGGAAAGCACAGGGGAAGAATTGCCGGAAGAGCCACATGAAATTAAAGTGGCCATCGTCGGGCACCCCAATGTCGGCAAATCCACGCTAATCAATCAACTCACGGGAACGTCCCGCGCCATCGTCTCACCGGTCCCAGGCACCACGCGCGATTCAGTCGATGAAGTCATCAGGTACCACGGCCGCGACATTCGCTTCATTGACACGGCCGGCATCCGCCGCAAAGGCAAGACGCGGCTGATGGCCGAGAAGCTTTCGGTGGTCTTTTCCCGCAAAAATATCGAAGACGCCGACATCGTGCTCTTCATGGTGGATGCCACCGAAGGCGCCAGCGGGCTCGACGCGAACATCGCAGGCTATGCCCACGAGAGCGGACGCTCGGTGATTATCCTGGTCAACAAATGGGACTTGGTGGCGAGCGGAGAGAAGCGCGCCATCAGCCAGTCCAAGACGGCGCGCATCCAGGACGCCAAGCGCCCCCAAGACCGTGCTCTCTACGAAGAGCGCCTGCGCTACGGGCTCAAATTCCTGAGCTACGCTCCGGTGTTATTTCTGTCCGCGCACACCGGCAAGGGAACGGAAAAAATCCTCCCGCTAATCGAGAAGGTCGCCACCGAGCGCCGCAAGCGCATCACGACCGGCGAGATGAACCGTTTTCTGAGGACGGTTGACTTCGACCGCGCCTCCGTTCCCGTGAGCAAGCGGGTGAGAATCTACTACATGACGCAAGCGGGAGTGGCGCCGCCCATGTTCGTGCTCTTCACCGACCGCGCCGTGAAGCTGCACTTCTCCTATCAGCGCTTCCTCGAAAACCAGATTCGCGCGGCGTTCGGGTTTATTGGCTCGCCTATCTGGATTAAGAACCGGGCGCGGGAGTAGAAGGCGTCAACCCGTTTTTGTACATGCGCTCCGCTGCAGGTGATGTAATCGCGATATTGTGTAAACAGCTAGGAGACCCAGCCGCCACACATGCGATCTGTTCTCTTCCATTCGCCACCGACCTTCTCGAACACGAAGGTAGCGCCGTTCCCGCAGAGAGAGCCACACGAGAAGCTGTAGCTCACTAAGGCATGACGATGTTCTCTATCGAATGCAATTTCCGACATCGAGAACAGGCCAGTGGCAAAGGCGTTTCTCACGGCTCCCTCGAGCGGTTTTCCTTTGCCAATAATATTGCCCGGGTCATTCCTGGCAACAATTATGGCTTGCTTGTCCGCATCAACCAACCTCATGTTTCTTCTCGGCAGGGCGTCTGGCGTCAGGTAGTGAAACGAATGGAAGGCACTCAAAAGGCTCTCTACCTGTATGCCTTTCAAACACTCGCACTCCGAAACGCCGCTTGAGGGAGATGATTCGTCGAGCGGAAATGTTCTGGCTGATACATTCAGTGATGTCGGGTCGTCCGAGACCCAGCTCTGGATGACAGCCCGGTAGATGGCGACCTCGTCTTCGCTCAAGGCTGTCGTGTTCCTGAGCGGTCTTTCATGGTCGGAACCCGCTGAGTGGGGGGACAGTGCCAGAGCGTGTCGAATTTCGGAGCAGTCCTGAGCCACAGGCGGCTGCAGGTTAGATCCCTTTAGCGCCAGTTCAGCAGGAGTAAGCCCGGCCAAGCGGAAGTGTCTCGAAGACAACAGCGCGGTCAGAATGACCAGAGCGGCCACGGCACAGATACCGATAATTGCGCCTCGCCTCATATTTAACTAGACACCAAGCCCGCAATGCGAGTTCCCACACCCGTCTGTTGTCATCAGGCGATTCATCAGCGTTTCCTAAGCCCTTTGCGGCCTCGGCGACTTATGCGATAGTTCCTACCCCGCCATCGGCACATGCTTCCCGTCCTCGGTCAGCAGCCCCACGCGGTCAACGCCGGCGATCCGGGCAATGGCGATAACATCCGCGACATCCTGGAAATCAATGTCGTTGTCGGCCTCGACGTAGGCGATCCGCTCGACGCGAATCGCGAAAATATCCCGCAGCCGTTCGCGCAAGCGATCCCATTCCACCGCTTCTTCATTCACCATCACCTGCGGATGTTCTGCCTGTGAGCGTTCCGCTCCTGGCTTCGCGTGATGGATCTGAATCACAATCGTCGCCTGAGGCGGCGGGATCGTGTGATCCGTGGGCTGGGGCTGTTGCGGAAGCTCTGTCTGTAAACCGGTTGGCCGCTGCTCGATCACAACCACCATGAAAACGATGATGAGCACCAGCAGAACGTCAATCAGAGGAGTGACGTTCATCTTTGGACCTGTCGAAGACGGACCACCGCCTGCCATTGAGAATGCCATTCGGATTTCCTCTCTCAGGCACGCGCGTGTCTTGAAACATTGGACACCCGGACGGTGTGGAGAGTTCCACGGTTGCGAATTTCCCGCGCCACACTCCACCACAGGAGTTTTCGGGATGGCGCGTGGTGCAGACCTCAGCGGCTAAAGCCGCATTCAATACAATGGAGTTACCGCAGCGCTGAAGCGCTGCGCCACCCAAAATCAAGTGCGACGAGTTTTTCGCAAGCTGAGAGATCAAGGACCATGGTGAAATACATTCCGCGTTTAGTGCTCGGAAGCGTATTCCTCGCGCTCAATCTGTTAGTCCTCACTTCGTCGGCGCACGCCCAGGACAACTACGAAATCCAGGTCTACGGATCTGAGGCAACCCCCAAGAACGTGACCATGGTGGAAATCCATTCCAACTTCACCGTTGACGGCCAGAAGCAGGTGATCAACGGCGTGGTCCCTTCCAATCACGCCATGCACGAGACGGTGGAGATCACACAAGGCTGGACCGACTGGTTCGAAACCGGCTTCTATGTCTTTACGAGCATTCAGCCTGGCGTCGGTTCGAACGGCAGGGGCTGGAACTGGGTGGGCGATCACATTCGCCCGCGCATCACGGCTCCGGAGTCGTGGCACTTGCCGGTGGGACTGAGCATCTCGCAGGAAATTGGATATCAGCGGCGGAAGTTTGCGGAGGACAGTTGGAACTATGAGCTTCGTCCCATCATCGACAAGAAACTGGGGCGCTGGTATTTCGACTTCAACCCGGCGTTTGACCGGGCGCTGCATGGTTTGAACACGGGCAGGGGGTGGGAATTTTCCCCGAATGTGAAAGTCAGTTTTGATTTCACAAAGAAGATCACGGGCGGCTTCGAATACTACGGTGCTCTCGGACCGGTCTCAAACTTCGATCCTATTTCCCAGCAGTCGCAGCAGATATTTCCTACGATTGACCTCAATCTTTCGCCAAACTGGGAGTTCAATTTCGGCGCGGGAGTGGACGTTTCCAACTCCGCCGATCATTTGATCTTGAAATGCATCATCGGACGGCGCTTCAGTTGGGGCCATGAGCGCAAGCCGAGCACCGCGCAAAAGTAGTGGAGGGACGGGCGTCTCGCCCGTCCAGCCGAGCGGGGACGCCCGGCTCTCCACCAGCAAGGCGGCACTAGCCGATGGGCTCCGCCGACGGCGGCAGCGGAGGCGCTTCGAACGGCGGCGGAGACTCCGGGACTGGAGGCAATTCCGGCGCGGGAGGCGTGGGGGCCGGATTCAGCAGCGCATCCAGATTCGGATATCGAGAAGCAAGAAAGTACATCGCGTACGCAGGGAAGAACACCGTAGCAGGCACGCTCACCAAAGCGATCAGGTAAATCAGCAGAAGCAGGAGCAGGCTTCCGAAGATTATCGCCAGACTGATAGTTGTTACGCCCCATCCCAGTCCCGCGGCTTTGCCCGCCAGCACCGCAACCACACCAGGGACCACGACGAACAGCGCCGGGATAATCGCGATGATGCTGAAGATGATAGCCGCCGCAATGGAAAGCACCAGCTTGAGCAGCAGGTAAACGGCATATCGTCCCTTCTCCCGCCGGATCAACGCCAGTAAACGGTGCCAGCCGTCGGCGAAATCGAGGTCCTCGAGAGCCATAATCGGCACCAGAAAATCTTTAGCCAGCACCTGAACCACAGCGGCTGTCAGCACGAACACTATGATCAGGCCCACCAGCAGAATTACTCCGACAATCAGCCGCCCGATGTGATGCCGCAGATCTGTCGTCCATCCCGCAGCCAAAGCCAGGGCCAACGGCAAGCCAACCAGAACCAGCAGAAACAGCCAGATCGAAATCTGGAACACAATCTGCCACAGAAAGAATCGGCCGCCGGCGCGACGCCATTTTCGCCATCCCTCACCAATCGAACATTGCCGCCGCAGCACCGAGTCGAACAGGATGAACCGGAACACGCTGCTGATGTAGAGAAAAACAAAGAACAATACAATCGCCAGGAAAACGGCGACAACGATTAGCCCTACGAACTGGCTGAGGCGAGCGGGATCAATGTGGGGCAAACCGGATGGCAGAAACTCTTGCCCGCTGCGGCGCGGCTGATGGACCGGAAAGTTGAAGCCACCGAAATTGCATCCGCCGACATGCAGTTCCGCCGCCAGAATCCCAACCAGCGCCAGGCGGGACCATTGTCCCCAGCGGAAACGAGTGAAGAGTTGTTCCCGCGCGTGCTGCAGGGCGGGCTGTACGCAATCAACGGCGGAAACCGGCACGGGACGGACCTCACTCCGACATCAGCACCCTAAAGTGAATCTCCTGAAAAAACAACAAGAACTTGTCATCCCGAGCGGCCGGGGCCCCCAGCCAGCCGCATTTGCTGGCTGGGGTGGAGGAGCGAGGGATCTGCAGCTTGCCCGCAGCACCGGCTGTGCCATCCGTCGAACTCGCGCAACGCCAGTTCACACTGCTGGCGGTGGCGCTCCTTCCGGTCGCGAACGCGGGCCCCGAGCGCGGGCAAGAGGTCGAATGTGATATTCGCCGGCTGAAAGTTCTTGCTCTCCGCCTGCGTGATGTAGTGAACGAGCGAGCCAAACGCCGTCGCTCGCGGTGGAGGCGCCGGTTCGCCGCCGGTTGCCAGCGCGGCCGCATTCACTCCCGTCATCAGGCCGGTCGCGATCGACTCGACGTAACCTTCTACGCCGCAGATTTGTCCCGCGAACAGCACATGGGGATGCGCCTTCATTTGTAACGTCGGGTTCAGCAGCGCCGGCGCGTTGATATACGTGTTGCGGTGAATTTGTCCGTAGCGCAGAAACCGCGCGTTTTCCAGTCCGGGGATCAATCTCAGCACGTGCGCCTGCTCGCCAAATTTCAAGTGATTCTGGAACCCGACGAGATTGTAAGAATCGGCGCGCAGATTTTCCTGCCGCAATTGCACGACGGCATACGGCATCCTGCCGGTGCGAGGGTCCTTGAGTCCGACCGGCTTCATCGGTCCGAAACGCAGCGTGTCGCGCCCGCGCCGGGCGATCTCTTCGATGGGCAGGCAGCTTTCGAAGTAATTCAGATTTTCCCAATCTTTCTGCTCAACTGACTGTGCCGCGAGGAGTGCATCGTAGAACTGGTTGTACTCGTCTTTCGACATTGGACAATTGATGTAGTCGGCCGACCCTTTGTCGTAGCGGGCCGCCAGGTACACCTTGCTCATGTCGATGGAATCGGCCTCGACAATGGGGCTGATGGAATCGTAAAAATAGAGGCTGTTGTGTGGCGCGGGCGCCCCCGCCCGCGAAGGGTCCAGACTGGAACTCAACCGCACAATTTCCCGCGAGAGCGCGCCCGATGTCAGCGGACCGGTTGCAATGATGACGATCGTGAGCTGGCCTGCTTCGACTTGTGTGACCTCTTCGCGGTGAATCGTGATGAGCGACTCGCGGGAAATCGCCTCCGTCACTTTTCGCGAAAACTCGGCTCGGTCCACAGCCAGAGCGTGCCCCGCGGGCACGGCGGTTTCGCGGGCGATCTCCAGCAGCAGAGAACCCGCTCGCCGCATCTCTTCCTTCAGCAGCCAGGGCGCGGTGTTCTCGCTGTCGGATTTCAGAGAATTGGAGCAGACGAGTTCCGCGAAGCCGTCCGTCTGGTGGGCAGGAGTCGTGCGCACCGGCCGCATTTCGAATAATTCGACGGCGACGCCGCGCCGCGCACACTGCCACGCCGCTTCCGATCCCGCCAGGCCAGCACCGATGATGCGTACTCGCATCAAGAAGCTTTCTCCGCCAATTTTCGCAGACCGTCTCCCGTCAGAAGAACACTTCGCCACTCGTCGAGAAAATCGGCGCCCAGCGCCTTATACATTTCGATGGCGGGCTGATTCCAGTTCAACACTTCCCACTTAACGAAGACGCGCTTTTCCTGCTCTGCTGCACGGGCAACACGGGCAAGAAGCGCCGTGCCAATTCCGCGCCCGCGAAAATCAGGACGGACAAAGAGATCCTCCAGATACAATCCCGAGCCTCGCCATGTAGAGTAGTAGCTGAAGAAGAGCGCATAGCCCGCCGGCTGTCCGTGCCATTCGGCGATTAAGGCACTAAACTGAGGATTGACGCCGAAGCCATCGCGCGCGATGTCGGCCTCTGTTGTCCGGACTTGATCCGGCGCTTTCTCAAAGTCGGCAAGTTCCCAGATCAGTCTTCTGAGCAGAGCGGCGTCGGCGATAGTGGCGGCACGAATTGTCAGCATTGGGAGTGAGGGGAGAAGAAGTCCCTGCGTTTATTATAGAGGGGTCTTTGGGGAGGACACATGGCCCGGATCAGTCTGATTGAACCTGCGCAAGCCAGCCCGGAAGTTAAGGAAATCTACGATGGCAGGCTGAAAGGCAAGCCCGGCAGCATCCAGAAAGCGCTGGCGCACCGTCCCGCCATGCTCGGCAACTTTCTGGAGTTCTATGCCAGCGTGGGACGTCCGCTCGACCGCAAGCTGTACCAGGCCGTGTATCTGCGAGTCTCACTGATCAACGGATGCCATTACTGCACGCAGCACCACATCCAGGGCGCCAAACGCGCCGGACTCACACCGGAACAGATGAAAGCTCTGAAGGAAGGGAGCTACTCGGGATTTGGAGCGCCCGAGCAAGCCGCGCTCCGCTATGCCGAAAAGGTCACACGCACGCCCGACGGCGCCAGCGATGCCGACTTCACGGAACTCAAGAAACAATTTTCCGACGAGCAGATTATTGACCTGCACATGCTCATTGGATTGGTAAACCTGACCAACCGCGTCACCGGCCCACTGGCGTTGGAAGTGGAGTTTCCGGAAGAAAAGATCTAAATAAATTCTGATTCGGAGATGAGGCCGAGCTGCGCTCGGCTTGGACGGGCGAGGGCGCCCGTCCCTACACGAGCAATTCACAGAATCACCCGCTCATCTCCTACTCGCCTCGTTACCCTTTCGCGATCCAGATATTCGAGTAGTGGAATGGCATACTTGCGGCTGACTCCCGTCATATCTTTGAAGCGGGCGACATCAATTTTCGGCGCACTAGTTTTGAGAGCGGCGATCTTGCGGCGAAGATCCATGAGCGCACTCTGATGAAAGACTAGCTCCTCTGAGATCTTGATCAGAACTTTGTCGCGCAAAAGCAGAGTGACAATCTTCTGGGCGCGGATTTTGTCTACCTTCAGACCCGCCAACACTTCTTTCAGCGACGGAACTTTCAACCCTGCGGAAGCGAACGCCTGCTCGATGATCTTCTTGGACTCGGCTTCTTCGTCTTTCATGACCACGCCACGGCCGGGCAAGTGGACGAGTTCGCCTGCGACTTCCAGTTTCTTTTCTTCCGCTAATTTTCCCAGCACGCTGTAGAAAACCTCAGGCCCCAGGTTGACCCGATCGCGCAGCTCTTCTTTGCTCATCCCTGCTACAAGAGGATTCGCATCATGAAATTTCTTGACGGCTTGCAGTACATCCGCCTTCGCTTCCGCGTATGCCGCCGGCGCAACCAGCACCGGATTGCACCAGAGCAATCCGGCCTTCGCGGCCAGTTTCGAAGCTTCTTCCCGCCGGATGTTCATTTCTCGGGGTATGTCGTCGAGGCGAAGGCCCATGGCCCCTCGCCGTGTGACGCGCGCTGCCAGCACTTGTTCCAGAGAACCTTCCCGCATGATCTTGAGAAATGCGGTCGCATCTTCTACGCGTTGCTTGCGAGTTGCAGGCGAAGCATCCAGCACAACGCCTCCGCCAATCGTCACGACCGGTGAAAACTGCCGCACGATGAAGCGATCTCCGGGCAGAAGCATCATGGGTTCGGCGAATCGTAGTTGCGCATACGCTTCGTCGCCCGGCTTCAGTTGTTTCGTTCCATACAGGCGCGCTTCCGCGATCGTTTCCGAAGTGTAGGCGTGAAAGTGCACCCGCGCGCCGTCCTTGAACGGCTTCGCTGAGGGAAGAAGGGAAAGCAGCGCATCGACTCGCGACGTGGAACGAAAAGTCTCCGCGGTGGCGAGCGTCATCCCGCGCGCCAGGTCTTCGGTGGAGAGTCCGGCGAGGTTCAGTGCGGTGCGCTGCCCGGCGATGGCGGCCTCTGCCGCTGCGCCATGAACCTGCACTCCGCGAACTCGCACACGCTTGCCGCGAGGAAACACTTCGAGTTCTTCTTCTTTGCGGATCGTCCCTGCGACGAGAGTGCCGGTCACGACCGTGCCGAAGCCTTTCATGGTGAAAACACGATCTATGGGAAGGCGAGCCAGCGCTGCCGAATTTTTCGACGCAACTTCGGAGGCGACCTGGGCGAGCGCGGATCTTAATTCGTCCAGACCTGCGCCCGTCAACGAGCTCACCGCGACGATCGGCGATTGCGCCGCATCGAGAAACGACCCGCGCACATAATCTTCCACTTCCAGTCGCACCACTTCGAGCGTCTCCGCCTCCACCGCATCGGATTTTGTGAGTACGGTGATGCCGCGGCGGATCGCAAGCAAGCGGCAGATATCGAAGTGTTCGCGGGTCTGCGGCTTGATCCCTTCATCGGCGGCGATTACCAGCAGCACCAGGTCGATGCCGCCCACGCCCGCAAGCATGTTGCGCACAAAGCGCTCGTGGCCGGGGACATCGACGAAACCCAGCCGAATCCGGCTGCCATCGGGGGCGGGCAGTTCGAAGTGGGCAAACCCGATGTCAATCGTGATGCCGCGCCGTTTTTCTTCCTCGAGGCGGTCGGCATCAATGCCGGTCAGCGCTTTCACCAGCGAGGTCTTGCCGTGATCGATATGTCCGGCGGTGCCGACGATGACGGACTTCATCTGCGACAGTATAGACGGGTGTGTGGGGCGGACACTCTTGTCCGCCGCCTTTGACGTTGACTCTGGGAAGTGAAGAATCGAGATCAACCCCAAGAACAACATCAACCCCAAGATCAAAGGCAGCGGACGAGGGCGTCCGCTCCACACAACCCTGGTACGAATCCACATGCGAAAAGTTGGTGGAGATGCGACAATAAAGATTCCCCGATGACCACCTCTGCGATCGCTGCCGTTACGCCGGAGATGATCCGGGAGCACGGCCTCACGCCGGAAGAATTCGAAAAGATCAAGCAGTTGCTCGGCGGACGCGAGCCCACGCGGACCGAACTCGGCATTTTCAGCGTGATGTGGAGCGAGCACTGCTCCTATAAGTCGTCGCGCGTTCACCTGAAGCGTTTGCCCACGCGCAGCAAGCTGGTCGTGCAGGGACCGGGCGAGAATGCCGGCATCGTTGACATTGGCGACGGCTGGGCCTGCGCGTTCAAAATCGAGTCGCACAATCACCCGTCGTTTATCGAACCATTTCAGGGAGCGGCTACCGGTGTCGGCGGAATTCTGCGCGACATTTTCACCATGGGCGCACGGCCTGTCGCGGTGATGGACTCGCTTCGCTTTGGGCCGATTCAGACTGCGGAGAACGCGGGCGAGGGCGCCCGCGCCACACAAGCGGAGATTCACAAGAATCATTCTGTGATGGAAGGCGTGGTTTCCGGCGTTGCTTCTTACGGCAACTGTTTCGGCGTCCCCAACCTTGGCGGCGAAGTGAAGTTCGAGCCCTGCTACTCCGGCAATCCGCTGGTGAACGTGTTCGCACTCGGCCTGGTCCGCCGCGACCAGATTTTTTACGGACGCGCATCGGGCGAGGGGAATCCCGTAATTTATGTCGGCTCCAAGACCGGACGCGACGGTATCCACGGCGCCACCATGGCGAGCGAGGAGTTCAGCGAAGGCTCGGAAGCGAAGCGGCCCAACGTTCAAGTGGGAGATCCATTCCTCGAGAAACTGCTGCTCGAAGCCTGTCTCGAAGCCATGCAAACCGGCGCAATCGTCGGCATTCAGGATATGGGCGCCGCCGGGCTGACCTGCTCGACCTGCGAGATGGGCGCGCGTGGCGGCACCGGAATCGAAATCGAACTGGACCGCGTCCCGCAACGCGAAACCGGCATGACGCCATACGAGATCATGCTCAGCGAGTCGCAAGAGCGCATGTTGCTGGTCGCACAGCGAGGCCGCGAACAAGAAGTCTTCCGCGTTTTCCAGAAGTGGGGACTGGATGCGGTGGAAGTCGGCCGGGTCACCTCCGATGCGAAGATGCGGGTGCTCGAACACGGCAAGGTGGTCGCTGAAATTCCGAACGCCGCTCTCACCGACGATGCGCCCGTGTATAAACGTCCGCTGGCGCGCTGGGAACCGCCGGTCGAGCGCGAAATGCCGGAGCGCATCAAGCTCTCATTCCTTCGCGGCCCTCAGGGGCTAAAGCCCGCTGCTTCTGGAGCTGGCGGCGGCACCCTTCGGCTTCGCTCAGGGCAGGCTCTTGAAGCCGTGCCCTTCCCAAAACCTGTTCTTGAAACCGGCGGTGACGATTCCACCTCAGATCTCAAGCGTTTGCTCGCGAGTCCCAACATTTGCTCGAAGCGTTGGGTCTGGCAGCAGTATGACCACATGGTGCAGACCAACACTGTCGAAGCGCCCGGAGCGGGCGACGCTGGCGTGATTCGCATCAAGGGCTCCAATCGTGGACTCGCCATGGCGCTCGACGGCAATAGCCGCTGGTGCTATCTCGATCCGCGTCTCGGCGCCATGCACGCAGTCGCTGAAGCTGCCCGCAAAGTGGCTTGCGCCGGAGCGATTCCGATCGGCGCCACCAACTGCCTCAACTTCGGCAACCCCGAAAAACCGCATATCATGTGGCAGTTTTCGCAGGTGATTGACGGCATCACCAAAGCCTGCGAAGAACTTGATACGCCGATTACCGGTGGCAATGTCAGCTTCTACAACGAAACTCTCGGGGAGGGAATTTACCCGACTCCCGTGATCGGAGTGGTGGGCCTTCTCGAAGACGTTCACAAAACGGCGAAAATGCATTTCGCGCAGGCCGGAAACGGTGTCGCAAAAAAAATCGTCCTGCTGCGCGCGAATGAAGCCGGCGACGCCGTTGACGCCGAGTTGGAGTTTGGGTCGTCCGAATACGCGAAAGAGATTCTCGGAGCCGTGTGGGGCTATCCGCCGGAGCTGGACATCGAGAAAGAAGCCACGCTGCAACGTGCACTGGTGGCCATAATCCGGGCGGGGCTGGTCGAGTCCGCTCACGACTGTTCCGATGGCGGGCTAGCCGTGGCGTTGGTGGAGTCGGCGCTGCCGGGCGGAGTAGGCCTGAGCGTCAGATTGCCCAGGCAGCAAGTAGCGCTTGAGTTTCTGCTGTTCGGAGAAGACGCCAGCCGGGTCGTACTGAGCTGCGACCCACGCCACCTGCCGCGGATCCAACAGGTGGCGGAGGAGTACGGCGTATTCGCGGATGTGTTGGGCGAAACGGGCTCAGACAGGGTTGAGATCACGTTGGACGACCAGCCCGTGATTTCCGCCAGCATCGCCGAGTTGCGGGAAGCGTATGAAGGCGCGCTGGAGAGGGCGTTGCGGGCGGAGCCGAGCGTTGCCGCTGCGGACTGAGGTTGCCGGGCGGGGACGGGCGAGACGCCCGTCGCTCCATAAGCAAGGTTGAATTGGCTAAGTGCTAAAGGCTAACTGCTAAATGCTGACTTCCGACAAATTTCGCGATGAATGCGGCGTGGTCGCCATCCACGCTCATCCCGAGGCGGAGAAGCTCGCCTATCTCGGACTGCACGCCCTCCAGCATCGCGGACAGGAATCGGCGGGCATCGTCACCTCCGACGGCGAGCGCTTGCGCCAGCACAAGTCCATGGGGCTGGTCGCCGACATCTTCAGCCATGAAGTGCTGGCTTCTCTGCGCGGTGTTCTCGCCATTGGCCACACCCGATATTCGACCGCTGGCGATTCCGCCTTGCTGAACGCCCAGCCCATCATGGTGACGTCGAATAAGGGCACGATCGCGATCGCTCACAATGGCAACCTGGTAAACGCCCACGCGATTCGCGCGAAGCTGGAAGGCCAGGGCTCGATCTTTCAAACTAACAGCGACACGGAAGTGCTGGTTCACCTGATTGCGCTCTCCCGCGAGCAGACGCTGCCCGATGCCATCGCCGACGCCCTGCGCCGCGCGGAAGGCGCCTTTTCGCTGGTTATGCTCAGCCGCGATCGCGTTTTCGCCGCCCGCGATCCGCGCGGGTTCCGCCCACTGGCCATGGGCCGCATCCCGGCTCTGACCAGCGAGAAAAAAGACACAGTCGTCTTTGCCTCCGAAACCTGCGCTTTCGATTTGCTCGGCGCCACCTACGAACGCGACGTGAAACCTGGCGAACTGGTCATCGTCGGGCCCGAAGGCATCAGCTCGCGTTTTTACTCCCCGTCTCCAACGCAGTCGAGCTGCATCTTTGAGCACGTTTATTTTTCGCGTCCCGACAGCCTGGTATTTGGCCGCTCGGTCGATCAAAGCCGCGACGCCATGGGACGCCAACTCGCGCGTGAAGCTCCGGTGGACGCCGATATCGTCGTTCCAGTTCCCGATTCCGGCAATACCGCGGCCATCGGATACGCCGCCGAAAGCGGCATCCCGTTTCGTCTCGCCCTCATCCGCAACCACTACATTGGACGCACTTTCATCGAGCCGCAACAGTCGGTCCGCGACTTTGGCGTGAAGCTGAAACTGAACGCGGTTCGCAGCCTGCTCGAAGGCAAACGAGTGATTCTGGTGGACGACTCCATTGTGCGCGGCACCACCAGCAAGAAGATCGTCCGCATGATTCGTAACGCGGGCGCGAAGGAAGTCCACATGCGGATTTCCTGCCCGCCGACCATCTCGCCCTGCTTCTATGGGGTCGATACGCCTTCAAAAAAAGAACTCATCGGCGCCAACAAGACGGTCGAGGAGATTCGCGAATACATCGTCGCCGACTCACTCGCCTATCTCTCGCTGGAAGGTCTTAAGAAAGCATGCGCGGATGGGGAGAAGACCACTTACTGCTCCGCGTGCTATACGGGACAATATCCCACTAAGATAGACGTGGAAGAAATACTGCCAGCGGCGGCCACGAAATAACGGAACCGGGGCGATCCAAGAAGCGGAAAAAGAGGAAGAACTTACTCCGGGGTCTCTGTGCGATTGTGCAAACATTGTGCCTTTCTTGACGGAATGCGCTTTCCGATTACTTCGTTTGGGGGTGCAAGGCACGGGATACCTTCGTTCGTCGGATGGTTTCTTATGCTCCGCAGAGTTCCACGCCACGAAATACACAGATCGAGTTCGCTGAGCCGCGCCGTCATCCTCCCGATTTTCCTCTTGATCTTCATCTTTCCACCTTCGCTCCTGCGCGCGCAGAATCCGAACGGAGCGCTTCGGGGAGAGGTTCAAGACGCGAGCGCCGCGCGAGTGGCGGGTGCTCGGGTCGTCGTGCAGTCAAACGGATCTTCCATGACCCGCGAGGCAACCGCAAATGAGCGAGGAGAATTCCGCATTGAGGGCCTGCTGCCCGGTTCCTATCGCGTCGCCGTGACGGCCAAAGGTTTTGCCGATGCCACGGCCGATGTCGACATCGCCGTCAGCCTGGTGCGCGATATCGCCGTCACGCTCAAACCGGAGAGCGGGCGCGAGACGGTCAATGTGCGGGGGAACTCTTCCTCGATCGCGACCCAGTCGATGGACACGGCGAGTGCTGTGCATGGGGGCGTGGCTACCAGCCGGGACCTGGAAACTCTTCCGCTCGCGGCACGCAGCTTCGCCAACATCGCTTACCTCGTGCCCGGAACCGAGCCCGTCGAGCCTTCCGATCCCACCAAGGCGCGCATCACCGCTGTCTCCACCGGCGGAAGCTCCGGCTTGAACAACGACCTGTCCGTTGACGGCGGCGACAACTCCGACGACTGGATCGGCGGCTTCCTGCAAAACTTCTCGCCCGATGGTATCCAGGAATTTGCCGTGCGCACGGCGAATGAAGACGCGGACACCGGTGGAACCACTGCCGGATCCGTCGTGATCACCACCAAGCACGGCACCAACGAGTGGCACGGAGACGCGGCTTTCTACGAACGCGCGGCACAGCTCAACGCCCGTTTCCCGATCGAGAATCCGGCGCCCAATCCCAAGCAGCCGTTCTCCCGCCAGAACTACGTTGGCGCCATCGGCGGGCCGCTCGCAAAAAATAAATTCTGGGTGTTTGCTTCATTCGAGCATGTCCATGAAAACGCCAGCATCGCCTACAGCCCTCAGAGCACCGCGCAATTCGATGCGCTGGCGCAGTTGGCAGCGGATGGCTTAATCGATGTGAACGGAACGACGATCACTTTAATTCCGGTCCCGGCCAACGTTCCCATCCCCTTCCGCGATTACATCGGCTCGATGCGTTTTGACTGGGCGCAATCTTCGAAGTCGCAGTGGTTCCTGCGCACGTCCCAAGACAGCTACCTCACGCACAACGCGCTGGTGCAGCAGGCAACGCTGCCCTCCACCGGACTGACCACGCACAACAACTATTTCAACACCGTCATCGGCAACACTTACGCCATTAGCCCTACCTGGCTCGGCACGTTCGTTTTCGACGCCAGCGAATTGCACCTCACCCAAACGCGCAACTCGACCCTCGGCTTCGCTCTGCAATTTCCTTTCAGTTTGACTTCGCTGACCGTGTCGGGCCACGAAACGTTTGGCGACAACCAGTTCGCCACGCCCATCACCGCCTTTCCCGAACTCCGCAACCAGGAAAAATACCAGCTCCGCTACGACCTCAGCCGCGCTACCGGCGATCATTCGCTCAAGTTCGGCGTCAACTTCATCCACGAGCCGGTGCTCAGCGGCGCGCTGTCGGCAAACGCCGAGACGCTGGTCACGTTCCCCAACGACCCCACGTTCTACACTTTGAATGCCATAAACCTCCAGCAGTTTCCAGTCGATTTGGCGGCGGGCGAGGTAAGCACGCCCGCGGGCGACGGCAGCTTCTCGCAGAACGTTCAAAGACTGGGACTCTACGCCCAGGACTCCTGGCGCGTTTCAAGCCACCTCACGGTCAACTATGGCCTGCGCTATCAAACGACCTTTGGCCTCTTCCTCGCCTCGGGACACAGCCAGGCTGACAATCCAACCTTCTTAACGCTTCCGTTCCACGGCGTTCCGGCTGCGGTTCCTCACGATTACCGCAAGCAATTCGCTCCTCGCATCGGAATCGCCTACTCGCCCGGCGGCAGCGAGAAGACCGTGATTCGCGCCGGCTTCGGCATGTTCTACAACGATCTGGCGCAGGGCGGATGGGCCACTGCGTTGCAAGCCGTCAACGGAGGAATCGATAGTAGTCCTCCGTCCTACATCGACCCACGCTACAGGACGCCATACGCGATCCACGCCACCGGCGGCGTGCAACATGCCTTCAATGAGCACTGGGCCATGAGCGCCGACTACACGCACGAAGAGGGCAACCACGGGTATCGAGCCTACGCTTTCCCGGAATTCAATCTGTACAAGTCCGACAATCGTTCCAGTTACAACGCTCTGATGCTTCATTTGCAGGGGAACGTGTCCAGCCGCTTCAGCCTGGTCGCGAACTACACGCTCTCCAAGGCGCAGACCTGGGGCTGCGTGCTCGGCGAACTCTTCGACTACGTGAACGGTGTCTGCGATCCGCTGAATGCCTTCGGACCCGGCGACTACGGCCCGTCCGGCGAAGACGTTCGCCATCGCTTTGTGCTCGCCGGCACCGTGCGCATCCCCGGCGGTTTCGAACTGACCACCATGACTCAGGCCGAAAGCGCCCGCCCCATCACGATTACCACGGCTGACAACAGCGGCCGCATTTCCGTGAACGGAGTGCCGACCAGCCTCGACGAATTCCGCGGAACGCCCTACATCCAGATGGACCTGCGCGTCAGCCGTCCCATCAAGATCGGCGAGCGCTGGCAGATCAACCCGTTCGCCGAGTTCTTCAACCTCTTCAACCGCAACAACCCCGGCGCCAACTACATCGCCAACGTGTCCGCGCTTCCCGTCCCCGCTGCTCAGATTGCGAGCGGCAACGTTACCCAGATCTGTACGGTCCAAGACTGTTCGGTAACCGTGCCCGTCACCAGCCTGAAGCAGCTCGAGATACCGGCGGGCGGCTTGGGAGATTTCTTCGGCCCCGGCACCACGGTTGGAATTCCGTTCGCCGCGCAGCTCGGCGTTCGGGTGACGTTCTAGGATTTTCTGTAGAATTTCTCTATTTACTCCGAAGGCAATAACTAATTAGTACGGTGGGTACCCCCCCTCCCCCCGGTCTATTGGAATCATAGGGTTAGGGGGAAATTCCCGCCAGGTCTTTGGGTTTAAAGGACTTATAGGTAAAGTATTCCGGAATAAGGACTTAGCGAGATCCTTCGCTTCGCTCAGGATTTCGACAGCGGGCTCCCGCTTCGCTCACGCCCGCTAATCGCCTCAGCTTAGCTTGTCAAAGAGCGCTGAAAATGGCTTTGGGGCAGCTTCGAGGGCCATCTTGGGCGACGGCACACATCTTCACTGCCCCAATCAGAGCAGTATTGTCGCATCGGGCAGGTGGGAAGTCTGTGATGGCGGTCACAGATGGTTTGCGATGAAAGAGATCAAGGTCCATCACAAGCGAAGGCTTGGACGCGCCACCCTTCGACTCTCAGCCGCTGTGCTCAACCAATGCCGGTCGGTAAGAGAGCGGAACCTGATTTAGAAGTCTGCGGGGTTCTGAGCGTAAACGCCTGTGGGTGTTGAAAAAGGAACCAAAACAGTAATTTCAGTGAATTCCAGCGTCTACGGCGAACGAATATTCAATAACTTACGAACGAACTTCATTGTTGAAACACCCTGAAAAGAGTTTTTCAACACCCACGCCTGATTACATCAACTATCGCCAAACAATAAGCGACTGGGCAGGATTTCTTCCAGCTATTGCAACTATGCGCTTGACAACTGACGAAGGCCCGACGATTTAAGGCACCTGCAGTTCGAGTGCATAGATTTCGCGGCTGCCATTGTCGCGCATAACTAGCGGGGAGTCGTCGGGAGCCAACCCGATCCAGGGACTGTTCGATAAAGGCAGGGGAACCAGAGGAAGACCTCTTAAGGCGATAATACGTTCTTTCTTACCGTCTGCCAGGGCTACCCGATCAAGCTCTGGACCATCCTGCTGACTATCCTGGAAATAGACATATTTCCCGTCATGAGACCAAGCTGGATAACTAATCACCTGACCGGTAGCTAGGTCTGACCACTTGCCCGTACTTACCTCAAAGCACATCAGCTTGCGAGAATCTGCAGTAAGCGCAACGATGTAGCGACTGTCAGGAGAGCGACGTGGCCCGTACATTCCGGACGAGCCAGAAAGAGTAAAGGCCTGCCGAGTGTCCAAATCCACGCTCAGTATGGAGTACTCGCTTGTGGCTCCGCCAAAGAGCTGAGGTGGATAACGGGCAAGAAGAACGGATTTGCCGTCCTTAGACCAGAAGGGATCATCTTCATTATCCTTTGCACTTGGCAGCAACTCTTCGGGGGTTCCACCCTCTGCCGAGACTAAATAAACCTTGTTGAGGCTGAAGTTTGCACCAACGAAGGCAATCTTCTTCCCGTCAGGAGACCAACGCGGCATGTCAGCAATCAGAGGCGGGTTGCTCAATTGCAATTTCTCACTCCCATCCAACCGGCTTCGCCACAATGTGTTCTGAGGATACATGACGTAGGCTACCCACTGGCCGTCCGGCGAAATATCGATCTGGCCGGCGGAGATGCCAGAGAGATAAGGCACGAACTGCCCCGACTTGGCATCGTAACGCTGCAATTCAGCGCGCTGTTGTTCACCGATGACGAAAAGCCGATTGCCCTGAGCGCCTGGAGCGGGACCGTAGTAACTCAATGGACCGGTTGTAATCGGCAGGGGTTCCGCGTTTCTTCAGTGCAGGATCCCGGCCCTCTCTTCCAGCGCCCATATATCGGTCTGGCCATCCTGGTAGGCCTGAAAGAAGTAATATCTGCCGTCAGAACTCCACCTTCCACAGCACGTTGCAGCATTGTGATGCCAACCCGGAAGGAGGGCTCGCCGTCCGCTCCCGTCGGTGGCGATCTCCCAAAGGGAGATAGTAGAGCGATCGGGGCTGATGAACGAGAAGCGCAAGTGCTTAGAGTCTGGCGAAAACTGCGGGCTGGAGGGAAATCCATCAAGGGTAACGAGCTTATGAGCCTGACTCCCGTCCCACTTCGCAAGGTAGAGGTCATGGGCCGCTACATAGGCCAGTTGGAGACCGTCGCGGGACCATGCGGCGCCCTCCACAATGAGTGCGTCCATTCGGCGAGGCGAACCCGCCGGAACAGGAATCGTCCAGAGTGGCCCTCCCGCTTCCGACAACATCCCTCCCCCTCCCGTATACGAGGTGACAAGAAGCTCCGAGCGGGCGGGAGAAACATCGTCTAGCCCTACGTAGGGGAAAGGAGTTGAAATCTCGGCAATATCTCCTCCCGCGGCGGACACCTGTGCAAGCAGCGAGCGACCATTCACCGATTCCGTAAAATACAGTCGCGTTCCATCGCTGACTACTAGCCCCTTCGGCAGCGTGTCGTTGGTTATCTGTTTAGTGGAAAGCACTCGTGGCGGCGGGAAGGGAGTGCGCAGCCAGAATCCCGCGGCGAGCACTAGAACCAACACCGATCCAACAAGAACTAGCTTGCGGTATCGCCTTCGGATATTCGGCGGTGCCGCATCCAAGCTAGCCGCGCTTGCGGACTTGCTCGTATCCGTGTCTCTCTTGAGGCGTTTCAGGTCGGCCCGCAGATCGGACGCGTGCTGGTAGCGGATGTCTTGGTCTTTCTCCAAGGCTTTGTTGATGATGCGCTCCAACTCCGACGGGACCTCTGGGTTCAGGCGCACAGGCGAAGTCGGTGGCCGGTTCAGAATTCCGTCGAAGATCACTCCCGAGGTGTCGCCGCGAAATGGCAACACCCCTGTTGCCATCTCATAGAGGACCACGCCGAAAGAGAACAGATCCGTGCGAGCGTCCAGTTCCTTTCCGCGAACCTGCTCGGGCGACATGTAGGCGACCGTGCCGAGGGCTGTGCCCGGACTCGTAAGGTGTTGTTCTGCCGAAAGGGTCGGGGTTGACGATCCCGCGTCGGCCTTCAAAACGGGGTCCAGTGCCTTTGCGAGTCCGAAATCGAGAACCTTAGCCTGCCCTCGCCGGGTGATGAAGAGGTTGGCGGGCTTGATATCACGATGGAGGATTCCCTTAGCATGGGCGGCATCCAGTGCATCGCTGATCTGTATGCCGTAATCCAGCAGTTGTTCGGTGGGAAGCGGATTATTGGAAATCACGCGCTTGAGCGTCTGGCCTTCCAGCAACTCCATCGCGATGAAGGGCTGCCCTTGTTCATCGCCAATCTCGTAAATGGTGCAGATACCAGGATGATTGAGAGCAGACGCGGCCCGTGCCTCACGCTGAAATCGCTCCAAGGCCTGAGGGTCTCTGGCGAGCTCCTCCGGAAGGAACTTGAGGGCAACATGGCGTCCGAGCTTGGTGTCTTCGGCTTCGTAGACCACACCCATCCCGCCGCCACCGAGTTTCTCGACGATGCGGTAGTGCGAAATGGTGCGCCCGATCACTGGAGCAGAATCCTACGTCTGGGAGAAGGGCAAGTCAATGAAGGTCATCGGTTTAGCGACGTCTTGGAAGGATTACTGGCGAAAAATCGCCATTACACTCATCCTATGAAAGAGGATGTCAAGAAAAAAATACTTCCCCCTCCCCTCCGGGGAGACGTGGATGTGGTGACTTGCATCCAGCCCCACCTCATTCTTAGAG
>Ga0187865_1000234_pt1 | contig 79589 bp, 70 predicted proteins | sample June2016WEW_11_1_2_FD_132989 | JGI IMG/M metagenome (GOLD analysis project Ga0187865, IMG submission 132989) | Peatland microbial communities from SPRUCE experiment site at the Marcell Experimental Forest, Minnesota, USA - June2016WEW_11_100 | ecosystem: Environmental > Terrestrial > Soil >... | reverse complement strand
CCAGGACGTCTACCGCACCCTGTTCCAGCCTACTAAGCCGCAGAAAGGAGTGCCTGCCCCGGTAACATTATCTTTTGATAGAACCATGCGCCCTCGGTAACATTATCTTTTGACTTGACACGGCGGGGGCGCTCTGTTCCGCTGAGCCGCGTCCCTTGCCTCAGGGGCAGCGCGGCCGCGGCCCAACAACCCGGGGGAAATTTCCCGGGCATAGGGGACGGGGGGTGGTCGCGCAGGCTTTGACCCGCCCCAGAGGGGAAGACCGGCGATGCCTCAACCGTGCGGCCATGACCCCGGCCAACGGGGAGAAACAAGGAGAAATCCCAGAGGCTCTGCAAGCCGTGGGCCCAGGAACTCCCTCGAGAGGATTGCCGGCAGGAGAGAGGGTCTCAGGCCTAATCCCCGGCGGCTTTGTCCGCCTGGACCATCTCCAGGATTTCCTCCGCCGACTCTCGCGTCTTCTCGCTGAGGGTTCCGAGCATGGCGGCCAGTTCATGCACGCGTTCGCCAGGAGAAAGCAGATGGGCTCTCGTCACCGTCCGTTCCCCCTGGGCTACCTTCTCGACCCGATAATGCTGGTCGCCATAACCTGCCAACTGCGGGAGGTGCGTAACGCACAGCACCTGATGGTCCGGCGTCAGGCGCCACAGCTTCTTGCCCACGATGGACCCGACCCGCCCCCCGATTCCCTGGTCAATCTCGTCAAAGATCAGGGTGGAGGTTCGGTCGGCTCGGGCCAGGACACTCTTGAGGGCCAACATCAACCGCGAGGTTTCGCCGCCGGAGGCGATTTTGACCAGAGGCTTGAGACCCTCCCCCGGATTGGGAGCCACCAGGAATTCGACCCGGTCGATCCCCGTTGCGTCAAACGCCAAGCGCTGATCTCCGAGGATGACCCCTTCCGGATTCTGCTCCCAGAGATCCTCGACCTGGAACCGCGCTCCGGACATGCGCAGGTCGCTCAGCTCCACCTCGACGGCGCGGGCCAGGGTTTCGGCCGCCTGTTTTCTCCGGCGGGAAAGCGCTTCTCCCTTCTGCCCCAGGTCGCGGAGCAGGGTTTCCTCGCGCGCGGCCAATTCGGCCATCCGTTCGTCAGAATGGGAGATAGCCTCGAGCTCGCCCTGCGCGCTTTGAGCGTACTGCAGGATACCCGCCAGGGTCTCGCCGTATTTGCGCTTCAGCAGGCGGAGAAGCTCAAGGCGTTCCTCCACCTGTTCCAAGCGCCGCGGGTTGAACTCGATGGACTCGCGATATCTCCGCAGGCCGTGCACCAGATCCGAGAGCTCGTCCAGCAAGGCCTGGGCCGAATCGCGCAGATTCGACTGCGAGGGATCCACACGGGTCAAGGCGCCGAGGGACTGAACGGCCTCGCCCAGCAAGTCCGTGGCTGCCGCCCGCTCCTCGGCTCCCTCATCCAGACCCTGGATCGCCTGATCGGCCCAGCCGGCCAGTTGCTCGGCATTGGCCAGGCGAATCCGCTCCTCCAGGAGAGGCTCCTCCTCTCCCGGCTGAAGCTTCGCCGCCGTGATCTCATTTAGCTGAAAGGTCAGCATGTCGCTGCGCCGAGCCGCGTCCCGTTCCCCCTGCCGGAGTCGTTCCAGCTCCACACGTACTTCCCGCAAAGTCTCGACCGCAGCCGCAAAGTCCGCGCGCAGGGCCTCCGTTCCGGCAAAGCGGTCGAGCAGATACAGGTGCTCGCGCACTCTCAGCAGGGAAAGGTGCTCCGACTGCCCGTGCACGTCCACGAGGTATTGACCAATGTCGCGCAACAGGCCGAGACTTGTGACCCGTCCGTTCACCCGAGCCACGTTTTTCCCCTGTCGGCGGATTTCGCGGCCCAGGATCAGGAAATCCTCCTGGTCCCAGAGAGCCTCGCGCTCCAGGATGGCCCGCAGCTCATCGCGGACCGCCTCCGGAATGCGGAACTCCCCCTCCACCGTGGCGGTCTCCTCTTCGGCGCGAATCAAGGCGGGGTCCCCGCGTCCGCCGAGCAACAACTCAATGGCGTCGACGATAATGGACTTGCCTGCCCCGGTCTCCCCGGTGAAAACGATCAGGCCCGGTCGGAACCTCAGGTGCAGCTCGTCGATGATGGCAAAGTTGCGGATGTCCAGTTCGCTCAGCATGAAAGCCAGCCGTCCGCCGTCCGAGAAGGGTTGCCGCTACAACCGAATCCCCCGCAAGCTTGCCAGCAGGGCTCCGATCAGCAGAACCACGTAAGCCAGAGCAAACACCAAACCCAGGAGCCCGCCCGCAATTCCGCCCAGGCCTCCGCCCAGGAACGGGAGGAGATAAAGGAACACCTGCGGAAGGCAGCCCACGGCCGCTCCTACCCCGGCGGTCAGCGGCATGTACCGGCTGCGATGGCCGCGGAGCAGGCGCTGCAAGATGCTGCCAATGGCCACGCCCACGAGGGGCGCCACAAGAATCACGAAAATGCCCAGGAATCCGATGACCACCGAGCTCAACCCCGCCAGGAAAGCGGAGATGGCGAAGGCAATAACGAAATCAAACCATCGCGCCGTCTCGAAAACCTGCTGCTGGGTGCGGATGCAGCTCTTGCAGCGGTAGCCTACCGGCGTGAGGATGGCACACTGCGGACAAATAGGGTTCCCGCAGCGATTGCAGCGCAAGGTGGCGGGCCGATTGGGGTGATACGCGCAGAAGGTCTCACCGGGAGGGACTTGGGTCATGGTCTGGGACAACTCAGGAATTGCGCTTCATGCGCGACATCATGTTGCGGAAGAAATAGCCCCGGCCCTGGACCCGCAGGAACTTGGCCTCGTACCTTCCGGAACTTACCAGGAGGCGGTCTCCGTTGTCCATCCTCTCGGAGGCCTGGCCGTCGCAGCTCAGCAGGGCCTCGTGATCGGTGTGAACCGTTATGCTGGCCGTCGAGCCCTCCGGCAGGACGATTCCGCGATCCATGGACAAATGCGGGGCGACCGGCATGAGCAGGATGTTGCGCAGCTCGGGGGGAAGGATGGGCCCTCCGGCGGCCAGCGCGTAGGCGGTCGACCCGGTGGCCGTCGCCGCGATTAGCCCATCGGCACTGTAGGTGGCCAGAGGCTGCCCGTCCACATCCGCCGAAAACTGTAACAGGCGCATCACCCGGCCGCGGGCGACCACGCAATCATTCAGCACTTCCCATTCCCCTAGTTTCTCACTGGCGCGGTAGTGCTCGGCATGAAGCATCATGCGCCGCTCGACCCAGCAATCCCCCCGAAGAATGTGCCCCAAGCCCTCGCGCCATTCCTCCCGCCGGAACTCGGCCAGGAATCCGAAGCGACCCAGATTGATGCCGACGATCGGCACTCGGCCGGGGGCACAGGCATGCACGCAACGCAGCATCATGCCATCCCCGCCAAGTGCCACCAGGAGATCAAAGGATTGCTCCGCCAAACCTTCCGCCACCGCCTTCTCGGAAAGCAGCCCAGAGGTCGTTTCCACCCCGGACTGGGTGAGGAAGGAACTGACCTCGGGCGCCAAAGCGGCGGCCTCACCCAGGTGGGGATGATAAGTGACGGCTACGTGTTTGATAGTCGCTAGGACCATGGTAGGCGGAGTATTCAGCGTATTCAGATTATAGCGCAGCCCCTCGAGCCCCTCTCCGGGCTGGGGCCGAGTCTCGTTGGGGCCGGGCGGCCACTCGTTTACCGATGCCGACGAAGCAACGAAGGAAGAAAGAACGGAGCCTGCGTGCCAGAGGGCCTGTTCCCAACGAGGCCGGAACAAGCCTCGCGGCCGGAGGCCCCGTCGAGTCGCCGGCGCGGCCCAGAGGCGCATTGCCAGCAGGCCTGGGCCTCCGCCCAATGACTCTCGCGCCTACCTGGGCCCGGCCTCGCCCGCCAGGGAAGGCTGCCGGGTCCCTGCCCCAATAGAGACTTGGCCACCCTCTGCCACTCGGTTCGGCCGGGCTTCGGATCGGATCCTAGGCCAGCTCAAAGCGAGCCTGGAAGAAGCGCAGGTGTTCGGGTTCGTGGACCATTTTCAGCCCCGTAACTTTCTCGCGCTGCTCGTAGAGGGCGATGCAGCTCTCGGCCACCACGTCCATATGCAGGTTGGTGTAAACCCGGCGAGGCACGGTCAGGCGAACCAGTTCGAGCCGGGGATAGTTGTGCTTTCCGGTGGTCTTGTTCCGACCCGCGGAGACAATCCCCCGTTCCATGGAGCGCACCCCGGAATCCTCATACAAGGCCGCGCACAGCGCTTGCGCGGGAAAGAGATCTTGGCTGAGGTGTGGCAGGAACCTTTTTGCGTCCAGAAAGACCCCGTGTCCCCCAATCGGGAGGACGATCGGCACACCCGCCGACCGGATTTTGCGTCCGAGGTATTCCACCTGGCGCACCCGCGAGGCGATGTAGTCCTGTTCGCACATCTCGTACGTCCCTCGGGCGATGGCCTCCAGGTCTCGCCCCGCCAAGCCGCCGTACGTGTGCAACCCCTCGAAAACCACCACCATTTCGCGGGCTTTCTCAAAGAAATCCTCATTGCGTGTCGCCAAGAACCCGCCGATGTTCACGAGGTTGTCCTTCTTGGCCGAAACCGTGCAGCCCTCCCCGTACGACATCATTTGCCGCAGGATCTCCCGAATGCTCTTGTCCGCAAATCCAGGCTCGCGTTGCTGGATGAAGTACGCGTTCTCCACCGCGCGGGTCCCATCAAAAATGATCACCACTTTGTGGCGCTGGGCCCATTCGGAAACCTCCTGCAGATTCTGCATCGAGATGGGCTGACCCCCGGCCATATTGACGCAGGTGGCCAGGGAAAGGTAAGCAATGTTTTCCGCGCCGTGCTCTTTGGCGACCCGGTCCAGCTTGCTCAAGTCGACGTTCCCTTTGAAGGGGTGCTCGCTGGTGGGATCATGAGCCTCGTCGATGATGACATCGACATACACCCCGCCTGCGAGCTCAACATGCTCGCGGGTGGTCGTGAAATACATGTTCATCGGAACCCACTGTCCCGGGCGAATGCGGATCTGGGAGGTTATGTGCTCTGCCGCGCGACCCTGGTGGGTCGGGACAGTGTACGGGAATCCGTAGACCTCCTCCACCGCCTTCTGCAGGTTATAGAAGTTGCGGCTCCCCGCATACGCCTCATCGCCAAGCATCAGGCCGGCCCACTGCCAGTCGCTCATGGCACTGGTGCCCGAGTCCGTCAGCAGGTCGATGTACACATCTTCGCTGCGCAACAGGAAGGTGTTGTATCCTGCCTCTGCCATGGCGCGTTTCCGCGCCTCCGCCGGGATCTGATGAATCGGCTCCACCATCTTGATCTTGTAGGGTTCGGCAATAGTGCGTGTCGCCATATTCTCCCTCCTGTTTCTGCGACAATCTCCATCCCCGGTTCCGTTACGCCGCCAACCCCTGGGATCTCTCGCGATTCTTGCTACCTGGGCGCAGCGCTGCCTGCCGTCATCAGCCCCGCAGCTAAAGCACGAAGAGAAGAACTCCCCCCAGAAGACCCCCGGCCAATGTGCAAAGAAAGTTTATCACCTCGTTGTTGGCCCAAGGCTGTCCCCCAACCAGAAAGGTGGAGCCTCCGCAACGGTGAAGCGGGTGATGTTCAGTTTTCTTGCCGCATCGGGAACATTCATACCGGGCCTGCAGAGTAGCCCCGAGCCAGCTGTCGAGGCCCGACCCGGCGACTCCCGCGAAAGTGATCGCGACGAGGAAGTCCAGCCCCCGCCCGGTATTCCCAGGGAACACCAGCGCGAAGACAGCGATCCAGAATGACCCGACGAGGCCCGCCAGGGTCCCCTGCCACGTGATTCCTCCCGAAGTGCCCGCCTCCACAGGACGGCCGGTCGTGATCAGCCGAGGAGATTTCCCGGCCAGCAAACCGATCTCCGTGCCCCAGGTATCTGCGGTAGCCGCAGCGAGGCTGCCAGCCAATGCGCCCCACGCCACTCCGCGAAGGAGGCCCAGGGGCAGGAGAACCCCGGCAATCAGCGTCGGCACAGCTCCATTGGCCATGACTTGGACCGCCTCGCGTCGCGACCCCTTTGCAAATCTGTCGGCCGCTTGGGACTTGCGACTCAGGCCGAAGCGACTCCACGCCGAGGAAGAAACAAAGAAGGCCAATAGCAGGACCGCCGCCGGAAGTCCGCCTCCGAAAAAGACCACCATCCCGACCAAAGTAGCGGCGAGGGCGCCGCTCCCCGACAGGGCCCGCCCCCAGTAGGCAAGGAAACTGATGGCCGAGGCGAGGACTAGGCCGAGAAAAAGCCGGAACAGCGGCTCCGCTAGGATCTGTGGATAACCCATGTGGTCCCTGTGGAGAAACCCTCAGGCCGAGGGGATGGACCGCTTCAGATCTGGCAGAATCTCAGGAAAACCTCCGCCAGACTGTGGACAAATGGCCCGGAGCAGTGGACAAGGCAGGGGCCCTGCGGCTGGCTTCGAAGGAGCGTTCCTTGCCCACTACGCCGAAAGCAGGTTCAAGGAACCAATCCAAAGGGCCAGGATCATGAGAACGCCCACGAGCCATAATGTGAGCGAAGCGGCCCGGTCAGATCGATCGAAGGCCAGCAACCCCAGCAACAGGTCCACAACCCAGGCGAGGGTTCCTGCCGCCGGGAGCAACAAAAGTCGGGCGGGTGGACCCAGGCTCGCCGGATGGCCGCTGGAGTCAAAGCCGAACGGAACCGCCGAGGGAAGGGCTGGTTGAATCCCGATCAGGAACATGGACAAGCCGAGCAGAGCCAAGCCGCCCAAGGCGATCAGAAGCATCGCCGCATGATCCTGCCGCAACCGGCCCCAGAGGGTGGTCTGGTACAGGGTCTGCGGTGAGATTCTCTCTGTCATGCCGTGCTCCGTGGCCTGACGAAAGGCCTCGGCAAATGCTACCGGGTCCGCCGGGGAAAGCAGGAAACTTCCGGACAAAGTCGACACCTGGACCAGTTGAGGCCCCCCTTGCGAGACAAAGTACTTGACCCACCCGGACCCCTCAAATTCCACCTGGCGGTAGGTGAACCCGGACCAGCCTCCGGCGGCCGCCCGCACTCGATCCGGAATGCCTCTCCCGGTGCGGATCTCTTCGACCGAGCTGAGGGGAACCAGCTCGCGTCGACGCCCCCAATGAATGGCGATCGTCTCGGCGTCAATTTCATAGGTCGCCCCGAGAAGCAGGTCGATCCCTCCGAGAAGCCAAGGCAGCAAGATCGCGCTGGCACAAAGGCCCAAAAGGGCCAGAGCGGCGGCCCAATCCAAAGGCGGCCGCGCCAGTCTCCAAACACACAGGGCAGCAAGGCACGCAGAGAAAAAGGTCCCGGCTCCCAGCAGAGCCAGGAGAAGAGTGCGCTGAGGTGGAAATCGCATGGCGGCTGGGGGAAAAGTATCCCCGGCGGGATCCGGGCCTCCTAGGCTCGGCTAATCTCTTTCTCCTGAAGGTAGACCGGTGTGTTCCAGTGTGCGTACTTGGGTACCCTGCCGCGCACTACGCGGAAGTACAAGTCGCGCAGGCGGGAAACGAAGGGTCCCATCTTCCCTTCGCCGATCGGTCGATGATCTACCCGGACGATGGCAGCAATCTGCACGCCCGTCCCGCAGAAGAATGCCTCCTCGGCCAGGTAGACCTCGGTGCGGTCAATGGGTCGCTCCTCTGTTCGAATGCCCAGCTCCTCATTTGCCAGCTCCATGACCGTCCGGCGTGTGATCCCCTCCAGGATATTCTCAGTAACGGGGGGAGTCACGAGAGCTCCATGGCGCAGAATAAAGAAGTTTTCTGCGCTGCCTTCCGCCACGTGCCCATCCTGGTTGAGAACCAAGGCTTCATCAAACCCGGCATGCTGAGCGTCGGTCTTGACCAGGGCGGAGCTCACGTATCCACCGGTAATTTTCCCGCGGGCAGGAATGGCATTGTCGTCGATCCTGCGCCAGGAGGAGAAGGTCGCCTCGACGCCCTCCTCGTTCGCCAGGTAGCGCCCAAAAGGAACGGCCACCATGGCCACCTGCGGATGCAGATCATGAAGTCGGACGCCGATGATCTCATCGGCATTGTAGGCCAGGGGGCGGATGTAGCAGTCGGTCCGATATTCCTCCGCCCTCAGCAGCTCGAGGGTGACCTGGGTCAACTCCTCAGGGGTGAAATCGAATTGCATGTGAAGCAGGCGTGCGGATTCAAGGAATCGCTGGAAGTGGTCGTGGGGGCGAAAGACGAAAAGCTGGTCCCTATCCTCATCATAGTACGCCCGAATACCTCCGAAGGCTCCGGTTCCATAGTTTAGCGTGTGGTTCAGCACCCCAACGCGAGCCTGGCTGTACGGGACGATGCTCCCTTGGAAGAAAGCAAATGAAGGAACAGTCACAGTCCAGCCCTCCTACCAAATCCGGGAATGAACAGAGCCAAAGCCCAAGTCCTTCGGGAATTCAGCGGAGCAGGGTCATTATATCTCCAACGAAGTCCGTGAAAACCCTTGCTTCCTCATCCTTCCTCGTCCGCCCGGCTTGACGAATTTCGCACTCTGCCCTAAACTTATTTTCAACAGGCGCCCCCGTCCCCCTGAGAGCTGAGGCAATCAGGGACGACGGGTTTTTTTGTGGGCTTCCGATCCGGGGCCCTCGCACGAATGGCGCACCCCATGGCTCCCCGCGTAATCCCCGAGCCAGCTTCACCCCGCCTCACCCGTCCCAACCCGCCGACGCATTTGGCCCATCGTCTCCTGGCCAGCCTTCTCGGTGGCTCCCTCCATTCCGAAGGTACCAAACGAGCGACGCTTGCCGGTGCGGTCCCCCTCCCTCTGCCCGGGCGGGCACTCGAACTCCTCCGCTCGCTTCGCTCTATGATGTGATTCCTTCCGACCAAGCCTGCCCATTCCCCTGGCTGTTGGAGGCGGCCGATCCAAGACAGGAACACCAGATGGAGCCGGGCCGCAAGCGGCGCCCCTGAGTCGATTCATTCCGGAAAGCCCATTCCCTGCTCTGGCCGTGGTCATGCCCCGGGGTCAGCGAGGATCTATGCCGGAATGGGCTTTGCTTCCCCACCTGTTGCCTTCTCTGGATAGGGACATAAGGGGCTTCTCGAGGGTCGCCTAGCAACGGGGGATTTCCCTGAGGGGATATGAACCACGGGCGCAGGGCGTTGGACTGGCACCTGCGACCTCCGGGCAAAAGGCCGCTGACCGGATCAATTTCACAGGGGAGGGTATTGCTACCTCCGGGCATATAAAAACACGCACCGCGCCCGTGGGCAAGGGGTACCCGGAGCGCGGTGTCGTGAGGAGGAGAATGCGACTGTACTATGCCCCCGTTGGCTGATAGCACCCTGAACGTGAGCTTAGCCCAGGATGAGAAACGTTCCCGGGCCGATTCCGCCTGGATTCCCTGTTCCTCTGGCGACGAGACCCCAGAAAAGAGCGGAGCCCGAGAGACTCTCGGGCTCCGCTATGCCCCGGGCAACCGGCGCCTCCTCATTCCTTGGCGACAGGCTCTCCTGCCTTCGAATTCTGAAACAAGCGCATTCCAAAAATGATAACCCCGATGCCCGCGCCCAAACCAAAAGCGCCCACGCTTCCCGCGCCGACATAGATGCTGAGGGTGACCAAGCAGCCGAAGAAAGCGATCAAGGTCAGGGCCTCCAGCTGCCACCATTTCTGCTCTTCCAGAAACGGTCGCGTGGCCAGCCAGCCTGCGGCAAACCCGAAGACCAGGAAGCCCAAGGGTCGGAAGATGAAGCCCAACAAGCTCAGTACCTGATCAATCGTCATTGCCTGCCTCCTCCTCAAAGCGGATCAGAATCGCCCAAGCCGGACGGACCCGCCGCGCCGGTGCTTGCATCAGGAATAACCCCTGGGGCGAGGATCGGTTCCAATTCACCCCGCTCCTGCCGCATTCACCCAGACTCGGTTCCTCAGCTCACGAGACGAGCATGCAACACAATCTCGACAGAGGCCAGGGCCACGGAGACGGGGCAGCCCTTCTTGGCGGCCTCGGCCTGCTCGAGGAAGGCTGGCTCGCCAATTCCAGGAACCTGAGCTTGGGTATCCAGCTCGATGCGCGTGATGGCGAAGCCGTCGCGGACCTTATCGAGATGCACAGAAGCGATGGTCTCAATTCGCTTGGGTGCAAAGCCCGCCCGGGCGAGCCCGCCGCTGAGCGCCATCGAGAAACAACCCGCATGAGCCGCTGCGATCAGTTCCTCGGGGTTCGTGCCCCTAGCGGACTCAAACCGCGATCCGAATGAGTATGATCCCTCAAACGCTCCGCTGCCGACCTTCATCGTCCCGCGGCCCTCTCGAAGCGTGCCCTCCCATACGGCACTTGCGTTCCTGACGGCCATAAGGTTTCTCCTTTCCTTCTCTGTCTTCATCGCGGGTCCAGCAAAACCGACTAAATTATACCCATTCACTCCAGGCCGCCGATCTCCCGATCCGAATCGATCCGGGCAGAACCCCCGGCCTAAGCCTGTTAGAATCGGGTCGGGATCCCAACGAACCAACGAGGTGCCGCATGTCCAAACTTTTCATCCCGGGTCCGACCAATGTCGATCCTCAGGTCGCCGCCGCGCAATCCCGCCCGATGATTTCCCACCGGGGAAGCGACTTCCAGGCGCTTTTTGCCCGCCTCGAAGAAGGGGCTCGCAGGGTTTTCCGCACCGAGGGCCGGGTTTTCATTCTGGCCTGTTCTGGAACCGGGCTGCAAGAGGCGGCCGTGCGGAACTGCGTCCGCGAGCGGGCGCTGATCTGCGTGAATGGCGCCTTTTCCGAGCGCTGGTACCAAATCGCCGTGGCCAATGGCAAGGCCGCTGACCGGGTTCAAGTGCCCTGGGGACAAGCGATCGTCCCCGGAAAGCTGGAGGCCGCTCTGCAGAAGTCCCGCTATGACGCCCTCCTTATCGTTCACAACGAGACCTCGACGGGGGTCGAAAGCCCGCTTGAGGAGATTGCCCACCGGGTGCGCGAACTCAGCCCGAACACGCTGCTCTTGGTGGACGCCGTATCCTCCTTAGGTGGCGCGAGGCTTGAGACCGACGCCTGGGGCGTCGACGTGCTGTTTACTTCCTCACAAAAGTGCCTGGCGCTGCCCCCAGGGCTGGCTCTGGCCTCGGTCAGTGAACGAGCCTTGAGCTTCGCTCGCCAGGTACCGCAGCGGGGCTTTTACTTCGATTTCGTGGAACTGGAAAGATCCCTGCGGGATAACCAGACCCCGTCCACCCCTGCGATCTCGCTGCTGTACGCCCTGGAGATTCAGCTGCAAAGGATTCTGGCGGAGGGCCTGGAAGCCCGCTGGACGCGGCATCGCCTTATGGCGGAAGCGGTGCGCAACTGGGCCTCCGATCGGTTTGCCTTGTTCGCTCAACCCGGCTACGCCTCCCAGACGGTCACCTGCGTGCGCAATACTCGCGGGATCAGCGTCAAAGACCTGAACCAGTTCCTGCAGACGAAGGAGATGCAGATCGCGGGGGGGTACGGCCAGATCGCGGGGGAAACCTTCCGCATCGCGCACATGGGCGAAACAACTCTCGAAGATGTGCGCGGCCTGTTGCAAAGCATCGATGAGTTCCTGTCCCATGTCTCCTGAGTCCGCAGTCTCCCGCGGGAATCGCCGGGCAGCTGGCTCACCGATACCCGCTCTGGTATAATGCCGCTATCGATGACTAGACCCTTAGGCGGCTAAGGCTGCCGACGGGGCGACCTGCAAAATGGAGGCAGAGGTCATGCCACTCACAGCAGAAGAGAAAAAGAAACTGATGGGCGAGTACCACCGCCACGACAGTGACACGGGCTCCCCCGAGGTCCAGGTGGCACTGCTCACGGCGCGCATCACTCAGCTGACAAGTCACCTTCAAGTGCACAAACACGATGAGTCCTCACGTCGCGGGCTGCTGAAGATGGTGGGGCAACGGCGCCGACACCTGCTATACCTCAGTCGGACTGACCCCACGGCGTACCGATCCCTCACCGACAAGCTGAATATCCGCCGCAAGTAGCACCCGCTTTCAGCCGGTCCCATCCCCGGGCAGGTCTCCGCGCCCTGGGCGGCAGGATTCTGCTTCGGTGCGCTGGCCTCGCCATCACACTGGCGGAAGGGTATTCTCACCCGGGTTTTGGTCGATGAAGAAGGTCGCCAAATCGAGTAGGGAGGATGGGCAACCCATCCTCCCTCCCTGGCCTGACCACCCAGGGCTCACAGATCTATGGGCGCGTAAGCTTCCGGGATACTTGGTCGGCACTCGTGAGCCGGTCTGCTTTTTGCCCCTTCAAGACATGCCACACGGCTACCAAGAACCGAGGGCGATTGCCACAATCGCTTGGTTGTGACCCAGATGCGGCTGCAATTCGTGGGCATCTCGCACGCCCTAGTCAGCGTCCACCCTGAGCACACAAATGCACTGGGCCGAGAACCTCGGCCCAGTGCCCACCTTTAGAAACCCCGCGACTTGCTTGCGGCTAGAACAGACCGATTACCTTCCCCGTCTTCAGGTTCAGATCCACGTCAAAGAAGACCGGGCGCGAAGGCAACCCCGGCATCGTCCGCATGGTGCCGCACAACGGATACAGGAAGCCGGCGCCTACCGAGGCGCGAATGTCACGCACCGGCAGTCTCCAGCCCTTGGGAACCCCCTTGACGGCGGGGTCGGCAGTGAAGCTCAGGTGGGTCTTGGCCATATTGATCGGCAGCTTTTCGAACCCCAGCTTGGTGTACAGGGCAATCTTGGCCTCGGCCTCCGGGGTATAGTCTACCCCATCCGCCCCGTAGATCTTTTTCGCAATGGTCTCGATCTTTTGTTTGATCGGCCAATCCAGAGGATAGAGGAACTCGAACTGGCTGGTCTTCTTGGCCGCGGCCACGACGGCTTCCGCAAGCTCGATGGCTCCCTTGCCTCCCTGCATCCAATGGGTGCACTTGTAGGCGCCTTCTGCGCCAGCCTCTTCGGCAATCTTCTGCACCAGCTTGATCTCGGCCTCGGTGTCGTACTTGAAGGAGTTCACGGCCACGACCACCGGAACGCCATAGAGCTTGGCATTCTGAATGTGCTTGGCCAGATTAGCGGCGCCCTTCTCCAAGAGGGCAAGGTTCTCCTCGGTGTAGGCCTTGTCCAACGGCCGTCCCGCCACCACCTTCGGTCCGCCTCCGTGCATCTTCAGCGCCCGCGCCGTGGCCACGATCACCACGACATTCGGGATGAGTCCCGAATAGCGGCACTTGATGTCCAAGAATTTCTCCATCCCGATATCGGCGCCGAAGCCTGACTCCGTCACCACGTAATCCGCGAGCTTAATGGCAATCTGGTCGGCTACGATCGACGAGTTGCCATGGGCGATATTCGCGAAGGGCCCGGCATGCACAAAGGCAGGCGTGCCCTCCAGGGTCTGAAGCAGGTTGGGCATGATCGCGTCCTTCATCAACACGGTCATGGCTCCAGCCACTGCCAAGTCTTCGGCGGTGATCGGATCCCCTCGGGTACTAGTGCCAATCACGATCCTGCCCAGCCGCTCCCGCATGTCCCCCAGGCTGTTGGTAAGCGCCAGGATCGCCATCACCTCACTAGCCACGGAAATGTCAAAGCCCGTGATGCGCTCGTTCCCTTTCTCCTCATCGCCCAGCCCAATCTGGATCTGGCGCAGCAGCCGGTCGTTGATGTCCACAACCCGCTGCCAGGTAATGCTCTTGGGATCAATATCCAGCCGGAAAATACGGCGCTTGTCTTCCGGCGTGAGGTCCTCGAATTTCTCGGCCTTGATCCCCAGCTTCTGCATCCGCTGGCGGATCGTGGGAGCGATGTAGCCATCCGGACAGAGAGCCTTGGCCAGCTTGTCGTCATCCGGGGTGGCGCGCTCGTGCAACATCCGCGCATCGATGGCAGCAGCCAGAAGGTTGTTCGCCGCGCTGACCGCGTGGATGTCGCCCGTCAAGTGTAGGTTGAAGTCTTCCATGGGGACGACCTGAGAATACCCGCCACCTGCGGCGCCCCCTTTGATGCCAAACGTCGGGCCCTGGGAGGGCTGGCGGATGCAGGTGAAGACATTCAACCCCAGATGCGCACCCATGGCCTGACTAAGCCCACAGGTCGTGGTCGTCTTTCCTTCCCCCAGGGGGGTCGGGGTGATCGCCGTGACATCGATATACTTTCCCAGCGGCCGTCGGGCTAGGCGATCACGCACCTCCAGGTGCACCTTCGCCTTGTACGGGCCGTAAAGCTCCAGTTCGCTTGGGCGCAGTCCCACTTCCTCCGCAATCTGCAGGATCGGCTTAAGCTTTGCCGCCTGAGCGATCTCAATATCGCTGGGGACGGGGGTAAGCAACTTGAGCCGAGTGGGTGTGAAGGTCCGCCGGGTTACCTTGCGGGCGGTCTTGCGAACTGCCTTGCGAACGGTCTTGTGAACTGCCTTGCGAGCGGTCTTCTTGGGTACGATCTTTTTCCTAGCAGGCATCGGGTCTCTCTCCTTGGAAAGACAGCAAAAAGGGCGGAGTCTGAATAATGGTCTCGGCGATGAGGGGCGGCAGCCAGAGGAGTGAATTTGAGAGCGACAAGTGCTGACTGCGGTCAGACTCCGCCGCAGTTTTCAGTGTAGCCAACGAGGGTAAGATTCCAGCGGATAATCGTCACTGGCGACCCCGACTTTCGTCACTTAGGCGGGAGCGCGCGAGTTCCTCGGCCCGAGCCCAGTCCGCTGGCGTGTTGATGTTAAAGAAGGTCAATCGTTCGGGATCGAACTCTCCAATCTCCGCCTCCTCCAGGTAGCGGACATGGACTCTGGGCAGGAAGGAGATCATGCGCCGTTCCCCCCGCCGCAGCGCCTCTTGCACGGGTTCGAGGCAGACCCGGTTGTAGACCGCCCGCAAAGGCTCCACCTCTCCGCCGAGGCGAGGCAGCACTGCGTCCGCATGCTCCGAGTATCCCAGCATGCGCTCGATCAGCGGGAGGCAAACGAAAGGCATGTCGCAGGCTGTGAGCAGGACGTGATCCTGCGCGGCATGTCCCAGCGCCGTGGCCAAGCCGCCCAGCGGGCCGAGCCCCGGAGTCTCATCCCCTATGGCCGGCAACTGCGCTCGCAGGTAGGGCGTCGGGTCATCCGCGACAATGAACATCTCCGCCGCCTGGGGTCCGAGCTGGTCCAGGATGTGATTGAGGAGGGCTCGTCCGTCCAACTCCATCAGACACTTGTTCTGACCCATTCGCGAAGAGCGGCCGCCCGCGAGCAGCACCAGGGAGAAGGCCATGAGGCGCCATTATACATTTCCGGGCGGGGAGGGGGCGCAGAGTATAATCGGGAGCGACAGGGATTCGCTGCGGGGAGCTCTTCACTGCCGTATGCCCGAAATGGGCTCCCGGTTCATGATTCAGGCTCCCAGTCGCGCGAGGCCCAGGACGTTCTCCGGCCGGCGCTCGCCGGGCTGACCCCCGCGGCTTCGAATCCCGTGGTTCCGATCCAGCGCGACTATCCGGGCGGGTCCCTCCCAATGGCAAAACCCCTGCAAGAGGTTCTGGATTCGCTCACCGCCGAGGGCACTCTGGTCGAAAAGCTCCCGGACGGCGCGGTACGCTGTCTGGCCTGCGGCCACCGTTGCCTGATCCGCCCCGGGCGGCGCGGCATCTGCCAGGTCCGGTTCAACCAGGGAGGCCTCTTGCGGGTTCCTTGGGGATACGTGGCAGGTCTTCAATGCGATCCGATCGAGAAGAAGCCATTCCATCATGTCTATCCCGGCAGCGAGGCCCTGACCTTCGGGATGCTGGGCTGCGACTTCCATTGCGGCTACTGCCAGAACTGGGTGACCTCCCAGGTGCTGCGCGATCCGGCCTGTGAAAGAGCAGGAGCGTCCATCGCTCGGGTGACGCCCCAGGAGCTGATCGCGCATGCCAAGCGCCTGGGGGCCCGAGTGGTCGCTTCTTCGTACAATGAACCGCTCATCACCAGCGAGTGGGCCGCCGCAGTTTTCCAGCCCGCAGTGGAAGCCGGCCTAAAGTGCGTCTTCGTTTCCAACGGCAATGCGACCCCGGAGGCGCTCGCCTACCTGAAGCCCTACTTGACCGGATACAAGATCGACTTGAAAAGCATGAACGACCGTAACTACCGGAAGTTGGGAGGGGTGCTCCAGCACACTCTCGACACGATCCGAGCCGCTCATCAAATCGGCCTGTGGGTCGAGGTGGTCACCCTCGTGGTGCCCGGATTCAATGACAGCCCGGACGAACTGTGGGACGCGGCTCGCTTTGTGGCCGGCGTATCTCCCGACATTCCCTGGCACGTGACGGCCTTCCATGAGGACTATCAGATGACGGATCCGAGGGACACCCTGGCCGAGGACTTGATCCGAGCCGCCGAGATCGGGCAGGAGGCCGGGTTGCACTTCGTCTACGCTGGCAACCTGCCCGGACGAGTGGGGGAATGGGAACACACTTTCTGCCCGAATTGTCATGCGACATTGATTCGCAGGTATGGATATACGATTCTGGATTATCGGCTGACCCCAGAGGGATCTTGTCCGGACTGTGGTGCCCCCATCCCGGGCGTTTGGCAGACGGACCCACAGGCCGCGAAACCCGGCGGCGGGGCGGGCAGAACGAGGATTCCCCGGGTGGTGCGGGGGTGAAGATCATCCGCAACTATTGTGACGCCTTGCACTAGTTGCTGGAAAGAAAAGTCGATACCCTTCGGGGCGGAATGTGAGAGAGCGCCTTGGGCGCTCAGCACTTCTCTCCTCCCTCTCCCTCCTAGGTGGTTGTTACTGGGCCCGAGATCCTCGGGCCCAGTAACCTTAAGCTAACAGGCCGGGTGCTTATCCCCGAATCACGCCCAGATCCCTGCCCACTTTCGCAAAGCGGGCGAGGCCCTGGTCGAGATCCTTCCGGTCGTGCGCTGCAGAGATCATTACGCGGATGCGAGCCCTGCCCTGCGGCACGGTAGGGTAGCCGATGGCCATGGCAAAAACGCCCTCTTCGAAAAGGGCTCGGCTGAAAGCGTTGGCCAGGGTGGCCTCTCCCAGCATGATCGGTGTGATCGGCGTTACGCTCCTGCCGGTGTCGAACCCCAGGCGCTTCAACTCGTCCTTGAAGTAGCCCGCGTTTTCCCAAAGCCGATCCACCAACTCCGTGGAGGATTCGAGAAGATCCAGTGCGGCCAGGCAGGCCGCCGTGTCCGGGATGGTCATGGCCGAGGAGAACAGGAACGGGCGTGCGCGCTGGCGCAGCCAGTCCACCAACTCCGGGCTCCCGGCGACGATCCCCCCGACCACCCCAAAAGCCTTGGAAAGGGTGCCGACCTCAATATCCACTTGGCCGTGCAAGGAGAAGTGATCCACGATTCCGCGTCCGCCGCGACCCAGAACCCCTTCGCCGTGGGCATCGTCCACCATCAGCATCGCCTCGAATTCCTTCGCGACGGAGGCAATCTGGTCCAGCGGGGCAATGTCGCCTTCCATACTGAAGACCCCGTCCGTGATTACCAGGGCACGGCGGTATCTCGAGCGCGTTTCTTGCAATTGCTTCCGCAGGTCCTCGGTCTGTGTGTGAGCGTATCTCACGATCGCCGCTCCGGAGAGTCGGCAGCCATCGATAATACTCGCATGGTTCAGTTCATCCGAGAAGACCGCATCCTCTTTGCCCACCACGGCCGGGATGCAGCCTAGATTGGCATTGAACCCGCTCTGGAAAGTAATGGTGGCCCGAGCTCCCTTGAATGCCGCCAGACGCCGCTCCAGCTCCAAGTGAAGCTCAGTTGTCCCAGCAATGGAACGCACCGCGGCGGGCCCGACCCCATACTGCCCCACCGCCGACCGGGCAGCCTCCACCAAACGGGGGTGGTTTGCCAAGCCCAAATAGTTGTTCGAACAAAAGTTCAGCACTCGCTTCCCATCCACCACCAGGTAGGCTCCCTGGGGGGAAGCCAGTGTGCGGATGCGGTTATACAGTCCCGAGCTTTTCAGTTCCTCAAGTTCGTCGGAAAGCCATTGCATGGGGTGGCTCATCGGACACTCCTGGGGAGCCCGCGGGCGGAGCGGCGATCCCTCCCACCCAGCGGTCCAATGGATTCGCGGTGCGGCGGATGCGATTCTCGTCCTAGGGAAACGACGGCGGGGCAGGCTGGGTTCGGCCCCCCTGCGCCTGGTCAGCCAATTTCAATTTCTCGCTGCGTTTCAGCTTTTTGAGTGAGACTTCGCGGAGTCGTGCGGCGCGGGCATCCACCTGGGGCTCCAGGTAAATCAGTTCCACCGGGCGGCGTGAGCGCGTGTAGCGGCCTCCCCGACCGGCGTTGTGGTCCTGCAACCGGCGCTGGATGTTCGTGGTCCAACCCGTATAGAGAGTGCCGTCCGAGCAAAGCAGGATGTAGCAGCAGATGGACTCCATCCGCAGGGCGCCCTCAATCTCCGTCTCGATCCTTCGCCGATCGTGCCGAGGACGATCCAGGGGATTGGAACCATCCGCCCAGATCAAACAGGCGGCGGAGCCCGGTCGCCCCGGAAGGAAGCGGAGGCGCCGGTTCGGTTTGGCGGCGCGCGGGCCGCTCGCGGTCGCGAAGCCAGCGCGCCCGTCCTTGCTCCGCCTCGCTCAAGTATTGGACCAGGGTTCTCTCGGCGTCGGGATCGGTGAGCACGCGGCGCAATTCCCCGATCTCCTCAAGCGCCATGTCCAGACGGCGCAGGATGCTCTCCCGATTGGCCACGATCTCGGCGGCGCACGTCTGAGCCTCTCGACATTCCAGAGGAGATGTGGCCCGCTCGAAAATCGACCCCGCCAGGAGGCTGGCGTCCCTCCAGCCCGGCGAGCCGGCAATGGTGCGATAGCAGGCCAGGGCGAGCAGGGAAGGCAAAGACTCAACGCCGGCCATCAGTCCGTCGAACTCCTGGGCGTCAAAGAAGAATGGAGCCGCGCCCAGGACGGAGCTGAGCCGGGCGGCCAGTTCCAGGGCTCCGCCGTCGGCTCCCGGGGGGGCGACCACGATCAGAAATCCATCCTCATAGAGGCTGGCGCTGGCCTCTGCCCCCACCTGACCCGGGATCAGAAAGCCGCCCACCCAATGGCGATCGGGAGGCAGAATCTGCTCCGCCCAAGAGAGGGTCGAGGTCTTGAGCGGCGACGTGTCGAAGATGACGGAATCATCCTTTAAATAAGGAGCGATCTGGGTCAAAACCTCACGCGTCTCGCGATAGGGAATGGCCAGGATGGTCAAGTCCGCCTGATCGACGGCCAAGCGGAGACTCCGGTCCATCCGCTCGACCGCACCCAGCGATTTTGCGCGTTTGGCCGCCACCGGATCTCGGTCATAGCCCACCACGTGGAGTTTCCAATCCGGCTTGCTGAGGGCCAAGCCGAGGGACAGACCTCGTTGGCCCATCCCGATGATGGCAACTTTTCCGGTTGAGGAAACGCTGTTGTCCATGCTGCCTCCAGCCCGGGAAACTCCGTCCTTGCGGCGAGGCCTATTCCTTGCGCCGCGCATTAATGAAAGAAGATATGCACGGCTCCCAAGATCACCCAGGAAATCGGATCCACCCCGACCAGGGGAAGCAGAAACAGCAGGCCCAGAAGCACAAGGGGACCCCAGCGCTGAAATTGTTCGAAGGAGCGTGCGGCCTCCCCCTGCAGGAGCGAGCCGACGACCTTTTCTCCATCCAAAGGGGACAAAGGAATCAAATTGAACACGGCCAGAACGATGTTCAAAACGACAAACTGCGACAGGAAGAAAGCCGGCGTGGGCAACACGCGAGTGGTCGGTAAAAATTCGGGGGACGCAAGGCCGAGCAGGAACGGCAGACCGCCCACGAAGGCCAGCAGGACATTGGTGACCGGCCCGGCCAGCGATACGATACCCATCCCTGCCCGCGGGGAGGGACGAAGATTGTTGCTGTTCACCGGCACCGGCTTGGCCCAACCGAAGCCGAAGGCAACCAGCAAAAGCGAGCCCAAAGGATCGAGGTGTCTGAGCGGGTTAAGGCTGAGCCGGCCGTAGTAACCCGGGGTCGAATCCCCCAACCGCGTGGCGACCGTCGCGTGCGCGTACTCATGCAATGTGAAAGCCACCAGCAGGGTGAGCACACGAGCGATCACATCCGGGAGCGTCAGGCCCAGCATGAAGGCATTATACCGCTGCGATTCCGCCCCTCTTTTCCCTCTCTCGCGCGAATCCGCCACGCTTGGGTCCTTGCTCCTCTTTCCGCCGGCCGTCTTCTCGATACGGACGGAGTGCGCCATAATCAGAGCCACGCCTGGCGGCCGCTCACAGCGGTGCAGGCGCTCAAGCTGCTTCACGACACTCGGCCAAGCCGGAATGTAGTTGGGGGGGCCCCCGACCCGATGCCCGAGTTTCAAACATCGCTCGGAAGGAGAAGAATTTTCGTGGCCGAACTTACACGATTCCAGATTTACGACCTGTTCAATCGCGGGGCCGCACTGTGGCTGCCGGGGATTGATCTCAGCGAAGCCGACCTCCGTTGGGCCGATCTGGGGGGAGCCAACCTCAGCGGCGCCAACCTCTCCAAGGCCCGGCTCCTGGCGGCGAATTTGAGCGGGGCGCGGCTCACCGCCGCAAGTCTGGCCGGGGCCGTTCTCCGCGGGGCCGGCCTGCAAGCGGCCGACCTGCGTTGGGCGGACTTGCACGAGGCGGATTTGGGCGATGCGGACCTCAACCACGTCAACCTTCGTGGAGCCGACCTGAGCAACGCCAAGGTAAGTCCCGCCCAGCTCGAGTCGGCCTCGTCGCTCGAGGGTGCTATTCTCCCTGACGGGACCCGGCGGAGTCCCTGAGCCAACGCCGGGCCGACGGTCTTGAGCCCCGCGGAAATCCTGGGGTCATCTCCGCGACCCAGGAACCTGCGGGGAGGCGAAACGATGGGTACGACGCACCAACCCTACCGGGCGCGGTGACTGTGGCCTGGCGGCCGGATGCGCCCCTGGGAATCCGCCGAAGCTCTCTCCTGGCCGAGTGGAAATTGGGGATAGTTCCACCGGGCAGGATATAATCTCGTCATGCAGGCAGGGTATCGCCCACGTCGACGGTTCCTCGCGACGCTGGTGTTGGTGCTCTTGGTCTTCGATCTTTTCCTCGCGTTCGAGCTTCCCCAGATTCAAGAGCATCTTTCCTGGCGGATCGAGGTCTACGAGGCGGAGGTGCGCCAGTTCTTGCGCCCCCACCCTCAGACGCTTTCTACGCCCGAACCGCAGGCCGCCGCCATGGGCCCAGCGGCCTCAATCGATCTGGCCACGACAGCCACCGAGCCCCCCCGGGCTCAGCTCAGCCCGTCCTCCCCGCGGCCGAGCCCGAGCCCGACGATGACCTCGGTTCCGCTCCCCTTGAAGGTGATGCTGACGCCCCCGCGCCACGAGTACCAGCTCTTCAACAACTGCGGCCCGGCAACGCTCTCCATGACCCTGCGCTACTGGGGCTGGCAAGGGAGTCAGCGAGACACGGCTGCTATCCTCAAGCCGGTCCAGGATGACCGCAACGTCATGCCCTACGAAATGGTGGCCTACGTTCAAAACCACACCCAACTTCAGGCCCTGCTGCGCTACGCAGGGACGCTCGACGACCTCAAGCGCCTGATCGCGGCCGGGTTTCCCCCCGTCGTGGAAAAAGGGTTCAACGTCATTGAAAACAATTTGGGGTGGATGGGCCACTACAATCTCTTGACCGGATATGACGATTCCCGACGCGTCTTCATCGCGCAGGACTCGTATGAGGGTCCGAACTTCCCCGTGGACTATGACACGCTGCTCACCAACTGGCGCGCCTTCAACTTCCTTTACATTGTCGTCTTCCCGCCCGACCGCGAACAGGATGTTCTCTCCGTCTTGGGACCCAACGCGGACGAAGGCTACAACGACCAGCTGGCGGTTCAACATGCGCGTCAGGAAGTGCAGACGCTCAGCGGCAAAGATCTCGCCTTCGCCTGGTTCGATCTGGGAACCAGCCTGGTCACGGTGCGCGACTACGGGCCCGCCTCCTACGCCTTTGATCAAGCTCGCTATGCGGGGCTTCCCTGGAGAATGCTCTGGTATCAGACCGGCCCGTACTTTGCGTACTTCTACACCGGCCGCTACCAGGATGTGATTGACCTAGCGAACGAAACCCTGGACCAGCAAGAATACCTGGAGGAGTCCTGGTACTGGCGCGGCATGGCCAAGATCGCCCTGGGGGACCTCCGGGGAGGAGCCGATGATCTGCGCACCGCTCTTTCCAAGCATCCGGGCTTTCCACCTGCGCTGGCCGAGCTCCAGCAGCTGGGCCTGAAGCCCTAGCCTGCCCCACGCCTCGTCCGCCCCGCCTGGGTCTGCCCGCGTCGGGATGCCCGGCCCGATCTTCGCTGCGGGCCGCTGCTTTTCTCGGTCTGGCCCAGGGGAGGGCGATCTTGCTCCAACCGCTGGCGGTGCGCCCGTACGAGCCCGGGCCTGAGGCTCGCCAGCTCCGGCAATCTCTCTCCGTCCCGAAGCAAGGACGATAACATCTTCAGCCGCGGGGCCACTGGGTTAGCGGCCAGCCAGAAGATGATCGACCGCCGAGCTGAGCTCAGCCAGATTTCCGGCGACCAGCACGGTTTGGCACAGGGGGCGGTATTGGATCATGTCGCTGTCCCCCAGGCTCCACAGGGCAGGCGGCTCAGGGGTCAGCCAGAGGCAACGCTGGCTGCGCCGGGAGATCAGTTCGAACAGGTCCAGGCGAGGGTCGTTGTAGTTGTTTCGTCCGTCGCCCACCACCAAGAAAGTCGTGCGCCGGTCGACCGTGTCAAGAAACCGGTCGGCAAAGTTCTCCAGGCTGGCCCCCAGGTCGGTGTTGTAGTAGCCCGAGGGCATCCGCACCAAGACCCTCTCCACAGCCGCGTGCGGATCGCGCCCGTTGAATTCCGGCGAGATGAATTCCAGATGGTCGATATAGGCGAATAGGTGAGTTTTCCGGATTTGGTCCTGCAGGCTGTACAGAAAGCTGAGCATCAGCTCCGAGCATGAGCGCATGGAGGTGCTCACATCGCACAGGGCCACCAGCTTGGGCTTGAGCTGATGGTCCCTGTGGCGGATTTCAATAGGGATACCTCCATGCTTCAAATTGGCCCGCAGGGTTGATTTGGCATCCAGCTGCCCGTTCTTGGCCCGCTTCTGGCGAAGCGCGATCCGCGTCCGCAGGATCGCGGCCAGCCGGCGCACCTCCCTGCGCAGCTGATCCATGTCCCGGTCCGAGATGGCAGCGAAGGGTTTGTGCAAGATCCCCTCCGGGTTTTCCCGACGGCGGTCCTTTCCCAGGTTCTCCGCAATGCGCCGTCCCGCGAATTGCAGCAGCTGCTGTTGCCAGCTGCAAAGGTTGGCCCCGAACCGGTCGGCAAGTTCTGCCAGCCGATCCTGGGCCATGCCGTTCTCCGCCAGCCGTTGCAACAGCTCCCTAAGAGCCTCCGGCAGCTCCCGAAAACGCAGGATCCGCCCCATTCGCTCGGCCAAGTAGGCCTGATAACGAAGGTCATCGGCATACCCCAGCCCCACTCGTCCCGCCAGCAGCTCGAGTTCCCGGGGAGAGAGGCGGTCGCCCCTCAAGATCCGCTCCAACAGCTCCCCTAATTCTGGAGGGATCTGTTGCAAGGCTTCCGCGAGCCTGAGGGCCTCAGCGGCACTCAGGCCGCTGAACGCATTGTCGAAGGCGGGAGCAGGTCCCCCACCGAAAAAGAGGTCAAAGAGGGCATCAAACCGGGGAAAGTCTGAGGCTTGCTTAATCAGGGTGCAGCGCAGACTGACGCGGAAGGCCTCGCGGTCCTGGATTCCCATGACTTCCGTGGTCTGCAAAGCCTCCGCGCTCTCGGCCAAGCTCACTCGCGCACCCGACGCCCGCAGGGCTTTCACGAACTGGACAATCCGTTTCTCCATTGAGCGCTTGCCTAGCCTTCACCCTCCTGCCTCCCGCTCCGCAGACCGGCAGCCCCGGGCGGATGGAGGCGGGAAGAAGATTTGCCCGCGCCTAGCTCAGTGGGCGGTTGGTGGGCGGGGCCGCTGCCACGCGATGCCTCGCCTGCTCCAGATCGCTCTCGTGCTTGAGGAGCACATTGAGCGTCGTTTCGACCGTCTGGGAATCCAGATGCTCGGCATTCAGTGCGACCAGCGCCCTGGCCCAGTCAATCGTTTCGCTGATGCTGGGGGATTTGCGCAGGTCCAGGGTGCGTAGCTTCTGGACCAATTCCACGGCTTGGCGAGCCAGCCGGGGGCCCAGCTCCGGGACCTTGAGGCGGACCACGGCCAATTCCTGCTCGAGGGTGGGGTAGTTGATGAATAGATATAGGCAACGGCGCTTGAGAGCCTCGCTCAATTCCCGGGTATTGTTGCTGGTCAGGACCACGATGGGGCGATGAACGGCGCTAAGCGTTCCGAGCTCGGGAATGCTCACCTGGAAATCACTGAGGACTTCCAACAAGAAGGCTTCAAACTCGGCGTCGGATCGGTCGATCTCGTCAATCAACAGTACGACGGGGTTCGGGCTCAGAATAGCATGCAGCAGCGGGCGCTGCAGGAGGAACCGCATGGAAAAGAAGACATCCTCTTCGGCCGCTAGGCGATCCGCAGACTCGCCCAGGGTTTTCGACTTGGCCAGGGTTTTTTGAAGCTTGTCCCGCAAGAGCTGGGTGTAAAGGAGCTGCTTGGCATACTCCCACTCGTAGAGCGCTTTGGTCTCGTCCAAGCCCTCGTAGCATTGCAGTCGGATCAGCTCGCGCCCGGTGGCCCCGGCGATCGCCTTAGCCAGCTCCGTTTTGCCAACGCCCGCGGGGCCTTCCGCGAGCAAAGGCTTGCCCAGTTGCTGGCTGAGGTACACGACCGTCGCGATGTCGGTGCTGGCAATGTAGTCCTGCGCGCCAAGGGCCTCCAGGGTCTGTTGAGGGGAAAGGAATTCGCCGAGCGTAGGCACAGGGTTTCCTCAAGAGGCGCGGGGAGCATTTCCCCGAAATTACGACACCTTCAGGGATTATACCAATCGGATGCTGCCCGTCTTCTTTTGGGCTCACTCCAACCCGGTTCGCGATGGTGGGATGCGAGGGCTCCCGGCAAGCTGCCGACTGCGAACGCGGGACGCATCGAGCGCGACGGGCCGTCCTGCCAACTTCGGCGGCCCGCTTTGAGCTCGCTTGCCCTCCCGCAGAGGCCAAGCGATAATCGGGTAGCCCCTCCAGGCCTTTCACGAGGTAAACACTTGCCCCGGTCAAAGACGCAGTTCGTCTGCCAGCAATGCGGATACACCAGTCCGCGCAGCTTGGGACACTGTCCCAGTTGCGGAAGCTGGAACTCGATGGTCGAGCAAATGGTTCTCCCTGCCTCCTCCATCGAGGTCTCGGTCGGGACCTCTTCGGCCTCCCGACCGCGTCGGCTCCGTGAGATCCAAGGGGATGAGGAGGATCGGCTGGTGCTCCCTATCTCAGAGTTCGCGCGCGCCCTGGGAGGAGGCATTGTGCCCGGATCGCTTACCTTGGTTGGAGGGGACCCGGGGATCGGCAAGTCGACCCTCCTGCTTCAAGCGGCCCTCGTTTTGGCCAGGCAAGGGAGCCGTGTGCTCTACGTCTCGGGAGAGGAGTCGGAGAAGCAGATCAGGTTGCGCTCCCTGCGCCTCAAAGCCTCAGGCAGCGAGTTTCCGGAGGAACTCTTCCTGGTAACGGAGACCAGCCTTCCGGCGATTCTGCACGATGTAGAAATCGTCTCCCCTCGCGTCCTCGTCGTGGACTCAATTCAGACGGTCTACCGCCCCGAGCTGACTTCCGCTGCCGGGTCCATCTCCCAGGTGCGCGAATGCGCGGCTCGCCTGCAGGTCCTCGCCAAATCCTCAGGGCTTGCCATTTTCCTCATCGGTCATGTCACCAAGGAAGGTACGTTGGCTGGCCCCCGGGTTCTTGAGCATCTGGTCGACACCGTTCTCTACCTGGAGGGCGATCGATTTCAGAGCTACCGGTTGTTGCGCTGCGTCAAGAACCGGTTCGGGCCGACCTCCGAAGTCGGGGTCTTTGAAATGCGGTCCGACGGCATGATGGAAGTGCCCAACCCTTCCGAGGCCTTTCTGGCCGAACGGGTCTTCGATGCTCCCGGCACCGCCATTGCCGCAACGATGGAGGGGACGCGTCCTCTTCTGGTGGAAATGCAGGCCCTCACCAGCCCGGCCGCGTTTGGAAACCCTCGCCGCACGGCGAACGGCGTGGACCTGTATCGGCTGCTGCTCGTCGCCGCGGTTCTGAGCCGCCGAGTGGGGCTCAAGCTGGGGGAGCAGGACATCTTTGTCAACGTGGTCGGCGGGTTGCACGTGAGCGAACCCGCCGGGGATCTCGCCATGGCCGTAGCGATCGCCTCCTCGATTCGCGACCGTCCGGTGCCAGCTGACTTGGTGATGTTCGGAGAGGTGGGGCTGTCCGGCGAACTTCGCGCAACCAGCCCAATCGCCGCCCGGGTCCGAGAGGCCGCGCAACTCGGATTTCACCGGGTCCTTCTCCCGCGGCTGGTCCGAGGGGGTGAGGTGTTTCCCAGCGGCATCCAGCGCCTGGAAGCCCGATCGGTCCGGGAGGCAATTGACCTTGCCCTTCTTGAGGTTCGCCAAGCCTCACCCGGAACACCCTAGACGGTCAACTCAGCTCGTGATCCTGGCGCTGGGTCGCAGGCCGCTGGCAACCCTCAGGCGGAACCGGCGTCGGCCCCCTGCAACGATCCCAGGCCTAGCTCTCCGATTCGGGGCACTGCGCCCGCCTGCTTTGAGAAGGCGCAAGACCCTGCGGCCTTATCCTCCGGCACGGCCTCGGGAAGCCTTGGATTCCAAAAGGTGTTCCATCACCCAGGAAGGCTCATTGACCTCCTGGAGGTGGCCTCGCTCATCCAGGTAGCTCCACCGGCCGGCATCCTCGCCCAGAACTCGGTACCCGATGTGCTCATACAGTCTCTGGGCCCCGGTGTTGGATTTGGCCACGCCAATCGTGGCCGTCCGCATTCCCTTCTGGCGCAGATTGTCTTCCGCCGCTTGGATCAGCTGATGGCCGATCCCCCGGTTTTGATAGCCGGCCTTGACCCTCAGGGCGTATATGTATCCCCGCGTGCGGCCATCCGCAAACCTCGGGTCACCGCTGGAATACTGAACAAAGACTTGGCCAACGATCTCGCCGGTAGTCCCGTCCACGGCAACCATCATCAGGCGCAAGCCTTGGAGCATCTCTTCGTACGCTCGTCGGTAGAGATTGCGGAAATGAACATACTCTCCGTCCCATTCCAGGTCCAGCAGGTCCTCTTCGCGCAAGGGGCGGATAACGATCTCGCCCTGGGGCTGGGGGGGAGTCGTCGGGGCCTCCCTCATGGGGCACCTCGGGCCAAGCGCTGCAGAAGCTCCCTCTCTTGCGCAAGGCTGTTCACCTCCCCATCCAGCCATGCCGCGCGCAGGGCCCAGAGAATCTCACCATAGCGAGGTCCGGGAGGGACCCCCAGGCGCTGCAGATCCTCCCCGGTCGAGACCGGCTGAGAGGTGCGCCATTGGTCCAAGTAGCGACGAACCCACAGACCGACGGGTCCCGGGCCGGCCAAAACGCAGGCCAGCCAAACCGCGCTTTCCGCCAGGCTGTCCAGGACGGCCACCACTTGGCTCGGCTTGGCGGCCGCGGGCAGGCCCCTGAGCAACTGCCGCGCCCGCCCGGCTTGCGCGATAATGTCGCGCTCGCGCCGAGGAAAGTTCAGGCGCTCCAACACGCGCTCCGCGGCCCCCGGGGCAAGGGCCAAGAACCAAACCCCATAGTACAGCAGCCGCTCCGTCGGGCCGCTTTTGCCGGCCCGCGAGACCTCGACCTCTGCCGCTCGAACCTCCGGGAAGCAACGGGCGGTCTCCTCCGACCAAACCAGCCCCGGATCGATCTGCTCCAGGACCCGAAGTTCCCCTAGCCGCGCCAGCCCCTTTTCTGGAAGGGGCTCCTGCAGCAGGCTGTCGAGCTCGTGACGGACCCGATCCCCACTCACCCGGTGAAGAAGGGAGAGGGCTTGTCCAATCAGCTCCTGAGTACGGCCCTCCAGAGCAAACCCTAGGCGTTGCTCGAGGCGAATGGCGCGGAGGATCCGCGTCGGATCATCCACGAACGAAAGGGAGTGCAACACCCGGATGCGCTTCTCTTCCAGGTCGCGCAATCCGCCCCAGTAATCGTATAGCGTGCCCCAGCGGGAGCCATTGAGCGAGACGGCCAGTGTGTTGATCGTGAAGTCGCGCCGATGGAGGTCCAGTTTGAGGCTGCCCCTTTCCACCTCGGGCAGGGAGGTCGGACGCGGGTAGAATTCGGCTCGGGCGGAGACCAGGTCGAGCGACGGCGGCAAGGAGGCCTCACCTTCCGCCGGCAGACTGAGCCGACGGGCCAGCTCTTTCCGACCTTGATCCAGAAGCCATTTGGCTGTCCCGAACCGCTGATGGCCGCGTACTCGGCCCCCGTATTCGTTGGCGACGGACTGGGCCAGTCCGATGGCATCCCCCTCGACCACCACGTCCAGATCCAGGGAAGGGATGCCCAGCATCAGATCCCGGACCACGCCGCCCACCAGGTAAAGCGAATCCCCTCGCTCATCGGCCGCCTCCGCCACAGCTCTCAGCAAAGCCAGGTGGGCTGGCGGAATCGCCTGTCCCAGCCGGTCGCGGACGTTCAGGGCCCGCGAGGACCCGCCGCTGGTAAGGGCTTTGAGCAGGTCTGTTCGGGTCACGATTCCAATCACCGTTCCATCTTGTTCCGAGACCACGGGCACCTGTCCCCAGCCGTGTTCGGCCATCAGGCGCTGCAGCCGGCCGAGAGAATCCGAGGGGTTGACCACAACCGTTCCAGCCTCCATCAGGTTCTGGACCAGAGCCCCATTCATCCCGTGGGCGAGAGCTCGGTCGACGGCCCGACGGGTCAGAAGTCCCACGACCTGCTGGTTATCGACGACCGGAAAACCCTCATAGCCATACCGCTGCATGCGCTCGGCGGCCTCTTCGATGCTCATCCCCGGTGGAAGAACCTGGGGCCTCGGCGAATACAGATCCGCCACGCGCAGGGCCGGATGCACGTATTGAGGCAGGGTCGCGAGTAGCTCGCGCCGGACGTCCTCCAGGTGCTTGCCACGAATGAAGGCCGCGGCCGCCCGCGGATGCCCCCCTCCGCCGAACGGACCCATTAGATTAGCCACGTCCATCTGGTCCGTGCCAGAGCGCGCGACCAACTGGAGGTGAGTGCCCAGGTCCACCAGGACAAGAAGAACATCGGGGTCCAAGAGATCCCGCAACCGATGGGCCAAGGTCGAGACCTCCTCGACTCCCGGCGGCGCGTGCCCCAGGCAAAGTACGATGCGCAAGCCCTCGACCTCGTGAGATTCAGTACCCTGAAGCAATTCCTCGAAGAGCAGCTTCTGTTCTGCGGAGAGCGGAGGATGAAGGTAATCCGCGGCGATTTGAAGGCTGGCCCCGTGCTCCAGGAGCCAGGCAGCTGCCCGAACGTCCCGCGGGCTCGTTCCCGCGTAAGTGAGACAGCCCGTGTCCTCGTAGATTCCCAACAGGAACAAGGTGGCCTGTGGCACGCTGAGGCCTTCCTCCCGCTCCTGAAGAGATTCGACCAGCAGGGTGGTCGTTGCCCCGACCAGCTCGATGACGGCGCTCCACCCTTCGGGCAAGGGTCGATGCAACGGATGATGGTCAATGATGTGCACCCGGGTCATCGGCCCGATCCCGCGCACCGAAGGCGGAGCTTGGCAATCGACCAACGTGATTGCCTCCAGCTTTTCCCGCGCCAGCTCATCGGCCTCAAACAGCCCCAGCTCTTCCTGGTAGAGGTTGAGAAATCCCCGCACATTTCGGTTTAGCCGGCGGGGGAGAACAGCCCGGCAGGTCGGCTCTAGGAGCCTCATTGCGGTCAAGGCGGCCAGAGCATCCAGGTCAGCCTGATCGTGCGTGAGGATTAAGTGCATACGGTGTTCCTGGCCACTCGTGGGAGGGCGCCGGATCCCGCGCCTCGCCGTCGACCATCGTCCTCAAGGCGCCCCGACACCTCGCAGATGGAGCCTCCTTTGCCTGTTCTGGACGGCAAGACTCCAATTCCTCCCATTCGCCTCCATCCCCGGGGAAATGGATAGGGCCCAACCCTTGCCAGGGGGCCGAGGGTCCCCCATTCCATGCCATGTGGGACAGGGCGCGTGGCCGTGTGCCCAAGCCGGGCCCCTGCCCTCCTGCCATTGAACTTTAGGTAGCACCTGAGAAGTGAGGCTACCAAGATCCCAGTCGGCGTTTGCGCCACCGCCCGACCCTCGCACACCGGAAGGGGCTGGTCACCCGCGCGCTCCAGGCGCACATTGCTCCCAAGTCCTGGATCCAGACGGAACCCCGCCCCATCCGGCCTGGCTTTCCTCGCCAGGCCGGGGTCCCGCCCTCCACCCGATGCTGGGCACGGGGCTCACCGGACGGTCCGCAACACCAAGCGGTATCGCTTTCCAGCTCCTCGAGCTCGGCTCGTCATTTGGTCCGCAATTTCTCGCCCGCGCGCTTCGGTTCCTCGGCCCCGCCCTCGAAAAAGGGCCGGCTCCAGACACCTCCAATGCCACGCGGGGCCATCTGTCGGCGAGGCGTGGAGCGTGTCGGCCGCAAACGGTTGATGGGCGCGACCCTCGGCCCTTCACCCGTCCAAAGAGTGTCTCATTACAATCGTTTGTCCGACTCTCTCGCCATATCTCTGGGGCGGCTTTTTCTCAAGGATCTCAAAACCCATGCGCCGCCAGAACCGATATCCCCTCCTGTTTTGCTCGACAACGCCCAAGCGGACGTGGCGGGCACCGAACTGAGTGACCCAATTCTCAAAGGCTCGGTAACATTCCTCGCCCAATCCTCGATTCCGCTGCTGTGGTTCAAGGAGCAGCAGCCCCAGGTACCACTCGTTGGAGTTGGGATGATTTCGAATCACGTCCAGCACACCTACCAAGTTCCCTGCCGCTCCATAGAGACCGACCACCAGCTTATCCTCGTGGCCTTTCCCCTCGGGCAATTGCGTGAACTGCGTTTGAGCCGCCAAGGGCGAGGGCGGTGTTCCCCCGACCAGTTGAAAGAAATCTGTACAGCGTTCCCGCAGGGTCGGCAGAACACGGCCGTCTGTGGAGGCCGGGCATCGCGCATAGCTGTCCCCCACGTTGAAAAGAATGTCTTTGGGAACGTTCATCGCAACGCCTTTGCTGATTGAAAACCCAGGTGCGCCACCCGGGGAGGATTCAAGTCCCTCCAGTGGGAAGTCTCTGTCTTTGGCACAGGCAACGCGCCCGTGCATGGGGATCGCCCCACCGGTCGGGCAGCTCCCGAACAGCAAGGTGGCAGGATCGAATCGATTATACTGAGGAAAGCGCCGGCCTGAGGAGACGAGTGCGCTGCGGCCGGACACGATGGATGAGATCGAGTCCCTGACGGAGCTTTGGGAAGCGATGCTCAGCGAGGAGGAAGTTCCGGTTCGGCTCGCTTGGTCCCGCCTTTCCCCTGAGGGGCAGACGAGCGTCCTGGCTCACCTGCGGGCGATGGCCGACGAGGAGGGATGGCAACCCTCACAGCGCAAGGCGGCCCGCGCCGCCTTGCGCTTCCTGGAGCCCGGGCCCTCCCACTAGGGATCGGGGAGGGCATCCCTTCCTCGGCCTCTCCCCGCTGGTCATCGAGCCTGGGGTAAGTCCATGCAGTTGCAATCATGCCGAAGCGAAGCGGAGTGGGAGGCCCTGCGGCAGCCCTGGAACCATCTGCTTCAGGCCAGTTTTGCCAATCTTCCCTTCCTTCGCTTTGAGTTCTTGCGCGAGTGGTGGCGGAGCCGAGGCGGCGGGGAATGGAAGCAGGGGGAACTTCGCCTGGTGATCGCCCGGCAGGGCGGAGGACTCGCAGCCGTCGCCCCTTTCTTCCGCGTCCCTCGGGACGGTCGTCCCAGCCTAATGCTGCTGGGCAGCATCGAAATCGCCGATTACCTGGACCTGATCGCCACTCCGCAGTCCTTGCCCGTCTTTTGCCGGGAACTGCTCGGTTTTCTGGCTCAGGCGGCCAGCCGCGACTGGGAGCAGCTGGATCTCTACAATCTTCGGGCCGACTCCTTGGCCCGGGAGGCTCTCCTCCTGGCCGCCCGCGAACAGGGCTGGCACGTTCAGCAGGAGGAACTGCAGCCCTGCCCGGTGATCGACCTGCCCTCCAGTTGGGAGGCGTACCTGGAGGGGCTTGACGGAAAGCAACGTCATGAGATCCGGCGGAAGCTTCGGCGAGCGGAGGGCAGCGACGCGCGCTTCAGCTGGTACATTGTCGATTCGGGCCGGAACCTGGAGAAAGAAACGGAGGCCTTCCTGGCCCTGATGGCCACCGACGAACGCAAGTCTGCGTTTCTCTCCGAGGCCATGAGGGAGCAATTCCACTCGCTCGTCCGGGCAGCCTGGGAGGGAGGCTGGCTCCAGCTCGCTTTCCTGGAGGCGGAGGGCGAAAAAGCAGCCGGGTTCCTGAACTTCGATTATCAAAACCGCATTTGGCTCTACAACTCAGGAATCTCCCCCCGCTACGCCGCTCTCTCGCCCGGATGGGTACTCCTGGCTCATCTCATTCGCACGGCTATCGAACGGCGATACCAAGCGTTCGATTTCATGCGCGGAAACGAGAGCTACAAGTTTCAATGGGGTGGCATCAGCCAGCCGATCTATCGCCTGGTGTTGCAGCCGCCCGCAGGGTAAGCGGCCCGCACTCGTCCCGCCGGGCTCAACGCCTCACTTGGCCCCCCAATGAATGGCCATAGTCCCCAGCATGCGCCGACGGAATCCGACCCGGGCAAATCCGGTCGCGCGCCAAAGCTGCGCCAAGTCCTCGGCGGGCAGAAAGCTTTCCGTCGAATTCGGGAGGTAGGTGTAGGCCAAACGCGACCCAGTGACGAGACGGCCAAGCCAGGGGATGAGGGTATGCAGGTACACCTTGAGAAGGGGAAGAAAAATGTCCCGAGCCGGGGGCGTAGTGTCTAGACTCAGGGCGTTTTTCCCCGGTCGCAGGACCCGTCGCTGCTCCGCCAATGTCCCGGCCAAGTCGGCCACATTGCGCAGGAGATAGCCCGAGGCCACCCCATCAAAGGTGTCCGCCGCGAAGGGCAAACGATGGGCGTCCGCCGCCACCCAGCGGATCTGACGGCCTCCCGGCCGCCGCCGGCCGACCTGCATCATCTCGGGCGTGAAGTCGGCCGCAACCACTTGCACCCGAGGATCCCGGCGGAGCACCTCCAGGCCCAGGTCGCCGGTACCCGCTCCCAGATCGAGGAAACGCCCGGCGGTCGGAAGCTGAACCCGGGTTACCACCTCCCGCCTCCAGGCCACGTCCTGGCCGAAGGTCATCAGGCGATTCATGAGATCGTAGCGGCCAGAGATGGTCGCAAACATCCGGCGCACAAAAGAGGCCCGCTCCGTCGCAGAGGGTGAGGCTTTCACTTTAGGACTTCTCCTCCCCGCCGAAAGGCCACCAGGGGCGAAGGCGGCGCTCCCGCCAGTCGCCCCGGCTGGACACTTCGCTGTTCGCGGAAATATCGGTCATATCCGGGCGGTAGTGGATCCACGGCACGATCCTCTCCCGATCGACAGGAATCTGGGCGAGGGATGCGCCCGAACTTGAGCCAAAGGACCTGGCGGCCGAACAGCTCCAGCTCCCCGCTGATCGGGGGCGCGTCGGACAGAATCCTCATGGCAAGGAGTGATGGTGGCGGTCAGGATGACCACAACCTGGCAGAGTGTGCTTCCCCTTTGATAAACCACCTGTTATTCACGAAAAATGACTCAAGAAGAGGATGAGTCGCTACGATCCACGGATCGTCAGTGAATCTCTTCAACAAGCTCGATTTCGAGCACGGTATCCGCCCCTCTGCGGCCGCTGCGTCCCAGGCCGAACAACTTCCTCATCAGGCCGTATTTCCGGTCGAGAAGCCGGTCGACCTTCGCCTTGACATCCGGATCGGCGTTCTCTCGCGCCTGCGCCGGAACCCAGGATCCAACTAGGCGGCCGTTCATGCGGCAAGGAGCTACGTTCACCCTTCCGCTGCGGCGGATGCGTTTGACCTTGCCCGTGCTGGCTTGGGTGACGACATAAAGCAGATTGCCATCCTGGGCGAACCAGACAGGCGTTTGCACCCCCACGCCGTTCCGACGGAAGGTTTCGATATTGAGATAATTCTGACGAGCGAACGCATCGGGCAAACTCATTGTCATTCCTTTCGGGATTCATAATGGCTAGGGTCCAATTCCCGTTGACGCGCTCGGGTTGGATCATTGCTTGGCCCGGGATGGTCCTTTCCATCCGAGGGACGAAGCGCGCGCAAGGGCTGCCATCCTCTTTGAGGACCCGCTCAGGCAGGGGGGGATCGTCAGACCACGCCTAGGGGTCAACAGCAGGCGGCGGGCAATCGGGGAATTAGTCTGTCTCACCAAGGACGCCTCCAGCAACCGTTTCCCCGACCCGCCTGGAAAGCCCTTCGGCAGGTTGCCGGGACCGCAGGACCGGACGGGAACCTCCCCGCTCCGTCGCTGTGGGCGACCCCGCCACTTCAGGAGTTCTCCTCTTGGGCGGAGGGGAGCCAGGGGCAGAGCCTGCGCTCCAGCCAGTCCACTCCAAAATACAGGCCGAGGCCGAGAAGGCTCATCGCCAGGATGCCGGCATACATGGCGGGATAGTTGAACAGCGAGGAGCTGTTGATGAAGATGTAGTATCCCAGCCCGTAGCGGGTCGCGAAAAGTTCGGCCACATACAGCACCGCGACCGCCGTTCCGCTGGACTGTCTCACGGCGGTCAAGATCGCAGGCAGACTCGAGGGAAAGTAAATGAAATAGTAGAGCGCCCGTCGTCCGGCGCCCAGGCTGCGCACCGAAAGGAGCAATTCCGGGCGCAAGGCGGCGGCCTGGTCCCGGACCAGGACGATAATCTGAAAGAAGAGGATCAGGAAGATCACGGCAATCTTGGCGGTGTCTCCGATTCCGAAGAAGAGCAACAGGACCGGGACCAGCACGACTTTGGGCACCGGATAGAGCAAGTAGATCATGGGGGAGACGATCCGGCTCAGGCTCCGGCTTTGGCCGAGAAGAACCCCTAGCGGCGCGGCCGTTGCCACCGCAAGCAGGATGCTGGCAACGACCCTCCAAAGGCTGGCCAGGAAATCCAGGCCGAGGTCGTGCGGGAGGGCCAGGACCAGAGCCTCCACCACCTGCCAAGGGGGGGGTAGGATGGGCGTGTTCGCAATCATCGAAAGGACCTGCCAGATCGCGCCCAGGCCCAAGGCCGCGAGCAACACCTGAAAGCGTCGCATAACCCTCCGAGTCCGCTTGGCCCAAGCCCTTAGCGAGGGGACTCTCCCCGCTCCCCAGCGATCCGCCCCTGGCCGTCGCCTACCCCGAGCCCTGGATGGCGGCGTCGAGCAGGCCCCGCAAGCGGCCACGCATCTCTCCGTAGGCCGGGTCCGAGCGATCGCGAACCCCGTGGCCCGCGGCGGGGTTGTCCAGCACCACCGCTTGCCGTTGGGGCGGCCGTCCCAAGAACAGGATCCGGCGACCCATGAAGGCGGCTTCCTCGATGCTGTGAGTAACCACCACAGAGGTCAATCCCTGCTCGGCCTGCAGGTCCAACATGAGCGACTGAAGCGACTCGCGCGTCGGCGCATCCAGGGAAGAAAACGGTTCGTCCATGAGCAGAAGGTCGGGCTGCAGCACCAGGGTTCTGGCAATGGCCGCGCGCTGGCGCTGGCCGCCCGACACCTGGGAGGGGTAGCGCGAGGCGAACTCCTCCAGGCCCAGGCGCTTCAGCCAGGAGTCGACCCGCGGCCAAATATCGCCGACCTGCTTCTCGTGGGGCGAGTGCAACCCGTCCGGGCCGTAGAAGGCCCGCACCCGCAATCCCAGGGCCGCGTTGGCCCGAAGGGAAGCCCACGGCAGAAGGCCATGGTCCTGGAGAATTAACCCCGTCCCCGGCCGAGGCCGCCGCAGGCCCTCGCCCCCCACCCGCAATTCTCCGCAACTGGGACAGATCAGCCCAGCGAGCAAGTAAAGCAACGTGGTCTTGCCACAGCCCGAGGGTCCGATCACCGCCCAAGTTTCACCGCGATCGATCTGCCAACTAAATCCGTCGAAGACCTTTGCCCCGCCGGGATAGGCAAAGCAGAGATCGCTGGCCTCCACCATGCGGTCCCTGGACTGTCCAAGTCCCGGACGGAGCATCCTCTCAACTCCCCGACGGCTTCAGGGCTGAGGCAGGTACGCCGCGGACACCGACGAGCTGTAGGGCACATCGGTATTGAGGAATCCCTTGCTTTTCTCCCATGCGATCACATCCTGCCACTGGGCTTCGCTCGGCACGGAGGCCAGGGGAAAGTCCGGCAGGGTGTACTTGCCCACCAACGCGGTGGACAACAGATTCTTGCTGACGAGAAGCGGGATCCATTTCTGCTTGTCGCCATTGATGTCGCGGACCGCCTCTTCGGTCGCCTTCAAGAAACCGCGCACGGCCTCCGGGTGCTGATCGATGAACGTCTTGGTGAAATCCAGTTCGCTATTCCCCAACTCCGGATACTGGCTGTCTGCCAGCACGGCATAGGCTCCCTGCGAAATGGCCACGGAGGCCAGCGGGTCGGGGATGGTGGCCGCCCCGGCCCGGCCCGAAACGAGCACCGCCATCCGATCCGAAATATTCGGGATATTGACTTCTTGAATGTCCTCCGGCCGGAACCCTTGTTTTTGGAGCATTCGCTCGGTTACATACTGAATAACCGTTGCCTGGGAAACCGCAATGGGCACACCCCGCAGGTCGGCCACGCTGTGGATGCCGCTGTTCTTCCCTGCCAGGATGCGATAGTCAGGATAGGTCGAGGTGGCCACCCGCCCAAAGCGCACGATGATCAGGACGGGGCCGTTCTTGTTCATCAGTGAAGTCGAGACCATATCGGTGATGCCCGCATCCAGTTGACCCGAGACGAAGAGCTGGTCCCTCGCCGCGGAGGAGGCCACTGGCACGTACTGAATTCGAATGCCCTGAGCGGCAAAGTATCCCTGTGAGTCGGCGACATAGGTAGGCAGGGACTCAAGGATCGGCAGGATCGAGACGCGGATGGTGATGGGCGGCTGGGTCGCTTGACTTCCCGCGCCAGCAACCTGCGGGGCCCCGGCCTGGCCGGCGCCGCAGGCCGCCAAGGCCAGGTTCAGCGTGAGGATCACAGCAATCAGGGTGCTGCGGCCTTGAGGGAATTTCATCGATCTCCTCCTGGGCTGGACGACCTCCGCCGCCAGCCCGAATGCCTTCCCCGCTAGTGAACTAGGTATACGGCCAGCACGGCCACCAGGAGCGTCAGGCTAATATAACCATTGACATTGAAGAAAGCTAGGTTGATCCTGCTCAGGTCCGAGGGCCGAATCAGCGAGTGCTCGTAAAACAGCAGGGCGATCACCGCCAGAAGGCCCAGCCAGTAGATCCAGCCGAGAGAGGCCCACACGCCCAGCACCAGCAGCAGGGCCACGGCCAGGGCGTGGCTGAAATCAGAGACGCGCAACGCAACCGGGATGCCGTAGCGGGCCGCTAAAGAGTGCAACCCTTGCTGCTGGTCGAAAACATAATCGGCGCATCCATAGATCGCATCCACCCCGCCCATCCAAAGGGTGACGGTCAGCAACAGGATCCAAGCGGGAAGATCCCGCGCGGTGAAAAGCGAATTGCGCTCCCCGACCCAGGCCCCAAGCGGTGCCAGTCCGTCCACAAAACCCATGGCGAAGTGAGAAAGCCAAGTAAATCGTTTGGTAAAGGAGTAACCGATCAGGATCGCGTAGGCCGCCGGCAAGAGCCGAAGAGGCAAAGAGCCAAGCCTCCAAGCCGCCACGCCGAGAACAGCGGCGGAAACTCCCAAGGCCAACCAGGCCACCCAAGGCCTGAGCAGGCCTGTCGAGAGCGGCCAATTCTTTGTTCTCGGATTGATCCGATCAAATTGCAGGTCGATCAACCGGTTTCCGCCCATCCCGAACGTGCGGGCGGCCACCATGGCCACCGTGATCCACAGGGCTTGGTACACGCTGGGCCATCCCTTGGCGGCCAGGACCATGCCGACGTAAGCAAAGGGCAGGGCAAAGACGGTGTGCTCAAACTTGATCATCTCCAGGAAGGTGCGTGCTTGCCGCAACATGCCTCGATGTCTCTCCGGTCCCTCTCAAGCAAGAGTCTCAGCCCCGGTTGGCCCAGCCATATCTTTCGCCCGCCAGCGACATCCTGGGGTTTGGAAAGCCTTGGACAACGATTTCATTATTAAATGCAGCAATAGAGAATTGTGCTATTTCTGTGGCGAGGCGAACTCACAATCCCAAGGCATCCCAAAGTTGGTCTATGCGTTCCTTCACGTCGAGGGACATCTCCACCTTCTTTGGCCAGGGACGCGAGTGGCCTTCCTCGGGTCCCTTGGCGGTCGCGTCGATGCCGATCTTCCCCCCAAAGGAATGCAGAACCGCGGAATGATCGAGGTGATCCAACGGTCCTTCCACGATCTCGACATCCGCTTTCCAGTCCACGTCCCCCAGGGCGTGCCAAGCCACTTCCCGCAGATTGTGCACATCCACCGTCTCATCGACGACAAGGAGCGCTTTGGCCAGCATCATCAAACCCATTCCCCAAAGGCCGTACATAACCTTGCGCGCCTGGCCCGGGTATCTCTTGCGGATCGAAACGATCACCAAGTTGTGGAAGATTCCCTCGGCGGGCATGTTGATCTCGACGATTTCCGGAAGGAAGATGCGAATCAGCGGCAAGAACAGTCGTTCGGTCGCTTTTCCCATCCACGCGTCCTCCATTGGAGGCACGCCAACCACGGTGGCGGGGTAGATCGGGTCCCGCCGATGGGTCACGGCCGTAACGTGAAAGACCGGGAATGGCTCCGAAGGGGTGTAGTAGCCGGTATGATCCCCAAACGGCCCTTCCAGGCGATGTTCACGAGGGTCGACATAGCCCTCGATGACGAATTCGGACTCCGCGGGGGCCTCCAGTGGCTGGCTGACGCAGGGGACCATTTCGATTGGCTTGCCCCGCAACCACCCCGCCAGCAGGTACTCGTCGATGTTGGGGGGCAGTGGAGCCGAGGCGCACCACATCGCGGTCGGATCGCCTCCCAGTGCCACGGCCGACGGGATTTTTTCGGACCCCATCCAGTGGGCTTCACGTTCATGTTCGGCCCCCCCTTTGTGCCTCTGCCAGTGCACAAGCAGGGTGCGCTCATCGACAACCTGAAGACGATACAGGCCGACGTTTCTCACCCCCGTCGCCGGGTCGCGGGTAATCACCTGGGGAAGAGTGAGAAATCGACCGGCATCCTCGGGCCAACACTTTAGCACCGGGAGGCTCTCCAGCGTGGGCTGCTCTTTCTCGACCACCTCCTGGCAGGGCGCCCGGCCGATCAGTCGCGGTCGGGGAGCGATCGACTGCAACAGCCCAAGCAACCCGGATGCTCGCCCCATGAGCCCCCCAACCCCGGAAGGCACACGGAGATCGAGAAGGGTACCCAGCTTCTCGGTCAACTCGTCCAGGTCGCCCACTCCCAGGGCCCAGGCCATGCGCTGAGGGTGGCCGAACAGATTGATCGCCACTGGCACGGAAAAGCCCTGCACCTTTTCGAAGAGCAGGGCTTTGTTGCGCTCGAGGGGACCTTTGCTCACCCGGTCGACAATCTCGGTGATCTCCAGGTCCCGCGAGACAGGGGTCTGCAACCGCGCCAGGTGACCCTGCTTCTCCAGAAGTTCCAGAAATTCCCTCAAATTGGTCGTCGCCATGACCCACCTGCGGGGAGGACGGAGCGCGGATTATACCATCCGCAGCTTGAACACAGCGAAAATCAAGCACCAGCGCCTGCTTGGCGGTCCCGCTCCAACCTCATTCGGCGGGCGTGCCAAACCGCGTAGAGGGCCAGGGAGCCCGCCACGCCCGCGTTCAGCGAGTCCACATGGCCTCGCATGGGGATGCGGATCCTGCGGTCGCACTCCTTCTGCACCAGGCTGCGCAATCCCCCTGCCTCGTTGCCAACAACAAGAGCAATCGGAGTTGATAAGTCGACTTCCTCGATCCCTTGGCCGCCTGCCCCCGATTCGAGGCCGACGACCCACAGCCCCTGCTCCTTGAGCCGAGGAATGGATTGAGCCAGGTTCGCCTGAGCGACCTGCAGGTGCTCACTGGCCCCCGCCGAAGCATTGGACACGGCCGGGGTTATTCCGGCCGCCCGGCGGGGAGGAATCAGAACCCCGCAGACGCCGACGGCATCGGCGGTGCGCAGCAACGTCCCAAGGTTCTGGGGATCCTGCAGTTGGTCTAGGACCAGCAGGCAGGCGGGCTCCCCGGATTCCGGTGCGGAACTCAGAATCTCGCTCAGATCGACATAGGGGTAGGGGCTGCATTCCAGAGCCAGCCCCTGATCGATTCCCTGCAGCCACCCCAAATCGCTGCGCCGGCAGGCCTCCACCGGCAGACTTGCCCTGCTGGCCAGCTCACGAATCTCTTCGAGCACAGGTTTAGGGCGGTTTTCAACCGCGATCAGCAGTCGGAAGAAATGCCTGCGGTTGGCTCGCAAGGCTTCGCGCACCGCCTGGCGCCCATACAGCCACTCGTGTTTCACGTGAAACCTCGCCGCCCCCGCCACTGCGGGGCTGTCCTGCCACATCCCCCGGCTCAGACTGGCTCTCCGGGGGCCTCCGTTCCGCCTTCCGAAAAGCCACCGATTCTCCAGCTTGTGCCTGTCTTGCCGTCCTCCAGGAGGACTCCCAAGCCGGCCAACCGCTGGCGGATGGCGTCTGCCTGCACCCAATCCTTGCGCTGGCGGGCTTCCGCGCGCAGGTCGATGAGCAGGCAGATCAGTTCGGCCTCCCTCTGGGGAAAGACATCTCCGGAGCGGGGCAAGAGCCCCAGCACCCCTCCAACAATTTCGGCATAGAAGTCCAGGATCTTTTGCAGGTCAGTCCCCCCCATGGGATGCTTGGCGGCCAAGGCCGTGTTGAGGTCCCGAGTCACCTCATAAAGGACCGCCAGCGCCGCCGGGGCATTGAAATCTCCGTCCATGGCCTCTTCAAAGCGCTGCCCGGCCTCCTTCAGGTAGCCCTCGATCGTGTCGCTCGACTGGTCCGGCAGGTTGGGTTGCCTGAGAGCATCCTGGACCAGCCGAAAGGGAACCATCAGCCTCTCCCAGCCCTTCTGGGCGGAGCTCAAGGCCTCCTCCGAGAAATCCACGGGGCTGCGGTACTGGCTGGTGAGCACGAAGGTGCGAATGGCCTGGGGGCTGTACTTGCGCAAGGCCTCCTTGATCGTGACAAAGTTGCCCAGGCTCTTGCTCATCTTGACCCCATTGATGGTCAGGGAGCCGACCAACAGCCAATAGCGGGCAAAGGGTTTGCCATTGGCCGCTTCGGACTGGGCGATTTCGCACTCGTTGTGCGGGAAGATGTTGTCCACCCCGCCCCCATGGATGTCAAAGGTTTCTCCCAGGTACTTCGTGGACATCGCTGAGCACTCGATATGCCAGCCGGGATAACCCCAACCCCAAGGCGAGGGCCAGCGCAGGATATGTTCCGGCTCTGCCTTCTTCCAAAGTGCAAAATCCTCCGGCTGGCGCTTGTCCTCCCGCACGCTCATCCGCACCCCCTCTTCCTGCTCCTCCAGATTCCTGCCCGAAAGTTTGCCGTACCCGGGGAAGGAACGGACATCGAAGTAGACCGAGTCGCCCGCCACATAGGCGTGGCCCTTCTCCAGCAGGCGTTGGATCATCTCGATCTGCTCCGGGATATGTGCGGAGGCCCGGGGGGAGATGTCGGGCCGCAGAACCCCCAGGGCGTCCATGTCCTCGAAATAGGAACGCATGTAGCGCTCCACCAGTTCCATCGGCTGCAGGTTTTGTCGCGCGGCCCCCTTGAGGATACGATCCTCGCCCGTATCGAGCAGGTGCCCCACGTCGGTGATGTTCTGGACGTAGCGAACTTGGTATCCCAAGTGCCGTAGGTAGCGCACCATGACATCAAAGCAGATGTAGGTTTTGGCATGGCCAACGTGAGCGTAGTCCTGAACCGTCGGCCCGCATACATACATGTGCACTCGGCCTTCGGCCAGCGGGGTGAAGGGTTCCAGCTTGCGGGTGAGAACGTTGTAAAGCGTGAGGGCCATTGAGCCTCCTGAGCCCTGCGGGAAGCGGGCGGGCCATTTCGGGTGCCCCCGGGAAGGCGGCCGGGCAAACTGTCTTCCGGCGCGGGCCCGGATCAGCGACCGTTTCCAGGGTGATTGCCGCTGGCGTTGCTCTCCAGGCGGGCGAAGATCATGCGCCCCGCCGTCGTCTGCAGAGCCTTGGTAACCACAACCTCAATCGTCCGGTCGATGTGACGTCGACCCTCATCGACCACCACCATGGTGCCATCCTCCAGATAGCCGACTCCTTGGCCGGCTTCCTTGCCTTCCTGGATGATGTGGACCTGCAGGTTCTCCCCGGGCAGAAAGATGGCGCGCAGCCCGTTGGCCAGGTCGTTCAGGTTGAGAACGGTAACCCCCTGCAACTCGGCCACGCGATTGAGATTGTAGTCGTTGGTCAGGATGGGGCAGCGCAGTTGCTTGGCTAGAATGACCAGTTTCTCGTCCGCCCCGCGCACGTCCTCGACATCCAGGTCAGTGATCCGCAGGGGGGCCTGGCGGTCTTTCTGCAAGCGGTTGAGGATCTCCAGGCCTCGCCGGCCACGCTGGCGGCGCAGCGGATCGGCGGAGTCGGCAATGTACTGAAGCTCGTTCAGCACAAAGCGCGGGACCAGAAGCGTGGACTGAAGGAACCCTGTCGCGGCAACATCGACCACCCGGCCGTCGATGATTACGCTGGTATCCAGCAGAATGCTGCGACTCTCGGCTCCGCCCGAATTTCCCCCCGGCACAAAGCGAGCGTTGAGGAACGAGAAGACGTCGTTCTGGCGCATGACGAAAAGCGCGACCCCGAAATAGGCGCACAGCAAGGCGCACACGAAGGGCAAGAAGGTGCCGAAAGGTCTCGGCAGCAGGGACAGCGGCAGAGAGGCCAGAGTTCCGACAATCAACCCCGCCACCAGCCCGATCAGGGCCGACGCCAGGGTTGGCGCGGGGAGCTGGCCGAGCATGCGGCGCACCGCGCGCGCCGGGCGGGTGGTAAGAAACGGGGTGAGGACTAGACCCAGGAGTGCTCCGACGAGGGAAAAGACCATGGCCCACAGTTCCTTGGGGCCAGAACCCGCCAGGTTGGACAGGTAGGTTCCCAAGTACAGGCCGCCCACCGCAAAGCCGACCATCCCAAGCAATCGAAAGAAAAACTCGGCGCTCATGAAAGGCTCCCTATGAAAGCGAGGGCGGCCGACTGGCCGCCCTCGCAATGATGCCCATCGGCCGCCCACAGGAGGACCCCTGAGGCAGTCGCGCCGCGGTGCTATCAATCAATAAGCGAATGAGTCCAGCGATTAGGCCAGTGGCCGGGCTTGGCATGAAATAATCGCCGCGGCTGAAGCTGATCATATCACGCGCGGCGGGAGGAGTCAAAAAGCTCCTCCCTTTGCGAGGCGACCCTGAAGGCAGGAGCTAGAGAGGGCTCGCCCAGATCGCCCGCTGGAGCCCAAACGGTCGGGGCAGGCCAGGCCGGTCAGGCCAAACCCGGTAGGCCCGGCGTCCACCTCCTCCAGGCCGGGATGTTATACTTTTTTTCCTTTGGAGGTCGCATGCGATCTTCGGGTTCCTGGCTTCGCTGGCTCTCGATTGGAGCTTTGCTGGCCGCCGTGGGCGTGACCTTGCTGGAGCTGGCGGCCTACAGCCAAGCGCGAGCCAACTTGCCTGCACAAATGAATGTTGCGGGGGTCCCGGTGGGCAACCTGACGCCCGACCAGGCTGAAAACCGCCTGATGGAGGTGTACGGCTCGCCCATAGAAATCCACTATGGAAACCAAGTCATGTACCTATCCCCGAGCGAGTTCGGATTCTCGCTCGACCTAGAGAGCATGCTGGCCAGTGCGGACCTGGATCGCACCCAGGACCCATTCTGGATCGGCTTCTGGAACTACCTGTGGGGAAAGCCGGGCCAAGCCTACAGCATTCCCCTCAAGGCCGATTACTCTGGGTCTCAATTGAGCGCGGCCGTGGCGGACATTGCGGCTCGCTATGACCGGCCCGGGATTCCGCCCGAGCCGGTGCCCGGCTCGCCGACCTTTTCTCCGGGCACGCCCGGCACGACCCTCAACCAGGCCAGTGCGGTCGATCAGATCTCTTCGGCTCTCCTGAGAGGCAGCGGCCGACGGGTCGACCTGCCCTTGAGCGCCAACACGATCCCGCGGCCGACGGCGAACGGCCTGCAAGTCCTTCTCAAGCAAATCGCCCAGGTCGACGGGTACGACGGGCTGATGGACTTGTACATGATGGATCTGCAGAGTGGGGCCGACATGCATATTGTCTCCAACGAGGGACAGGAGTTGGCCCACAACCCGGATATTTCCTTCTCCGCCGCCAGCACGATCAAGATCGGCATCCTGGTCGCGGCCTACCGCTACCTCGGAAGCCAAATGGACGCACCGACCCAGAGCTTGATGCAAAAGATGATCGCGCTCTCGGACAACCCCTCGACTGACTCCCTCATGGAGGAAATCAATCTCAACCGCGGGCCCCTGCTGGTCACCCAGATGCTCAGCCAGATTGGCCTGGAGAACACCTTCCTGGCAGGTTATTTCCGGGATGGCGCCCCCCTCCTGCAGCAATTTCAAACCCCGGCCAACCAGCGGACGGACCTCAATACGACCCCGGATCCATACAATCAGACGACCCCTTCCGACATGGGTGCCCTGCTGGTGGATATCTACCAGTGCGCGGAGGACAACGGCGGGGCTTTGAGGCTGACTTTCCCTCAGGTCATCACGCAGCAGGACTGCCAGGATATGATCAACCTGCTGGCCCAGGACAACATCGGGGTGCTCATCCAGGCCGGGGTGCCGGATGGCACACGGGTTGCCCATAAGCATGGCTGGATCACGGACGCCCAGGGGAATATCAACTACATCTCCGACGCCGCCATCGTTTACACCCCGGGGGGCAACTACGTGCTCTGCATCTACCTCTGGAAGGACGGCGGGCTTGACTTCGATAAGGATTCCAAGATGGTCGCCGACCTTTCCCGCGCGGTGTACAACTACTTCAACCCGCCCACCTCTTCCCAATGAAAAACGGCCCCCGAGGATGAGCGCTCGGCTGCCGGGATTTTGACCCGGCAAGGGGGCTGGCGGCGGCGCACCCCACAGGTTTCACGTGAAACATCTCCGGGCCGCTTCGCCGGCCTGCTCCGCTTCCATCCGCGCTCCGGGGAAGTCCGGGACTCTGTTATTATCCCCAGAATGAACGGCCCATCGGGGATTTGCGACTACGAAGGTTCACGCTACCAGGAGGAATTCTGGGGGCAGGGCAGGCACGAGTACGAAGATCTTTGCGAAGCGGCGGCCCTGCGCCGGTTGCTTCCGCCCCAGGGAGGTAATCGGTTGCTCGAGCTGGGGGCTGGAGCTGGCCGGAACACCCCCCGCTACCTTGGGTTCGAGCGCATCATCTTGCTGGACTATTCGCGCAGCCAGCTCCTTCAGGCTCGCGAGCGTCTGGGCTCTGGTCCTCGCTACACGTTTGTGGCCGCCAATATCTACCATCTTCCCTTCGTCCCGGCCGCTTTCCCGGCGGTCACAATGATCCGCACCCTGCATCATTTGCCTGACCCCCCCGGCGCTTTGCAACAGGTGCGAGAAGTGATCCGTCCCGGGGGTGCCCTGATCCTCGAATTTGCCAACAAGCGCAACCTGAAGGCGGTGGCGCGCTACCTCCTCGGACGTCAGTCATGGAGCCCGTTCAGCCAGGAAGCTGTGGAATTCGCCCCGCTCAACTTCGACTTCCATCCGGCCGCGGTACGTCGCTGGCTCAAGGAAGCGGGGTTTCACCTGGAAAAGCAGCTAACCGTTTCCCATTTCAGACAGGAGTGGCTGAAGCGCAGGATCCGCCCCGGGCTTCTGGCGCGTCTGGACGGGTGGGTCAGTCTCACCGGGAATCTCTGGCAACTCACGCCCAGTGTCTTTACCCTCTCCCGGGCCACTGGCGAGGCCGGACCGGGCGAAAGCGAATCGCTTTTTCGCTGTCCCCAATGCGGGGACCCGCGCCTGGAGAAGGTTCCGGGCGCCGGGGAATCGACCGCGCTGGCCTGCCAGGGCTGCGGGCGACAGTACGCCGTACGCGACGGGATCTACGACTTCAGGGGGCCGGTCGGGTAGGGTCCGACTGGAGGATTTGCCAAGCCAGGCTGGCGACCTGCTCGGCCGCCTGTGGCCGGGCCACCCGGCGGCAACACTGGGCGGCCCGCTCCAGCCGCTGCTGGTCGGTGAGCATTTCGGCGACGGCCTGTGCTGTCCGCTTGGGTCCCGGGGCCCACAGTCCCGCTCCTTCTTCGACCACATAGAGCACATTGCCGTCCTCTTGGCCCGGCAGCCGGCTGTAGAGCACCATCGGTAGGCTTGCGTTGAGCGCCTCGCTGATCGTCCCGGGCCCCGCCTTGGTCACCAGGAGGTCCGCGGCCCGCATCAGATCAGGCATTTCGGTGACAAACCCATACACAAAAGCCGGAATCGTCCAGGCAGAGTTTTCAAGCCGCAAACGAAGCTTTTCATTTCTTCCTGCAATTATTGCAAGAGCGCAATTTGTATTGACACGCTCAATTTCCCTGGCAGTCTTGTACAGCGGGCCCATGCCCTCCCCGCCTCCGACGAGCAGCACGACGGGGATATCGACCGGCCAACCCAGCCGCCTGCGCAATTCGGCCTTATCTCCGGCAGGAACACAGAAACGCCTTTTCACGGGCAGACCCACCACACGGATCCGCTCGGAGGACAGGCCGCACACCAGACCCCGGCTTCGCGCCGGCTCGGTTGGGACCAAACACAAGTCGACCTGACGGTGAAACCACAACGCGTGCGTCGACACCAAGTCGGTGACGACAGTGATAAAAGGCGGCCGGTTCTTTCCCAGGGCCCGCATCACCGGGGCGTTGAAAACAGGATGGAAGTTCAGGATCATGTCCGCGGGATGCTCGCGGACGAGCTGGCGGGCCGCATTTTGCACCCAGGGCCAAAGCGTCGCCGAAAAGGCCCGCGAACCGCCGCGGCTGTCCGTGACTCGAAAGGCCATCTCCCAGGCCCCAGGCCAGCGCATCATCTGAGGGTACCAGGTGGGCATCAAATTCAGGGGATAAGGCGCATAGGCGACGAAGGCGTCCACCATGTCGAAGCTGAATTCCCCCCGGTGGTTTTCCTGCAGCGCCTCCACCACGGCCTCGGCCGCACTGCGGTGGCCTCCACCAGTGTCGGAGAAGAGCACAAGGATATGCGGCTGGGCACTACGCGGGAGGTTGCTCATCCAGGCTCCGCGACACAAATCGCTTGATTCGCTTGGCGAGATCACGCCGGGGCATCAGCACCCGGTGGCCGCATCCGAGGCACTGGATCCCGATGTCCGCGCCCAGGCGGACCACCTTCCAATCACTCGAGCCACAGGGGTGGGGTTTGCGCAAGTGGACCACATCGCCCAAGGAGAGGTCCGGGAGCACATTTTCGATTATATCCTCAAGCTCCGGGGGCCTCAACCGATTTCAGCCAATCCAAACCGAAGGGCCTAAGGCCGCGTGGTAAAATCGCTACGAAAGGGGACCTTCGGCGCGCAGGATTGAAGGGGAACCGCAGGTCCTCAGCAATAGTCCGGTTGCTGCCAGCCTGCGGCCAGCAAGCGCAGGTTGCGCGGATCCGGTTGGCTGCCAGTGGAGGGGTCCAATGGAAAAGGTGGTCGGTTCCCAGACCGTCAAGCGGGGCTTAGCCCAGATGCTCAAGGGCGGCGTGATCATGGACGTGGTCACCCCGGAACATGCCCGAATCGCCGAAGAGGCTGGCGCCTGTGCCGTGATGGCCTTGGAGCGTGTACCCGCCGACATCCGCGCCCAGGGCGGCGTGGCCCGCATGAGCGATCCGGAGTTGATTCTCAAAATCATGGACGCCGTCAGCATTCCGGTGATGGCCAAGTGCCGCATCGGCCATTTTGTCGAGGCCCAAGTCCTGGAGGCTCTGGGGGTGGACTACGTTGATGAGTCAGAGGTCCTCACGCCGGCCGACGAGGAGCACCACATTAACAAGGACCTCTTCAAGGTTCCCTTCGTTTGTGGCGCCCGCAACCTGGGGGAGGCCTTACGCAGGATCGGCGAAGGCGCGGCCATGATCCGCACCAAAGGCGAGGCCGGCACCGGGGATGTGGTTGAGGCCGTTCGCCATGCGCGGGCGGTCCTGGGCGAGATCCGCCGGCTGCAGACCATGGCCGACGAAGAACTGATGGCGTACGCCAAGTCGCTGGGTGCGCCTTTCGAACTCGTGCGCGAAACGAAGCAGGAAGGCCGCCTGCCCGTGGTCAACTTTGCCGCCGGAGGAATCGCCACCCCGGCCGACGCCGCTCTTATGATGCAATTGGGAGTGGACGGGGTCTTTGTCGGCTCCGGAATATTCAAGTCCGGCGACCCCGCCCGTCGGGCCCAGGCGATCGTCAAGGCAACAACGCACTTCCGCGATCCGGCAATCATCGCGGAGGTGAGCCGCGGGCTGGGAGAGCCGATGGTGGGACGTCAGATCAGCTCGATTCCTCAACAAGAACTCATCGCCGGCCGGGGATGGTGACCCCCTGGAACAAGCGGCTGGCCGGGGTGTGGCCTCGTCGGAACAGGTCGCCGCGATGAAGATCGGAGTCTTGGCCTTGCAGGGCGATTTCGCGGAGCACCTGGCCGTCCTGAGGCGGCTGGGGGTGGAGGCCGTTGAGGTGCGCCTGGCGAACGACCTGGAGGGAATCAACGGGCTGATCATCCCGGGCGGCGAATCCACCACCATGGGCAAATTGGCCACCGATTTCCAACTCCTGACGCCCCTGCGCGAGTTCGGGAAAGACCATGCGGTCTGGGGAACCTGCGCCGGCGCAATTCTCTTAGCCTGCGACGCTCAGCAGGAGCAGCCTCTTCTCGGCCTCATGAACATTGTGGTCCGGCGCAACGCGTTTGGACGGCAGGTGCAAAGCTTTGAGGAAGATCTCGACATCCCAGCCATCGCGGCCGGCGAGGACGGGCGAGCCGGCCCTTTTCATGCCGTCTTTATCCGTGCGCCGTGGATCGAGCGCGTCGGCCCCGGAGTGCAGCCTCTGGCGCGGCTTCCGGATGGCACGATTGTGGCGGCCCGGGAGAAGCAATGGCTGGCCTCTTCCTTTCACCCGGAACTCACCCAAGATGATCGCTTCCACAGGTATTTTTTGCGCATCGTCGCCGCCGGCGCTTGAGCAGACCGCCCTGAGCGACTCCCATGATCCGCCTCTTTGAGCTTCGCGACCTCGGTTCGCTCTATCGTCTCGCCGGGCAAGGGATCTGTCTGGACACTCGGGCCGCATTCACGCAGGAGGCGCATCCCCTGCAATGGGCCGTGTGGGGCCGCCTCCTTCCGGGAACTCGGACCCGCACCCTCTTCTGGGAAGGACCCGAAGGGGCCATGGCCTTCGCCCAAATGCACCAAGGCAACGGGTCCCCTCTGGCGCGGCTGACCTACCTGACGCCCAGGGAAATCATCGCGTCGGCTCAGGCCACCGACGTGATCGAAGGGGCCCTGGCCGAGGCCGGCCGCTCGGGGGCACACCATCTGCTGGCCGAAGCGGAGGAAGGAAGCGAGCTGTTCGGCTTCCTAAGGCGGCAGTGCTTCGGCGTCTATGCCCGCCAGGAGCTGTGGCGACAGGACCAAGCTCTGTCCCCCGCGGGGGAATTTCCCGGAATCCTGCGTCCTGAATTTCCCTCGGACCAGCCTCAGTGCCATGCCCTCTGCCTGGCCGTGGTGCCCGGTCTGGTCCAGCAAGTGGAAGCTGCGCCGTGGCCCGAGCGGGGTTGGGTCTTGGTCCAAGAGGGTGAGTTAGTAGGCTACTTTCGGCTTTTCCCCGGGGATCGGGGGGCATGGGTCGAGCCTTTTTTTCATCCCGCGGCCCGTGGAGTCGCCGAGGCGATGCAGTCCCTGTTGTGCTCGCTGCGGCCGCGGCCCGAACGGCCGGTGTACGTCTGCGTCCGCTCCTACCAGGACTGGTTGGGCCCGATCCTTCAGCACGCCGGCTTGAGGCTCTGCGGCGAGCAGGCGGTCCTGGTCCGGCGCATTGTGGTGCCGATTGCGGAGTCGTCCGAGATGATCCTGAGCAGCATCGAAAAGAACGTCACCCGGGCCACACCCATACGCGGTCAATAGGAGTTCCTACCCTGCCAGTGACCTTTCTCCCTGGGCATCTTGCAACGTTCGCTCGTACAATGGAGAGGTGAACGGAGCCGCGGCGTCTCGCCACGCGCAGCGCGCCTCGTCTCGATGGACCCATGGCCACCCACAAGAAGATAACGGACGATTTGCATGCCATGCTGGGGGTTCTTCCTCCGCCGATCGGCGAGGCGCTCGCCCGCGTCAACCGCTGGGACGAGCTGCTGGAAGTCATTCTTGACCTGGGTCGAGTCCCCACCGCCCGGTACTTGGACCGCGAGATTGTACTGGACGAGCAGGAGGTCACTCGGGACCTGATTGACTACGTGGTCAGCCGCATCGGCGAATTCGATGCCGACAATCGCGCCGGCCTGGAGCGGACGCTGCATCGCATCTCGGCCCTTCGCAATCGCCATGGACATATTGTGGGACTCACCTGTCGGGTCGGCCGGGCCGTCTATGGCACGATCGAAATCATCCAGGACCTGATCGAATCCGGAAAGAGCGTGCTGCTACTGGGTCGGCCTGGAATCGGCAAGACCACAATGCTACGCGAAGCCGCCCGCATCCTGGCCGAGAAGAAGCGCGTGGTCATTGTGGACACCTCCAACGAAATCGGCGGCGACGGGGACGTCCCGCATCCTGCTGTGGGTCGCGCACGACGAATGCAGGTCGCCAAGCCCTCCCTGCAGCACGAGGTCATGATTGAGGCCGTGGAAAACCACAGCCCCGAAGTCATTGTCATTGACGAGATCGGCCGGGAGTTGGAAGCCGAGGCGGCGCGCACCATCGCCGAACGCGGGGTCCAACTGATCGGGACAGCTCACGGAAACACCTTGGACAACATCCTGCTCAACCCGACCCTGGCCGATCTGGTGGGGGGCATTGAATCCGTTACCCTGTCGGATGAAGAGGCGCGCCGACGGGGCACCCAGAAAACCGTCCTCGAGCGGCGGGCGCCCCCCACCTTTGACATCCTGGTGGAAATCCAGGACCGGGAGCGCTTGGCGATTCACCTGGACTTGGCTGCCTCCGTCGACGCCATGCTGCGCGGGAGGCCCTTGCCCCCTCAATTGCGATACCGCGACGAGAAAGAGGAGATTCACGTGCAGACCGGCGTGGTTCCAACGCCTCCCGCCCGACCCGGCCGAGGGCGCGCACACAATCCAACCGAAGCGACCATGCCTTGGGGTTGGGCCACTCGACAGCCCGCCTTCCCGCTCTCTTCGCCGCCTTCCGGACCCGCGCCCGACTCCCAGCCCTACCCGCCTCCGGCGGCGCACACGCCCCGAGACGCGCTCAAGGCCGTCCGCGTTTATCCGTATGGAGTGGCACGGAATCGTCTCGAGCAGGCGGCCAAATACCTGCGTGTTCCGGTGGTCCCCGTAAGTGACCTGGGCGAAGCGCAGGCGGTGGCCACGCTCAAGGCCTATTATCGGCGGCGGCAACACCTCATTGAGGATGCCGAGGCCCGGGGAATCCCCATCTACGTCCTGAGAGCCAATACCATCGGGCAGATGCAAAACTTTCTATCCGACCTATTCGGGCTGCAAGATGCGCCCGCAACAGACACGGCCCTTGAAGTGGCCATGCACGAGACCCAGGAGGCGGTTCGGACTCTGCTCAACGGGGCCAAGTCGGTGGACCTGGCACCCGCCTCAGCTTACATTCGCCACCTGCAGCATCAGCTGGCCCGCCAGTCCAACCTGCTATCCCAATCCTATGGCAAAGAGCCCCGGCGGCGCGTGCGAATCTTCCGGGAGTGACCGCATGAGTCTCTTCCTCACTCTGGAAGGTCCTGAGGGAAGCGGCAAGTCCACCCAGGCGCCTCGAGTAGCCCAGCTCCTGCGGGACAGAGGATGGAACACCCTTCTGACCCGCGAACCCGGCGGGACCTCGATCGGCGACCAGATTCGAACGGTACTCCACGACCTTGACAACACGGCCATGCACCCACGCACCGAGGCCTTGCTCTATTCCGCCTCTCGCGCGCAGATCGTGAACGAGGTAGTCAAGCCCCACCTGGCCGCGGGTGGAGCCGTGGTCTGCGACCGGTTTTTCCATTCCACGCTGGCCTACCAGGGCTATGGGCAGCGGCTTGACTTGGGGATCCTGCGCGGGATCACAGCCTTTGCCACCGAGGGCCTCTTGCCGGACTGGATTCTGCTCCTGGATCTGCCGGTGGAAGTGGGTCTTGACAGGCGCCGCTCGTCCGGCGGAGAGTGGAACCGCCTGGACGCCTATGAGCTAGCTTTTCATCAGCGGGTCCGCGAGGGCTATCTGGCTATGGCCCGGGAGGAGCCCGGGCGCTGGTGCCTGATCCAGGCCGGGGGGATGCCCGACCAAGTTTGGGAGGAGATTCGGCAAAAGCTCGAGGCCTGGCTCAATCGTCGCTAATAGTCATCCAGGCCGCTATCGTCCTCTCCTCCCAGCCCGGGGACAGATTTCTCCACTTCTTCCGGGCTTTCCCCCGCCTCCAGGCGATCGATCGCCTCATGAAATTCCGGGCCCAGGTCCTCCCCCATCTCGCTCCCCATTCGCTTCATCATGCGTGCCACCGAGCGCGGGTCCTTTTCATCCACATCCCCCCAGGAGGAAGGGTCCGCCATGGCTTCCAGGCGCGAATCTTCCGAACGGGAAAATCTCACCCCCCGGATCCGGCGAGCCAAGTTCTGGCTGCGGCAGTTGGGGCAGGTCGGAGTCTGCGTCTCGTACTCGGCGAAGGTCATGAAGACGGAGACCAAGCGATGGCAGTCGCCGCAGCGAAATTCATACGTGGGCATCTTCCACCTCGCGCTTCCTCGGGTCCAACCCCGCTACGATACGTGATAGAGTATTATAACTTGGCGGCCTCCTGCATGAGCGAACTCCGCCGGCTTGCGATGGAGCACTGACGTGGACGACCTTTACCGGCATCCCTCCTACCCACTGCTGATCGTGATTTCGGGGCCCTCCGGTGTGGGTAAGGACACGGTGATTGGGCGCATGAAAGAGCGTGGCTTGCCTTTTCACTTCGTCGTCACAGCGACGACGCGAGCCCCTCGGCCGGGAGAGGTCAACGGCCAGGACTATCTCTTTTACTCCGCCAAGGAATTCGCGCATCTCTTGGAGAAGGGCGAGTTTCTGGAGGCTGCTCGGGTCTACAACGACTACAAAGGCATCCCCAAGCAGCAAGTCCGCCAGGCGCTCGCTTCCGGCCAGGACGTCGTGCTGCGCGTCGACGTCCAAGGAGCCCAGACCGTCCGCAGGCTGTGCCCGGACGCCTTGCTGATTTTCCTCTTCCCGGCCTCCGAGGAGGACTTGGCGCGCCGCTTGCAAGAGCGCCATACCGAGAGCCCGGAAGGATTGAGCTTGCGCCTCGCCACCGCCCGAGAGGAAATAGGCCGCTTGGGCGAGTTTGACTACGTCGTGCCCAATCGCGACCACCGCCTCGACGAGACCGTCGATTTGATTCTGGGGATCATCCAGGCGGAGCATGCGCGCGTTCATCCGCGCCAGGTCACCCTGTGAGCCTCTCCCCCTTTGACGGTCCCCCGGCCTCCCAACCGTTCCCCCCTCCGGTGGCGCGACCCGCAATGGTCTCTGTCCCGCTGCCCCGCCCGCGCCCGTGGGTGACCTACGGCTTGCTGCTGTTGACGGCGCTGGTATTCGTGGGGCAGAGTCTCTCCTCGGCATTGCTGGGCGAGGATGTCCTGCTGCTCCTGGGGGCAAAAGACAATGCCCTGATCCGGGCCGGGCAGTACTGGCGGCTGGTCACACCGATCTTCCTTCATGCCGGACTGCTCCACGTGGGTTTCAACCTCTACGCGCTTTACGTCATTGGCCCTCCCGTCGAAGCGCGCTTTGGCCCGAGGCGTTTCTTTTTCCTCTACCTCTTCTCCGGGGTGGCTGGGGTGCTGGCGAGCATGGCCTTCAGCTCGGACGTCTCGGTGGGGGCCTCGGGGGCCATCTTTGGGCTGATTGGCGCGTATGCAGTCTACCTGTATCAACACCGGGAACTGTTCGGGCGCAACGGGAGGCGCACGCTTCTCAACCTGGCCTTTATCGCGGTGGTGAACCTGCTCATCGGGCTGGCGCCTGGAATTGACGACTGGGCCCATCTGGGCGGGCTGCTGGGCGGGTCCCTGCTGGCGGTGAGCATTGGGCCCCTTAATGAGGTCGCCCTCAGTCCGCAAACAGGGCAGGCGGTCATCCTGGACCGCCGGGCGCCGGGCACGGTTTGGGCGGCCTCTGCCCTGTGGCTATTCGTTCTGTTGGCAATTTTCGCCTTCCTGCTTAACCGTTGAGGATGCCTTCCTTGCCTAGCCAGCCCTCTGCTTGACCTGGGGACAGGATCTGGGGCCGATGGGGCCATTTCGTTTTCATCATTCGATCGAAGTGCGCTACGGGGACCTGGACGCCCAAGGCCATGTCAACAACGCGCGCTATTTCACCTACCTGGAGCAGGCTCGGGTTCACTACCTGCAGCATCTGGGCCTGTGGGACCTGCTGGATTTTCGAGAGATCGGCGTGATCCTGGCTCAGGTATCCTGCACTTTCTGCCAGCCGATCCGCCTGCAGGATCCGATCCGCGTGGGGGTGCGCGTCGGTGCTATCGGAACCAAGAGCCTGACCACGGAGTACCGCATTGAGACGTACCCCGAGGGGAAGGAAATGGCCACCGGCCAGGCGGTCCTAGTGGCCTATGACTATCATCACGGAGTTTCCATTCCGGTGCCGGAGCGCTGGAGAAGCGTGATCTCCAAATTCGAGGGGCTGGAGTGAAGATCGACGCGGTGTTGGCCCCCGTCCTGCTGGACCAAATCCCGGCTCTGGCGCACGAGGCGGAAGATCTGGGATTTGACGCCTTGTGGTCCAGCGAAACTCAGCACGATCCCTTCCTGCCCCTGGCCTTGATTGCGGAACACACTCACCGTTTGCATTTCGGCTCCTCCATCGCGGTCGCCTTCGCGCGGAGCCCGACCACGCTTGCCTACACGGCCTGGGACCTGGCCGGGCAATCAGGAGGCCGCTTTATTCTGGGGCTGGGAACCCAAGTGAGGGCTCATATCATGCGGCGGTTCGGGATGCCCTGGCCCGAATCTCCTGCCTCTCAACTGCACGAAGAGATCCTGGCCATGCGCGCCATCTGGAAGGCCTGGAGCTCCGGAGAGCCCCTGAATTTCCGAGGGAAATACTATGCCCTAACCCTCATGACTCCGTTCTTTTCGCCTGCCCCCATTGAGCGGCCCGACATCCCGATCTTCCTGGCCGGCGTGAACCCGGCCCTGTGCCGCGTCGCGGGAGAACTGGCCGACGGCTTTTTTGTTCATCCCTTCCACAGTCTGCGCTATCTCCGCGAGGTGGTGATTCCCGAGCTGCAGGAAGGCATGCGGAGGGCGGGGCGCCCGGAGGGGGCGGTCCAGGTGGCCGTCACGGCCCTGACCCACACTTCCCCTGAAGAAGCGGCCTTCGTGAGGCAGCAAATCGCTTTCTATGCCTCCACGCCGTCCTACCGTCCTGTGCTTGCGCTCCACGGCTGGCAGGACGTGGGTCAGCAGTTGAGCACCCTGGCCTCCCATGGGCGCTGGGCGGAAATGGCTGCCTGGGTATCCGATGAGATGCTGGAGGCTTTCAGCACCCGCGCTTCCCCCGCCGACCTGCCCCTGGTGCTGCGCGAGCGGTACGAGGGGGTGGCGCAGCGCCTCGCCTTGTATCTCCCCTTCTCCGGCGGAGGCGTTTTGGACCCTTGGGCCCAGCTGATCGAGGTGATCCACGCCTAACCCCGCCAGCCACCCCGATCCCGAACCCGCCGAACCCCTCCTGGTGGTCGACGGTCATGAAGACTTGGCCTGGAATGCGCTCACCTTTGATCGGGACTACCTCCAGCCGGCCTGGGCGACGCGCCAGCGCGAGGCGGGAGGAGCGGTTCCTTCGCAGAACGGGCAGGCGACGCTAGGGTTTGCGGAATGGATCTTGGGCCGGATTGCCGTCGTCTGTGCGACCCTGTTTGCCTCCCCCTTGAGACGAAAAGCGGGGAGGTGGGACACTCTGTGCTACGCCGCCCCGGCCCAGGCCCAGGAGATCTACCGCCGCGAACTGGAGTATTACCGACGCTGGGTGGGGGATTCGCAAGGGCGCTTGCTGTTGATTGCGACGCGCGGTGACCTCGAAGCCATCCGGGCTGCCTGGAGAGAAGAGGACCTGACTCGGAGGAAAGTGGGGCTGGTCCTGTTGATGGAAGGAGCCGAGGGGATCCTCGACCCCGGGGAGGCGGAGACCTGGTACGAAGGGGGACTTCGCATCCTGGGGCCGGCCTGGGCAGGGAACCAGTATTGCGGCGGAACCCGCGAGCCGGGTCCCCTCACCCCCGAGGGATATCAACTCCTGAAGGCCATGGACCCCCTCCATATGATCTTGGACCTGAGCCACATGGCAGAACAGAGCGTTCGGGAAGCTCTGGAGGTCTATCCGGGACCGGTGGCGGCCTCCCACAGCAACGCGCGCGCCCTGCTGCAGGGTTCTGCGTGGCCGGACCGTCACCTCAGCGCGGAGATGATCCGGGCCCTGGCCGAGCGCGGGGGAGTCATGGGACTGGTCCTCGGCAATGCCTTTCTCAAGGGAGGGTGGACCCCGGCCGACGGAAAGCAGGCGGTCTCGCTTGAGCGACTCTGCGATCAAGTGGATTACGTCTGCCAATTGATCGGGAACAGCCAGCGCGTGGCCCTGGGATCCGACCTGGACGGTGGTTTTGGACTGGAGGCGATCCCCCGAGAGATCGATACGGCCGCCGACCTACTGAAACTGGATCGTCGGCTCCAAGATCGGGGCTTCCCTGAAGTCGACCGGCGCAACATCCTGGGCGGCAACTGGCTACGCCTGTTGCGCCTTGCCCTGCCGTAGGATCAGGAAGGGAGCCGAGCCGCAGGAAGTGGCGGCCGCCCGCCGTCCGCAAACCCGCGCCCGGAGTGGGCCCCGGGGATCATCTTCCTCCCCGGTGACTCTGCCGGCAGGCATAGATGCTCCCGGTTTCCACACGGATGAGCCCCTCAACCTGATTCGAGTCGGATGCGCCCCGAACGGTGCCTGAGGGGGGCGCGCCGTTCTAAAGTAGAATCCGGATCTGCGCTTTCGATCCGTCCGCAGGGCGGCCGGGCGGCATGACCAATGCCGCTTTCGTTTCCCATGCGAAGAGGAAACTGTGGATTCAAATCAAGCCCAGCATGCGGTGGCAATCGTTGGCGCCGGACCAGCCGGCCTGTTCGCCGCCAAGCACCTTTCCGGCCAATCGGTGCGGGTGGCCCTGCTCAACCGGGATGTCCGTCCCGGGGGCCTGGCAGAATACGGCATCTATCCAGACAAACTCCGGATGAAGGATGGCCTGCGCAAGCAGTTTCAAGGAATTCTTTCCTCTCCTCTGGTGGACTACTTTGGCCATGTCGCGGTGGGCGCGCGGGGAAACCTTGCGCTTCAGGACCTATTGAACCTCGGCTTTGAGGCGATCTTGGTCACGGTGGGTGCTCAAGGGACCAAGTGGCTTGGGCTTCCCGGCGAGAACCTGCAGGGGGTTTATCACGCCAAGGATCTGGTCTATCACTACAATCGCTTGCCTCCGTTCAGCCAACGACAATATGAGATCGGCCGACGCGTGGCCGTGATCGGCATGGGCAACGTCATGACCGACATCTGCTACTGGCTGGTGCGCGAACAAAAGGTGGAGGAGATCGCCATCGTTGCCCGGCGCGGGCCCGCGGAGGTCAAGTTCGACAAGAAGGAATTCGAGCGTCTTGCGGCCAACCTCGACGCCGAGGCGCTCGAGCGCGAGGTCGCCCGCGTGGCGCCGAGCATGCGGGCCATCGGCCAAAACCCGGCGGCCGCGCGCGATTTCATTCTCTCCGGGCGGATCAAAGCCTTGCCCAGCGGGTCCTCCTCCCGCCTGCGTTTCGAGTTCCTTTCGGCGCCCACCCGCCTTCTGGGCGACGAGCGCGACCGGGTGCATGCCCTGGAGGTCGAGGACACAACCCTGGTGCCGGCTGTGGGAGGGACTTCCGCCCTGGGCCGCGGCACCCGCCGAGAGATCTCTGTGGACACAGTGATTTTCGCGATCGGGGATTGCGTGGATCCGGGCTTCGGCCTGCCGGTCCAGGGGACCTCGTTCGTCAAGAATCCGCAGCCGCGTTTCCCGATCGAGGGAGTCTCCTACGAGGTCTGGGACCCCTCCGGCCAGCGGCCCTGGGAGGCGATCTTCCTCGCCGGCTGGGCCCGGGAAGCCAGCACCGGGCTGGTCGGCGTGGCCCGCAAGGATGGAACCAATGGGGCCAAAGCGGTTTTCCAATCCCTGCGCCCGTTACGGCCTCGGGCGCCTGCGCCGCCCGACCAGCTGGCGCGGAGGATCCTGACCTGGGCGCATCCGGTTGTGACCAAGCAGGATCTGCCGCGGCTGGCGGCGGCCGAGCAGGTGGAAGCCGCGCACCGGGGATTGGCAGAATTCCGGTTCGCCACCGACGAGGAGATGCTGGCGGCGATGAGCCTAGCCACGACCTAGGAGGCTGGGTCCCAGGGTGGGGGGTCGCCCTCCCCTCACCGAAACGGCACCGCGCGGGGCTGGGGCGAGGAATGCAGATTCGCCGACTGAGCCTGACCAACTTTCGGAACTTCGTCCGCCTGGAGGCCGAGTTCCCAGCGGGTATTCTGATTCTGTCCGGCGCCAACGCACAGGGCAAGACCTCTTTGCTGGAGGCCATTTACTACTTTACCGCGGCCAGCTCCCCCTTCTGCGAATCCGACCGCCGCCTGATCAACTTCCTGGCGATGAGCGAACCCCTGCCCCTGGCCCGGCTCCAGGCCGAGGTGAGCGGGCGCCAGGGATCGCAAGGCCTGGAGATTCGTCTCTATCAGGAGCCCGGGGAAGACGGGGAAAGCCGCTTCCACAAAGACCTGCTCATCCAGGGGTCTCATCGGCGCCCCTCCGAACTCCCCGGCCACTTTCATGCGGTCCTCTTCCTGCCTCAAGACCTGAGGGTGATCGAAGGGTCCCCGAGCGAGCGGCGTCGTCACTTGGACGATCTGCTCATTCAAGTGGACGCTGCCTACGCTCGTTCCGGCGCGGACTACCAGCATGCCCTCACCCAGCGGAACGCCCTTCTGCGGGAACTGCAGGAGCGCGGAGGCGACCCGGGCCAGCTGGATTACTGGGACCAGCAACTAGCCTATCACGGTGCCCACTTGACGCACCAACGCGCTCTGGCCATTGCCGACTTGGAGCGTCTGGCCGCTCCTATCCATCGAAGCCTGACCCGAGGCAAAGAGGTCCTGCGGCTGGAATATCAGCCCTCAGTCGACCCCCAGCACCCAGCGGGCCTAGCCGGAAACCCAGAGCAGTCCCGCTTGCCCCTGGCCGTTCCCCTGGACCGTACTCGTTGCACGCCCGAGGAGATCCGGGGCGAGTTCCTGCGCTGGCTGCAAAGTTCCCGAGCCGAAGCCATTGCCCGGGGCCGGACTCTCCAAGGTCCGCATCGAGACGAATTGCGCTTCCTGGTAGACGGGGTCGACTTGGGTTTCTATGGCTCACGGGGACAGGCGCGCACTTGCATGCTGGCCCTCAAGCTGGCGGAGGTCGACTGGACCAAGCAGCGCACCCAGGAATGGCCCGTGTTGCTCCTGGACGAGGTGCTCGCAGAACTCGACCAGGAAAGGCGCGACATGCTAGTGGATCAGCTGGGGGGGGCCGAACAAGTGCTGATTACGACGGCAGAGCCGGGAGGACTTCCGGCGCCGCTCATCGCGCGTGCTCGGTTGTGGCGGGTGGAGGGCGGATCGCTCCATTTCGAGCGCTGAGGCGACCCACCCGGGAGCCTCCCGGAGGTCAAACCAAAGGCCGTTTGGCGGGAATCCCCGGCCGACGGGGAAACTGAGCGGGCGTCGAGGCCACCTTGCGCACGACGATCAGGTAGCGGGTCTCTGCCACACCGGGGAGGTCCACTGGAATGACCCGGGTCAACTCCCCGCCCAGAAGGCTCATGGCGTGTTCCGCCGCCTGAGCCTGGGAGGGCGCATCTTCGCCCTTCTGGGCTAGGACCTGGCCCCCGACTCGAGTGAGAGGCAGCAAGTACTCCAAGAGAACCGGCAGATTCGCGACCGCCCGGGCCAGCGACCAATCGTAGCTTTCCCGGTGCGCCGGATCTTGGCCGACCGCCTCGGCCCGGGCATGGACGACCTGCACTCCCTGCAATCCAAGCCGCTCGACCAGGTGACGGCAAAAAGCCACCTTCTTTCCAGTGGCCTCGACCAAGGTGAGGCGCAGGGAGGGCTCCAGGATCTTGAGAGGCAGGCCGGGGAATCCAGCCCCGGTCCCCACATCGACCACCCGGGTCCCGGGCGAATCCCTCATCGCTATCCAGCAGCTCAGGGAGTCGAGGAAATGCTGGATCTGGATCGCCGGCCTATCCGTAATAGCGGTCAGGTTCACCCGGCGATTCCACAGCAGGAGTTCCCGTTCGAAAGTCTCAAACTGGTCCAGCTGGCGTGCCGTGAGCCGCTGTCCGAGGAGAGAGTGAGCGGCCGGCTGAAGAGACTCCATGCGCGGAAAGCGTCAGATGGAAAAGGATTCCCCGGGCTTGAGCACGTGCACCCGGGTTTCGGTCTCGGCCTCCACCCGCTTCGCCCAGGCCAGCGCGTCCTGCGCGATGAGGTCAAACGTGTTGTAGTGGATCGGCAGGACATGCCGAGGCCGAATCAGTTTGACCGCCCGCAGGGCGTCCTCGGGGCCCATGGTGTAGTTGTCTCCAATAGGCAGGGCCGCCAAGTCGATCCCTTCCTCGCCAATCAGGCGCATGTCCCCGAACAGACCTGTGTCCCCCGCCAAATAGATCCGGGTCCCTTCCGGAGTGGTCAGCAAGAAACCGACCGGGTTTCCTCCGTTGGAGCCGTCGGGAAGCCCCGAACCGTGCAAGGCCAGAGTGAGCTTGAGGTAGCCAAACGGATATTGGTGGCCGCCCCCCAAATGCTGGGCATGGCCCTCGATCCCTTGGGCGGCAAACCATTGAACGATCTCGGCATTGCTGATCACCGGGGCCTTGGTCCGCCGGGCGATGGCCACAGCGTCTCCCACGTGATCCCCATGGCCATGGGATACCAGCACGTAATCCGCGGGCACCCGATCCGGGCTGATGCTGGCCGAGGGGTTTCCACTCAGATAGGGATCCACCAGGAGATTCTTTCCAGCGACCTCCATCAGGATCGCCGCATGACCCAACCAAGTCACTTTCGTGGTCAATGTGCTTCCTCCCTCCAATGCCCGCCTTCCGGATGGGTCCCCCTTTTCCGGCGCGCGTCCCCGCCTCAAGAGAGCAGATCAGCTACTCGCGGCGCTGGGCCACAGCGGGAAGGGTAAACCAGAACGTGCTGCCCTTGCCCGGCTCGCTTTCCGCACCAATTTTGCCGCCCTGCAATTCGACAAGGCGTTTGGTCACGTGCAAGCCCAATCCCCATCCCGGCTGATCCCGCACGGCCGAAGATTCGCCCCGGAAGAACTGGCTGAACAGGTGGAGCCTTTCTTCGGGCGTCATCCCGATTCCGGTATCTCGAATCAGGACTCGCACGCAGTCCCCTTCCTGTTGGGCGGTGACCAGGATGCGCCCCCCCGGAGGAGTGTACTTGTTGGCATTGCTCAGCAGATTGGTAAGAATCTGCATCAGCCGATTGCGGTCGGCTCGTACTGCGGGCAAGTCCGCCGGGATTTGGGTCTCGATCTCCTGCTGCCGGGCCGAGAAGTGCGGGGACATCCCTTCCACGGACTCCTGCAGGTAGCGCCCCAGGGCAATCGGCACCGGTTCGATCCGCAACCGCCCGCTCTCAATGCTGGACAGATCCTGCAGGTCGGAAACCAGAGCGGCCATGCGATCCACGTTCTTCAATATTGTCTCCAGGTATTCGGTCTGCTTCTCGGTAACTGGGCCTGCGGATCCTTTCCGCAGCAGGTCGGCATACCCCCGGATCGAGGTCATGGGAACTTTGAGTTCATGCGAAACAATAGAAACAAATTGTGACTTGGCCTCGTCGGCACGGCGCACGGCCTGGAACAAGCGCGTGTTTTCCAGTGCCGTGGCGGCATGATCGACAAGTCGGGTAAGAGACTCTGTCTCCTTGGCAGTGAAACTGGGGCTCTCGCGCGAGACCATGACGGCGCCCAGGATTCTCCCCTCGCGCGCTACGGGTCCCAACAATGCGGCCGGGGTGCTAACTCCCGCGGGGCGCGAGACCAGCTGGCCATCCTCCAGACCTTGCGCCAGGGGATCTCCGTCAGCGGGAAAAGGAGGTTTCTCTTCCGCGGGCCAGCCCCGTGCGGCCGCGATCTGCATCCCGCGGTCTCCCTCCAGGCACACCGCCACCCATCCTTTTTCCGCCCGAGTACCCTGGATGGCCCAATCCAGGAACGCTTCGGCAACCCGTTCGACATCCAGGGTCGCGTTGAACTGGCGATCCACCTGCTGCAGGCGCTGCAATTCCTCCACGCGCGAGGCGAGTTCCTGATCTGTCAGGGTATAGAGTCGGGCGTTCTCGATGACCGTTGCCGCCTGTGAGGCCAGAGTGGTCAATAACTCCAGATCGCGACTCGTGAAGAGGCCGGCTCGCACTCGGTTATCGACGTAGATCACGCCCAGCACGCGCTCCTTGACCTTGAGCGGCACGCACAGGATGGAGCGCAGGGCATAGCGTTTGACCGAGCGCTGCTTGGAGAACCGCGGGTCAGTTTGGGCATTGGTGGTCAGGACGGGCATCCCGGTTCGGGCCACCGACTCAACCACCGTCCGGCTGTACTCCATGTCTTTCTGTCCAAGGTTCGCGCGGTCTAAGTTGCGCGCCGCCCGCAGGTTCAGCGTGGCGCCGACTTCATCAATCAGCATGACGAATCCGCGCTCTGCCCCGGTCAGCTCGATCACGGAGTCCATCACCTGCGCCAGAGCGTCATCGAGGCGGAGAGACGATCCCAGCGCCTGAGAGACGCGGTAGAGGGTCAGCAACCGAGACTGCTCGTCCGCCCGAGCCAAGTCGTCCCCTACGGTCTGGAGTTGGGAAACCGTCTGCTGAAGTAGCGGCTGGAGCGTATCCGTCTTGGAAAGCTTGGCCTGCAGCTTTTCCAAGGACTGCCGCACCGTGTCGACCGAGGCCGGCAATGCTGAGGGGTTCATGGTTTCCTCGCTGACTCGCCTGAGGTACGCCCCACCGGACACATTCGCCGGAGCGGGCAGATCGAGCACTTAGGGCGGCGCGCCTGGCAGATCTCTCGCCCAAGCCGGATCAGGTTCAGGTGGACCGCGGCGTAGTCGGGCGGCGGGAACAGGCCTTCCAAATGTTTGTGCGCCAGGGCATAGGACTGCCCTGCCGGCCGCAACCCAAGCCGACCCGTCACCCGATAGACGTGCGTGTCCACCGGAAAGGCTGGAATCCCGAGCGAAAACAACATGACGATGGACGCGGTCTTGGGACCCACTCCGGGCAGCTTCCGCAGCCAAGATTCCGCATCCTCTCGGGACTTTTGCCTGAGAAACTCCAGGTCCAGCGTCCCGCGCTCGGCAAATGTCCTCTGCAGGATCTCTTGGATCCGCGGGCCTTTTTGGCTGGCCAGCCCGGCCGAGCGGATGGCCTCCAGGATCTCCGGCAAAGGCGCTTGGCGCACCGCCTGCCAAGTGGGCCATCTCTCCCGGAGCGCGGCAAAGGCGCGGTCGCGGTTGGCATCGTTCGTGCTTTGGGAAAGAACCGTCGAGATAAGTTCATCCAGGGGCGGGTTCGGGGCGCGCCACTCCGGGTATCCGTAAAACTTCACCAGGCGCTCATGAACCCGGCGAGCACGCGCCCTCGCGGAACTCATGGCCTTCTATTATATCTGTATCCGAGGTTCCCCGGCTCCGGATCAGCAAGGGATCCTTGGTTGGCGACCGCCGCAAGGGGTTAGACTCCAGTTGCTTGGAATCGCCAATGCGCGCCGACCGCTGGACCTTCTTACTCGTTCTGAGCCTGGGCCTGACCGCAGCCTACGCCCTTTCTTTCACGGGCTGGTCCGACCAACTCGGTCCTGTTCCGGCCGCGGCTTTCTTCGGCACCCTCTTGGGTTGGGTTCTCGCCCGCAGCCGATTTGGGACCCGCCGGGCGGCCTTCCTCTTTTCCCTCTACGGGCTGGGCTTCTTGGCTTGGGTCCTGATCCAAGAGTCGCGGCCCCCCTTCGAGATTTCGACCGCATGGATGGAGGGGCACGTCCGTCTTTGGCTGGGCCTCACACGCGTCGCCGAATTCCTGGCCCGGATCTATGCCGGCCGCAGCAACGCCGACCCGCTCATCTTTTCCCTTCTCATGAGTGGCCTGACCTGGAACTTGTCCGGGTTCTCTTCTTGGTCGGCCTTCCGTTTGGGCCGCTTCTGGCCCGCTGTGGTCCCCTCGGCCATGGGCCTTCTGGCCATTGCCTACTACTACCACGGGCCCGTAAGCGAGCGAACCTATCTGGGTTTCTACCTGCTCCTGGGTCTTCTCCTTCTCTTGCACCTGACTTGGCGCGACCAGACCGAACTCTGGCGCTCGCAATCCGTTCGGTTCACGGACGAGGCCAGCTACCAGTTCGCGCGGGTCGGCGTCGTGATCGCCCTGCTCCTGCTGGTTGTGGCCTGGACAGCCGCAGGCCGCTCGCTCACCCTTGCCTCGCCTCGATCCCAGACGATCAATGCCGCTTGGGCGCAGGTGCGCGGCACGTTCAATCGCTGGTTCGGAGATTTGCGCTCTCCGGCCGGACCTCCCGGCAGCGATTACTGGGGGGCCACCCTGGTGCTGGGTGGTGGCATTCGGCTGGCGCCCGTGCCGGTGATGGAAGTGCAGGCCTCGTCCTTTTCGCCTATGGACCGATTTTATTGGCAATCCGTAACCTACGATGAGTACCTGGACGGAGTCTGGCGATCCACGGGTAGTCCTGGCCAGTCCTTTGATCCGACCCACAACAGCCTCCAAGCTCCCGACATGGCCGCTCGCCAGACGTTGGATCTCACTTTCCAACTGAGATTCCCGGCGATCACGCGTCCCTACCTGGCCTCCGATCCGCTTTGGGTCAGCCTGCCGCTGCTCCTGCAAGTCGATCCGGGGACCGGTGACCTTGAGTCCGCCCTCTCGACAACCCCGCTATCCCAGGGGACCCAGTACTCCGAGCGGGCGGCGATTCTCCAGGTCGACCAGGCTTCGCTGCGGGCCGCGGGGGAGGATTACCCAGATTCCATTCGCCAAAGGTACCTGCAACTCCCCTCCTCGGTCACCGCTCGGACCCGGGAGCTTGCCCACAGCGTTTCCGCAACCGCCTCGACGCCCTACGACCAGGCAGTCCTCATCACCGCCTTTCTGCGCAACCACATCGCCTACGATACAAATATTCCCAGCCCTCCGCGGGGACAGGACCCCGTGGACTGGGTCCTTTTTGACTCGAGGCGAGGCTACTGTGTCTACTACGCTTCCGCCGAGGTCATCCTCCTGCGGTCGCTTGGGGTTCCAGCCCGGTTGGCCGTGGGCTTTGCGCAGGGGCGGCCTGCCGGCCCGCAAAATCCTGATTTCATCGTGCGGGAGAGCGATGCCCATGCGTGGCCGGAGGTGTTTTTCCCCAGGATCGGCTGGATCGAATTCGAGCCGACCGCCTCTCAGCCGCCCCTGATCCGCCCTGCTCGGTTAGCCTCCGGTCCAACCCAGAGCGCGCCGCCCCAGTCGCCTTCCCTTGCGTTGCGTTTCCGAAGCCGATCCCATCTCGCGGGGACTCCCCTGTGGGGTTGGGAAACGGAATTCCCCTGGGCAATCCTTTTCCGTTGGATGGTCCTAGCGGGAATCACCTTCGCGTTCGGCGGGGCTTTGTTCTGGTCGGCTTATGTCTATCTCCAAGGCGACTCTCCAGCCGCAGCCTTCCAAGACAGGGCCCGTTCGCTCTCCGCGCGCCTCGGGAGGCTGCCAGCAGCGGAGCGGCCGTCGTTCCGTCCGCTCCGGCTTCCGCTGGCGTCTCAAGGGTACGCCTGGACGGGGAGGCTGGCGCGCTGGGCCGACCTGGCTCCAGGAACCTCTCTCACCCCTCTGGAGCGGGCCTCCGCCTTGAAGGAGCGTTTCCCCTCCCTGGCCGGACCTCTTTCCGCGATCGCCAAGGCCTACACAGCGGACTGTTACTCACCGCGGTCCGAGTCCGGGCGCTGGTCGAGAGCGGAGCAGGCAGAATTCGGGAGAGCCCGTTGGGCGGTGGCGGCGACTGCCCTCTCCCTTTTGCCCAAATATCTCCTCCACTCGGCATCGGCCCGTGTTCGGGCCCGTGTTCGGGCCCGTATCCGGGGCTTGTAGGACGCCTGTGCTAGAATGTTTCGCCTAGAAGGAGCCCGCTCGTGCTCTTAATTGTTCTGGTCGCCGTGATGGGGCTGGGCGCCTTCGCCTCCCTGATGGCGACGCCCCGCCACACTCTCCTGGGCCTAGTCGCCGGACTTGCCCCCGCGCTGGCGCTGCTGTTGGTCCTGCTTCCCCTCCCGCTGCCCTCCGAGGCGGTGCTGGCCTGGAGCCCGAAGCTGCTGTTCCCGGAGCCGCTGAGCTTTGCGACCGGACCCGTTTCCAAGGCCTTTGCGGTCGACCTGCTGCTCCTGCTCCTGGCCATAGAATGGACCGGGGTGGGCCGGCGCCCGCTTCGCCGAGCGGCAAGAGCCTCCGTCTTCTTTCTTGCCGCGGCGGGCTTGGCTGCTCTTTTCGCCTCCAACGGTCTTGCCCTGGTCCTCAGCTGGGCCTGGGTTGACCTCATCTCCTTCGCGGAGCCGATTCTTCTCCGCCCCGTCCAGGCCGAGGGAGCCGAGACGACACTCCCTGCCCCGGGGGCTGCCTGGGCCGTCAATTCTTTCGCATTTAACCTGCTTTCCACCTTTCTCTTGCTCCTGGCTTTCCTGCCTGAACTAACCCTGCGCGGTATGGGGTTCGGCGCGCTGGGCGGAGCCGGGCTGAACAGCGTGGCCGCCGCCGCCTTCCTTGGCGCGATCGTCCTCCGGCTGGGCGTGTTGCCCTGGCAGATGACCCTGGCTCCGGCGGGATCGCAGGCCGGTGGGCTGGACGTGCTCTTGCGACTTCTTTCTCCTTTCATCGCACTGGCCACCTTGGCCCGAGTCTGGCCGGGACAGCCGAATCTCGCCCCCAACAGCCCGGTCTTGGCTTGGATCATTGTGCTGTCCACTCTGGCGATATTCCTGGCAAGCGTGGGCTGGTGGGTGTCCACGGACCCGCGCAACGGACGTGGCATCCTGATCTTGGGTTTGCTTGCCCTGGCCGGCATCGCCGCAGCCAGGGGGCAAGCCAGCGTCCCTGTCCTTGAGGCGGCCGGTGGCCTGGTCCTGTTGGGCGGGGGAGTTCTACTTCTCTACCGGGGTCAGGGGACATGGCAAAGATGGTCTGTCTTTTGGCCCGTATGCTTGGCCTTGATTCTGGCGGGAGCTCCGCTCACGGCGGGCAGTGTGCTGGGCCAGGGAGCTTTCCAGGCCCTGCGCATGCACGGTGTCACCGCCGTAGCGCTTGTGACGGCGGCGGGGGAGATGTTCCTCATCGCCACAACGCTTCGCATTGCTTTCCTGCCAGGGGAGGACCTTCCCCTGGGCGAGAGAACCGTCTGGTTTGTCCACTACGCGGGGCTGACGATTCTGGTGGCCGGGCTAGTGGCCGGCACCTTCGGGGGGGCGCTTGCCGATCTGCGCCATGCCCCGGTGCCTGCCTTGCTCCTTTTTGCGGCCGAGGCCACGGGGGGAGCGCTCTTGGCCCGGGCTGGAAGTCGACTGCGCGGACCGGGCCAGCAAGCCTTTGGAGCCATCGAGCGAGTCCTGCAGCTGGACTGGCTCTGGCGCGCGATCGCCTCAGGCGCTCGGGCCCTGCTACGAGCCATTCGCCTTGCGGACCAGCTTCTCAGCGGCGAAGGAGCGCTGCTCTGGGCGCTGGGCATCTCGATCCTAATCTGGATTCTGCTCCGCGGCGGGTGAACGAGTAGCAGATCGCGGAATCGTGGTCGGGGGAGGAGGACCATCGTGCTCGCGCTCGTTGGATTCGTCTTTGCTCTGGGGGGGGCCAGCGCGCTACTTCTCCTGCGAGATTGGCGTCGCATGCTTGTGGCCTTTGCCATTCAGTCCGCGGGCGCCGGGCTAGTCGCCTGGACCATGGTCCCTGCGGGCCTCGCCGCCGCGGAGACCCTTTCCGGTTGGTTTGCCGGCGCAACCATCGCGGTTTCGGTTCTGCGCGCCAGTTCCCCGCTGCCGCAGGAGAGCACGGCTCCGGCCAACAGCGTATTCCGCGGATTGGCCCTGCTGATGATCCTGGTGGCGATCGCGAACCTGCTGCCGGATATTGGGGCGCTCTTAGGCGGTCCTCCCTTCCAGGTTACCCTTGCGGCCAGCTCCCTGGCGGGGGCGGGATTTCTCATTCTGGGATTGACGGAGCAACCTCTCAGGACAGGGCTGGGACTCCTGACCACACTTCAAGGATTCGAGTTGGCCTACCTTTGGAGCGAGCGTTCTCTGCTGGTCATCGCGCTCCTGGCGACGGTCAATCTGGCGATCGCCCTGGCCTGCGCCTACCTGAACGCCGTTGAAAGCCAGGGCCGAAGCCGGGAGGCCAGAGGGTGAATTCTCCGCTCATCTTCATCGCAGTCCCGTTCCTGGCCGCGATTGCTTCCTATGGGTTGTATCCCTCGCGCCCCCGGCTGGCCAAGGGAATCGCCATCCTCCTTTCACTCGCCCTGGCGGGCTTTGCCCTGCTTTTCGCGCCGGGAACGACCCCGGCCTTGCTGGGCGGTGCGCTGTCGGTGCAACAGTCCTGGACTGTGCTCGGCCGTTCCTTCGTGTTCGAGCCCAGTGCTCAACCGGCGTTGATCTTCCTCCATTTGGCGGGGGCCTTCCTTTTCCTTGGCACTCTGGCGATTCCGGTTCACCGAACCTTCGTGCCGGTGGCCCTCGGGGTTCTCGGACTCATGGCGGCGGCGCTGTTTGTGCGCCCGTTCCTCTATGCCGCTATCTTCCTGGTCCTGATCGCCACATCCTTTGCCGCTCTGCTCTCGGACGCAGGCCATCCGTTTTCGCGAGGTGCCGCCCGCCTCATCGTGTTGGTCGCCCTAGGCATGCCTTTCATTTTGCTGGCCGGGACCGAGCTGACGGGGCTTCCGCAAATCCCCGAAGACCCTGCTCAGCTCCAAAGAATTCTAGTGCTGCTGGGGCTAGGCTTTGCTTTCTTCCTGTCGTTTCCGCCCTTCCACTTCTGGCTGGCCGATGTGGCCGATGACTCCCCGCCCTACGCCGTGGCCTTTGTCCTGACCTTGTTTCAGGGAGCCGTCATTTTTTTTCTGTTGGAGTTCCTGAATGACTATTCCTGGTTGCGCACGATCCCGCAACTCTTCCAAACGCTTCAGGTGGCCGGGATCGCCATGAGCCTGCTGGGCGGCGTCCTGGCCCTGGCGCACGACCGGCTGGGTCAGGTGACCGGCGACATTGCCCTCGCGAACTTGGGCACGATCCTGATTGCCCTTTCGACTGCCCTTCCCGAAGGCGTAGAGGTCGCCATGGTCATGCTCGTGTTGCGTGGTTTAGCCTTCGGGATCTGGGGACTGGGTTTGCATTTGCTCCGAGAACAGGGCAGGGGGGATTCTATTGAGGACCTGCGAGGACGAGTGCTAACCCAGCCTCTGGCTTGCAGTGCGGCGATCGTGGCCGGTTTGTCCCTGGCGGGTTTGCCCGGCTTAGCGGGCTTCCCGGGCCTATGGGCAGCTCTGCGGCTACTGGCCGTAAGCCAAGTGGCCACGCCGGGGGGAGGCGGGATCGTGTTGGTAGTGGTGCTCTCGGTCGGGGCCTCCGTGCTGGCCCTCTTGCGGTTTGCCCACTCGATGCTGGCAGTCGATGTGCCCCTCAATTTCAATGCCGGAGAGGGGAGGCTTCCTTCCTTTCTCCTGGGCCTGGGCACGATCGCGATCATCGCGATCGGGATTGCCCCGCAGTGGATACTCCCGCTTCTGGCACGGTCGGCTCTTTACTTCGGCCAACTCACAGCGCCCTAGACAAAACGTGCGGGCCAGCGCCCGCACTCAGTTTGTTCACGATGCACGGCCGGGTCCGCGCCGGGGCCGGGGCTGAGCCTATTGTTTCTCATACGGCTTGCCATCCGCCGCCGGCGCGATCACGCGTCCCACCACCCCGGTCAGGGCAACCATGGTGACGATGTAGGGCAACATCAGCAGGAAGTCATACGGGATGTTGACCTGCCCGATCAGGATTTGCAGCTTCACCTGCAGGGCTTCGGAAAACCCAAAGAGCAGGCTGGAGGCGAAGGCTCCCACGGGCGTCCAATTGCCGAAGATCATGGCGGCCAGGGCAATGAAACCATGGCCGTTGGTCATCAATTTGTCAAAGCGCCCGACGCTCCCCAGGGTGTAATAGCATCCGGCCAGCCCCGCCAGGAGCCCCCCCAGGATCACGTTCACGTAGCGGGTGCGGAAGACGTTGATCCCCACCGTGTCGGCGGCGCGTGGATGCTCCCCCACCGCCCGGGTGCGCAGCCCCCAGCGCGTGCGGAACAGGGCGATCTGGACGATCACCAGTAGCAGCAGCGCCAACCAGACAATCGGGGTTTGGTCAAAAAGCAGCGGGCCCACGATCGGGATCTTGCCCAGCTCGGGAGCAAGTTCGCTGAAGGTGGGGAAGGTTTGCTGGGAGTTCAGGTTCGTATATACCTGCATCACGCGCTGGTTGAGGAAGTTGGTGAGCCCCGTGGCGAAGATGTTGATGACGGTCCCGCTGACAATCTGGTCCATCTTGAAGCGGATCGACATGACCGCATGCCAGGCGGCCAAGAGCGCCCCTACCGCCAAGCCTGCGCCCAACCCCAGAAACAGGCTCCCCGTGACATTGGCCACAATGACCGAGGCGAAGGCCGCGCCCAGCATCATTCCCTCGATCGCAATATTGATCACGGCCGAGCGCTCACACAAGACGCCGCTGAGCGCACCCAGCAAAAGGGGGCAAGCCAGCTGCAGGGTAGCGGAAAGGATCCCGATCAGGCTGAAGGAGGTCCCCCGGCCCGCCCACACCAGGAAGGATACCAGGAAGGATAGGCTTACCATCCCCAGCAGCCAGCCCGTGCGCCGGAAACCGTGCAGGAGGTGGTACAGGGCTAAGATTACCACGAGCGCGGAAAGGACCCAGACCACCGGCAGAACGGGTACGATGATATCCGGCATGCGCACCAGTTCGATCGAGCGAGTCGTGTTCAACTCCAGCTTGGCGATCTCCCCGGGCCGGGCATCCCGCGAGAAAACCAGGGCCATGAACAGGCCCACCAACAGATAGAACACGCTCAAGATGTAGCGCCGGGAGATGGGGGCTACCGCCTCGCGAGTCCTTGCCATCACTGCCATAGGCCTAGCCTCCCCCCCACCCGCGCGTGAAGACTGCTTGGACGCCGCCCTCCACCTTCAGCCGGTAGATAAAGCGGATCGTAGCTGGCGCGGCAACGAACATGATCACGAACGCCTGGACAATGGAGACAATGTCAATCGGGATGCCCGCCAGAGCCTGCATCGCTGTGGCCCCGTTGCTCAGGGCGCCGAAAAGCAGCGACGCGAGCACAACCCCCAGAGGGTTGCTCCCCCCCATCAGGGCCAGGGCAATTGAGTTGTAGCCGTAGCCCGGGGAAAAGCTTTGAGAGATGCTGTGGTTCACACCCATCACCTCTCCCGCTCCGCCCATTGCCGCCAAGGCTCCCGAGAGGGCCATGGCCAGGACGAAATTGCGCGTGATATTGATCCCGGCATACTTGGCGGCCCGCAGGTTCGAGCCGACGGTGCGAAGCTCGAAGCCGAGAGTCGTCCGCCACAGGAACCAGAACATGGCTCCGGCCATGACCAGCGCGATGAGGAACCCCGCGTGCAAGCGAATGGGGTCCGGAAAGAACTTGGGAAGATAGGCGCTCGTCTGGATATCGGGTGAAATCGGGATGTAGCCGGTCGACCCACCCCGCTTCATCGGCCCGTTCAGCAGAAAGTCCGCCAAGTTGAAAGCCACGTAATTCATCATCATGGTATTGATGACTTCGTGCGCCCCCGTTTTGGCCTTCAGGTAGCCAGGGATCCCAGCCCAGACCGCCCCCGCCAGCGCGGCCGCCAGAAGGGTCAGCGGCGCATGGATGATCCAGGGCAGGCCGGTGAACCGATAGCCCACATACGCCGCCGTGAGCGCCCCAATGTAGATCTGCCCCTCCGCTCCGATGTTGAATAAGCCGCATTTGAATCCGAGCGCCACGGCCAGCCCGGCGAAGATGTACGGCGTGGCGGCGACGAGGCTTTCGCTGAAGGGGTAAAAGGCTTGAATCAGCCCATTCGTTTGGCCGGTCGCAAGGTACGTACGGATTGCTACCACGATCGCGGCCGGACTTCCGATGGCACCTAGGAACAGGGCGGTATAGGCGCTGGCCACCTCGTTCCAGGAGATCGCCAGGGCGTGGACTGGGCTCTGGAAGAAATTCCCGTAGGCCGCCAGAATCACGGGGTCGGAGGCAAGAATGAAGAAGGCGCTGATCACCAGGGCGGTGAAGAGCGCCAGGACGGGAATCGAGAGCGTGTTCAGGACCTGCCAGATCGCGTTCCGGGCCCGGGGCTGGGAGGCCGGTCCCTCCCGGCCGATTCCGGGTTGGGTCTCCTTTTGGACTGAAGTACCCATCCGTTCTCCTTCCTGCGTCCGCCCGATCGCTAAGCCGGGACCGCTGCCGGGACCCGTTCCTCTCCAGGGTGGATGCCCGCCATGAGCAGGCCGAGCTGCTCCGGCGTCGCGGCTCCCCCCACAACCGTCTCTATGATTTGGCCCCGAAACATGACCGCGATGCGATCGGAGAGGGACATGATCTCATCCAGCTCCGGTGACACCAGCAGGACCGCACAACCCTGGTCCCGCTTTTCCACCAGACGCTGATGGATATACTCGATCGAACCCACATCCAGCCCGCGAGTCGGCTGGGAGGCAATCAGCAACTGGATGGGCCGGGAGAATTCGCGCGCCACAATCACTTTCTGTTGGTTCCCGCCCGAAAGCCCGGAGGTCAGAGCCAGCACGCTCGGAGTGCGGATGTCGAATTGACGCACCAACTCCGCCGCGGACGCTAGCACCGCCCCTGCTTGCAACTCCATCCCTCGCGCAAAGGGTGGAAGGTAGTAGGTGTTCAGAACCAGGTTGTCGGCCACGGGGTAGCTCAGGACCAAGCCATCCCGTTGCCGGTCTTCGGGGATGTGGGCGACGCCTTGCTCGAGGATCCGGCGAGGACTGGCATGGGTTGTGTCGTGCCCCAGGATATGCACCTCCCCCCCGCTCACTGGCCGCAGCCCGGTGAGACCCTCGACCAGCTCCGTCTGGCCATTCCCCTGCACTCCAGCCACCCCCAGGATTTCCCCCGCCCGCACCTCCAGGGAGAGCCCATTCACGGCCATCTGTTTGCGGTCGTCGCGGACCTGCAGGTCTTTGATCTCCAGGACCACCGGCCCCATCCGGGCTGGCGCTTTGTCGACGGTGAGGATGACTTCGCGCCCGACCATCATCCGGGCGAGCGTTGCCAGGCTCGTGTCCGCCGGCCGGGTTGTTCCCACAACCTTCCCATCGCGCAACACCGTGATGCGGTCCGCGATATCCATCACTTCCTTCAGCTTGTGAGAGATGAAGATAACGGAAACCCCGCGCGCCACCAGTTCGCGGATCACCTTGAAGAGGTCTTCAACCTCCTGCGGGGTCAGGACCGCGGTCGGTTCATCCAGGATCAGGATGTTGGCCTGACGATAGAGGATCTTCACGATCTCGACCCGTTGCTGCGCGCCCACAGAGAGATCCTGTACGCGTGCGGCCGGGTCCACTTGGAGCCCATACTGGTCGGCAATGTCGCGAATGCGGCGAGCGACACTCTCGCGGTCAAGGAAGAGCCCGTAGTGGAGAGTCTCCACCCCGAGCATCACATTCTCGGTTACGGTAAAGGGGGGCACCAGCATGAAATGCTGGTGGACCATGCCAATCCCCAGGCGCAGGGCATCCTCCGGGCTTGTGATCTTGGCCTCGCTCCCGTGCACGAGGATCGTGCCTTCGTCCGGGGTGTAGAGCCCATAGAGGATGTTCATCAGGGTAGTCTTGCCGGCCCCGTTCTCGCCCAGCAGGGCATGGACCTCCCCCTGCTCCAAGGTCAGATGAATGTGATCATTGGCGAGGACACCGGGGAACCGCTTGGTGATGCCCTGCAGTTCAAAGACCGTAGGCATTCCCACCGCTCCTAGAATTCGGCGGTGCAGGTCGACCGCCCTGCACCGCCGAAGGTAGGTGATTCCGACGGAGGCTTACGGTTGCAGCTTCGGTGCGCCCGTGGGTATCGCACCACTAATTATCCCTTGCCTGACCTGGGCCAGCTCGGCCTGGAGAGACGCAGGGACCTGGCTGCTCAGATTATGGAACGGGGCGAGGCCGACACCGTTGTTGGCCAGGGTGCCCACAAAGTTGTGGCCGCCCTGGAAGTTGCCGTCAATTACAGACTTGATGGTGCCTTCCACGGCCACGTCCATGTTCTTTTCCACGCTGGTCAAGAGGACGGGGCAGGCGTCGGGAACGGAAATGCACTGATCCGTGTCCACGCCGATGGCCAATACGCCATCCGCCTTCGCGGCCGTAAAGGCACCGGTCCCAGTGAGGCCAGCAACCGGCATGACGATATCGGCTCCTTCGTCAATCAGCGACTGCGCCGCCGTCTTGCCCGCATCCGGATCGGTGAAGCTACCCGTGAACAACCCCTTGCTGGACGCGGTATCCCATCCCAAGACGGCTACCTTCGTGTTGTGCTTGGTATTATAGTAGTCCACACCGGCCTGGAATCCGATCATGTAAATGGTCACGGTCGGCAGCTGCAGGCCGCCGTATTCGCCCACCTTGCCGGTCTTGGTCATCCCCGCGGCCAAGTACCCTCCCAGGAACGCGGCTTGATCCGTCTGGAAGGTCAATCCGCGCACATTCGCGATCGCTGTATTCGAGCCGCAGTCTTTGCCGATCACCGCGCCTGGATAGCAGTCCGGGTACGAATAGTCCACGATCGCGAAATTCACCTTCGGGTTGGCGATAGCCTCTTTCGCCGTCGCCGGGCCCAGAAGGTACCCGACCGTGACGATCATGGGATACCCTTCCTGGATGAAGGTGATGATGTTCTTGTCGTAGTCGGTCTGCTGACGCGACTGCAGGTATGTGCCTTGAACGCCATAATCCTTAATGGCGTCCAGCACGCCCTTATACGCAGTCTGGTTGAAGGACTTGTCGTCGATGCCGCCGATGTCGGTGACCAACGCAACCCTGAGAGACGGGGCAGACGTGGGCGGAACTGCCGTAGCCGTTGCAGCTGGCGCGCAAGCGGCCAGCGCCATGGAGGCGACGACTACAAAGGACAGAATTGCGAGCAACTTCTTGGCCATTATCTCCTCCTACAGGAATGGCTTGGCGTGATCTGCTGGTTCCATATCGGATCAGTCAGGGGCTCCTCCGGGACCTTCCTCCTTTCTGGCACGGGGCCAGATACGTTGACTACGCCAATAGTAACACCGGGTCGGAGAGTCCGCAACCGCAGACCGACTCGCGGATCGTTATCTTCCAATAACCTCCCAGGGTGCTGCCCCAATAGGGTCATTCAGAACGTGCAAGATCTCGTCGCGCACATCGGCGAACACATCCGCCGCCGCCCGCATCAACCCATAGTCTCCGGCCAACATCATGTCGCCATACGGAGCCGCAAAGTACGGGTGGAGACTGGAACCTAGCATGAGATCTCGGCGTGGCCCAACAACCACCACGGGGCTGTTCTCCGCTCCGAGCCGAAGCGGAACCTTGCGATACACCAAAGCCCCGTGTCCCTGGGAGATGAATACCTCCTCGTTCGTCAGCTTCCCGTTGGCCAGACCTCGCAAGAGCCGCTCCAGTCGGCTTCGGTCCAGAAGGCCCGTGTGATGCTCGAAGAGTCCTTCGATGCGGAAGGAGCGTTTCCTCTGGGCTCGACGCAAGCGAAATCCGAGCACATGGAAGTTGCCCACGTTGACCACCAGTAGACGGTCTTTGCACGCCACAAATGGATCCTGTAGTGCCCCCAGCACGGCCGCCGCGCCGCTGTCCATCAGCATCAGCCGGGGGGCGATTCCGAGCGCGCTGTCCTCAATTGCTCGCAATCGCGTGAGTGGCGCGGGAAGACAGCCCTGCGCGAACGCAAGCGAGGATAGACTTCCGGACGAGTGGATGCGCTCATGCAACTGCTCAAAGCGGAACCGCCTGTCGGAAACGCCGCGCGGGGCATAGCCGTGATCAAACGCGGCAATCAGAACAACCTGCGGACGCAAGTCCACCCCCAGGGCAGAAAAGGAACGCACCAGCGTCCCAAAGTCAAAGTCGGCGAGCAAAATGCGCCGCACTCTCGCGGGCAGACCTGCGGCCTCCTCCTCCGACACGACCCGAATGCCCATCTCCGCTTGCACCCGCTCCAGATCATCATCGAATGACCGCGCCGCATCAGGAGTAGCATAGATCGGATGGCCTGCGTGCACGTGATCCTCGGCCGCCCATTGGCTGGGTCCTCCTCCCATGGTCCTGCCCAGAAGCAAGATGGCCTCGCCGCGGCGGGTGCTTTCCCGGATGGACTCGCCTACGACCAAGGTGGGGGAGGGTGCAACGATCCGGTAGGCATTCTCCGGAGCTAGCCTCGTGTTCAGGTAGAGCACATCCTGGGTCCCGGTCCCAATGTCCACCGCAAGGATATTCAATTCACCCTCCAAAGCGCAAACATCTATTTTCCTTGCATTGGGATGTTTCTAGTAGCCATCGTAGGCGTTGTGGAATTGTGGAGAGGAGGCCTCAGCCGAGAGTCCGCGAGATCCGGATCCTGTAGTTCACGCGCCGGGACCACCAACCACTTGGGTTGGTCTCCACAAGCCCCTGGACAAAAATTGTGGAGGAGGCGGTTTGCGGAGGGCAGGAATCAACAGGCTGGCCGAGTTCGATGTCCGACTCCTGGACAAGGCTGAAAGCGGCTCCTGGATGGGACGGGTCTCAAGGCTATTCTAAGCCAAGGCGATAGGCTTTCCCCAGAACCCATTGTTTTTCCACTGTTTTCGGCTAGTTATCCACAGGGCTGAGATCTGTCGGCGTATCCACAGGCTCCAGACAGGTTTTCCACAGCCCTTGGTGGAAAGAGGGGACCTGGATGAGCGCCATGGCGGAGGCTCCGGAGGGGCACCCTGCAGCGGTCAACGGCTGCCGAGCCAGCATTGGTGGGGGAGCCCCAGGCGGGGTCCAGACAGTCCACGCGGGAGGCTAGGCGGGGAGAAAAGCACCCTGGTTGTAAAGAGTTTCCCGGATCGCAAGCACCCGGCGACGCAGACTGTCGTCCTGCTCAAGAAGCTCGCCGATCTTCCCGCAGCCGTACATCACGGTGGTGTGGTCGCGACCGCCCAGAGCTTCCCCGACCTGGGGAAGGGAGGCGCTGGTCTCCTCGCGGATCAGGTACATGGCAACCTGCCTGGGAAGGGCGATCTCGTGAGAGCGCTCGCGCCCCAGGAGTCTCTCCCGCTCCAGCCCGAAGTTGCGGGCGACAGCCTCGATGATGGCGTCGGGATCCAGAGCCCGGTTCTTGGGGAGCAAGTCGGCCAAAGCGCTCTCCGCAATCTGGCAGGTGAGTTCGATCCCGCCAAGATCCGCCAGGGCCAGCATCCGCACCAAGGCCCCCTCCAACTCTCGGATGTTGCTCTGGACTCGGCGGGCGATCAACTCGAGCACATCATCTGGAACGGGGCGTCCGGCGCGCTCTGCTTTCGAGCGGAGAATTGCCAGGCGCACCTCCAAGTCGGGCGGCTGAATATCTGCCGTAAGGCCCCACTCAAACCGGGAGCGCAGCCTCTCTTCGAGAGTCACCATGGCCTTCGGTGGCCGGTCCGAGGAGAGGACGAGTTGCCGGTTTTGGCCATGGAGTGCGTTGAAGGTATGGAAGAACTCTTCTTGCGTGGACTCCTTGCCCGCGATGAACTGGATGTCATCGATGAGCAGAACGTCCATGCGGCGGTAGCGCTCGCGGAACGAGTCGGTATCATGCGACCGAATAGCGTTGATGAGATCGTTGGTGAAGTCCTCGGAGGTGATGTAGAGAACCCGGATTCCTTTTTGGGCCGCCAAGTTCCCAATGGCGTGAAGCAAGTGGGTCTTGCCCAGTCCCACGCCGCCGTAGATGAAAAGCGGGTTGTAGGCCTGGGCCGGATTCTCTGCGACGGCCAGGGAGGCCGCGTGGGCCAAGCGATTGCTGTTTCCCACAACGAACGAGGAAAAAGTGTAGCGTGGATTCAAGTTGTTGCTGGACGGTCGCGCAGGCAGGTCGTTCGGCAAGGGGACCGGGGCCGAGGGTTGGGCCGGTTCTTGCTCCAGGGAGGCCCGTGAATGTCCGATTACAAAGCGAACCTCCACCGGCGTTCCGCAAATCCCTGTGAGGATCCGCCGGGCCGAGCTGGCTAGGCGATTCTCGAGCCAGTCGCGCGCATACCCATTCATCACGGCGATTTCGAAAGTGTTCCCCTCGAAGCCCCGGAACTCTGTGTCCCGCACCCAGGTGTCAAAGGTCGCCTTGCTCATCTCCATCTGCAGCTGACCGAGCGTTGCCTTCCAAGCCTGGCAGGGGTCTGTCATGCGATGCCTCGTTGCGTAAGGTTTAGATGAACCGGTCGCCCCCAGGAGGAGGCGGCTGGTTTTGGTCAGATGATTTGGGCGACTTGTAACTCGGGAGATCTCCCGCGGCGCGCAGAAAGCCGGGCCCATCGTCTGGATCCCTTTTCCGCCCCCCGCGCTCGACCACGGCACGCTGATTCTAGCAAAGCAACCCCCGCGAGGCAATGATTGAAAGCAACGGCATCCTAAAAAGAATCGAACCTTTAAGGTTCTGGTAACCTTAAGAGGCCGAGCTAATTTGCGCCTCCCCGAGGCCTCGACCGTCAAGGAGGTCAAGCCGACCGGGAGCCCAGGGGCGGGAGGGGCGTGATCCCACGACCCCACGGGTATGGAGGGAGAATTCTCAGCGGCCCGACTCCTTCCGGAACCTTAACAACTTGGCGAGGGTGGCGAGAGGGATCAAGCCGGAAGCCGGATGACGCAGGCCGCAAGAGTCCGTAGCCCCGGGAAGGGCAACCCGGATGCGCCCTGGAGTCGAGGCCAGGGAAGCACAATCAAGGGCCGTGGCCCTTCACCGCATGGATTCAACTTCTAAGTGCAACGGTGTGGCCGTATAGTACCTCCGCCGGGGTGAGGAAGTCGAGACACTTGCGGGGTCGGTCGTTTAGTTCGCTGGAGATAGCATCCAGGTCCAGTTGG